>ERZ773075.1001-NODE-1001-length-16897-cov-4.75436_pt1 | contig 16897 bp, 11 predicted proteins | sample MGYA00580614_ERZ773075 | MGnify/ENA primary metagenome ERZ773075 (study PRJEB29015, sample SAMEA2738021) | human oral metagenome | biome: human oral; feature: human-associated habitat; material: dental | place: China | collected 2043 ... | reverse complement strand
GTGAACAGCCTGAACCGCTATGCCCCCAGCCCCTACCGCAACAGCGACCGCAGCCTGACAGCCAGCGCAAAAGCCGGCGAATCACTGTTTGCCAGCAAGGGCTGCACCACCTGCCACAGCAATGCCGACCTGGGGGGTGACGGGCTGACCCGTCACGACATCGGCACGCTGACGCCGGCCAGCGGCAAGGTGCAGGGTGAGGCCCTGACCGGCCTGGTCGCCCCCGGCCTGCGTGACGCCTGGTACACCGCCCCCTACCTGCACGACGGCTCGGCCGACACGCTGGAAGCCGCCATCCAGGCGCACAACACCAACACCTTCACGGCCGCAGAACTGAGCAGCCTGGCCGCCTACATCCGCCAGATCGGCAACGGACAGTAAGCACGGCACCAGAACTGCTGCAGCGATGATTGCCGCAGACATGAAAATGGCCCCGACAGGGGCCATTTCCGTTTGGGGCGAATCTGCCGCCAAGGCTGGCGGCAGCTACCGGAAGAAGATCAGGCCTCCCCTTCGCGGCTGGCACGACGACGCTCGTGCTCCTTCAGGTGACGCTTGCGCAGCCGGATGCTCTTGGGCGTGATTTCCACCAGCTCATCGTCGGCGATGAATTCCACCGCCTTCTCCAACGTCAGCTCGATGGGCGGCGTCAGGTTGATGGCCTCGTCCTTGCCGGAAGCGCGCACGTTGGTCAGCTTCTTCTCGCGGATCGGGTTGACCACCAGGTCATTGTCGCGCGTGTGGATTCCGATGATCATGCCCTCGTACAGCGCATCGTTGGGCTTGACGAACATCCGGCCCCGGTCCTGCAGCTTCCAGAGCGCATAGGCCGCCGGCCGCCCCGTCGTAGCTCCCCGGGTTGAGGCGGTATCGCTGGAACTGGGAGGCCGCCCCGTCATCCTGCGAGATCAGCACGCCCTGGCGGCGACCCTCGATCTCGCCCGCCCACGGGCCGTATTCCTCGAAGACGTGACTCATGATGCCGGTACCGCGCGTCATGTTCAGGAACTCGTTCTGGAAGCCGATCAGGCCACGGGCCGGCACCCGGTATTCCAGACGCACCCGGCCCTTGCCGTCCGGCTCCATGTTCTGCAGCTCGCCACGGCGCCGACCCAGCGCCTCCATCACGGCGCCCTGGTGCTCTTCCTCCAGGTCCATCGTCAGCGCCTCATAGGGCTCCTGACGCTCGCCATCCACCACCTGCAGACGCGGCTTGGGTCGCGACACCGCCAGCTCGTAGCCCTCGCGACGCATGTTCTCCAGCAGGATGGTCAGGTGCAGCTGGCCACGCCCCGACACCACGAAAGTGTCGGCATCTTCGGTGAACTCCACGCGCAGCGCCACGTTGGCCTGCAGCTCGCGCTCCAGACGCTCGCGGATCTGGCGGCTGGTGACGTACTTGCCCTCGCGGCCGGCCAGCGGCGAGGTGTTGACCAGGAACTCCATGGTCAGCGTGGGCTCGTCGATGCGCAGCAGCGGCAGCGGATCCGGGTTGCCGATCTTGCACAGCGTGGAGCCGATGTCGATGTTCTCGATGCCGTTGATGGCCACGATGTCGCCGGCCTGAGCGAAAGGCACCACCTCGCGCTCCAGACCCCGGAAGCGCAGCACCTGGTTCACCTTCACGGTGACCGGCGCCTTCTCGTCGCCGTGCATCAGCAGCACCGATTCACCACCGCGCAATGTGCCGCGGTTGATGCGGCCAATGCCGATACGACCCACATAGCTGGAATAGTCCAGCGCCGAAATCTGGAACTGCAGCGGGCCGTCCGGATCGTCGGCACGGGCCGGCACGCGGGACAGGATAGCGTCAAAGAGCGGCGCCATGCTGGGATTCTCCGCCGCTGCGGCAGCCTCGGCCTCTTCCACTTCGTTCACCGCATAGCCCGCCAGCGCCGAGGCATAGATCACCGGGAAGTCCAGCTGCTCTTCGGTGGCGCCCAGACGGTCGAACAGGTCGAAGGTCTGGTCCACCACCCAGTGCGGCCGCGCACCGGGACGGTCGATCTTGTTGACCACCACGATGGGCCGCAGGCCCAGCGCCAGCGCCTTGCGGGTCACGAAGCGGGTCTGCGGCATCGGGCCGTCCATGGCGTCGACCAGCAGCAGGACGCCGTCCACCATCGACAGCGCACGCTCCACCTCGCCGCCGAAGTCCGCGTGTCCCGGGGTGTCGACGATGTTGATCCGCGTGCCCTTGTACTCGACCGCGCAGTTCTTGGCCAGAATGGTGATGCCCCGCTCGCGCTCCAGGTCGTTGGAGTCCATCACCCGCTCGTTGACCTGCTGGTTGGCCCGGAACGTACCGGACTGCCGCAGCAGCTGATCCACCAGCGTGGTCTTGCCGTGGTCGACGTGCGCGATGATCGCAATGTTGCGGATCGGCTGGGTTGTAGATGTGTTGGTGTCAGACACGCTCAGTCTCGAATCGAATCAAAAAGGGCAACCGGGGTTGCGTTTCGTAAGGTCCTTGCGGCACGGATATCCCGTCCCTGTCAGGGAGACCCGGCCGGCTCGGCATGTTGTTCAGTCAGTCATGATCCATCGGCCACGATGACCCGCAGCGGTGCCAGACGCACGCTGCCATCCGGCTGCGGGACCTGCCTTGCCAGTCCGGCCAGCCGGCCGGCATGCAATACCGCCACCTGCCCCTCCGGGGCGTCGATGGCGGGCCCGAGTGGCAACGGCGACGAGAGATCGGCATTCGGTTTCATTGTGGTCTGCCAGGGCACGGCCTGCCCCTGCGCAAAGCGCCGGGCCTGCTCATCCGTCAGCATGGCCTGCGGCCATCCCGCCACCAGCGCCAGCAGCCCATGCAGATGAGACTGCGCCGCCGTCGGTCCCTCAGCCAGCAAGGCATCCAGCGTCACCGCATCCTGCACGCGGTACTGGCCAACACGAGTGCGCCTCAGACCGCTCAGATGGGCGCCGCACCCCAAGGCCGCGCCCAGATCCCGCGCAATGGAACGGATGTAGGTACCGCTGCCGCATTCGATGCGCAACCGCGCCCGCTCACCGTCAAAATCCAGCAACTCGATGACGTCGACGCGCACCTCGCGGGGCTGGGCCGCCACCGGCGCTCCTTCGCGGGCATGGCGGTACATCGCCTTGCCGCCCACCTTCAGGGCCGAATACACCGGCGGCACCTGCTGGATGACCCCCATGAAGCGCGGCAGCGTCGCCAACAGCGCCTCATGCGTGGGGCGTTCATCCGAGCGGGAGATCACCTCGCCTTCCACGTCATCGGTGGCCGTGGTGATGCCGAAGCAGACCTCGGCCTCGTAGGCCTTGTCATGCGTGAGTGCCGCGCCGGCCAGCTTGCAGGCCTCTCCAAACATCAGCGGCAGCACCCCGCTGGCCATCGGGTCCAGCGTTCCTCCGTGACCGGCCTTGTCCGCGCCCAGCAGGCGCTTCACCTTCTGCAAGGCCGTGTTGGAAGACAGGCCCAGCGGCTTGTCGAGCAGCAGCAGTCCGTGGACCTTCAAGCGCGGTGCGTCCGGTCAGTCGTCATGGCGCGCAGCGCCAACAGGGGCAGACACCTGGCCTGCCGTTGCAGGGGAGGCACTGGCCAATGCGCCATCGGGCCGCTCGGCCGAGCCTTCCCCGGTGTCCGTCGAAGCGTCACCCGGATCGTCGGCAGCCCGCCGCGAGTTGGCCTCGTCGATGAGCCGCCCCATCTCGATGCCGCGCTGGGCGGAAGCATCATGCACGAAGTGCAGCTCGGGCGTGGTATGGATACGCACCCGGCGACCGATGAGCGAGCGCAGAAAGCCCGACGCCGCCCGCAGGCCACGCAGCGTCTCGGCCACCCGTTCATCATCATCGGGCAGCACCGAGAAATGCACGGTGGCATGCGCATAGTCGGGCGTCAGATCCACACCCGTCACCGTCACCAGACCCAGCCGGGGATCCTTCACCTCGGTGCGGATCAGCTCGGCAATTTCCTGGTGCAACAGCTCGGTCACGCGCAACGCCCGCCCGGGCGTTGCTCCTGGTCTACGTTTCATGGTGCCTCAGTCCGCTGCAGAGGCGCCCGCGGCGGAAGCCAGTGTCCGTGCCACTTCCTTGACCTCGAAGACCTCCAGCTGGTCGCCTTCCTGGATGTCGCTGTAGTTGTGCAACGTGATACCGCACTCGAAGCCAGCCTTGACTTCCTTGGCGTCATCCTTGAAGCGCTTGAGCGATTCGATGCGACCCGACCAGATGACGGTGGAATCGCGCAGCAGGCGGACTTCGGAATCGCGGCGCACCAGACCTTCGGTGACGTAGCAGCCGGCCACCGTGCCCACCTTCGTGACACGGAACACCTGTCGGATCTCGACCATGCCCAGCATCGTCTCGCGCTTCTCGGGCGACAGCATGCCTTCCATCGCCGACTTCACATCGTCCACGGCGTCGTAGATGATGTTGTAGTAGCGCAGGTCGATGCCGTTGGTCTCGGCCATCCGCCGTGCCGGCTGGTCTGCCCGCACGTTGAAGCCGATGACCACCGCCTTCGAGGCAATCGCCAGGTTGATGTCGCTCTCGGTGATGCCACCGACCTGAGCGTGCACGATCTGCACCTTGATCTCGGCATTGCTGAGCTTGAGCAGCGCGTGCGCCAGTGCTTCCTGCGAGCCCTGCACGTCGGCCTTGATGATCAGCGGCAGGGTCTGCACCTCGCCTTCGCCGATCTGGTCGAACATGTTCTCGAGCTTGGCGGCCTGCTGGCGTGCCAGCTTCACGTCGCGGAACTTGCCCTGACGGAACAGCGCGATCTCGCGGGCCTTGCGCTCGTCGGCCAGGGCAATCAGCTCCTCGCCGGCCTGCGGCACATCGTTCAGACCCTGGATCTCGACCGGGATGGACGGCGTGGCCGAAGCGGCATTCTTGCCGGACTCGTCCATCATCGCACGCACCCGGCCCCAGGTGGAACCCACCAGCACCGTGTCACCACGCGACAGCGTACCCGACTGCACCAGCACGGTGGCCACCGGACCACGGCCCTTGTCCAGCCGTGCCTCGATCACCAGACCGCGTGCCGGCGCCTTCTCGGGCGCACGCAGCTCGAGGATCTCGGCCTGCAGCAGCACGTTCTCCAGCAGGTCGTCGATGCCCTGGCCGGTCTTGGCCGACACGCCCACGAAGGGCACGTCACCACCGTACTCCTCGGGCACCACGCTCTGCGCCACCAGCTCCTGGCGAACGCGATCGGGGTTGGCCTCGGGCTTGTCGATCTTGGTGATGGCCACCACCAGCGGCACCTCGGCCGCCCGGGCGTGCGAGATCGCCTCGATCGTCTGCGGCATCACGCCGTCGTCGGCCGCCACCACCAGGATCACGATATCGGTGGCCTTGGCACCCCGCGCACGCATCGCCGTGAAGGCCGCGTGACCCGGGGTATCGAGGAACGTGACCACGCCGCGCGGCGTCTTCACGTGATAGGCACCGATGTGCTGGGTAATGCCACCGGCCTCGCCGGACGCCACCTTGGTCCGCCGCAGGTAGTCCAGCAGCGAGGTCTTGCCGTGGTCGACGTGACCCATCACGGTCACGACCGGCGGCCGCGGCACGGCCGGCCCCACGTCCTCGGTAGCCACTTCGTCCAGCATGGCCTCCGGATCATCCAGCTTGGCCGCGATGGCGGTGTGGCCCATTTCCTCCACCAGAATCATGGCAGTTTCCTGGTCCAGCACCTGGTTGATGGTCACCATCTGGCCCAGCTTCATCAGCTGCTTGATCACCTCGGTGGCCTTCACGGCCATCTTGTGGGCCAGATCGGCCACCGTGATGGTCTCGGGCACATGAACTTCACGCACGATCGGCGTCTCGGGCTGCTGCGCCTGGGCAAAGCCGCCACGGCGATCGCGGTCATTGCCACGACGCGGACCACGCGTGCGCCAGCCCGTGCCGGTACCGCTGCCCGCATTGCTGTCGTTGCGTCCGCCCTTGGTCGGACGGCGCTTGCGGGAAGCGTCATCCTGCCAGGACGACGAAAGCTTCTCGGACTTGACGTGCTTGTTGCGGCCACCACCACCGGCGTTCTCGGCCGGTGCAGGCGCAGCCTGCTGGCCCGACGGACGATGCAGCGTGCCACCACGACGGTCCTTGGCCGCACCGGCAGCAGCGGCCGGCTGCGCAGCCGGAGGAGCCGGCGGCGGCGGGGGCGGCGGCGGACGCCGGCTGGCTTCCAGCAGGCGGTTGATTGCGGCTACCTCGGCCTCGGCGCGGCGACGCGCCGCTGCAGTGGCATCAGCCTCTTCCTTGGCCTTGCGGGCTGCAGCGGCGGCCTCTTCGGCCGCCACGCGGGCAGCTTCCTGCTTGGCCGCGCGCTCGGCCGCCTCGGCAGCAGCTTTCTCCTCGGCCTGCTTGCGTTCCTGGTCGCGTGCAGCAGCCGAAGCGGCTGCGGCGGCCCCCGCTTCCTCGCGCATCTTGCGCTGCATGGCCCGAGCAGCCTCGGCCTCGCGCTCGGCGTCGGCCTGCATCTTCGCCAGACGCTCCTGTTCGGCACGTGCGGCTTCCTCGCGGCGGCTGGCCTCGGCCATCGCTTCGTTCTCGCGCTGGCGATCACGCTCCAGTCGCGCGGTCTTCTCGCGCAGCTCGCGGGCCTGACGCTCCATCAGCTCCTTCTGCCGACGAGCCTCTTCCTCACGCAGTCGACGTTGTTCCTCGTCGATGACCGAGTTGGCCGATTTCACCGGCGGCGGAGGAGCCACCGGCGTGGCAACCGGTTCCGGCGCCGCCGCTGCAGGGGCATTGCCCGGAGTGCCGTCACGCTTCACGAACGTGCGCTTGCGACGGACCTCCACCTGGATGGTGCGTGCCTTGCCCGTGGAGTCGGCCTGCTTGATCTCGGAGGTCTGCTTGCGCACCACCGTGATCTTCTGACGCCGGGGGGCATTCTCTCCCCCTCCGCCATGCGACGCCCGCAAGGCCGACAGCAACCGCTCCTTGTCCGCTTCGGACAGCGGATCCGAGGGGTTCTTCTTGTCGACACCCGCTGCGCGCAACTGTTCCAGAAGCACCTCTGCAGGTACTCGCAATTCCGCCGCAAATGTCTCAACGTTCGTACTGGCCATGTGTCCTTCCGCTACTACCGATTCAGTGTGTGCGTCACCTGCGATCGTCACCCCCGACCGACGCGGGATCCAGGGGCGACATCGACATCACGCACCGCCTTCCTCGACGAACCAGTGCTCGCGAGCCTTCAGGATCAGTGCCTTGGCCCGCTCCTCGTCGAGTTCGGTGATTTCGATCAATTCGTCCACCGCCAGCTCGGCCAGATCGTCGCGGGTGCGGACATTGGCCTCGGCCAGCTTCACGGCCAGCTCGCGGTCCATGCCCTCCAGCGACAGCAGGTCGTCGGCGGTCTCGTTCAGTTTCTCTTCGGTGGCAATTGCCTGGGTGAGCAGCGCATTGCGAGCCCGCTCGCGCAGCTCGTTGACCGTGTCCTCGTCGAAGGCCTCGATCTCGAGCATCTCGTTGAGCGGCACGTAGGCAATCTCTTCCAGGCTGGTGAAGCCCTCGTCGATCAGGATGTCGGCCACTTCGGCATCCACGTCCAGGCGCTCCATGAAGACGCCGCGGATCGCTGCCCGCTCGTCTTCCTGCTTCTTCTCGCTTTCCTCGGCCGACATCAAGTTGATCTGCCAGCCGGTCAGTTCGGAAGCCAGGCGCACGTTGCGACCGCCCGTGCCGATGGCCAGCGCCAGATTGTCCTCGTCCACCACCACGTCCATGACGTGACGCTCCTCGTCCACCAGGATGGAGGAGACGTTGGCGGGCGCCAGCGCACCGATCACGAACTGCGCCGGATCCTCCGACCACAGCACGATGTCGACCCGCTCACCGGCCAGTTCCTGCGTCACGGCCTGCACGCGCGAACCCCGCACGCCCACGCAGGTGCCGATCGGATCGACCCGGCTGTCGGTGGCGTGCACGGCGATCTTGGCGCGCACACCTGGATCACGCGCGGCAGCGCGGATCTGCAGCAGCCCCTGCTCGATCTCGGGCACTTCCAGCTCGAAGAGCTTCATGATGAACTCGGGCGCCGTGCGCGACAGGAAGAGCTGCGGCCCACGACCCTCGCGGTTGATGCGGGACACCCAAGCCCGCACGCGGTCACCGTTGCGCAGGTTCTCCTTCGGGATCATCTGGTCACGCGGCAGACGGGCCTCGATGCGACCCGACTCGATGATGGCGCCTTCGCGATCGACACGCTTGATGGTGCCCGACAGCAGCGAATCACCCCGGGAGAGGAAGTCGTTGATGATCTGCTCACGCTCGGCATCACGGATCTTCTGCAGGATGACCTGCTTGGCGGCCTGCGCACCGATGCGACCGAACTCGATCTCTTCCAGCTCTTCCTCGATGAAGTCCTCGAGCTGGATGTCCGGATCCTGCTTGCGGGCCTCGGTCAGGATGATCTGCAGATCGTGGTCGTCCAGCTCGCCGTCGGGCACCACCTGCCAGCGACGGAAGCCACGGTAGCTGCCATCCTCACGGCTGATCGCCACGCGGATGTCCACCTCGTCCTTGTAACGCTTTTTCATTGCCGACGCGAGCGCACTCTCCAGTGCGGCAAACACGACGTCGCGCGGAACATTCTTCTCGCGCGCCAGCGCATCGACCATCAGCAACAATTCACGTCCCTGCATAACCACTCCCTAGAAAACCGGCTTCGGCACCAGCCGAGCCCGATCCACTTGCTCAAATCCAAACCGCAGCCAGCGCACATCGGCCGTCTGCAACGCGGCTTCCACCGGATCGGCAGGCACGGGCCGCGCCTTCGGCGGCCGACGACCGGGCACCCCCCGGTTGCGCCCCGGACGGGCGTTGTCCGCCGGCTTCTCGCGCCAGGCCAGCAGCCAGTCGCTTTCGGCCGGCGCAGCGCCTCCGGCCTGCACCACCTCGGGCAGCGCAGCATCCGGACCCAGCAGCTCACGCACCCGCGCCAGCGCCGTCTCTGCCGACAGCAGCACACCCTCGAAGATGCGGCGACCGTCCTGCGGCATGCGCAGCCAGAGCTTCACCTCGTCACCCGTGAAACGGGCAAAATCCTGTGGACGACGCAGCCGTCGGTCCAGCCCCGGCGAGGAAATCTCCAGCCGGTCATAATCCACATCTTCCACCAGGAACAGGTGCGAGAGCTGCTCGCTCACCCGTTCGCAGTCATCCAGCGTGATGGGCTGCGCATGATCGACATTCTCGATGGTGATGCGCAGCAGGCCACCGGCGGCGAATTCCACGTCCACCACTTCGTAGCCCATGCCCGACACCACGGGATCGACCATCGATTCGACGTTGCTGACTGTTGCCGGAGTGCTTCCCACCTGTTGACCCTACCCTGCCGCGCCTGCGCGACCGATTTTCCAGACTGCCGCCCGTGCATGCCGGTGCACGCACGAACAGCCAGAATTGCTGCGCCCGCCACGGATAAAAAAAAATGGGCTGGCCAGCCCATTCCGTACCACGGCGTGGAGCCCGGCCATGACCGAACACCCACCGGCGCCATGCACCCGCCACCCCGTGGCGGCCGTGAAGGCGACCCGGCCGCCATACCTGCGGACCGGCTGCGGCCGGCGCCCTGCAAAGACGCCGGAACCAGCAGGTCCCTTCGCTGATGCGGGCGGCAATGCCACCTTCGAAGGTATCCTGCAAGACGGCTGATTGTAGCCGACGAATGGTCGAAACTCAAGATCGACCCTCTCTAGCCACACCCGCCGGTCGAGGCGCACCGCCCCGACCGCCCCCCGGAGAACCACGCTCGGACCGGGTCAGCGCCCCTTGGCGAAACTCTTGCGACGCGGCCGCTGCAGGGCTGTGTTGCCACCGTTGCCACCGGCACGCTTGGCCCGCGGCTGACGGGGCGTACCGTTGCCCGGTGCACGCTGCCCGCCCCAGTTGCCGCTGCCGGCATTGGGATCGAAGGGCTGGCCCAGACGCGCCGCAAAGCCCGGCGTCGTCCCCCAGCGCTGCTGACGACCATCCCGCTTCATCGAGCGGGTGATGCCCTCCAGGTGCGCCGAATCCGAGGTAGGCTGCCAGTCGTCATCCTCGTAATTGACACGAGCTGTCGCCGGCACCTGCCGATTCCGGGGCGCCACGTTGCCGTTGCGCCCACTGCCCTTGCCGCTGCGGGGTGCCACGTTGCCATTGCGCTCCTTCACGCGGCGCGGTCGGCGATCGGGCAGCACGGTCTCGCGCGCCACCTTCGACCAGTCGGTATCACCACTGTAGGACACGGCCTGCGGCAGATACCGGGTCTCGGTCCACCCCCGGCGCTCGCTCACCGTCAGCGTCTTCTTCTCGGCGGTGGGCTCCAGCGTCTTCACCGACACCATGCGCGGTGCCTCGACCTTCTCGGGCGACTGCTGCCGCCCCGCCGTGCGCGAACGCCGCGGCTGCTGACGCTTGCCCCGTGCCTGCTTGCCCGCGTCGTCGCCCGGCAAGCCTCCCTCGGCCGCCTGGCGACGGTTGCCCCGGCGTGCGCGCTGCGCCTGCTGCGCGCCGGCCGCTTCCTGTCCCACCTTGCGCCGACCGCCACGGGTCCGGCGCCCGGCCTGCTGGCCCTCGCCACCCGCAGCATTTCCGTCCACTGGCATGACCTGACCAGTCGGCATGGCCGTCCCGGACATGTCCTGTCCAGGCAGCTGCACCATGCCTTCGCCTGTCCGCTGGGCACGACCCCGCGCCCCGCGCAACATGCGCCTGCGCGCCGGATGGCGGCTGCCTGACGGCTGCGGTGAGCCGGAAGCCGCGCCCTGCTGACCAGCGCCGGCCTGGGCCGCATTGCCCGCACCTCGTCCCTGGCGGCGCGATGCGTCATTTCCACGGCCAGCGCCTTTGCCCCGCCCCTGGGCATTGCTCGACCTGGCACCTCGCGCGGCATCCGTCGTCCCGTCACCCATCTCGGCCACATGGCGGCGCATCTGCTGCTGCAGCTGACGCACTTCGGCCTCGGTCAGGGCATGCAGGCGACCACGCTGCAACCGCGGCGGCAGCGCGATCGGACCAAAACGGATGCGCACCAGCCGCGAGACCGTCAGACCCACCGCATCGAAGAGGCGTCGCACCTCACGGTTGCGCCCTTCCAGGATCACCACCCGATACCAGTGATTGGCACCTTCGCCGCCGATGTCCTCGATGGACTGCAATGTTGCCGGGCCGTCTTCCAGCGTCACACCGGTCAGCAGCTGCTGGCGGATCTCATCATCCACCCGCCCCAGCACCCGCACCGCGTACTCACGCTCCCAGCCATAGCGGGGATGCATCAGCTTGTTGGCCAGATCGCCCGACGTGGTGAAGATCAGCAGACCCTCACTGTTCAGATCCAGCCGTCCCACGGCAATCCAGCGTGCCCCGCGCAGACGGGGCAACCGGTCGAAGACCTTCGGCCGCGATCCCGGATCATCTCGCGTGACCAGCTCGCCTGTCGGCTTGTGGTAGAGCAGCACCTGAGGTGTCTGCGAGGCCGCGCTGCGCTTGCGCGACAGCGGCTTGCCGTTCACGCGGATGACGTCCTCGGGCCCCACCCGCTGGCCCACATGGGCTGGCAGACCGTTCACGGACACCCGTCCAGCGATGATCAGCTCCTCCATGTCACGGCGCGAACCAATGCCGGCATCCGCCAGGATCTTGTGGAGCTTCTCGGCATCGGGCGACACCGGCCGCCGGGTACCGCGACCCGCATCACGCAGGCCAATGCTGGCCTCGCGGGCAAAGAACGGCACCGGCTCCCCGGGCACTTCCTCGCCATCATCCTCGTCGTCGAAATCGTCTTCGTCGTCGTACCGGTCGTCTTCGTCGCGGAAATCATCGTCATCGAAGTCGTCCTCGTCCACCGGCGCACCGAAAGACGGCACCTCGGAAGCAGACCACCCGGTATCCGCCGACGATGCGCCCAAGGACGGCTGCACGTCCTGTCCGGCGCGGATCTCATCGTCCGATGCCGCACCCACCGGCGCTCCACCAGCCTGCGCACCGGCAAGCCCATCCTCGGAGACCGCTCCTTCCGTCGCCGTCACGTCCTCGGCCGAAGCAACCTTGCTGCGACGGCTCGACGCGCGAGGCGCCCGGGCACGACGTGGCTTGGCTTCGACGGCAGCCCCATCGGCATCGGAAGCCACCGCATCGGCCGACACGGCACCGCCCACCTCGGCGGCAACGCCCGCTTCCGTCGCCACGGCATCCGCCGCCGGCTTGCGACGCGAGCGCGTGACCCGCTTGGCAGCCTTTGCTGCAGGCTCTTCAGCCGACGAATCGGCAGCGCCCTCCGCGCCCGTCACACCCTCGACGTCATCCTTCGAAGCCGTCTTGCGACGACGGGTTCTGGGCGCGGGCGTGCCGGCATCACCGGCATCCGCCTCGGCGACCTTGCGTCGCGGAGCACGCTTGCGCGGCGCCACCGTCTCCCCGGTGGACGTCGTGCCTGCTTCCGTCTGCAGCATCGGATCGGCCGATGCACCCTGCCCCTCATGGGCAGCATCGCGCTGCATGTCTTCTTCGTACTGTTCGGTATTCATGCGATGGTCACATCACAGGGGGTTGCCTGCGGACGCTTCCGCAGCGGGTAGTTCTTCATTCACGGCCGTCCCGGCTTCGGGTGCCGCCTCTTCCTTCATGTTCATGTCGGGCGGCGCCTCGGCCGCCTCAGCCTCAGCCTCAGCCGCACTGGCACTGGCACCGGCACCGGATTCGACCCCGGCACCAGCGTTCCCTCCGCCGGCGGATGACGCTCCGTCAACATCGGCGCCACCGGGCGCTTCGGCCCCCTCAGAGGCCTCGGCATTGCCAGATGCCTCGGCGCCCTCGCCTGCCTCTTCGGCAATCTGGGCCGAGGCCGCTGCACCGGTCTGCAGCGCCAGCGCCTCCAGCACATCGGCCGGCAGCGCATCATCGTCCAGCGCCGGCAGCTCGGTCAGCGACTTCAGGTTCAGATCATCCAGGAACTGCCGGGTGGTGCCGAACAGCGCCGGCCGCCCCACCACGTCCTTCACGCCGATCTGATCGATCCAGCCCCGATCCTCCAGCGTCTTGATGATGTTCGACGACACCGTGACGCCCCGGATCTCCTCAATGTCACCCCGCGTGACCGGCTGCCGATAGGCAATGATGGCCAGCGTCTCCAGCACGGCCCGCGAATAGCGCGGCGGCTTCTCAGGGTTGAGCCGGGTGACGAAACGCGCAATGTCCGGCGCACTCTGGAAGCGCCAGCCCGAGGCCAGCGCCACCAGGTGCAGAGAGCGGTCCAGCCAGTCATTGCGCAGGCTCTCCAGCACGTCACGCACCGTGTCGGGCCCGATCTCGGCCTCACCCGCGAACAGCTGACGTAGATCCGACACCGACAACGGCTTGTTCGCGCACAGCAACGCGCCCTCGATGACTCGTTTGACCTCAGCGGTATTCATCAACCTGATAGCAAAGACGCCGCATACAGCCCTCTCCCAGGGGAACGGCACAGGCAGCTGTCGGTGGGCTGCGCACCCTGCCGCCCGAAACGGGCACGGGGATGGCAGGCCGGACATCCGCGCCCTGCACGACAGGCATGACGGCAGACGACCGGACAGCACGAAAAGCTTGGAAGGACCAGCCAACGGCAGGCTTTCCCGGCAGAAATCTTCGAGGACGACGCCACGGGCACCGGGCCGGCACGAGTCCGGTCCCATCGTCCTGCCCGGGACGACTGTCTGTCACAGGAAAGGCAGGTTCAAAACCTGCAAGCGAGAACCGCCACGGATGCCGGCAGGCACGCACCCGAAGGTACGTCGGCAAACCGTCAAGGGCCCAGCAATGGCCCGGCAACGCGATTCATGGCCGATTGGCTCGCGTCATTCTACCCCAACTGCCCGCACAAAACGCAACGACGACGCAGCTGCAACACTGCAACCGTTCAGAACGTGTAGCCGACCTGCAGGGATCCGAACGACGGCACGTGCCGCTGCCCCTCGAACTCGCGAGAACGCACCACCCACATGAACTGGGCATTCCATCGTCCTGCGCGCACGCTCACCCCCGCACCGACGTCCCCCACCAGGCGCTTGCGCCGCACCCGGTGACTGTCATGCCAGGTACTGCCGTCCAGGGTCAGATCCCGCAGCACCGCGCGGCCACCCAGCGTCACGAACCCGGCCCAGCGCGCTGCATCCGTCGCCTCCCAGGTCACCTCGCCGGGCTCGTTGGAGCCCGGGCGCAACGGCGCTGTCCCCCCGTCGTCCTGCAGATCCGGACCGAAACGCCATTCCAGGCCCGCAAAGGCGCTGGTCTGAAGATTGCCCAGACGCATGCCCCAGTGTCCCAGCAGATCCGTGCCACGGACCGCGACCGGCCGCCAGCGCTTCACCCGGTACTGTGCCGCCTCCATGATCGGCTCGTCGGGAAGCTGGTGCGCCCAGCCCCGGAAGCGGGGGGCATTGATCACCCGGTGCACCGCATTCTGCAGCGACTCGCCACGGACCGACGGCCCCACCCAGCCCAGGCGCACCTCATTGCGTACCCGCTGTCCATCCAGCCAGGTACCCGCCGCCAGGGTGGCCACCAGCGTCGCCGCATAGGGACGATCCTTCACCTGCAGCCAGGTGGCACGGCTGTTCTCCGGTGTGTAGATGGCCTGATCCAGCCGGAAGCTCACGTACTCGGTGGGAACCCGCCCCGCACCCAGCGCGCGCCACAGCGGGCACAGCGGGCCTTCCCCGCCGGACGCCCCCCAGCCATCATGGGCCGCCGTACGCGCCGCCACCTCCAGCATCACGCCGCTGCTGTAGCCATAGTCCTCGCCCGAGGCCAGATCATTGTCGATCTTCAGCCGCACCTGCGTGGCTGCTGTCGGCCGGCACCCCCAGGGCCGGGGCGCATCCTGCCCCGCTTCCGTCGCAGACGATGGACCCGACCAGGGCACCAGAACATCCGGGGCCGGCCGCGGCTTGCTGCCGGGCTCGACGGGATATCCCCTGCCCACCGGATCGTCCACCCGATGGACGCCTGGCCATTCGTCCTCGGCCGGCGGCGCCTCCTCGTAGGAGGCATCAGGCTGCAGCACAGCCCCCGGATCGCCAAACGGATCGGTGCCCGGCACCGCCCGATCGGGATCGTTCCAGAACGCCATCAGCACGCCACGCGTGGCCCGCGCCGTCGTTCCGCCCGGGGTTGGCAGGTGCCCTTGCAACGAAAGACCGGATATCGGCAACGCCCGTTGAAGCGAAAGCCCCGGTACAACGACCGGAGCCGGTTGCGCGGGATGGGGGTCGGTCGCAGCGGCCTGCACCGATCCGGTCGCGGCCAGCCCCAGCCATGCCAGCACCGTCCCGGCGGCCACACTGCATCTGCCATCCTTGACCCTGGTTCCCTGCAAGCTGTGCCGTCTGACCACCATCACCTTCGTTTCCGTGCCTAGATGTGAGTGCAAGTATGCAAGCACACACGCACCGAAGGTACCCCACGTGATGGGGGGCGTCGCTGATTTGCCAACATCCCGGAGCAATCCGGTCAACGGACGATGGACGTTGCCAGCGCACAACGCCCATCGCCATCCATTGCAGCGCTACCCTCGTGCCTTCGGCTGCGAGAACACCATCACGGGCGGCAGCGAGCCACGGAAGCGCTCCACCTCGGCCACACCGGTCTGGCCGCAATTGCCCTGCGCCAGTCTTGATGTCGCCACGCCCGTCGTCAGCACGTTCACGTCTCCCCACGCGCACAGCGTGTTCGGATCGCGTGAGTTCACCGGGTCATACCAGCCCCCCTCGTTGATCCGGATGGCACCGGGCATGATCTCGTCGGTAACCTTCAGACCGGCCAGGATCTGGCCCCGCTGGTTGAAGACCCGCACCACGTCACCATCCTTCAGGCCACGCGCCTTCGCATCCTGCGGATTCATCCAGCAGGGTTCGCGCCCGGCAACCTCGTAGCTGTTGCGGTTGATGGTGCCGCACAGCTGCGAGTGCAGCCGCATCTGCGGGTGGTTGGACACGATATGCAGCGGATAGCGCGAATCCGAACGCCCCGTGCGTTCCAGCGGCTCCATCCAGGTGGCGTGCGGCGGGCAGTCGTCATAGCCGTACTTCTCGATGGTCCGCGAATACAGCTCGAACTTGCCCGAGACACGGATTCAGATGTTGAGCAGCGGATCAGCCCGGAAATCGGCATGCCGCACGAAGTCCCTGGCCTCGGCCGAAATCGGGAATGCCAGCGGCCGGTTGCTCTTCCAGAACACATCGAACACCGGCATTTCCATACCCTTGGCGCGCGACTCGATCTTGGCCGCCTCGTACAGATTGCGGATCCACTCCATCTCGGTGAGCCCCGCCGTGAACTCCTCACCCTTGCCCAGGCGGGCTGCGATGGCGGCGAAGATGTCGAAGTCGCTGCGTGCCTCGAACACCGGCTCGACGATCTTCTTCATCGCCACAATGTGGCTCTGCGCATAATCGCCCATCTGCTCGATGTCGTTGCGCTCATAGGACGTGGTGGCCGGCAGCACGATGTCTGCATGGCGCGCCGAGGCCGTCCACTGCACGTCGTGCACGATGAACGTATCCAGATTGCGCCAGGCACGCCGCATCTCGTTGCGGTCCTGCTGGTGAGCAAACGGGTTTCCGCCCGCCCAGTAGGCCAGCTTGATCAGCGGCAGCTTGATCTCGTGTCCGTTGAACTGCATCACCTTGCCGGGATTCAGCAGCGTCTCCACCAGCCGCGACACCGGAATCGAGACAGCCCCGCTCTGTGCCAGCCAGGCTGCCCCCTCGTTGGCCTGCCCCGACGCATCGTCGATGGCCTTCAGGATCGGCGTGGTGGCTGTAGGCGCCCCACCCGACGAATAGTGATAGCTCAGGCCGTAGCCCCCTCCCGGCAGACCGATCTGCCCCAGCATCGCCGCCAGCGGTGAAGGAAAAGTGCGCGTAGGGCGCATCGAGAGCGCCGA
>ERZ773075.999-NODE-999-length-16954-cov-76.4296_pt1 | contig 16954 bp, 14 predicted proteins | sample MGYA00580614_ERZ773075 | MGnify/ENA primary metagenome ERZ773075 (study PRJEB29015, sample SAMEA2738021) | human oral metagenome | biome: human oral; feature: human-associated habitat; material: dental | place: China | collected 2043 ... | reverse complement strand
TAGCCAACGTCGCCCCGTCAACCGGCGGAACCGGAGGCTGACCACCCGCAGGAACAAACACTGCAGGCTTGTGAAGGAAAGTGTTGGCTATTTTATTGTATTCATCCTTACTCATACCATCGGGCTGGCTGCACGACGACGGGAGGTACCAACGCCCTTCCGTATCTCCAGCATGTTGCGCCCAACCAGGATACTGAGCCACGTTTTCCTCATAAGGCTCATCGGGATCAGACTTCACTCTCGTCTTGCTTCCGTCCATATTCTTGGCCACCTCATCGCCGGTGCCTACTGGAAGGTACTGGCACGGAGGTTTGACCCTCGCCGAGAATTGCCTACTGGACGTGGTTGTCCCACCAGATCCTCCCGATCCGGGGGTGGCGGAGGTGTAGGACACCGACACGGAGACGTCGACACCGCCGTCGGCATTCTGGGAGGAGTTCCCCGAAACACCACCACCCTCCGCAAAGACCGGGGACGACGGCAACAGACCAAGAGGAACGACCACCGCGCACGCCGCCACAGCCAGACCGACACGCCTCACCATTGTCTTCAGCATTGATCCACACCTTCCACCGAGGAGTAGCCGCCAGCCTGAAACGGCAACACTCACACAACCACGAGTAAATCGACCATACCGCCCATACACGGCCCCGTCACCACCGAATGGCGGATTCTCCATGGGGACCAGGCCCCATACCCACCCGGTCGCCTCCATCGCCGCACTCCGGGGCGCGATGCAGCCCGAATCGGCACAAGAACAAAACGACGGTGGGTGACCCCGAAGTGTTTGAGATCACCCACCGTCGTCGACTACGGCTGCGGTCGCGCCGCTCCTCGGTCCGTCTCAGCGCACGGGCTTGCGGATCTCGGAGGAGAGGAACCAGGCCTGCTGCTCGAGCTTGCCGATGAGGTCCTCGACGATGCCGGAGGAGGTGGGGTCCTCGGCGTCGACATCCTCGTCCACGCCGCGCAGGGTGGCGACGACGGCCTCGATGGCGGAGACGATGTAGGCCACGCCCTCGCTGGTGAGGATCTCGCCCTCGGGGGCGGCCGGGACAGTGGTGGCGGCGGCGATGGTGCCCGGGCGGCCGTCCGGGACGGCGTTGATGGCGCGCATGCGCTCGGCGACCTCGTCGGAGCCCTCGCGGGCGATGTCGACGACGTCGTCCAGGTTGAGGTGGATGTCGCGGAAGTTCGGGCCGACGACGTTCCAGTGGATCTGCTTGCCCACGAGCTCGAGGGCGATGAGGTCGGTCAGGACACGCTGAAGGTTGTCGCTCAGGGCGGCGGAAGCGGTGAAGGAAAGGTTGATGGACGGAGTAGTCATGGTGTCTGCGTTCATGGCCATTACTTTACCACTTAGTCAGGAGTCGTGGGTGTTACTTATGATTCATAGGCAAGCCATGCCTCACTCGGAAGAGGGGCTCACCTGCGCGAGCACGCCCCTCCCAGGCGCTCAGTTCCGCCTCGGGCAGCTCGTCGAAGAACGTGTCCGGCAGGTGGTAGCCGCCGAAGCCCAGCTCCCGCTCACCCGTCCCCACCGGAACCAGCCGCGCCACCGTCTGACGCCCGCGGGCGATATTGATCGTGGCGCCCTGCTCGACCTCTACCAGCAGCGCCGACAGGTGCGTCTTCGCCTCCTGAACCCTCACCGTCCTCATACGTCGATGGTCCCAGGGAGGACTTGACCTGGTCAACCAGATTGGTCAGGCTGCGTCTTCGTACGAGGCACCTAGCCCCGAAGCACGAACGGGGACCTTCCACGCGTCCGGGGACAGAAATCCTGCACCCGTACGCGTCGATGGCACCCGTCGGCGGCAGAATGTCCCCGACGACGTCGAATGCCCCCACCGGCAGCCGGCCGGACGCACGGCACGGACGGCGCAGACGACAAGGCCGCACCGTCACCGGACCGGTCGGTCCCCTCAGGCCCAGGGCTGGCGCTCAGCCCACTCCTGGGGGCTGACGCGGCGCCCGGTGTAGAAGGGCGTGTCCACGCGCACGTGCATACGCGCGTCCGTGTAGCGCTGGTGGTGCAGGACTCCCTCGAGGCGGTCGAGGGAGTCCGCCTCGAAGCCGAGGATCCACTCGTAGTCACTCAGCCCGAAGGTCGCCAGGGTCGAGCCCTTGACGTCGGGGTACTTGGAGAAGCCGTGGCGCCCGTGCTGGGCCATCATGCGCGAGCGCTCCTCGGGGTCGAGCAGGTACCACTCGTAGGAGCGCACGAAGGGGTAGACCATGACCCAGTCGCGCGGCGCCACCCCGGCCAGGCAGGCCGGCACGTGGCGGGGGTTGAACTCGGCGGGCGTGTGCAGCCCCATGCAGGACCACACCGGCTCCAGGTAACGGCCCAGCGCGCTGCCGCGCAGGCGGTGGTAGGCGTCCTGGAGGACCTCGGGGTCGTCGTCGAGCCACCACACGAGCAGGTCGGCGTCGGCGCGAAAGCCCCCGATGTCGTACCAGCCGCGGGTCGTCACGCCGCCGGCCCCGATGAAATCGGCGCTCTCGCCCAGGAGCTGCTCGCGCCCGGGCTGGGAGGCGGGCAGCGGGCGAGTCAGGCGGAAGACGGCGTAGAGGGTGTAGTGGTACTGGTTGTTGATGGCCTCCAGGTCGACGTCGGTGGCGTCGCGCGGGTCGCGGTGGGGGCGGCGCTCCTCGTCCTCGAAGCGGTGCAGGCCGCCCTCGGCAGGACGTCCGCCGTGGCCACCGGGGTGACCGCCGGGGTGACCACTGTGCTGGCCGTGGGTGTCGGTGCTCATCTTTTCTCCTTCATCCTTCCGCAGCTGGCGGGCTTGAGGCTTTCGGGTTCGGCAGATGCCGGCCGGCACGATCCGCCCGCCGCCGGCTGATGCCCGGTCGCGGACTCGTGGGTCGCGCCGTCGGCCCCGTGGCGACTGTGCCGACCGGGATGGTGGGTGCCGGAGCGGCAGCAGGACGGCGGGCAGACGGTGTGGAAGGGGCCGACGCCGGTGGTCGAGGCGGGGTGGACGTCCTCACCGCGGGCGACGGCGGCCCGCTCGATGAGGATGTCGATGAGGGAGTCGACAAAGGCCGGGTGGGTGCCGACAGTGGCGGCGCGCGCATACGGCATCCCCAGGTCGCGGGCGGTCTGGGCGGCCTCGGTGTCGAGGTCGAAGACGACCTCCATGTGGTCGGAGATGAACCCGAAAGGGGCCACGACGACGCCCCCGGGCCGCCCCGCCGAGCGGCCGTCGGTCAAGCGGCCGGCGGCCAGGGCCTGAAGATGGTCGTTGACGTCGGGTTCGAGCCAGCGGGCCTGCGGCGGGCCGGAGCGCGAGCAGTAGACGAGGTCCGCCTCCACCTTTTCCAGGCCGAGGCGGCGGGCCACCTCCGGCACGAGGACCGAGGCCAGGGCCTCATGCTGGGCGACGTAGGAGACCTCCGTGGACAAGTCCGCGGCGACGCCGGGTTCGCGCTGCTCGGTGAGGCGCCCGGCAGGATCTTCCGTGGAATGCGCGGCGGGCTCAACGGCGGGGTGCGTCACTTGGCCCGAGGCACCGTCGGCGTCGAAGCTCGGAGCGGAGCCGGCCTCCATGCCCAGGGGGATGGAGTGGGTGACGAGCACGAGGCGGACGTCCGCTGCGGCCACCCCCTGCTCGGCAAGCCTGCCGTAGGCCTCGACGATCGCGTCGATATTGGCCTCCAGGAGGCCGGAGGTGTTGTAGTAGGGGCGCGTCTTGTCCACGGTGAGGTCGACGGGAGCGCCCCCGTCCCCACCGACCCGGGCGGCAGCGTCGGCCTCGAAGCCGTCTCCGGTGGAGCCATCAGCTCCGGCGGCAAGCAGGGCGACGGCGCCGGCCAGGTCCTCGCGGTACTGGCGGCACCCGGAGTAGGAGCCGAAGGCGGCGGTGGGCAGGGCCAGGACGTGGCGGGCACCGGTGTCGGCGAGCTCGCGCAGGGCCTGGCTGACGAAGGGGTGCCAGTTGCGGTTGCCGACGACGACCGGCAGCGTCGAGCCGCGCTCGGCCAGGCGGGCCTGGAGGGCGTCGCGCAGCTCGGCGTTGCGCGCGTTGATCGGGGAGGCGCCGCCGAATCCCTGGTAGTGGCCGGAGACCTCCAGGAGGCGCGAGTCGGGCACGCCGCGGCCGGCGGTGGCGTTGCGCATGAAGGGCAGGACGTCCTCGGGGCGGCGGGGACCTCCGTAGGACAGCAGGAGGACGGCGTCGTAAGGGGCAAGCGGGTCGGTGGCGGGGCTACCGGCCGGTGCACCGACCGGGCCGGTGTTGAGATCAGCTACCGGGTCGGCGCCGAGAGGAGCGGCCGGGCTCTCGGCCGGGCCGGGCGTGGGCGCGCCGGACGTCATGGGCGCAGTGGACGCAGTCGTGTCAGTCATAGGCCTCTCCGGCGGTCTTCAGGCCCCACACGAGTTCGAGGGCCTGGCGGTAGGTCTCCTCGTCGCCCTCCCTGCCGGCGCGGCGGGCCATGACGGTGGGCTGGTGGAGAAGGCGGGCGGCCAGGTGGTGCAGGGCCCGTTCAGCCTGGGCGAGGGAGACCATCGGCTCCTCACCGGCGTCTGAGGCGGCCTCCGGGTTGGACTCCGCGGCAGCCCCGAGACCGGGTTCCACCCGGGTCGCGACCAGGGTCAGGGGGCGGGCGCCCGCGGCGGCGTCGGCGCTGTTGACACCGGTCACGCCGGTTCCGGCCCGTCCGTCGACAGCAGGCACGGCCAGGGCGGACCGGCGTGCTGGCCGGGAACGCAGGCGCTCGACCTCCTCTGCGACGACGCGGCCCACCTGGGCGCGCAGGGCGGTGATGAGGGGGTCCATGGCGCGGCCGGCCAGGTCCCGCTCGAAGTCGGCGGCCTCGGCCTCGACGATGGCGCGGGCGGCGGCAACCTGCTGGGCCTCGGCGTCGGGGACGGCGTCGCGCACGCGGGCCAGATCGAGGTGGACGACACCGGTCAGGGCGCCGACGGCCTTGTCGACGTCACGGGTCAGGGCCAGGTCGAGGATGACGAGCGGGTGACCTGCGGCCCGGTCGGTCCCACGACCGGCGCTCCCGGCGGAACGGAGCCGGTCGGCGGCGACCGGGGCGACGACGTCGGCGGTGAGCACCGGGCCACCTGCACCGCGGCAGGTGACGACGAGGTCGGCGTGGGCCATGGCCTCGCTCAGGGCGCCGGCGGGCACGGGGCGCAGGTCGTGGCCGGCGGCGAAGGCCTCGGCCCGGTTGGAGGCGGAGTGAACGGCGATGTCGGTCAGGCCCCGGGCGCGCAGAGCAGCGACGGTGGCGCCGGCGTAGGAGCCGGTGCCGACGATGAGGGCACGGCACCCGTCCAGAGGCGGCAGGTGACGGGCGGCCTGCTCGACGCCGACGGCGACGACGCTGCGCCCCTGACCGGACAGCTCGGTCTCGTGGGCCACCCGGCGGGCGGTGGCCGAGGCGCGCTCGATGACCCGCACGAGCTCGGGACTGAGCGTGCCCTCGACGGCGGCGGTCTCGGCGGCGCGGCGGACCTGGCCGGCGATCTGGGCCTCGCCGACCACCATCGATCGCAGGCCGGCGGCGATGGCGAGCATCTCGCGGCGGGCCGCGGGCCCGGACAGGTGGGACAGGTGCAGGGATCCCGGTTCCAGGCCCGCGCGCTCGGCAAGGAGGGCGGACACGGCCTCGGCCAGGCCGGACGGCGCGGCGTCGGCGGGCGAGGCGCAGGCGGCGGAGCCATGCGTGGCGGGGGTGTGGGAGTCCGAGACGTGGGCGGCGGAGCCGGGCAGCGAGCGGAGGGCGGCCGGGCACCCGGTATCGGCCCAGGAGTCGGCATCGAGCAGGAGCGCCAGGCGGTTGCAGGTGGACAGGACGATGACCCCGCGCAGTGCGGGCACGGCCGCCAGGAGGTCCGGGCCCAGCCCCGGGGCGACCGCCCCCAGTCGGGCCACGACGTCGAGGCCCGGCAGTCGGTGGTCGGCGGAGAGAAGATGAGTAGTCACAACGGGCGCCATTGAAACATCACGCCGGGGTACGGGCACAATAGCGGCGTGGCGACGCACTCCAACGTCAAGACAATGTGTCACCACAATATTTCTGACACACCGTCATCACCCTACCGACATCCAGAACATCGCATTATCGCGCGACACAGGCACCCTCTGACCACTGCTTACAGGAGGCAATCGAATATGTCTCACATTCAGTTCCCCTATCGCGGGATGAATACGCGGCGTCAGCATTCTTCATCCGACAATAGTGATTTCGTCACCGGCACTTCACACAATTCAATCGAGCGCAGGCAGGAGGGCCACGAGCCCGATTCGACCGATATCGAGGCCGGGGCGGGCCGGACGGAGAGCGGCATCGGGAGCCGGGACGACGGCGTCGGTACTACTGCACTCCCCGCGATCCTGGAGGCACTGGCGGGCCGACGACCCGCCCGCACGCCCGTGTGGTTCATGCGTCAGGCCGGCCGTTCCCTACCGGAGTACCGCGCCCTGCGTGAGTGTGCCGGCATCCCGATGCTGGAGGCGTGCCTGGACCCGGAGCTCGCGGCCGAGGCGACGCTGCAGCCGGTGCGGCGCCACGGCGTCGACGCCGCCGTCCTCTTCTCCGACATCATGGTGCCGCTGCGCCTGGCGGGCGTCGGGGTACGGATCGAGGAGGGGGTGGGGCCGGTTCTCGACGCCCCGGTGCGCAGCGACCGCGAGGTGAGCGAGCTGGTCGCCCGCCGCTTCGGTGACGGCCCCGACGCCGAGGGTGTCGGGGCGATCGAGGAGGCGGTGCGCCGAGTCGTCGTCGAGCTCGGCAGTCCGCAGGCGCCGGGCGTGCGCGAGGGGCTGAGTCAGCGAGCGCGCACCGGGCTGGAGCACAGCGCCGGAGCAGCCGGCTGGACGCCGCTGCTCGCCTTCGGCGGGGCGCCCTTCACACTGGCGGCCTACCTCGTGGAGGGCCGGCCCAGTCGCGACCACCTGGCGGCGCGCACGCTCATGCGCTCCGATCCCGACTCCTGGGACCGGCTCATGACCTGGTGCGCACGCCTGACGGGCGAGTTCATCGCCATCCAGGTGCGCGCCGGGGCGGCCGCGGCCCAGCTCTTCGACTCCTGGGCGGGCTCGCTGTCGCCGCGCGCCTACCGCGAGCGAGTGGCGCCCTACTCGGGGCTCGCACTGGAGACGGCCCGGGGTGCGCTCTCCCCCACCACCGGGCAGGCGCCGCCCCTCATCCACTTCGGCACCGGGACGGCCCGGCTGCTGGGACTCATGCGCCAGGGGGCCGACGCCGTCGGGATCGATGAGCGCATCGAGATCGGCGAGGCGATCGAGGCCCTGGCCGCGGCCGACCCGCAGGCGGGGCCCTGCCCGGTTCAGGGCAATCTCGACCCGGCGCTGCTGGCGGCGCCGTGGCCGCTGGTGGCCGAGGAGGTCGACGCGGTGCTGGCCGCCGGGCGCGCGGCGCCGGGGCACGTGGTCAACCTGGGGCACGGGGTGCCGCCGACCGCCGACGCGGACGTGCTCACCCGGATCGTGGCGCGGGTGCACGGCTCGGCCGACTGGGAGGCCGTGGCGCTGGCCGGCTGGGACGCCGTCGCGGAGACGAGGCCGGGAACCACGGAGGGGAGGACGACGGATACTGGAGCTGGCGCAGGGTCGGGTTCGCACGAGGCGGCGCAGACGGCGGCCGGCGGGAGAAGCGTCGGCAGGCAGGACCAGCGGGCTCCCGGTCGGCAGGCGCCACGGGGGCCGGGCGGACGGCCCTTGGCCCGCACGTCACGTCGCCCCGGGCGGGAAGATCGCTGAATGACTGAGCACGCGCAGCGCGCCGAGGACCACAGGGCGGACCACTGCGGGGCGCAGGACGGTCCCGAGACCACTGGCCGACCGGCGGGCTCCGTCGGGCCCCAGGCGCCGGCCCGGCGGTGGGACGCACTCGTCGTCGGCGGCGGGATCGCGGGGCTGACGGCGACCTGGGACCTGGTGCGCGCCGGACTGCGACCACTGCTCATCGAGGCGCGCGGCTACACCGGTGGGCTCGTGGCGGCCGGACGGGTCGGCGGGGTGCGGCTGGACCTGGGGGCCGAGGGCTTCGTCGTGCGCGGCGAGGCGGCCACCTCGATGCTGGCCGAGCTCGGCCTGCGCACCGCCGCCCCGCACGGTCGGCCCCGGCTCTTCCTGCCGCCCCTGTCGGCGGACGGCCGCGAGACGGGTGAGTCCGGCACGTCCACCGAGTCGGGCACACCGGATTCAACCGATCGGCCACCTGAGCGGTCCTCCGATTGGGCCCTGCACAGGTTTCCCGACGACGCCTACCTGGGGATCCCGGCCGACCCTCTGGCGCCCGACGTCGTCGCCATCATCGGGGCCGAGGCCGCGCGCCGGGCCGCGCAGGACGCCGACCTGCCCGGAACCGTGGGAACCGGTCCTGAGGATCCGGCCGACCTGGCCTCCTTCGTGTCCGCGCGGATGGGGGCCGGCGTCCTGGAGCGGCTCGTGCGTCCGATCGTCGCCGGCATTCACTCGGCGGACCCGGCGGACCTGGCCGCCGACGTCGTCATGCCCGGGCTGCGGCGGGCCACGGCGGAGCTGGGGTCCCTGAGTGCCGCTGTGGCGGCGGTGCTCAAGCGGCGTCGGACCCGCCGGGGCGGGGAGGGCGGACGGAGCGTGGACGCGGCCGTCGAGGGCGGACTGTTCCGGCTCACCGACGCGCTGCGCGAGGCGATCGAGGCCGGTGGCGGGAGCGTGCGCACCCGCACCGGCGCCCAGTGGCTGCGGCCCGGCGACGTCGAGGACAGCGCGCACGGGGAGGCGCCAGCCGCCTGGCGGGTGGGGATCACGCCGACGCGCCGGGGGCCGACGCCGTCGGACGAGCCGGTGGCCGACGGTGCGCAGGAGGTGGTGGAGACTGACCGCGTCGTCCTGGCCTGCTCGGCGGGGGCCGCGCTGCGGCTGCTGCGGGGGATTCCGGGCCTGCCCGCGAGCGCGACGGAGCTGGCCGTGCCGGTGGGCGCGCCGATCGCCCGCTTCACGCTGGTGGCTCGGGCGCCGGAGCTCACCGGGGCACCGGTGGGCTCGGGGCTGCTCGTGGCGCCCACCGACGTCACCGGCATCACCGGCGTCACCGGCCTCGCCAACCCCGCCACTGCTGCGGCGTCGGCCAGGACCGTGGCCTCTGGCCCGGCATTTGATGGGACGGGTCCCGGTGGTGGCTCTGTGAGCCCGGTGGCCTGCCCGGCGCGGGCCAAGGCGCTGTCGCACCTGAGTGCCAAGTGGCCGTGGGTCGGGGCCGAGCTGCGGGCACTGCACGGCCCGGACGTCCACGCGCTGCGCCTGTCCTACGGTCGGCCCGGGCGGCCGCGCCCGGAGGTGGATCTGCGGGTGGCGCTGGATGACGTGGCGGCCCTGACGGGGGTGCGGATCGAGCCGGAGGCGGTGATCGACCACATGCTGGTGCGCTGGGACGGGACGCTGCCGCCGGTGACGCCCGCCTACCGGGAGCGCACGACGCGCCTGGAGGAGCAGCTGAAGCCGGTGACGGGGCTGGAGGTCACCGGGGCGTGGGTGGCGGGGACCGGGATCGCAGCCGTCGTCGGGCATGCCCGCGCCGCGGCCGGGCGCCTGGTGAGCTCCCATGGCGGGTAAGACGCCCCACCGAGGCCAGCGCCTTCCTCGCGTTCGTATATTAGGTCGCGAGTTCGTGCCCCTAAGGTACTCGCGACCTAAGGCACGAACACGTGGGCGAACAGGGCCAGGAGTATCGGGGAGGGGATGGCCATGACAACCGCAGGAACGGGCGCGCGGCGGCTTCGGCTGGGCACGCGCGGCTCGCGCCTGGCACTGACCCAGTCCAAGCAGGTCGCCGAGGCGCTGCGTCAGGCCGCCGCGGCCGGCGCTCCCGGCGAGGACTCCGGCGGCCTGGACATCGACCTGGTCACCGTGCGCACGGACGGCGACGGCGACCGCACCCCCTTGCGACAGCTCGGCGGGGTGGGGGTCTTCGCGGCCCGGCTGCGTCACGCGCTCCTGGACGGGGAGGTGGACCTGGTGGTCCACTCCTTCAAGGATCTGCCGACCCAGCCGGTCGAGGGGCTGGAGGTCATCTGCGTTCCCCCGCGTGAGGACCCGCACGACGCCCTGTGCGCCCGCGACGGCCTGACCCTGGCCGCCCTGCCGGAGGGGGCCCGAGTGGGCACCGGCTCGCCGCGCCGGGCCGCCCAGCTGCTGGCCGCCCGCCCCGACCTGGAGGTGGTGGACCTACGCGGCAATGTGCCCACACGGCTGGCGCGGGTGCGGGGGCTGGAGGCGGTCGGCGTCGGCACCGATGAGCCGGTTGCGCCGAGCCGGGCCGACGTCGCCGGAGACCTTGACGCGGTGGTGCTCGCCCTGTCGGGGCTGCGGCGCCTGGGCCTGGAGCACTGCGCGAGCGAGGTCCTGGACCTCGAGACGATGCTGCCCGCGCCGGCTCAGGGTGCCCTGGCCGTGGAGGCGCGAGCCGGCGAGGACTCCGCGGAGCTGGCCCGGGCGGTGGCGGCGCTCGACGACGAGCCCACGCGTCTGGCGGTGACGGCCGAGCGGGCGCTCATGGCTCGGCTCGGTGCGGGCTGCGCGGCGCCGGTGGGGGCCTGGGCGCGCCTGCGGGGCGATAGCCGGGAGCCGCGGGAGGAGCACGCCGTGCACGGGACCGGGTGGAACGAGGAGTTCCGCGGCGATGACACTGCCGTGGCCGGGACCGGCCAGGAAGCCGGGGCGGCGGGGCGGCGCGGTTCAACAGCCTCGCGCTGCTCGCCGCGGGTGCTCGCGCTGCGGGCGGTGGTGACCTCACTCGACGGGGATCGGGAGGTCGGCTGCGAACTGAGCACCGAGCTGCCCGAGGCCCCCGGAGACCCGGATAGTCCAGGGGATGCGGCGGCGGAGGCGGTTCGGGCGGCGGAGGCGCTGGGCATCCGAGCAGCAGAGGTCCTGGTGGAGGACGGTGCCGGCGAGACCGTCGACCTGCACGCCAACAAGCCCCGACGGGGCTGAGGCCATGGCGCAGTCCACCTCACGCAACCACCCGCTCGGACACCCGTCGGACGAGCCCCGCGAGGCCGCCGACACACCGCTGGCGGGGCGGGTCGTGCTGCTGCCGCGGGTCAAGGAACCGGATCGCATCGCCTCGGCGCTGGAGTGGGCCAGAGCGAAGGTGCTGCGCGCCGCCGTGACGCGGACCGTTCCGGGGGACGCTGCGGCTCTGGAGGAGACCGCGCGGCGGATCACGGCGGGCGAGGCGGCCTGGCTGGTGCTCACCTCGGCCCGGACCGTCGAGGCACTGGCGCCGTACCTGCACGTTCCGGTGCCCTCAACGCTGCAGGTGGCCGTCGTCGGACCGGCAACCGCACGCGCCTGGACCGAGCTCACCGGCGCCTCCCCTGACCTGGTGGCGCGGGGCTCGGCCACCGCCCTCCTGGAGGAACCCGCACTCGCCGGCGGCCCGCAAGCCGGCCCGGACTCAGCGCAGCGCGTGCTGCTGCCGGCCTCGGCCCTGGCCGACCCGGCGTTGGCGGACGGCCTGCGTCGGGCGGGCTGGGAGGTGGAACGGGTGGCCGCCTATACGACCGTCACGGCAGACACCTGCGACCTGCCCCCGGGCATGGGGAGCACGTGGGCCACCGGCGGTGTGGACGCGGTCGTGCTCACCGCCCCGTCCACGACGCGGGCGATCCTGGAGCTGCTCGGGCCACCCCCGTCCACCACCCGGTTGGTGGCCATTGGTGCCACCACTGCGGCGGCCGCCCGGGACCTGGGCCTACCGGTCGCCGCCACCGCCTCCTCCCCCACGCCCGAGGGGGTCCTCCAGGCCACTATCGACGTCATGACGTCGGATCCAGCACTAACCACTAATCCCCCACTCAGGAGCACTTCATGACCGACGCCCTTCGACCGGCCGCCGACTTCCTGTCGCGCCGCTCCGTCCCCGACCCGCAGGCCCCCGCCGTCCGCCCCCGCCGCTTGCGCACCACCCCGGCGATGCGTCGCCTGGCGCGTGAGCACGTCGTGGACCCGGGCGCACTCATCCTGCCGGTGTTCGTGCGCGAGGACATTGACACCCCCCGCCCCGTGGAGGCGATGCCCGGCGTCGTCCAGCACACGCTGGACTCGCTGCGCCGCGAGGCCGCCGCCTGCGCCGAGGCCGGCGTCGGCGCCATCGACCTGTTCGGCGTGCCCGCCACGCGAGACGAGGCCGGCACAGCGGCCTGGGCGGAGGACGGCATCCTCAACCGCGGGATCGCGGCCGTGCGCGCGGAGGTGGGGGACGACGTCGTCGTGTGCGCGGACACCTGCCTGGACGAGTTCACCAGCCATGGCCACTGCGGCCTGATCCGCCCCGACGGTCCGCGCGCCGGCGAGGTCGACAACGACGCCACCCTGGTCACCTACCAGGCGATGGCCATCTCCCAGGCGGAGGCCGGAGCGCACATGGTCTCGCCGTCGGGGATGATGGACGGGCAGGTCGCCGCGATCCGCGCCGCCCTGGACGCCACCGGGCACGACGACGTCGCGATCCTGGCCTACTCGGCGAAGTACGCCTCGGCCTACTTCGGGCCGTTCCGGGAGGCCGTGGGCTCCACGCTCACCGGGGACCGGCGCGCCTACCAGCAGGATCCGGCCAACCGCCGCGAGGGCCTGCGCGAGGCGATGCTCGACGTCGAGCAGGGGGCGGACATCGTCATGGTCAAGCCGGCCGGCCCCTACTTGGACGTGCTGGCCGACGTCGCCGCCGCCTCACCGGTGCCGGTGGCCGCCTACCAGGTCAGCGGCGAGTACGCGATGGTGGAGGCGGCCGCGCAGCGCGGGTGGATCGACCGCGAGCGCGTCATCGCCGAGTCGGTGCTGGGGATCGTGCGCGCGGGGGCGGACATGATCCTGACCTACTGGGCCAGGGAGATCGCCGAGAACCCGGCGCTGCAGTAGATCGTGTGACGAAGGCAGGGGTGATTCCAGAGCCGCGGCTGCGCACATGACTTGCCGCGGACGCACCTCAGGCCTCGCGGACTGTGCCCGCAACGTCAGTAGTCGAGGTCCGGGGTGCGTCCGCGAGCCCCGGAGGCACTCGCGCTGACGCCCCTCGCGCGCCAAGCCGGTCCGGTAGGTTGGGAATCAGCCCCGGCCGGTGCGGCTCCCGCCTGAACTGGCCCTGACCAGCCTCTTCGTCGACAGGATCACCGTGACTCATCAGCCCGCAGCCTCCGCCGCCGTCCCCTCCGCAACCAACACCGCCCTGTTCGAGGCGGCTCGCGCCGTCATCCCCGGGGGCGTCGACTCCCCCGTGCGCGCCTTCGGCTCGGTGGGCGGCACGCCGCGGTTCATCGCCTCGGCCGGCGGCGCCCACGTCACCGACGCCGAGGGCCACCGCTACGTGGACCTCGTGGGCTCGTGGGGCCCGGCGCTCCTGGGACACGCCCACCCGGAGGTCGTCGCCGCGGTCCAGGCCGCCGCCGCCCGCGGCCTGTCCTTCGGCGCCCCGACCGAGTCGGAGACGCTCCTGGCCGAGGAGGTCCGCCGTCGGGTACCGGCCGCGCAGAAGGTGCGCTTCGTGTCCACCGGCACCGAGGCGACGATGACGGCCGTGCGTCTGGCCCGCGGCGCCACGGGCCGCGACCTGGTGGTGAAGTTCGCCGGCTGCTACCACGGGCACAGCGACGGGCTGCTCGCCGCGGCCGGCTCGGGCCTGGCCACCGGCGGTCTGCCGGGAAGCGCCGGCGTGCCCACGGCCGTGGCCGCCCAGACGATCGTCCTGCCCTACAACGACGTCGCCGCCCTGGAGGCCTGCTTCGCCGAGCGCGGCTCCGAGATCGCCGCGGTCATCACCGAGGGCGCCCCGGCCAACATGGGGATCGTGCCGCCGGCGCCCGGCTTCAACGCCGCGATCCGCCGCATCACCGCCGAGCACGGCGCGCTCATGATCCTCGATGAGGTCCTCACCGGCTTCCGCGTGGGCCCGGCCGGCTGGTGGGGGCTGGAGGCCGTCGACGGCTGGACCTCCGACCTGCCGGTCTTCGCCGCCGAGCCCTCCGACGCCGCAGCCCCCACCTGGCCGGGCGCGGACTGGCGCGAGCGCGCCGCCTGGGTGCCGGACCTGGTGACCTTCGGGAAGGTCGTGGGCGGTGGGATGCCGCTGGCCGCCGTCGGCGGACGCGCGGAGGTCATGGACCTGCTGGCACCAAGCGGCCCCGTCTACCAGGCGGGCACGCTCTCGGGGAACCCGCTGGCCACGGCGGCCGGCCTGGCCACGCTCCAGCTGGCCGACGACGCCGTCTACGCCTCGGTGGCAGAGCGCGCCCAGGCCATCGGCGAGGTGGTCGCAGCGGCCCTGACCGAGCAGGGCGTGCCCCACCGGGTCCAGCGGGCGGGCTCGCTGTTCTCCTTCATGTTCGGGCAGCGGGCCGCCGATCAGGGCGTGAGCGACTACGAGGCGGCCCGCGCCCAGGAGACCTGGCGCTATGGACCCTTCTTCCACGCCTTCCTGGAGGCGGGGGTGGGCCTGCCACCGTCGGTCTTCGAGGCCTGGTTCGTCTCGGCCGCGCACGGCGAGGCGGAGCTGGAGACGATCGCGAACGCGGCCCCAGCGGCCGCCCGCGCCGCCGCCCGGGCTCAGGCGAGCTGAGAACCCCAGTTCCCTACGGCCTCCAGGGAGGTGGGGCGAGGGCGGCCTCGTAGGCGGCGACGTCGACGTCTGCGTTGAGACTGATGACGATGCGCAGTCGGGAGTCGGGGTGGGCCGCCAGCCAGCGGCCGATCGTCTCCAGGGCCACCAGGGCGGCCTGTCGCTTGGGGTAGCCGAAGACGCCCGTGGACAGCGAGCACAGGCCGACACTGCCCAGCCCCGCGGCGTGCGCGACGTTGAGGACGCTCGTGTAGCACGAGGACAGCAGGCGCCGGTCGCGCAGCGTGGGCTTGCGGCCGTCCTCGATGACGGGTCCCACCGAGTGGATGACGTGCTGGGCGGGCAGGTGGTAGCCGCCGGTGAAGACGGCCCGACCTGCCGGCTCCCCGCCCTGGCGGCGGGTGGGGTCGAAGGTCTCCGCCCAGGTCATGTAGCGGGCGCACTCGGCGCGCAGGGCCGGCCCGGCCACGGCGTGGATGATGTTGTCGATGCAGCGGTGCCCGGGGGCGAAGCAGCCCAGCATGCCGGAGTTGGCCGCATTGAGGACCGCACCGGCCCGCAGTCGGGTGAGGTCGCCGCGCCAGAAGGCCACGTTGCGCCCCAGCAGGCCCGGCACGTGGTCGGTGATGGCCAGGGGCGGGATCTCGGTGGCGTCGACCATGCCCCGCTCGGTGGCCTCGGCCTCCAGAAGGGTGTCGAGGTCGGCGGCGATGTCCTCGGGCAGGGGTGCCGGGGGCCGGGCGGTGAGGAGGAAGTCGAGCATGGTGCGCAGCTCGTCCGGGTCGGTGGGGACCGTCGAGTCGATCCAGTCCGTGGCCCCCTCGGGATCCGAGCGGATGAAGGCGTAGACCAGGTGGCGCACCAGCGCGTCGCGGCCCGAGGAGCCGACGGGGACCGCCCATCGGGCTCTGACAGCGTGACTGACGTGGGACTCCAACTTCACGCGGGCCATCATAGGATATCAAAACGTAATGTTCTGCCCTTGACTGGGCGAGCCGGGTAACATTCGACGACGTCGTCCGGAAACGACCAGCTCCCGGACGACGTCGGATGATTGGAGGGCCCGGACGCCACTCGGAGCGATCCCGAGGTGCGAGACGGCGCTCAGGCCTGGGCGCCGGAGGCGGCCTCCTCCTCGGCGATCTTGGCCTTGAGGGCCTCCATGTCGAGCTCGCGCACCTGCGTGATGAGGGAGTCCAGCGCAGGAGCGGGCAGGGCGCCGGCCTCGCGGTAGACCAGCACATTGTCACGGAAGACCATGAGCGTGGGGATCGAGGAGATGCCCAGCGCCCCGGCGAGGTCCCGCTCGGCCTCGGTGTCGACCTTGGCGAAGGTGATGTCCGGGTTGGCCTCGGAGGCCTTCTCGTAGATGGGGCCGAAGCGCATGCACGGGCCGCACCAGGAGGCCCAGAAGTCGACAAACGTGATGCCCTCGCCGTGGATGGTGTCCTTGAACTCGGGACCGGTGATGTTCTTGGTGGCCATGAGCGTTCCTTTCAAGACTGCGGATACTGATCGGTTCCACTGCGGCCAACACGACCGGGGCCCACCCTATTCCTGGCGCATCCGGCTATCCACCTCCGCCGACGGCGTCGAACCTTCGTCTCCTCGCCTCTCCCTTTGTGCTCTCATAACTTAAGTGCTTAAGATGCTCCCATGGATCTCGCGTACGAGCTGCACGATCTGGTACTCACACTCGACCGCTGGGCCGAGCAGAGACTCCGCCCCCACGGACTGACCTACAACCGCTACGCCGCTCTCGTCATCGTCGCCGAGCACCCAGGCATCACAGGACGTCAGCTCGCCGGACCGCTGCGCGTCTCGGAGCCCGCCGTCAGCGGCATCCTCCGTGATCTGCTCAAGGCCGGGCTCATCGAGAACATCGCACCTGCAGGCGCCGGCCACGTCCGCCATCTGCGCATCACCGCCCGGGGCGCTGGGCTCCTCAAACGCTGCTCCCGGGAACTCGGCTCGTCGTTGGATGACAATGCTCGAGCCATCGGCCTGGACCCGCAGGAACTGGCGCGCACGATCCGGGCCCTGCACGACGAGGTGCGCACCGTGCAAGCTCCGCAGCCAGACCAGTCAGAAAAGCCGACATCATCGTCGCGGGAAGCACCTACTGAGTGGAGTCACAGAGACCCACCACGGATACAGCCGGCGCTCCGCCATCGAACCCACGCCCGACCCACTCACCCGTGACTCATGAAGGAGCCGAGTCAATGACATTCACCTTCGCCACCGCGCTAGCCGGCCTGGCCCTCGTCCTGGGAGTCGCGCGGCTGGCCATGTTCATCGCCCTTCACCTCGTCCCCAGCGACTACAACATCGTGCAGCACGCCGTGAGCGACTACGCCGTCGGACC
>ERZ773075.996-NODE-996-length-16991-cov-5.9148_pt1 | contig 16991 bp, 11 predicted proteins | sample MGYA00580614_ERZ773075 | MGnify/ENA primary metagenome ERZ773075 (study PRJEB29015, sample SAMEA2738021) | human oral metagenome | biome: human oral; feature: human-associated habitat; material: dental | place: China | collected 2043 ... | reverse complement strand
CGAAGCCCTGCAAAACCTGCTGCACTATCTGGGCAGGGATGTGGGGGCGGATGTAGCGGCGCTGTATCGTGGCATCCGCAACCCCTTCAGACAGGAAAGAACATCACCGGGGAATATTGGAAATGACATTCCCATATCTGGCGGGCATGGCCCGAGAAGTTCTGCATATGGCGACCCGGAACGTATGGTTCATGGAGTCGCAAGCGGCAGGGAGTTTGACCTGACGCAAGCAGGCGGACCTGTGCGCAATCTGTCCACCGAAGGCGTTCGCATTACAAATCGGGGAATTGACGTCGTGGAAAGACATGTCTCAAGATTTCAACCAGATGAAGCCAACAATTTCATGATCGAACGGCTCAGAAGGATTGCTCAAGGCTCACTGGAACCAACGGAGTGGGACTTGAATTACTACACGCATGAATTGAGGGAATATGTCAGATACAGGCGTTTGGGTTGGGAATCAGGCGTTCCAAAGGATCCAATGGAAGCTCACAGATTATGGAACAATGCTCACACAGCCACACTGGAAGATTATAGATTGAATGGCGATATGCTTTACCATCCTGAGGTGACACATGCTAAAGCCTGGTGAAATATTACTCCTTAGATTAATTCGAGCCAATAATGGGAAATTAAACTTTTGTACTCTTGACAGAGCAGCTTGGAGGAATGGTTGGCGCGATCTGGACAAACGGCAGGTATTTGATGCGACTTATTCATTAATTGATAGAGGGTATGTTGTTGCGAAAGGAAAAAATCCAGGGATGCCCAACTACTGGATAACGGATTCTGGCATGAAAATTCTCCAAGAATTTGTTGAAAATAAATTATGACGGGATGATAATAGATGTGTGTATTAGCTGTCATCGTGCTACTGGAAATGACATTGAACACATATTGTGCAATCAGGGGGCGTTATCTTAAGGTTTGTTGTTTGTTTTTCATTATTGGCAAAAGGAAATTCACCATTCATTATGCCTAATATCAACGAATCCAATCATTTGACATCAGCAATCTTTAGGCGAAAATCAGAATTAGAGTAATGAAACACCGCATAAAACGATTTTTATCGGCGCAATTGAATTGCATCAGTCGCTGTCACTGAAGATGGATTTTCCATACTCTCTGTCGGTGGGCGCAGGCTGATTATTCATGGCGATCACACTTCCGTGCCGGTCACTCCAGAAATAGGGCGTGAATTGGCCCGCTAAGGATGGCGTTGGTCTTCGCATACCCATCCGGGCAGTGAACGGAATGTATTAAGATCTTCAGAAGGAGATAGAGCCTTATTGGAAGCAATGGGACATCAATGGAGTGTATTATTTAATAGTGAAGGCAGACGCCGGATATTTACCCCGGATGGGGATAGTCTGGAAGGATGGCAGCCATGACAAAAAAAATTCGCAAGCTGAGTTTGAAAGAAATGGAACCCATTGCGCGAGAAGCTACACGAAGCGCTTTGAAAAATTATGTTTGGGAAAAAGAAAAAATGAAAAATCTGACGCTTGGTTCAGGTTTTGAAGGTGATTTTGGTATTTTTGAATTATATCTTGCGGGAAAACGCCCTGAAGATGCTGTTGTATTAACAGAAACTCTAGTTAACAGGCTAACGGGCGAAGTTTCAGTCAAGGTTTTTCTTCCGAAGAAACCGGAAGTGAGTAACCCGCCCGCATGAATGACTGGCCATCCGCTAGACCAATGCAGCCGCTGCGCATGCGCCAGTGCTGGATATGAGTTTTTCATGGCGACTATGGCAAATAAATCATTCTGTCAGCGGGATGGCTTTGAGGTGAAACCCCAGGCGCTGGATTGTGAAGAGAGCTTTTGCCTGGCTGAGCCAATCGAGAAGATTGAGCAAGGGCTACGAGATCAGCGTGACTTCAGCTGAAGCGTTCGTCAGGATCGCTTGCATTTGGTGCATGGCCGGGCTTTGGGGATAACTTTGAAGATAGGCTCTCAGGCTTTTAAAAAGATGGACTATGGCCGCCCACAGCGAATCAAACAGGCGCGCAGGCAAGCGCATGAATGAACGCATTGGCAGATGTTCTGGCGGGCGCTTTCATGGGCGTTTTTACAGGTGTTTTCGAGAACGTTCTTGCGGGCGCGGGCCAGCCCCCCGCGCTGAAAGCGCCGCATGAAGCCCCAAACCGCAGGCGCGGGGTTGCTGGCGTGGCTGGCGGCCTGGGTGGCAGGCACGGCCTGTCAGGTGCTGGCTGCCTTGCCTGTGCCGCCGCAGTGCAGCGGTGCGGCCTTGGCGCTGGCCGTGGCGGCGGCTTTGGCATCCGGGTTGTTGCGCCGCTTGCGGCATGGCCGCTGGCTGCCAGCGTTTGAGCCGCTGGCGCTGGCCCTGCTGGTTTTTTCCGGCGCGGCGGCGGGCTGGGGTTCGGCGGGCGCGCACATGGCCGCCCGCATGGCGCAGACGCTGCCAGCCGCAGCGCAAACGGGCGATGTGCGGCTCACTGGCATCGTCGCCGCCATGCCGCAGCGCGGCCCCACGGGTCTGCGCTTTGTGCTGGAGGCTGAAAGCGCCGCCACATGGCCTGGCAACACGCCCCTGCATGTTCCCCGGCGGCTGCAACTGGCCTGGTTCGTGCCGCCGGGCAGCGCCGCGCCTGCGCTGCGGGCGGGTGAGCGCTGGCAGCTCACGGCGCGCCTGCGCCCGCCGTATGGCGAGGCCAACCCGAATGGTTTTGATGCAGAGCTTTGGCTGTGGCAGCAAGGCATACGCGCCACCGGCTCGGTGAAAGACGCCGCCAGCGCCCGGCGGCTGGCGGGCACGCTTGCGCATCCCGTTGAACAGCTGCGCCAGTCGCTGCGCGACCGCCTGCTGGCGCGGCTGGCAGGGCAGGGCGGGGATGCAGCGGATTCCGGCAGGCCAGCCCATGCGCCGGAAGCAGCGGCGGAGGAAGAAGCAGATGAAGAACTGGCGGATGAAGGCCGCGCCCCTGACCGCCCATCTGACCGCCCATCTGACCGCCCGTCTGACCGCCCGTCTGACCGCCCGTCTGACCGCCCGTCTGACCGCGCCCCTGACCGCGCCCCTGACCGCGCCCCTGACCGCGCCTTTCTCGCGGGCATCGTCGCCGCGCTGGCCGTGGGCGACCAGAACGCCATCAGCCAGGACGGCTGGGACGTGTTCCGTGCCACGGGCGTGGCGCACCTGATGAGCATCTCCGGCCTGCACATCACCTTGTTTGCCTGGCTGGCGGCTGCCGCAGTGGGCGGACTGTGGCGCGCCAGCGCGCGGCTGGGCTGGCGCGCGTGCCTTGTTGTCAGCGCCCCAGCGGCGGCGCTGACCGGCGGCGTGGCGCTGGCGGCGGGCTACGCACTGCTCAGCGGCTGGGGCGTGCCCGCGCAGCGCACCGTGCTGATGCTGGCCGCCGTGGCGCTGCTGCGGCTGACGGGCTTGCGCTGGCCCTGGCAAGCCACCTGGCTGGCCGCCTGCGCTGCCGTGCTGGCGCTACAGCCGTGGGCGCTGCTGCAACCGGGCTTTTGGCTCAGCTTCGTGGCCGTGGGCATGCTGTTTGCCAGCGACGGGCCGGCGGGCGGCTTTGCCTCCGGGGCGGATGAAGCGCCCGGCCTGTGGCGCCGCGCGCGGCGCTTTTTGCGCGAGCAGGCGCGCATCACGCTGGCGCTGACGCCGCTGGGGCTGGTGCTGTTCGGGCAGGCCTCCGCCGTGGCGCTGGCGGCCAATTTGCTGGCCATTCCGTGGGTCACCTTCATCGTCACGCCGCTGGCGCTGGGCGGCATGGTGTGCCCGCCGCTGTGGCACGCGGCGAGCTGGGCGCTGGGGCCGCTGATGGCCTGGCTTCAGTGGCTGGCCGGCTGGCCCTGGGCCAGTCTCACCCCGCCCGCCGCCCCTGCCTGGATGGGGCTGGCTGCCGTGGCAGGCGGCCTGCTGCTGGCCCTGCGCTGGCCGTGGAGCTGGCGCATGGCGGGCCTGCCGCTGCTGCTGCCCCTGCTGCTGTGGCAGCCGCCGCGCCCCGCGCCCGGCCACTTTGATCTGCTGGCCGCTGACGTCGGGCAGGGCGGCGGCGCGCTCATCCGCACCGCGCGCCACGTGCTGCTGTATGACGCCGGCCCGCGCTACAGCAGCGCCAGCGATGCGGGCCGCCGCATCCTCGCGCCCCTGCTGCAATCCCTGGGCGAGCAGCCAAACGGCATCCTCATCAGCCACCGCGACAGCGACCACGCCGGCGGCGCAAAGGCCCTGCTGGCCGCCGCCCCGCGCGCCTGGCTCATGGCCTCGTTTGACGACGCCGCCCTCACCGGCGCACGCCGCGCCCTGCGCTGCCAGGCTGGCCAAAGCTGGACGTGGGACGGCGTGCAATTTGCCGTGCTGCACCCCCTGCCTGCCGACTACGCCCGCGCCCGCCAGCAGCCTGACGGCGCGGGCGGCAACGCCCTGAGCTGCGTGCTGCGCGTGACGGCCCGCAATGGGCGCGCCGCCTTGCTTACCGGCGACATTGCCGCCGTGCAAGAGCTGGATTTGGCCGCCCGCGCCCGCCAGGGCGCCGCCGCCCGCTTGCGCGCCGACCTGCTGCTCATGCCCCACCACGGCAGCCGCCACTCATCCACCGACGCCTTTTTGCAAGCCGTGCGCCCCGCGCACGCCATCGCCCAGGCTGGCTGGCGCAACCGCTTCGGCCACCCCGCTCCGCAAACACTGGCGCGCTATGCCCGCCACGGCATCGCCGCCACCTCCACCGCCTACTGCGGCGCAGCCCTCTGGCAAAGCTGGCAACCCGCGCAACTGCAATGCGAACGCCAGCGCGAAAAATGGCAATGGCCCTGGCGCACGCGGCCTGAAAAAGAAGATGAAGCCTTGCAAACCCTGAAAGCAGGCGCTGGGAAAACGCCTGACGGGCGACAGACCCAATGAAGCAGGCTGCGCTCATCACCCCTGCCATCTGAAACGCTCCAAAAAGAAGAGCGAATTCAGACCCCGAGAAACGCCGGTAGCGCACGGTTCTCTAGGACCTATTGCTATCAATCAAATAGCAAAAAGGTAAAATAGGCCGCGAGCCGCCCTAGCCAGACAAGACGATGGAAAATGCCCTGTGCGCCCATGCTGATTTTTGGATTCAACGCTTGAAAGGGTTGAAATGATGGAAAAACGCAAAATGATGGCTGCTTCGTTGCTGCCGGCAATCATGATTGTTCTTGTTGGATATCTGTCTTTTCGCCTTCATGAGGCAAATGAATATCTCAGGGACAGGATTTATTATTCCTCCGTAAGATTGAATGATTATTTGATGTTGATGCGCGCCATGAAGAAGGAACATCCACCGGAACGGGATTATGTAAAAAGATTCAATATCATGCTGAACGCAGAATTGTCTTTTGTGGAACATGATTGGGCCTGGTTTTTTGATGGCGATGATGACGGAAAAAGATTTGCCCAATGGATTTGCAGCTCGGCAGATGGATTTTTGAAGGCGGATGGAAATTTTCTGGAGTCCAGGGCGCTGGATTCATTGCAAGCCATGCGCTCGAAAATGAAATGTGAGGCAAAAACGGAGGTTTGATATGTTCGCACTCAGGAACCTGACGCTGGTCTATTTTTTTTGCTTTTTTGTTTGCATACTGCTGAATTTCATTACTGACGGGGCTTTCATGACGACAAGGACGGGGGCGCTGTTGTTTCAGGCACTGAGTTACTCGTTTATTTGTGTGGGCTTTCTCTGCACTTTTATTTTCATTCGTTTCAAGTGTCCGCATTGCGGAAAGAGAGCCTTGGAAACAGAAGGCGAATACCTCTTCCATCTCTTTGGGAGAAGACGCAATTATTTTGCATTCCGGTGCGTGAATTGCGGCGCGCCGCTTGGAGCCAGTTCAAAGTCTGGCGGCAAAAAGTAAATCGCGGATGGGCTTTGCGGCCCGATGGCGGCTTGGGCGCGCCAGAGCGGCAGCATTCCGTCAATTTGCTACTGATTCAATAGCATCTAAGCCCGTCAAACCGTGCGATGGGGGCGTTTTCGGGGCCTTTTATTTGCTCCTGAAAACGGAGCAAACTGCGCCTGCCCGGGCTGGCGCAGGCCCAAAAAAACGCCTGACGCAACAACGTCAGGCGCATGGCAGTCATGCCGCGCGGCGGATGCCCGCCGCCGCGTTCAGTGTTTGCCGCCGTGGCTTTCGCCGTGCTTCTCGCCATGCTTTTCGCCGTGATGGCCTTTGCCGCCGCATGCCTTATGGGGGCCGTGCTTGGGGCCGTGCTCGGGGCCGTGGTCGTGGCCGCGCGCGGTTTGCTGGTCAAAAACCTTTTGCTGTTCGGCGCTGAGCTGGCCGTAGAACTGTTTGATGGCCTGGTTGCGGGCGGCCATGCGGTTTTGGCGTTCGGTTTGCATGGCTTGCATGCGGTCGAGGCGCTCGGGTGTGGTCAGGCGCTCGAACGCGTGGCGGTCAGCGCCGGGCTCCGGCGGGCGGGCGGCTGCATGGCGCTGACAAGCTGGTTCCACGCGCCTTCTTGCGCGCTGATGATTTGCAAACGCTGCTTGAGATCGGCCATGCGTTTGGCGTGGCGTTCTGCACGGCGATCGGCGCGACGGTCTGCTTCGCGCGGGTTTGCGCGTTGTTCGCTGGCCTGGGCCGATGCTTCGCCCGATGCGGGCATGGATGTTTGCGCCGTGGCGGCGGCTGCGGCAGCGGCCATCAGGGCAACGGCCAGCCAGGATTTGCTGCGTTGGAGCATGGTGCGTTTCCTTTCGTCAGAAGGTTTCATGAAGAAGATGAAATGCCGCCGTTTGCGCAGCCATGAAAAAGCCCGGCGCGGGCCGGGCTGGTTTCGTTTGGTTTTGCTCCTGCTTTGATAGCGGCAAAGCCCCTGAAATCTTGTTGGCTATCTGTCTTTTCGCCTTCATGAGGCAAATGAATATCTCAGGGACAGGATTTATTATTCCTCTGCAAGATTGCATGATTATTCGGTGTTGATGCGCGCCATGAAGAAGGAACATCTTCCGGAACGGGATTGAGTAAAAAGATTCAATAGCATGTTGAACGCGGAATTGTCTTTTGTGGAACATGATTGGACCTGGTTTTTTGATGGCGATGATGACGAAAAAAGATTTGCCAAATGGATTTGCCGCTCGGTTGATGGATTTTTGCAGGCCAATGGAAATTTCCTGAAATCAATGACGCTAGAGAAATTGCAAATCGTACTGTCAAAAATGCGTTGCGCGTCAAAACGGATTCGGTGCTGCAGCGTTGATTGCATATCCATGCCAAAGGCTGCATGAATCGGAAAGCGCTTGTTCCAGTAGGGAAATGATCTTCATGAACGCTTATTACAAAGACAATGATGGTTTGTCAGTAAACTTTTTCATTTGTTCTTGCCAGCGTTCTGGCGGGTGGATTGAATGTAGCGCTTGCGCAAGAAGTTCAATTTCAAATTCTTCTTTCAAATGGGATCAGGTTGATATTTATGACAGACATCAGCAAAGATGACTTGTTCGTTCTATGCTGCTTGTGGGATGCCAGGGCGTATCGTCATCATATCGCTTCTGAAAATGCCGGCATCAGGTTTAATATTTCGTATAAACCGTTGGATGCGGAGGGCAGCATCAACAAATTGGCGAGACTGAACCTGATAGATGCCCGTCGTTTTGCCGGTGAATCCGGGAAGCATGACGCCTTCCCGTTTTTGCGAGCGCCTGGGAAAAACGAAGACATGATTATCGGACTGACCCCGAATGGCGGCGAATTGTGGGAAAGTCGTCTCGATCCTTGTTGGCGCGATTATATTGGATCCGATACTGTCGTCGTGGACGGAAACGATTATTGCAGCATTCATTCATTCGACAGGTCCGTTTTGCAGTCATTGCTTGACGGCATCAGTGAACTGGATCATGCAGGCGGACTTCGCGCCGAAATCATAGAGGCGGAAAATATAATCTACTGGAAAGAGGGCCAGGGATACGCGGCAATTTTCATGAGCCAAAGCGGAACGCCAATCGATATTTCCGGCGCGCAATGGCATGAAATTGTATATGGCAGTTTAGATGCAGTAAGATGTAAATTCAATGCCGATCTATCATTCAAAATTCAGAGTCTATTGAATGGAAAATACGGCGAATTTTGCGCGGGGCAAAATTTTGGCAGGATTTGATGCATTATCGTCATTTTGATTTGCAAGGATTGTTTGGGTATGGCGGCATTTTCTCATGCGCACTTGCCACCTGCCTTGGCGCGCTGGTGTTAAGTATGATTCGGTATGCGCATGAGACTTCTTGTTTCGATGCAGGAGCTTGCTCGAAAGCATGGCTTGTGCCTGGGAGTGGTACGTAAAATGTAACGAAACATGCAGGTTTCGCAGCCTGTAAACACACGACACATGAAACAGATGTGATACATTGCGGATACAAACGTATCGTATTCGTTGCCGCCGGGGAGATTCATGTTCAAGTTTCTGCGCTGGGTCTATGCAATGGGGTGGGCCGTCTTTGTGCGGCAAGGGCTGCTGTGGCTGGCCTTGGGCTGCGCTTTGTGGCCATTGGCTGCCCAAGCGCAGGAGGCGTACTGCGCGGAAGTGCGGATCGTCATTGAGCAAAAGCTGTCGCTGGAGCGGCAGGCGTTTGATGCGCATCTGGTGATTCGCAATGCCTTGCAGGACAAGATTGAAAACGTCCGGCTGGAATTGACTTTTGCTGATCAGGATCAAAAACCTGTCACTGCAACAGCGGATCCCAATGCGGCAGGTGCCGTGTTTTTCCAGAGGATTGACCGCAAGGAGGGGCTGAGCGCGCTGGATGGAAGCGGCAGCATTGCGGGCGGTAGTGTGGCTGATGTGCACTGGCTCATCATCCCGGCGCAAGGGGCGGGTGGCGATACGGCCCATGGGCGCATGTACTTCATTGGTGCGAACTTGAGCTACACGTTGAACGGCAAGAGCACCAAAGTGGAAGTTGCGCCGGATTATGTGGTGGTGCGGCCTCAGCCCCTGCTGGCGCTGGATTACTTTTTGCCCACGGACGTGCAAGGTGACGATCCGATGACGCCTGCCGTGGAGCCGGTAGAGCCTTTCACGCTGGGCGTGCGCGTGGCCAACGTGGGCGCGGGTGCATCCATGCGCACCAGCATTGAAACGGCGCAGCCCAAAATCGTTGAAAACCACCAGGGGCTGTTGGTGGATTTCCGCATTCTGGGCGGCTACGTGGGCAACGAATTGCAGGGCAAAAGCCTGCTGCTGGACTTTGGCGACATCGCCAGCCGGCAGGCCCGCATGGGGCGCTGGGTGATGGAAGCCTCGCTGGCCGGGCGCTTCGTTGAGTTTGATGCCAGCTTCACGCATGCAGATTCGCTGGGCGGCGCCGTCACTTCGCTTATCAAGCAGGTGCGCACGCACAAGCTGGTGCGAGACGTGCTGGTGGATCTGGATGGGCACGACGACATTGCTGACTTTCTGGCGGAAGAAGGCGGTGGCTATAGGGTGTATGACTCTGCAGGCGGCGACGCTGAAGTGGCGGATGTTTCCGCGCAGGCCCGGCTGACGCCCGCTTCGGGCAGCACGCAGCGCTTGGCCTTTCATGCGGCCAAGGGGCTGGTGCACGCCAAGGTAGCCGATCCTTTCAGGGGCCAGAAAAGCATTGCCCGCGTGGTGCGCAGCGACGGCAAGGTGCTGCCGCCGCAGAATTTCTGGCCTTCCAAAAGCCGCCAGGATGATTTGAGCTGGTCTTACTTCCTCCACGTGTTTGATGCTGACACAACGGGGCAATACGTCATTGAATTCGCGCAGGGCGAAAAGGCATCTCTTTCCGGCCTGGCCTGGCGTGACAGCAACGGCAACGGCGTGCGCGAAGCTGGTGAGCCTGCCGACGGCAACCTGCAAGTGCTGCTCAAGGGCGTGGACCTGGCCGGGCGCAACGTGCTGCAACAGGGCTACACCGACCCTGCGGGCGCGTTCAGCTTCACTGGCCTGATGCCGGGGCGCTATCAGTTGGAAGCCGTAGCGGAGGACGGCTGGGTGGATGGCGCCTGGGCAGCGGGCACGGCAGGCGGCGTGGTGCAGCCGGGCCTGATACGCGACATTACGCTGACGGCAGGCACGCACGCCAGCGGCTACCTGATTGCCCGACGCAGGCCGGACGCGGCGCCGGGCGGCGAATCAGCCGACTTGGCTGTGCAGGCGCAGGCGCAGCGCTCGCAATTGCGCGGCGGTGAACAAACCTCCGTCACGGTCACGGTGCGCAACGCCAGCGCGCATGCGGCGCAAACCGTGCTTGTGCAGGCCAAAGTGCCGGATGGCCTGGCCTTGCAAAGCCATGCCGCCAGCCTGGGCCAGTATGCGGATGGCGCATGGGCGCTCGGCAGCCTGCCAGCGGGCCAGAGCGCCACGCTCACCCTGCATGTGAAGGCCGAGGCGGCCGCTGACGGCAAAGACCGCCAAATTGCTTGGCCTATCAGCGCGGGCGCGCGCACGGCAGACCCGCAAATATCCAACAACAGCGCTTTGCTGGGTTTGGTGGTGCTGGGCAAGGCTGGGGCGGCCAGTCTGGAGCAAACCCTGATGGCGCAGGCGCGGGTGCTGATGCTGGTTTCTTGCCCGCAGGCCGCGCCAGCGCAGCAAAGCGCTTGCGAAGAGCAGGCGGCCCGCATGGCCGCAAGCGCGCTGGCGGGGCAGGCGCATTCCTTGCAAACCGTCAGCACTCTGGCGGACTGGAATGCCGCGCAGCGCAGCAATGAATACAACATGCTGTGGCTGCACGGCGGCGCAGAAAAACTCGATGAACAGGCGCTGGCCGAACTGCGCGCCGCTGTGCGGCGCGGCGCGACCGTGGTGGCTGACGGTCTGCCGGGCGCGGGCAGCGGCCCGTGGCGCATCAACCAGCTGGCTGATGTGCTGGGCGCAGGCTTCGATGGAGCCAGCATGGGCAATGACTTGTCCGTCCAGTTCCCCGGCCAGGCATCCGCGCAGCGGACGACAGGGGCCTTGCATGGCATGAAACTGCATGCAGCCCGCCCGGGCCAGGTGGTGGCTACGGCCTTTGCTGGCGGCCAGCCTGTCATGGTCGGCTCCACATGGGGGCATGGTCAGTCCTGGGTAATGGGCTTTGACCTGCTGGCTTCCATGCAGGGGCAGGCCAGCGCGTTCTGGAGCGCCTATGCCGCGCAGCAAGTGCAGGCGCTCACGCCCGTCACGCGCATTGAACCGGCACTGGCGGGCGACCGCCTGCCCGTGAAGATGACCGTTCACAGCCATGCCAGCGATGGCGCAGCGCAGAACGTGAAGCTGCGGCTGCCCCTGCCTGCGGGCTTGGCGGCGCAGGACGCAGAGCCGCCGCCTGCCCTCAGCCAGCCGCAGCAGCTGCAATGGAACTGGCGCCTGCTGGCGGGACAAAGCGAATCCGCGGCCTTGCGGCTGGCTTTGCCGCAGTCATCGCAAACTCTGCAAATCAAGACGCAACTGCTGGATGAGGCAGACAAGGCGCTCGATGAAGCGGCGCTGCGCGTGGCGGTGCTTGGCCTGGACGAAGCAGCCGAAATTACTGTGCAGACGCTGAAGGCGCTTTCCGCCGCTCAGCCTGCCGATCTGAAGCTGGTTGGGCAGGCAAGGCAGGCACAGAGTGAGGGCAATTGGAAAGCCGCGCTCCAGGCCCTGGCGCAACTTCAGGTACGGCTGGAAGCATTGCCTCCGGGGGCTGGAGCGGATACCGCGCTACTGGATGTGGCGCGCTGGATGGGCGTGGCACAGCGCCAGCCGCAAGCCGCACAGCAGGAGCGCAAGCTGGTGGTGCGATCGGGTTCAGGCCAGTCTGCGCTGGTGTCCACGGCCTTCGCGCAGCCCTTGCAGCTACAGGTGCAGGATGCGAAAGGGCAGCCTGTAGCGGGCGTGCAGGTGCGTTTCAATGCGCCCGCCAGCGGTGCCAGCGCCAGCTTTAACGGAGCGGCCAGCGTGAACGCCGTCACAGACGCGCAGGGCCTGGCTACAGCGCCTGCGCCTGTTGCGAGCGCGGTAGCGGGCAGTTACGTCATTACCGCGCAGGCGCAAGGTGCGCAGCCCGTTGAATTCATGCTGACCAACGAGCCGCAAGGCGCGCCCGCTGCCTTCAGGCTGGAAGCGGTGGATGGCCTGAACCAGCAGGCCGCAGTTGGCGCGGTCTATGGCAAGCCCCTGAGCGTGCGCGTGGTGGATGCGCAGCAACGCCCGCGCACGGGCGTTGCCGTGACGTTCGCGTTGCCTGGCAGCGGCCCCTCGGCTCGCTTCGCTGGCGCTGGCCTGGACGCGCAAGCGCAAAGCGGCGCGGACGGGGTGGCGACATCACCCGCACTGACGGCCAATAACGAGCCGGGCAGTTTCGAGGTTCGCATCACGGCTGACGGCGCGGCGCAGCCGCTGCTGGCGCATATGACCAATCTGCCTGCAACAGCGCTGCAACCTGGCAAGCACTTTGAAGGCCAGACGGCCACGGGCACTGGCAAGGTGACCGCGACCGTATCCGGCGGCGGCGATGGCTGCGTGTTCGACCCGAACCGCACTCGCATGGCTGCGCCCAGGGGTGTATTGAAGCCGCTGGAGCATTTCTTGCTGCCGCACGGTCTGTTCGACTTCGAGCTGAAGGGCTGCACGCCTGGCAGCGAAGTGACCGTGACCACCACGTGGCCTGACCTCAGGGGCATCACCGGCTACATGAAATACGGCAAGAACCCGCTGTCGCGCAACAAGGCCATCTGGTACCCGGCCCAGGGTGTGCAAATCAGCGGCAACACCGTCACCTTCACCATTCGCGACGGCGGCTGGGGCGACGACGACCTGACGGCCAATGGTGTCATCAAGGACCCCGGCGGCCCCATTGCAGGCGCGCAGATCACGGCTGTTCCGGCGCTGGAGCGCGGCTTGCTGTGGCTTCTGGGCGCGATGCTTGGCGCGCTGGCCGTGCTCCAGCGCCGCCGCGCAGGGCGTGACCTGCAATGAGGGCAGGAGCTGCCATGCGCCGTCTGCCTTTGTGTTGCTGGCTGCTGATCAGCGCGGGCGTCTTGCTGGCTTGCGCAAACGCAGGCCGCAGCGAAGCCGCGCGGTCTGACGAAGCGCCCGGCTGCGACAGACCGCTCGGCGCGGCGGTCCGGGCCGTGCCGTTTGTCCGGCGGCAGGCCGCCGTTTACACAGAAGAAGAGCAAGCCTGCTGGCTGCCATGGGATCTGGCGCGCGCCGCTGCCGAAGCGTTTGGCGGGCAGTGGGTGGACGTGCGTGACGCGGGCCAGCGCCAGCGCCTGGCGCTGGAAGGCGTCATGGCTGTTGATCTGGCCGATCTGCCGGACAAGCCGTTTCTGAAAGAGCAGTCGCTGGTGCTGGTAGGCACGGGGGTGGATTTGCCGGAGCTGTCCAGGCAATGCGTTTTGTTGCGGCAAAGCGGCCAATACCGGAGCGTGCACGTGCTGCTGGGCGGCTCACACGCTTGGCGGCAGGCTGGCCGCGCCGTCAGCGGCAGCCAGGCCAGCCTGCCCGCCGATCAGGTGGATGCGCAAGAGCTGTGGCAAGGCGCTGGCAATGGCGCATGGCGTCTGGCCGTGCTGGACATGCCGCCTGCGCAGGTCAGGGAACTGGCTGACCGCCTGCCCGCTGCGGCGCAAGACGTTGCCGATTTGGGGGCCGATGCAGCCCAGGCCTTGCGCCAGTTGCACGCGCTGGCGCGCCACCCTCTGCCGGCACCGCGCCGGTGGCTGGTGATCGCAGGCTCGCCGGAGCGTCTGGCCCAGGCGCGTCAGCTCTGGCAGGAGCAGCAGAACGGACAGAAGAACGCGCAAAACCGGTCTTCGGCCAGCGCAGTGATGTGGCTGGCTGGCGGCTGGCCAGCCTATGCGGAATATGTGCAACGGCAAGCAGCGGTGGCGGCCCATGCCGGCCAGCCTTTGCCGCCCTTGTGTGGAATTTGAAGGAAAACCCATCATGAAACCGGCCATCGTCCTGATGCTTTCAATGCTGCGCGAGGCTTTGCGTTCTGCGGCGCACCCGCTGCCTGCGTTTTTGCAGCGGCTCTTGCGGCAAACCCTGCCCTTCATGGGCCTGCTGATGCTGGCATGGGCTGCCTGCCTGGGCAGCGCGTGGGCAGCAACGGAAGTCACCGGAACGATTGCTTCCAGCACAACCTGGAGTGCGGCGCAGTCGCCCTACATCCTGCGGGGCGACGTGGCGCTGGATAACGGCGCAACGCTCACCATTCAGCCCGGCACGCAGGTACGCATGGCGGCTCATGCCAGCTTCACAGTCAGAAAGGGCGCGCTGCAAGCTGTGGGAACGGCGGCGCAGCCCATCACCATCACCTCTGACGCAGCCACGCCCGCACCGGGAGACTGGCTGCAATGGAAGCTGACGGCCGGCACGCAAGGCGCGCGCACCGTGCTTGAGCATGTTCACATGTCCTACGGCAGCGGCATGGTTGTGGAAGGCTGCGCGCCCACGCTCAATCACCTGCTTTTGCAACATCACAGCGCGGCGGCCATCAGCATTGATCTGGCGGCTTCGCCTGTGGGCCAGGGCATTGTTGCGAAAAACAATGCCCTCAACGCCATTGCCGTTCCAGCGGGCACGATCCGGGGCGCGGTGGTCTGGGGCCTGGTGGGCATTCCCTATCTGGTCCGGCAAGGGGTGGTTCAGATAGGACAGGCGCCCTTGTCGCTGGAACCAGCCGCGCTCAAGCTCAGCCCCGGCGTTGTCGCCATCGTCCGGCTGGCGCTGAGCGAGCCGGCTGCGGCAGGCGGCGTCCAGGTGGATTTGAGCAGCAGCGTGCCGTCCGTGGCATCCGCCGCCTCTCGCGTCACGGTTGAAGAAGGGCAGCCGGGAACAGACGTGGAAATACAGGCGTTGGAACTGGGCCAGACCGTCATCACGGCCAGCCACGCCCGGCTGGGCGCGGCCACGCTCCAGGTGGAAGTGACAGACCTGCCCGCGCTGCAAATCACGCCAGCAGCGGCCACGGTGGGCGTGCAGCGCCCTTATGCCATGACGGTGCATGCGCCTCACGCTGCGCCAGCTGGCGGCCTGAACGTAACGCTGGGCAACTCCGACAGCGCCGTTTTGCAAGCGCCCGCCAGCTTGCTGATTGCGGCGGGCCAAAGCAGCGCCAGCTTTGAAGTCACCGGGCTGCAAGATGGTGAAAGCCGCCTGAGCGCGCAAGCCGAAGGCTTGGGCACAGGTCTGGCCAGCGTCACCGTGCGTGGCAAGGCGCTGGTGTTGCCCGCCAGCCTGGTGGTGGCGCCGGGCGCGCAGGCGCAAGGCGTGCTGGAGCTGACCGAACCGGCGCCAGCGGGTGGGCTGACCGTCAGGCTGGAACTCAAGCCTGCGGGCGTGGCCACCGTGCCAGCATCCATCCAGGTGCCAGCAGGCGGCAGCCAAGCACGTTTTGATATCCGGGGCGTGGCTCTGGGTCAGGCGAAGCTGACGGCTTCTGCCGCCGCTTACCGGCAGGCTGTGGCGGCGGTGCAGGTGGACGCAATTTCGCTCGGCTTCGAGCCTGCCGGTGATCTGGCGCTGAACGTGGACCGCACGCGCACCCGCCGGGTCAAGCTCTCCAAGGCAGCGCCGGCAGGCGGCGTCACGGTTAAGGCCAGCGTGAAAGATTCCCAGATTGCCAGCGTCAGCCCTTCAGAAACCTTCGTGCCGCCGGGGCAGGTGTTCGGACAAGCGCCGCTGGCCATCAAAGGGCTGTCCAAGGGGCAGACGAAGCTGGAAATTGCTTCGGGCGGCCTGACGGGGCAGGCCATCGACGTGCGGGTGGATGAAAAGGCGCAGCTTCTTTTAGGCCTGCCCGGCGGGCGCAGCAAGCTGATGGTAGGCAAGGGCTTGAAGACGTATATCCATGAGTTGTACGTGCAGCGGCTAATCAATGGACAAGCTGCGGCAGGCGGTGATCCGGTGGTAGTGCGTCTGCGCTGTGTGTCGCAAGACGTATGCCGCGTGCCGGAGAGCGTCACCATCAACGCCAATGAGAGCTACGCCTACATACCGGTCACGGGCACGGGGTTGGGCAGCACGCAGATTGAAGCCACGGCAGAAGGCATGACGGCGGCGACAGTGCCTGTGGAAGTGATTGCGCCGCAGATTGTTTTTACCCTTCTGGATGGCACGCGCACGCCAGCCAGCGTGCGCGATGACTTCTGGTTTGGCCTGCGCGTGCCGGGCGCGTATTACCCGGATAGTCAGACAGCGGATCGGCCATTGACCGCTCAACTGGGCCTGACGGATCAGCAGCCTGCGGGCGTGGTCAATGGTTTTTACGACGGCAGCGGAAAACTCGTCAGCCAGGCCGTGATCGCTGCGGGCAGCAATTCGGCAGGCCCGCTGTATGTGGCGCAGCCTGTGAAAGCAGGCACTTACCGCGTCAGCGCCAGCATTGCGGGCATTGGCAGCGGCCAGTCGGAAGTGCAGACGGTGCAAGCCGCGCAGCAGGCGGTGCAATTGGGCCTGCAAGGCGGTCTGAGCAAGCTGGTGGTAGGCAAGGGCCTGAAGACGTATGTCCATGAGCTGTATGTCATGAGGATGGTTAATGGGCAGTCCGTGGCAGGCGGCGATGCCGTGAAGGTGCGCCTGCGCTGCGTGTCACAGGACGTGTGCCGCGTGCCGGAGACGGTCACCATCAACGCTGGCGAGCGATACGCCTTTATTCCCGTCACAGGCGTTGGCATGGGCAGCACGCAGATTGAAGCCCAAGCCGAAGGCATGGCGGCAGTGACGATGCCGATGGAAGTGATTGCGCCGCAAGTGGTTTTTGACAGTCTGGATGGCGTGCGCACAACAGCCAGCGTGCGGGACGATTTCTGGGTGCGCCTGCGCGTGCCGGGCGCGTATTACCGAGACAGCCAGACGGCGGAGCAGCCATTGACCGTTCAACTGGGCCTGATGGATCAGCAGCCTGCGGGCGTGGTCAATGGTTTTTATGACTACAACGGAAAACTCATCAGCCAAGCCGTGATTGCGTCGAACAGCAATTCGGCAGGCGCGTTGTACGTGGCGCAGCCTGTGAAAGCAGGCACTTACCGCGTCAGCGCCAGCATTGCGGGCA
>ERZ773075.991-NODE-991-length-17044-cov-54.5685_pt1 | contig 17044 bp, 12 predicted proteins | sample MGYA00580614_ERZ773075 | MGnify/ENA primary metagenome ERZ773075 (study PRJEB29015, sample SAMEA2738021) | human oral metagenome | biome: human oral; feature: human-associated habitat; material: dental | place: China | collected 2043 ... | reverse complement strand
TCGACGCCTCGAGGATCACTGTGCGCCAGCTCCTGCAGCACACCAGCGGACTACCTGAATACACCGACACCGTTCCCGGAAGGAGCGATATCTTCCAAATCAAGGATCACTACGCGCAGCCGCGGGATCTACTGGACACGGCTCTGAGTAAGCCGGCGGCCTTTGAGCCGGGGACGCAGTGGGCCTACACCAATACGAACTATGTAGTGTTGGGGATGCTCATTGAACGGGTGTCTCAGCGGCCGGTGGGCGAGCAGATCGACCAGCGCATCATCAAGAAACTGGGACTGTCCCACACCTATTTCCCGGCCCCGGGGGATAGGAGCATCAAAGGGACTCACCCTCAGGGCTACCATCTCAGTGCTGAGGGCAAGCTGGAGGACATTACCGAGATGGATCCGGCTTGGGGGTGGGCGGCTGGGGCGATGGTGTCGACCCCCAGTGAGCTCAATACCTTTTTCCAGGCTGTCTTCGACGGCAGGCTGCTGACCCAGGCCAGCATCGATGAGATGAAGAAAAGCGTCGACGCCAGTTCACGTTTCGGGCCAGGTGTGGTTTACGGGCTGGGCCTCATCGGTACTCCGCTCAGCTGCGGAGGCACCTCCTGGGGCCACGGCGGGACGATCCACGGGTACCAGACCAACGACGCCGTCGGACCCGACGGCACCGCCGTCACCATCGCCGTGACCGCCATGCCCTCGGCCATCGCGGACCAGAGCAACCTGGAGAGCTCCGCCAAGGAGAAGTACCAGCAGATCGAGGACGCTGTCGACGCCACCCTGTGCCACAAGTAGCGGTGCAGCCCGAGTGATCCGGACCTGTTGCCTCTCAGCGGCCCAGGCCGGCCCTCAACACCGACGTCTTCTTCGTGGGCAACGCGGTACGTGCTGTCCGTGAAGAAAACGTCGGTGAGTAGGGAGACTGCCATAAGGCGCTGGAACGGAGTCGATGAAGGCCTGAGCTGCCGGGCTGGGGGCAGAACGACGCCGTCGTGGTCGCCCTCCGTCCTTCCTCTGGCCGAGAGGATGAGCTGTCAGGGCTGACAACGGGTGTCCTGGACGCCGCCTTCAGAAGTCGGCGGAAGCGGACTGAGTCCGCCCCGTCCCTCACGCTGCGGTTAGGGCCGCGAAGAGCGGCTGCTCCCAGCAGCGGAGTCGTCTCCAGTGGGCGCCTTGCCCGTGAAGAGATACTCGATGAGTGGATCCGCCGGGCGATCGTAGTCGAGCGCTGACAAGGTCGTCGCCAGCATGCCAACGGCGAGAAGACTTCTGGTTTCATTTCGCGGAATACCCAGATCGTCGTGCAGCAGGTGGCTGACTCGAGTGAATCCTTCACGCGCCAGCGGGCCGAGTTTCTCATCGGTGCCGCAGACGAACAGCTGGGCCAGGAGCCTGAGCTCGTCAGATGAGAAGGCCAGCTCCTGGAAACGCTTGCCGAACTTGTGGCGCTGGCCGGGGTCGCTCAAAGGAGCGGTGTCGCGGAACAGTTCCTCGATGTGGGTGGAGGCTTGCTCGCACAGAGTCCGGATCAGCTTGGTCTTGGAACCGAAGGCGCGCACCACGTATGCCTGGCTGACGCCGGCTTCACGGGCGATGCGGTCGGTGGTGATGCGAGCGAACCCGTATCTGCTGAACAGGTGCAGTGCCGCATCCAGGATGCGTTCGCGTCCCGATGTCCTTGGCTCAGTATCGCTGGATGCCGGCGGCTCCTTCATGGGGCCAGTCTAGACGCCGTGGCGCATGTAGTCATTGACTGATAACCTCGTCTGGTTATCAGTCAATGACTACAGGAGGTTGCATGTCATGTCGTCTGACGAGATCGCCTCGGAGGCCCGCATCATTCCACGCGCGACTGTCGTTCGTGCGGTACTCACCGTGGCCATCTCCGCGTTGCTGACCGGGGTACTCTTCAGCTACTTCTACATCGAGGTGTTCAACGCGCCGGAGCCGCGCCGTCTGCCTGTGGCTGTCGCAGGTGCTGACACGGCACATCTGCAGGATGCTGTGGACGGGTACCGGTTGGTTCCTGTGACTGATCGTCAGAAGGGGCTCGATCGACTCTCCCGTCACGAGGTCTACGGCGTCATTGCGCTGGATGGGAAGGGCAGGAGTATCGAGCTGTCCTACACCAGTGTGGACGGGACTTCCGTGCTGTCCTATATGCGGCCGCTCGCCGAGCGAATCTCGGAGCGATCGGGGATGCCGCTTCGGATCTCCAACACGACCCCGGGTGTGGCCGCGAACGCGTCCCCGGGCCGCAGCGTGTTCTTCGCGGTGTTCGGCACCGCTCTCACCGGCTTTGTTCTCTCCCAGGCCCTGTCCTCCGTCGCTTCCCAGGGTGGGCTATCGCTGCGGGCTCGACTGATGGTCATGGTGGGGGTGTCCGCAGTCGCGGGACTGTTGGTGTCCCTCATGCTCGATCCCTGGTTCGCTATCGCTCCTGGCGCCTTCTGGAGTAGCTGGCCAATGGTCTCGCTCCTGTGTTTATCAGCGGTGACGACAGGCTCGGCCATGCTCGACGTCGTCGGGCCGTTGGGACAGGTGGTCACGGCGGTCCTGTTCGTGACCCTGGGCAACGCCACAGCCACCGGAATCCTGCCGATGCCGTTTCTGACACCGCCCTATCAGGTCATCAGCAGGCTGCTTCCCACCGGTAATGTGGTGCGCGCGGTGCTCAATGAGGCCTACTTCGAGGGCACAGGATGGCAGTGGGGTTACCTCGTCCCACTCGTGTGGATCCTCGCCGGCATCGGCTTGCTGGTTGTCTTTGACCATCGGTCGCGGAGAGACCGTTGATCCCAGTTGGGCGCCTCGATCTGCCTTGCTGCACCTCGGTTGCCCCGGTCCTGCGACGGTGCTGCCGGGCCGTATGCCCTTCAGATCCAGGACTGCAGGAACATGTGTGTCAGCCAGAAGGCGCGCGAGACGGTCCGCCCGGTCCAGATCGGCCACCAGAAGGCCGCAGCGGTGCAGGCGAGGGCGGTGACCGCGATGATGAGGGAGACACCCTCGCTGCGGATCTGCCATGTGGGTACCGACGTCCAGTTGGCCAACCACGCCCACCGGTTGCGCTGGCCGGTGTCGTCCAGGTCGTCGTCTCCGCCGTCGGAGGAGGGCACTACCGCAGTCGTCGTGGCCGGGTACCCGGTCAGTTCGGCCATGGCTCGCGCCCCCGCGGTGTCGGCCTGGCGGGCGGCGTTGGCGACGGCGACGGGGACCTCGGGGTCGTCATCATCCGCTTTGGTATGGATGCGGTACATACCAGGATCGGTCTCCACTACCGGCGGTGTCCACACTGGTGTGCGTCCGAACTGCGGGCCGAAGCCCAGGAACCGGGCACCCACCCCGCGCCAAGGACGGATGCCGGCGCCGATCTGCCCGTTCCTGAGGGCGGCCACCTGCGCCTCCGCTCCCGCAGAGCCCGGCAACGGGGGCAGTAGACCGGCTCCCATGCCCAATGCCAGCACGAGGACGAGCACGACGCAGGGGACGAAGGCGACCGTGTAGAAGGTGAAGATCGTGCGGTCCCGGTACTGGAACCACGGCACGTACATGCCCAGGTAACCGATGAGGGGCACCCACGCCCGCCAGTCGCGGTTCTTCACCCCAATGATGACGATGACCGCTAATGCCACCACGGCGGACCACCAGATGGCGATGTTTCCGATCGAGGTGATGGCCTGGACGCAGTCTCCACCCGAACAGGTTTGCGGGACCTGGGCCTTGTCCTCCCAGAAGAAGGAGGTCGGCCGTGTCTGCAGCAGCCAGCCGTAGGGCTTCGACTGGTAGGTGTGCGGTGAGGCCAGGCCGACGTGGAACTCGTACATCTGCTGGTGGTAGGCGATGAAATCGTTGATGCTGTTGGGCAATGAGGGGAAGGGTACTGGCTGGTGATCCCTGATCTGCTCCAGCGTCCATCCGTGCTTGTAGGCGCTGGGATGGGTGAACCAGGACCACCAGCACCCGACGTAGACGACCACGGCCACCGGAACCGTCTGCAGGAAATCGCTCACGCCCTGGGCGACCGTCCCCTCCAGGAACCAGGCCCGGGCCCCTACCCGTCGCAGCGCGAGCGTGTCCCATATGACGACGGCGAGACCCACGACTGCCAGCAGGTAGATCCCCGACCACTTGATGGAGCAGGTCAGACCCAGAACGATACCGGTGGCCAACAGCCAGGGGCGGAGTGTGGCGCGCGGCGCCCTCGCCCCGGGCCTGGCCCCCGCCAGCAGACGAGCCAGTCTGGCGCGCGACCACTCGCGGTCTCGCACCAGGCAGTACAGGGACAGGGTGGCGAAGAAGCCGATGAATACGTCCAGCAGCCCGATGCGCGACTCGGTCAGGGCCACGCCGTCGATTGCCAGAAGCAGGCCGGCCAGGCCGGCCAGCAGCGGTGAACGAGTCAGGCGCATTGTCAGGCGCGTCAGCAGCAGAACCGTCGCGATCCCGGCAATGGCTGGCATGACGCGCCAGCTGAAGGACGACTGCGGCCCGAAGACCTCCATGCCGGCGCCGATGAGCCACTTGCCCAGCTGCGGGTGGACGACGTAGGCGGCCTGGGTGGACATCCCGGAGAAGTCTCCGGAGGCGAAGGCCGCGTCGGAGTCCTTCGCCCAGTTCGCCTCGTAGCCCAGGTGCCACAAGGCGTAGGCGTCCTTGACGTAGTAGATCTCGTCGAACATGAGCGTCTTGGGGTGGCTCAGCCCGATGAGGCGCAACAGTGCGGCGATGACACCGACGACGCTGGTGACGATCCAACCATGGATCCTCATGGCGCGAGGCATGCCCCAGTCCAGCGGGCCGAGCCCGAGTGCGGTGCGCAGCTCGTTCTCAGTGCGTTCCCCGCCGTCGGTCTGCCCGATGGTGGATTCGGCGGCGCTGTCGGCACCGGCGGAGGCCTCGGCCGGTGCGGTATCCGGTGTCTCAGCCCGCGTCGGGGCCGGTTCCTGTTCCGCGTACGGGCCGGGGGAACCGTCGCGGGACTGCTCGTGGGATTGTTCAGGAGACAGCGCGCTCGGAGTTGTCACCCTCCGAGTGTATGCGGCCGCGTGATCGAGACGGCGGAGACATACTGTGTCCTATGACCGAGAGCATCCCACCCGCAGAGGACCTCGCCGTCGGGGACCGCCACGATGACAGGATCGACGAGGGTGGCCAGGCCGATGCCGCCGATGCCGCTGGCAGTGCCGATGCCGTGCCCACCGCCCACAGCCCTGACCTGCGTGGCGGAACCATCACTCTGGCTGCCACCCCAATCGGCAATGCGTCCGACGCCTCCCGGCGACTGCAGTGGGGCCTGGAGCAGGCCGATCTCATCGCCGCCGAGGACACGCGCAGGCTGCGCGCCCTGGCGCGACGCCTCGACGTCGAGCCCCGCGGACGCATCATCGCCTTCCACGAGCACAACGAGCGCGAGCGCGCTCCCGAGCTGCTCGAGGCCGCTCGCGGCGGTCGGCGCGTCCTAGTCGTCTCAGACGCCGGTATGCCGTCGGTCTCCGATCCCGGCTACCGACTCGTCCGGGCCGCCGTACAGGCCCAGGTGCCCGTCACCGTCGCCCCGGGCCCCTCTGCGGTCCTGGCGGCCCTGGCCCTGTCCGGGCTGGCCTCGGACCGGTTCTGCTTCGAGGGCTTCCTACCCCGCAGGTCGGGGGAACGGCACCGCGCCCTGGAAGCCCTGGCCACCCAGGAGCGCACCATGATCTTCCTGGAATCGCCCCGGCGCGTCCACGACGCCCTGGTCGCCATGGCCGAGACCCTCGGCGGCGAGCGCTCGGCGGCGCTGTGCCGGGAGCTGACCAAAACCCACGAGCAGGTGCTGCGGGCACCGCTGTCCGAGCTCGTCCGGGCTACGGCCGACGGCGTCCTGGGAGAGGTGGTCCTCGTCGTCGCCGGTGCCGAGCCCGCCCCCGCCGGTCCGCAGGAGGCCGCGCGCCGGGCGATGGAGCTGGCAGAGACCGGCATGCGTCTCAAAGCCGCGGCGGCCCAGGTGGCCGGCGAGGTCGGCCTTCGCCCCAACGAGGTCTACCGCGCCGCCCTCGAGCTGCGTGAGACCAACGCCTGAGCCGGGACGGCTCCGCCCCGCACTGATTCGCGCCGATTCGCCTCGACTCGCCTCGGTGCACCTCGCCCGGCGCGGACATCCTCGCTCCCGGAGAACCGATTGGCCCGCCATCGCGCTATGGTCGGGCTATGAGCGAGCAGCACACCAGCCCGGCTGCCGGTACCCGCCGGGCCCTCATCGTCGTCGACGTCCAACCCACCTTTTGCGAGGGCGGCGCCCTGCCGGTCGCCGGCGGCAATGCCGTTGCCGAACGGATCGCCGCCTACGTGTCCTCCAGCCGGGAGGACTACGACCTGGTGATCACCACCCAGGACTGGCACATCGACCCCGGTGCGCACTTCTCATCCGAGCCCGACTTCATCGACACCTGGCCCGTCCACGGGGTGGCCGACACCGCTGAGGCCCGGCTGCACCCCGCCCTGGACGGTCTGGTCGCGGACGTCGCCGTCAAGAAGGGGCAGTACGCCGCCGCCTATTCCGGGTTCGAGGGGATCGACGACGAGGGGCGCGCTCTGGCAGACGCCCTGAGTGCCGCTGGCATCGAGACCGTCGACATCGTCGGCCTGGCCGAGTCCCACTGCGTCAAGGAGACCGCTCTGGACGCGGCCCGGCAGGGCTACCGGGTCCGGGTCCTGACAGACTTGACCGAGCCGGTCAGCCCCGAGCTGGGGCGCGCCGCCCAAGTCCAGATGCGCGCTGCCGGCATCGAGCTGACGCCCTCGCGCTGAGGTCGTCAAGACCGCGCCGCTTGAGCGACGGGCGCCCTTGCCGAGCAGGAGTCGGCAAGGGCGCCCGAGCGACGTCAAGCTGCGCTACTGCGCCGGCCAGCCACCGGGCTGGTTGTACTGGCCCGGTTGACCGGGTTGGCCCGGCTGGTACTGGTTCGGCTGGCCCGGCTGGTACTGGCCTGGCTGACCGGGTTGGCCCGGCTGCACCGGCTGGGTGAACACCGACGGTTGTTCCGGCTGGGCCTGCTGCTGAGCCGGTTGCTGGCCCGCCCAACCGAGCTGAGTGGTAGGAGCCATCGGCGAGTACTGGGGCGCTTCCGCCCCGGCGGCCGAGGGCGCGTAGGGGGCCTGCTGCGCTGCGGGATCGGGCTGCTGGAATTGAGACTGCTGGGCGTATTGCTCGTAGGGGGCTTGCTGGCCGGACTGCCATGCGCCCTGCGTGTAGACGGCGGGGGAACCGGCCGCCGTCCCGGTCGCCGCGTCGAAGGATCCGCCTGCTGCGGCCGGAGCGGGCGTTGCTTCAGCCGCAGCCAGCTTGGAGCGCCAGGCCATGCCGCCGGCGCCCATCCCGAGTCCCAGAACGGCGAAGATGATCGAGCCGACGACTCCGAACAGCGACAGCAAGGTCGCCTTCGCCGACGAGGGGGCGACGATCTCGCCCACGGAGACTCCCGAGGCGTTGTTGCAGTCAACGGTGTAAGAGCCCGACTCGCTGGAGGAGAAGGTCGTGAAGAGCGTGCCGCCCTTGACCTTCGTGGACGACGAGCTGGACTTGGTGGCGACGTCGTCGCCGCCGGGCGAGGTGACCGAGCAGTCCGGTGCATCGTCGCCATCGCTGTAGAAGAGCCCGTAGGTGCTGCCCTTGTCCAGCCCCACCGTGGCGGCCTGCTCGTCCGGCAGATCGGCGATAGTGGCATCGAACTGGCCACGAGTCACCGCCGAGCCGATCCCGCCGATGATGGCGATGAGAAGGACGACGAGCCCGGCCACGGCCAAAATCGTCGGAGCCGTCAGGTTCTTCGATGCCGCCGGCTGACCCGCCGCCCCCGAGTAGCTGGTCTGAGGGGCCTGGAACGGCGCGGCCGACGGGTACTGCGAGGGCTGACCGCCGGGCGGGGCCGGGTCGTAGCCGTTCGCCGACCATCCTGCTGAGCTCGCGGAGTACGCGGAGCCGGGGTACTGGGACATAACTGGCCTTCCTGGTCCATACGTGTCCATGTGGAGGCGTGTGGGAACACGTCATGAGGGCGTACGCGGCTCGAACGCGATGCGAGGACATGCCGATGCTAACCAGGACGATCCAAGACGAGCGCTGAGCGGGCGCCGCATGACTCGGGACAGACTACCGGGTACCGGTCCGCCCGCGCAGGTCGTATCCGATGCCGCACGGGCGGACCGGTCTCGGGCCGAGGAGAGGGGCTCGGGCAAGAAGGACGCGGCTGCCGTGTTGCGCGCGGCCTTGCCCGGCCGGGCCCTCTGAATGCTGGCGGCAGTGTGGGAACGTACGGACCGGGGCGCACTGGCGCGTACCGGCTCGTGCGCCGAGCGGCGAGCCACGGCCGGTGGGGACTGAAGCGGCCGGGAACCGGATAGGCTGACCCCCATGACCCACATCCTGTCCGCAGTCGCCTGGCCGTACGCCAACGGCCCGCGTCACATCGGCCACGTCGCCGGCTTCGGTGTTCCCTCAGACGTCTTCTCGCGTTACATGCGCATGGCCGGTCATGACGTCCTCATGGTCTCGGGCACCGATGAGCACGGCACCCCGATCCTCGTCGCCGCCGACGAGGAGGGCCTCAGCGCCCGTGAGCTCGCCGACCGCAACAACCGGCTCATCGTCGAGGACCTCGTGGCCCTGGGCCTGTCCTACGACCTGTTCACCCGCACCACCGCCGGCAACCACTACCGCGTGGTCCAGGACATGTTCACCACCGTGCGGGACAACGGCTACATGGTCCAGCAGGTGACCCGCTCGGCGATCTCCCCCTCCACCGGGCGCACCCTGCCCGACCGCTACATCGAGGGCACCTGCCCGATCTGCGGTGCCGAGGGCGCTCGCGGGGACCAGTGCGACACCTGCGGCAACCAGCTCGACCCCACCGACCTCATCGGCCCGCGCTCGCGGATCAACGGGGAGACCCCCGAGTTCGTGCAGACCACCCACTGGTTCCTGGATCTGCCTGCACTGGCCGAGGCCCTGGGCGCCTGGCTCGACGAGCGCGAGGCCTCCGGGACCTGGCGGCCCAACGTCATCAAGTTCTCCCAGAACTTGCTGGGCGACATCCGCCCGCGCGCCATGACCCGCGACATCGACTGGGGCATCCCGGTGCCCGGCTGGGAGGACCAGCCCACCAAGCGCCTCTACGTCTGGTTCGACGCCGTCATCGGCTATCTGTCGGCCTCCATCGAGTGGGCCCGGCGCACCGGCGACCCCGAGGCCTGGCGGGCCTGGTGGAACGACCCGCAGGCCCTGTCCTACTACTTCATGGGCAAGGACAACATCGTCTTCCACTCCCAGATCTGGCCCGCCGAGCTCCTGGGCTACAACGGCCAGGGCGCGGCCGGCGGCGAGCCCGGGCGCCTGGGCGTGCTCAACCTGCCCACCGAGGTCGTCTCCAGCGAGTTCCTCACCATGGAGGGCAAGAAGTTCTCCTCCTCCCACGGCATCGTCATCTACGTGCGCGACTTCCTGGAGCGCTACCAGGCCGACGCCCTGCGCTACTTCATCTGCGCCGCCGGCCCGGAGACCGCGGACGCCGACTTCACCTGGGCGGAGTTCGTGCGTCGCACCAACGGCGAGCTCGTGGCCGGCTGGGGCAACCTGGTCAACCGCACCGCCTCCATGATCCACAAGCGCTTCGGGCAGATCCCCGAGCCCGGCGAGCTTCAGGACATCGACCGGGCCCTGCTCGACGCCGTCGAGGCCGGCTTCGCCTCCGTGGGCGACCTCATCGCCCAGCACCGCCAGAAGGCCGCCCTGGGGGAGGCGATGCGCCTGGTCGGCGAGGCCAACAAGTACGTCGCCGACACCCAGCCATTCAAGCTCAAGGGCGACGACCCGGAGACCCAGGCCCGGCTGGCCACAGTCCTGCACACGCTGGCCCAGGCGGTCGCCGACCTCAACCTCATGCTCTCGCCCTTCCTGCCGCACGCCGCCAACGACGTCGACCGGGTCCTGGGAGGAAACGGCCGGATCGCCCCGATGCCCCGCATCGAGGAGGTCGACGAGCTCGACCCCGAGCGTCTGCCCGAGGCCTTCGACGGGCGCACCGGCTACCCGATCATCACCGGCGACTACCAGGACGCCCCCACCTGGGAACGTCACCCGGTCACTGTCGGTACCCCCGTGGCCAAGCCGACTCCTGTGTTCACCAAGCTGGACGAGTCGATCATCGAGGCCGAGCTGGCCCGCTATGCCGGCTCCGTGCCCGACGACGTCACCGGTGCCTGAGCGCGGTGCCCACTGCGCTGTCCCGTGCGGACCGGCTGGCGCGCCAGAGGCCCAGCACACTCATCCTCTGAGGAGCACGCATGACCCCCAAGAAGCGCGACCGCTCCTGGCCACCGGCCGACGCCGTCGAGCCGTTGGCGGCCCCGGTAACCGACAACCACACGCATCTGCCAGTCCCCGCGGACACCGGCGGGCCCGGTTCCGAGGCGCCGCTGACCGCGGCGGAGCTGGTGGGCCGCGCCGCCGCCGCCGGCGTCACCCGCGTGGTGACCTCCGCCTGCGAGGTCACCACCTGGGCGGACAGCCTGGCCCTGGCCCGAGAACTGCCCGGTGTGCGCGTGGCTCTGGCGGTGCACCCCAACGAGGCCGTCCTTCACGCCGGGGTGAGGGAGACCGGACCCGACGGGCTCGAGCCCCGTGCGCAGGCGCATCACACCGAACCCCTGGACTCGGTCATGGCCCGCCTGGAGGGGACGCTCAGGGCGAACGCCGACGTCGTCGTCGCCGTTGGGGAAAGCGGGCTCGATTTCTTCCGCACCGGTGAAAAGGGGACGGCCACCCAGCGCGAGGCCTTCCGGGCCCACATCGCCCTGGCCAAGGATCTCGACCTGCCCCTGCAGATCCACGACCGCGACGCGCACGCCGCCTGCGTGGAGGTACTGGAGGCCGACGGCGCCCCCGAGCGCACCGTCTTCCACTGCTTCTCGGGCGGGGCGGAGCTGGCCGCCGTCTGCGTCGAGCACGGTTGGTACGCCTCGATCGCCGGTCCGCTCACCTATCCGGCCAATGGGCCCCTGCGCGAGGCGGTCGCCGTCTTGCCCGACGAGCTCCTTCTGGTGGAGACCGACGCGCCCTACCTCCCTCCCAAACGCTGGCGCGGGCGGCCCAACGCCTCCTACCTCATGGGGGATACGGTCCGTTTCCTGGCCGAGCAGCGGGGACTGGGCGAGGAGCGGCTCTGCCTCCGCCTGCAGGCCACCACCGACGCAGTCTACGGGACCTGGTAGGCCGCGCACGGACCCGGCCCAGTGATCGCCTTCGGCTGTTCCGGGGCGAGGGCTGGGGCGGGGCCGACCGTCGGCCCCTGACGTCTTGCAGGGTGCGAGCCGTGAGTGCGAGAGCCTGACAAAGAGACGGGCGGAGGCGTCATGAGACCGAATTTGTCCGGACGAACGACATCCGGGCTGTCATTATTCTTTCAGGGGTGTGTCAGGTGGGGGACAGTGGGGAATCAGGGCTTCTCCGCACGGTTCGGTCACAAGCCGCCGGGGTGTGAGCAGGTGCATTGGCACGCCCCCGAGTCATCGGCTACGGTGACACACAGTCGTCAAACGAAGGAAGTTCTATCGTGGGTCGTCACTCCCAGACCAGCTCCCTGAGTACTACACTCGCCGGCCTCGGCTCCATGGCTGCCAAGAAGCGGACCGCCTCCGGTGTTCGCGGCCGTCGGCGCGCTGAAGGGCCCGCCAAGACCGCTCTGACCCCCATGCTCTTCAAGGCGGGAGGCGCAGCAGCCGCCTTCTCCCTTGCCGTCTCCGGTGCCGCCTATGCGGCCATCTCCGCGGGGGATGACGAGGGGCACTCCTCTTCAGGAGGCTCCTTCGGACTGCTCGGCGCCGAGTCCGACGGGCAGGCCAAGGCCACCGAGGATGCGGGTGCCGGCAAGATCGCCAGTGCGGAGATCTCCACCACGACCGTCGACGAGCCCCAGCTCCACGGCACGGTTCAGAAGGAGAGCGATGCTCTGCCTGCGGGCCAGACCCAGGTGGAGACCCCCGGCGTCGACGGGCTGGTGCGCACCACCTATGAGGTCACCACCCAGGACGGCAAGGAGATCTCCCGCACCCCGGTCGCACAGGTGGTCGTCACTCAAAAGGTGGACGAGGTCGTCGTCGTGGGCACAGGCGCGCAGCCGGCCCAGCAGGAGGCCGCGGCCGCCCCGCAGCAGGCGGCGGGCGACGCCTCCGCTCAGACCCCCCAGGCCGCCGAGGCCCCCGCATCCAGCGCGCCCGCCGCCCCTGCGGCGGACCCCGGCGCGGGAACCGACCCCGCCGGTGCCAAGGCCATCGCCCGGTCCATGATGAGCAGTTACGGCTGGGACGACTCGCAGTTCTCCTGCCTGGAGAATCTGTGGAACCGCGAGTCCGGCTGGAACTACCAGGCGGAGAACCCTTCCTCGGGCGCCTATGGCATCCCCCAGGCGCTGCCCGGCTCCAAGATGAGCTCCGTCGCCGACGACTGGTCCACCAACCCCTCCACCCAGATCACCTGGGGGCTCGGCTACATCTCCGGCCGCTACGGCAGCCCCTGCTCGGCCTGGGCTCACTCCGAGTCCGTCGGCTGGTACTGAGCCGACAGGCCGGCCGGGATGCTACATCGCCCTGCCGGCACTCGACACACGTATTCGATGGCGTCCGTCCCCCGGTGGGGCGGACGCCGTCGCAATACGAGGGAGACGCATCTCACACGGGGGTGAGATGGCTTATTGTCAGGACCTTCGTCATTCCACTACCGTGGCACCCGCCGTCGATCGGAAGGACGTCTCCCCATGAGTCCCACCACCCATCGTCATGCCCATGCTCTGCCCGAGGAGCCGGTCCTGCCGACCTCCCGGGAGAAGGCTGAAGGCCGCAGGAATACGCGCACCATGGCGCTGCGCGCCGGTCTCGTGGCCCTGGCCCTGTCGGTGGCGGTCTCCGGCGGCGCCTACGCCGCCGTACGAGTCGGCGAGCACGGCCGGGCGGCCGGTGGAGGCGTAACGGACCAGCGCATCGACGCTCTCGGCGCCGAGGGCGGTCGCAACGGGGTCTCAGTCGCGAAGAGCACTTCCACGTTCACCACCGAGACGGTTGACACCACCGACCCCCACGGCTCTCTCCAGCAGGAGAGCGGCGACCTGCCCCAGGGGGAGACCCGGGTCGTCACGCCGGGCGTCGACGGCCTGGTGCGCACCACTTATGAGGTCACCACCGTCGACGGCAAGGAGGTCTCACGCACCCCGATCGCCCAGGTGGTCGTCACCCAGAAGGTGGACGAGGTCGTCCTCGTGGGCACCGGCGCCGCTAAGCAGCAGGAACAGCCCCGGACGCAGACCCCTGCTCCGTCCGCCTCGCCCGACTCCTTCGGCGGATCGTCGTCTTCTGGTGGCTCGACGTCCTCCGGCGGTTCCGACGGCAGCACTGGCACCACCACTGAGAGCGGGGTCGGGGACGACGTCTGGGCCAAGCTCGCCCAGTGCGAGTCCGGCGGCAACCCGAGGACCAACACCGGCAACGGCTTCTACGGCATGTACCAGTTCACCCTGGAGACCTGGCAGTCCCTGGGAGGAACCGGCTATCCCCACGAGGCCGACGCCGCCACCCAGACCGAGATGGCCAAGAGGCTCCAGCAAAGGGCCGGCTGGGGCCAGTGGCCCGGCTGCTCCGACAAGCTCGGTCTGCACTGAAGTAACGCGCCTTCGAGGCGATCGGGGCGATCGGCGCCCCGCTGGCCGCGGCCGCCCGCCCCTCGCGGTTCGCGGGGCATTGCCGGCCGTCAGAGAACATACTGCGTGTTCCCAGATATCTCACAGTGACAAAGGGTGGGCGCCGATTACTGTGTCCCCATGACATTGCCGGTACCCGATTCACAGGTGCCCCCGGCAGGAGGCGCCCGAGCGAACGGGCCTGGCCCTGCAGGAGCCTGCGAGGCCGCCTCTGAGGCCCCATCCGACCCCGCCTGCGCGGACCTCATCCCGGAAGACGCCCGGCACCCCCGGAACCAGCACGCGCCCACGCCCCCGGGCTCCCGAGCCGCCGGCCTCCTGGGACCCTCCGAGGTCCGGGGCCTGTCCCGGGCGCTGGGCATCCGCCCCACCAAGACGCTGGGCCAGAACTTCGTCCATGACGCCGGCACCGTGCGCCGCATCGTCAGGAGCTCCGGTGTTCTGCCCGATGACACCGTCCTGGAGATCGGCCCGGGCCTGGGCTCCCTCACCCTGGCGCTGCTGGAGACCGGGGCGCGCGTCATCGCCGTCGAGATCGATCCCGCCCTCGCCCGGGCCCTGCCCATCACCGTCGCCGACCGCATGCCCGAGGCCGCCGACCGCCTCGGCGTCGTCGAGGCCGACGCGCTGAGCATCACTGGGCCCGAGGCCCTGGGCGGGGTCGATGTCCCCCCGCCCACCCGCCTCGTGGCGAACCTGCCCTACAACGTGGCCGTCCCCGTCCTGCTCACGGTCCTGGAGGCCCTGCCTAGCCTGGAAACCGTCACCGTCATGGTCCAGGCCGAGGTCGCCGACCGCCTCGCCGCCGCGCCCGGCTCGCGCACCTACGGCGTCCCCGGTGTCAAGGCCGCCTGGTACGCCGCCGCCCGCCGTACCCTCACCATCTCCCGCCACGTCTTCTGGCCCGCGCCCAACGTCGACTCCGCCCTCGTCGAGCTCGTCCGCCGCAGGCCCCCGGACACGCGCGCCACTCGCGAACAGGTCTTCGCCCTCGTCGACGCCGCCTTCGCCCAGCGGCGCAAGACCCTGCGCAAGGCCCTGGCGAAGGCGGCCGGAGGAGCCGACGCCGCAGAGACCGCCCTGCGCGCCGCCGGCATCGACCCCGCGCGGCGCGGCGAGACCCTCGACATCACCGCCTTCGCCGCCCTGGCCGAGGCGCTGCATTCCATCGACGCCGATGAGGCCGCCGCGCCAACGCCTCCCATCACCTCTCAGGAGCAGTCATGAACCACCTGCGTGCCGTCCCCGGCGTTACCGCCGGTCCTCGCGATCCCTCGACGCCGCCGCCCCGCAGCGGCTCGGCCAGCTCCGTGCGCGTCGAGGCCCCCGGCAAGGTCAACCTCTTCCTGTCCGTCGGCGCCTCCGGCACCGATGGCTACCACCAGCTCACCACGGTCTTCCAGGCCGTGCGCCTCATCGAGACCGTCACCGCCCGTCGCCAGTCCGTCCGGGACCGCGGCACCGTCACTCTCACCCTCGAGGAGCCTGACGCCGACGTCCCCACCGATGCCTCCAACCTGGCCATGCGGGCCGCCGAGCTCCTGGCCGAGACCACAGGCGTGAGCGAGGGCGTCGACCTCCTCCTGCGCAAGCGCGTTCCCGTGGCCGGGGGTATGGCCGGGGGATCGGCCGACGCCGCCGCCACCCTCGTGGCCTGCAACATCCTGTGGGGCACGGGCCTATCGCTGCTCGAGCTCTCCGCCCTGGCCGCCCGACTCGGGGCCGATGTGCCCTTCCCCTTAACCGGGGCCACCGCCGTCGGGTCCGGCCGCGGTGATCTCGTCACCCCGATCATGACCCGGGGCTCCTACCACTGGGTCTTCGCCCTGGCCGAGGAGGGCCTGTCCACGCCCGCGGTCTTCCGTCGCTTCGACGAGCTGACCGGTACCGGCGCGCCCGCAGTGCGGGATGTGCCCGAGGCCCTCACCTCGGCCCTGCGCGCCGGAGACGCGCCCGCCCTGGCCGCCTCCCTGCACAACGATCTCCAGGCCGCAGCCCTCGACCTGCGCCCCGAGCTGGCCCAGGTCATCGCCGTGGCCGAGGAGGCCGGGGCGCTGCGCGCCATCGTCTCCGGATCGGGCCCCACCATCGCCGCCCTGGTCGAGAACCCGGCCGGCGCCCAGCGGGTCTCCCGCGCGCTGATGGCCTCGGGCCTGGTCGCCGACGTTCTGCGCGCCGACGCCCCCGTGGCCGGTGCCCGGGTGGTGGGCTGATGGCGCACCTGCTCGGCGTAGAGAACCTGCGCCTGACCGTCGGTTCGCGCCTGCTCCTGGAGGACGTCACCCTGGGGCTCGAGGACGGCGCCCGCGTCGGTGTCCTGGGCCCCAACGGCGCCGGCAAGTCCACCTTCCTGGCCGCCCTGGCCGGCCATCGGGAGCCCGACGGCGGACGCGTCACCCGCACCGGCGGCGTGAGCGTGGCCGTTCTCAGCCAGGCCGATGACCTGCCGCCCGGCGCCACCGTGCGCACCGCCATCCACGGCCAGGCCCCCGAGCACGAGTGGGCCTCCGATCCGGCCGTGCGCGATATTCACGCCGGACTCATCGCCGACCTCGACCTTGACGTGGACGTCGCCACCCTCTCCGGCGGCCAGCGCCGCCGTGTCGCCCTGGCAGCGATCCTCACCCGCCGCGCCGACGTCGTCATCCTCGACGAGCCCACCAACCACCTCGACGTCGAGGGCGTGGACTGGCTGGCCCGCCACCTCCAGGCCCGCTTCAGCGGCCCGGGCGGGCGAGGCGCCGGCGCCCTGGTCACCGTCACCCACGACCGCTGGTTCCTGGACGCCATCTGCACCAACGTGTGGGAGGTCGTCCCCGGCGTCGACCCCGGCGGCGGCCGCCCCCAGGTGGCAGGCCGCATCGAGACCTACGACGGCGGGTACGCCGCCTACGTCCTGGCCCGCGCCGAGCGCGCCCGCCAGGCCGCCCTGGCCGCCGTCAAGCGCGAGAACCTCCTGCGCAAGGAGCTGGCCTGGCTGCGCCGCGGAGCCCCCGCCCGCACCTCCAAGCCCCGCTTCCGCATCGAGGCCGCCGAGGCCCTCATCGCCGACGTGCCGCCCCCACGCGACACGGTGGCCCTGACCGCCATGGCCACCGCCCGCCTGGGCAAGAGGGTCCTCGACCTCGAGGACGTCACCGTGCGCTACCCGGTCTCCTCCGACGGAGCTGGCGCCGGGGCCCGGGCCGAGCGGGAGGTCCTGCGCCACGTCACCCTCAGGCTCGCGCCGGGCGAGCGGGTCGGCGTCGTCGGCGTCAACGGAGCCGGCAAGACCACCCTGCTGCGCCTGCTCGAAGGCGTCCAGGAGCCCACCGGCGGCCG
>ERZ773075.986-NODE-986-length-17107-cov-16.601_pt1 | contig 17107 bp, 19 predicted proteins | sample MGYA00580614_ERZ773075 | MGnify/ENA primary metagenome ERZ773075 (study PRJEB29015, sample SAMEA2738021) | human oral metagenome | biome: human oral; feature: human-associated habitat; material: dental | place: China | collected 2043 ... | reverse complement strand
CGCCTCTGCGATCTCCTCCCGGCGCCTGTCGTGATCGATGAGCTTGGGCACAGCATCATGTTAGCACGCATGTGTTAGCATGGTTTTGTTAACTCACCCGTATTACCAAAGCGAGGTTCTGATGCCCACCTCAGACAGCACCGCCCTGCGTCTCGAGCGTCGAGTACTGGACAGTGCGACGCTCACCAGCGGAGTGGAGCAGGTCATCGACTTCGCCCTGCCCCTGTTCGCCGGAGCGATACTCGGACTGAGTCCGGGGCAGACGGGGGTTCTCATCGCGGTGGACCAGGTATCGGGTTTCCTGGTCCGCCCGATTGCCGGAACGGTGGTGGACCGCGCAGATCGCCTGATCGTTGCCGGAGCCGGTGCCGGCGTACTCGCGGCGGGCTGCGGGCTCTACGCCCTGGCGACCGGATTGCCATTGGCGCTGACCGCCGCCGTCATCACCGGTGCGGCCCAGGCGTTCTTATGGGTGGCGATCCGGGCAATTATCGGCGAACGGCTCCCAGAGGACTCGAGCGTGTTCGCGAAGCTGGTCGCCGCAGAGGAGACCGGCGGCTGGCTGGTTCTGGTTCCCGCGATCATTCTGCTGTCCGTCGCCGGATACCGTTGGGTGTTCGCGGGCACCGCCGTGTGCTGTCTCCTGGCCGTCTGGGATCTGCTCAGTGAACGGCGCCACCGCTTTCGCGCGAGCGCTTCGGGGCCGGCCGGCGCGGAGCTGTCGAGCTTGTCGCTACAAGGACTGCGGGGAGTCGGCGTCGGACTCCGGCCGATTCTCATAGTCGTGGTGGCGACGATGACTGCGGAGGCCGCCATCAGCCTGCTGCTGATGCTGCACCTGCAACGCGGGTTCCACCTCGAGGTCATCCAAATCGCGTACGTGTTCCTCCCGGGCGCCGTGGCGATGAGCATTCTCCCGCCCTATCTGCATCGCCTGGTCGTATGGCTGGGCCGTCGCAGAATGCTCGTCGTGGGAGCCGTATCGAGCGCGCTTTTCGCAGCGGGCCTCGCACTCGCGCCGACTCCCCCGTGGATCGCCGCGCTGTGGGTGCTCTCCGCGATCGCCTGGTCGATCGTGATCCCCGTGCAGCGGTCCGTGATCGCCGAGGCTGTGGGAAGTACGCACCTCGGACGCGGATTAAGCCTCTACGAGGCGGCGTGCCTTGCCGGGGCGATCATCGGCTCGCTCGCCGCAGGACTGCTCTACGAGTCGGGAAGCTGGTTCCTGGCCTGCATCGTCTGCGCGGTCATCATCGCCTCGGGTGCGGTGCTGGCTCCGGCCGCGCTGACGCGCCTCGGTGTGGCCGACCGCCCTGCACCCGCATCGCGCCACAACGACGATTCGGCACCAGCCCCCGACGCTCCCGAAAACGACATTCCCGAGGCAGAGAACTCAGACTCTCCCCCTGACACCGACTCCCATCAGCCGATGACGCCCAAGTCCCGCCGCGATCTCCTGACCGACTTCACCTGGCACAGCGGGCTATTCGTCGCAGCGGCAGCCACCACGTGGGTGGCGCACAGGTTCTTCACCATCGGTCTGCCCGCCTGGGTCTTCGCCGCGCTGCGCATCTGGACCACCATCTACATCATTGACCTCATCTGGACGGCGTGGAAGGTTCTCGAGCCCCGCGACGGATAGGCGCTCAGTGGACTGCTACCGGATGGTACGGACGTATTCCTCAATCACGCCCGATGGCCTGCTCTACCGTCCGCACCGGCAATCAGCACTCGCTGCCCCGAACCAGATGGAAGCCGCGCCATCGACATCCTTCCGCAGCCAACCACGCCAAGCGCAGTCTTGGGATCGGCATCTACAACAAGCCCCAGGGACCTCCGAAGAGCTACTCCGGGAAGTCGAAACTGCATACATGGGCGAAGCATCGCCCAAGGAAATAGCGAAGCAAGTTGACCTCGACAACCAGCAACTATCTCGTCCCTTGCGAGCGCGTGATGTCATGTTCCACAATCAGTTCCCGACCAGCGGCGAGATTCGACACATGCGAGCCATGTACGAGCAGGAAGCCTCGCTGGAGTGTACAAGCGAAAGGCTGGGACACACTTCAAAACAAGTCCGGGACCACCTGCTGAGTACGAACGTCGCCACACGAGACACCCACAGACGATAGGTGCGCCCGCACCCAGGTGATCCGCAGACCTAGAGACCTCAGAAGGGCGGACACCTCCAGTCGCCGTCACTCGCATCCGGCCCGTCGGACAGTTCAACCACCTCAGGCTCAATAATGAGCGGCGTAAGCCACTCATTTGTCACCGACATGGTGCGACTGTTCGGCTCGGCTTCAGGCGGCAGAGCGCTGACTCGCGTCACCACTGGAACTTGCGTGGAGACCCCGGCAAGGACGCACGTCCCTGTCGGAAGGATCGGCAGCGATTCAAACGACACGCGGTCGAGATAGGCGACCGCCTTTTCGATCGCCTGCACATCGAGGTTGTTCACGAGCCGGTGGAGGAAGTAGTTATGGAGCTGAGAGATGATCGTGGGCGAGATGTCGTGGGGTCGCTGGCTAGCCAAGGTTAAGAAGACACTGAACTTGCGCCCCTCCTTGATAATCTCCTCGAACGTCTCTAGCCGATAGTCGCGCCATGCTTCGCTCTCGCGGGAGGATTCCAACGACAAGATGTTGTGGGCCTCGTCAATAATGAGGTTGAGGTAATTTCTATTACCGGGGTCGTTTTCCTTCTTCCGATCATAGAGATACTTGCAGAGCAGCATCGGAACGACCTTGCGCATCGACAGGTTGACGTCCCGCAAAGAGACTACGATCAAGGGACGATCGTATTTCTGACCGTCGTCAACAACGATTAGTTTCTTGATGTCTGGCACTCGTGTCTCAAGTCGCTTGACCAGCGGCGACAGATGCTCACGGTTAGAGAATCCGCTGATGACGTCGTTGTAGTACTGCAGAACGATCTTGAATCGAATCAGGTCAATGCCCGACTCGACCTTCGAAAAGTCTATGTTCAACGCGACGATCTTGTCTTTGGTATTCGTTTCCCAGGCGGGGTGATCCGGATCGATTGGAGTGCTGCTCCACGGCCCCCAAAAAAACTTTCCCATCGTGGCGTTGTAATGCAAGTTCTGCTGAAAGTCGGCGATGAGGTTGGCGAGTTCCTGGGAGGAAGACGAGCCGAGGCAGTTCTGCACCTCGGTGAGCAGGTTGAGCACGGTTTGTCTGTCGAGCGTTCTGTCGTTGCTCTTCGTTGCCCTTAGCACCATGTCTCCGAGGACCTTGAGCAAGTCCGCCGGTTGGGCGATCCGCTGGTCCCAGTAGTCGCTGTTGAGGACCCGTGCGAGGAATGGGGCCTGCGTCTTCTCGGTGGCATCAAGGAGGACGGCCCAGAACGCAAGGTCGCTGACGGCACTCGACGGGAGCGGAAGACGTGAACCGTTGGCAACACGCGTGCTGAGGGCATACTCCCGCTTGTTCGCATCGCTGGTCAAGACGGCCGTGGAACGAGGGTCCTCGTTTGAACGTACCCGGTTGAGGTACTCACCATTGAAATCGATCAAGACGAACTGAGACCGTTGACGGAACGCTTCAATGGGCCCATATTTCTTGAACAACTCGTGGTAGAGCTTCGTGAGTGTGTACGACTTCCCGCTTCCGGTGTTGCCGAAGATACCGATGTGGCTGGCAAAGATCGCGTTGATTCCGACGGCTACCGACTGTGTTGGCTCCATTGCCAGCGCGCCGATCTCTAACGGCTGATCGCCGCCTGAGACGAAGTCGTGGATGAAACCGAACTCTTCCTCAGTGAGTATGAAGCACTCGTTATCCAGGAGCGGCATCTCACGGATGCCACGCTTGAATCGTCCACCTTCGATGTAGCCAACGAGACTCACATCGAGTTGGCGGGACAAAGAATCTACTCCGCGGCGGTACATCGCTGCAACGCCGCGATCCTCTTGAACCACTTCGCCGTCGACCTTGGCGATCAACTCGACAAATCCCTTGACGATTTTCACATAGCTCGAAACAGCGATATTTCGTATGAGACCGCCACGATACAAAAGATGCGAGCCATTCTTGAGTTTGTCGACTGCGATACGCACACGTCTGCCGTCCACCGAGACCACCCGCCCAACACGGAATACCGCATCTTGATCAAGAACGACGTCCTCAATCATCAGGTGTCTCCATCATAGGTGCACGGATATCTAGTTCAATCCGCTGATCAGGGTCGGGAATTTTGTCACGAACGATCGGCGCGAAGTAGTCAGACTCGAGTATGTCAAGACTGATCTTCCGCTCTTCCTCGCCGTCGCCTGGCTTGGCGGGGACTACGAACTCGATGTTGCCGTTCTTAACCTCAGCGTCCGGCAAAAATTGCTCGTACGACTGGAGCCCTTCACGAGAATAGCAGAACACGATCACCTGCAACGTAGGGTTCGTTCGAGCCGCTCGTAACACAAGGTCACGGAGGTGCTCATCTCGGAACGAGAATCCGTGGACGAAAAGTACGCTGTTCTCTTTCTCCAGCTCATTGGCTAAACGGCGAATCAACTCATAGTACGTCTCATTCAACACAGTAGTTGCGAACTTGCGCTTGTCTGGATTGACGATGCCGAGACTGCGGTATTGAGCAGTGAATGTCTCCACAGCCGCCAGCGTTTCATCCTTCGTTCCGATCCAGTAGGCATCTTCTAGGCACCCATCCGCCTCAGCAACCAGGTCGCCAATCGGACGGATAGTCGACCCCTGTCCCTCTGATTGAGGATCAGTGAGAACAGCGAGTAGGTGCGGTTTCGCTGCTTGAAGTTGCTCCCCGACCTCAGTCACGAGAGTTAGCGCGTGATCGAAGTAAATATCAGCCTTTCGGTTTTCTCGCTCATACTGACTCCAGGCTGCAGATCCGTGGATCTTGACGAGATTGAATACAGGAACCTCGAACCGATGCTCGTACCGACTGCCCATGCGGTAGCGGAGAGTACCGAAATCACCGAGATCAAACTTTGGTCGGATCTTGCCACTGAATCCGTCAGAGAAGTCGACGCCCATCTCCTCCATGGCCACTTCAAACAGCATATCCACGTTGGTCGTGAATATATTCACCTGCTTTGACAGAAGAGTGCTGCGCCGGCGGAGCAAGATACGGTTCAGAGTACGAACGAAACATGCGTACGACCGAAGTACACTTTCTGCTGATGCATCACGTTTAACGATATTCGCATTTGGAGCGAGAACCTTCTCAAAGAAGTAGGCCTGGATCGAAGCACGAACTAGCGCCTTGGAAGGCTCGGGAGCATCCACATCGGAAAGCTCTGTTAGAGCGTCCTCAATGTTGCCCAACGCAGCAAAATAAGGGCTCGACGTTCCCGCCCCGATCAGGAAGTTCAGATGAGCGGACTCAACGATGGTCCGCAACCGTTCCGGGGTGAGCCGGTCAGGTTGGGCCTCTGCGACAGACTGCTGAGCCACACCGTTGATGCGCACCTGAGTCACCTCTCAACCTCCCATCCGGCCATGAAGTAGACCGCAAGCAAAGCATAGACGCCGTCGTGGGCAGGTTGGTCGTGGCGGTACCGGTGTTGACCATCGAACATTATCTGCTCCATCTGCTCCAGCCCGATCATCTCGCTGAGCGCCGTCGGGAACCTCGCACCTGTTGCATCTATTGAACCCTGCTCGAGGAGCGGATGCACGGAGCCACGCAGACCCACAGACGTTGCGAAGTTCTTCCAAGGCAGCACCGACACCGGTATCGCTGCCTGCAGTCGGCCTCCACCTGCGCGACCCACTGTCGGATGCGATGGATGACCTGATGGCTTCGGCTGGGGCGATCCTTCTTGTTTCCTTGTTGTCGGAGACGAGGATGAGGACTGCGCTCATACTTCTACTTCGCCTTATCCGGATCACCACCCTGGTCTCTGGTGATGCACGTTGGCCGCGCGCTGGATGATCTCTGGACCACTGGATGTTCCGGACAATGCCGCACGACCGCCCGCTGCGCCCGCTTAGCGATTTTCACCGACACCTACGCTGACGCCCGAACCGGACTCGACCAACTCACTGTCCCCGTGGATGAAACCACCAACCCTGACGAGGTGGTGAGCGTGCTCGCTCACCGACTCCTCAGCGGCTGACGCAACTCATCAACTCAACGCCACCAACGAACTACGGGATCTCCCCAGCCTCTCCAACTCAATCCTGCTTCTGCCGAGGGCGACGTCGACGGTGTCATCCAGTGCTGCACCGGCGATAAGCACCACTTGCCCCGGCAAGGCGAAGGTCGCGTCAGCGAGAGTCTGCTGGGCGGGTTCTGGGGGTGGATGCACCACTTGTTGGAGGAGTGTTTTGTGTCTGGGGCTCGGTTTGATCGGGGTGTGCATCGGGATGCGGTGGCGCGGGTGGTGGCTGGTGAGTCGGCTGCGGCGGTGGCTCGGGATGTGGGGTGCCGGCGTGGGACGGTGAGCCAGTGGTGCCGGGATGCGGGGTGGTCCTGGTCAGGGGGCGTCAGGGCGGGTCTTTTGAGGCTGACCGGGCCAGACGCGCCCGAGTCGTCCAGGCCGTCCTGGGTAGGGCGGGCCTGCCCGAGGCCGCAGCCGCCGCTGGGGTGTGTCGGCAGTCGGCGAGCCGGTACTGGCACGATCAGACCATGGAGACAGCATCAGCAGCATCAGCACGGTTCTCGGGGCGGTGCTCCCACAGCCTGCCGGGCAGCGCCTGCTCGGGACGGGTCGGGCGCGGCCAGCGTCTCAGTGACGCTGAGCGGGTTCTGATCGCCCAGGGCCGGGCCCGCGGCGAGTCGACCGCGACCATCGCCTGGTCCTGGGCAGGTGCCGTCAGGCCATCTCTCGGGAGATCGCCCGTGGCAGAGCGTGTTCAGTGGTTTGTGTAAGCCCTTGTGGAAGGACTGACACTGATGGCTGCTAGCGATGACGACAACAGGGCTCCTGCTGGTGGGCGGGACGTGGGCGACCAGTTGCGCCGGAGCGGGGCTCTGGACGACTTGTTGGAGCAGACCTGGTGCCGGGCAGGTGGAGATGACTGGGGCTGATGGTCTGCTGCCGGCCCTGCGCCAGGGGGGCCTGGAGCGGGGGCTGGCTACTGAGTCGACTGAGCACCTGGGCTATAAGGGGGCGAGCCGGCCACCCGAGCGCGAGGTACTGCCGGGAGGGGACCACGCCTAAGACGGTGGACTTGCGAGGTGGGTCCTTTCGAGACCCGTGGTGCTCCCGGAAGGCCGGGCCGGGACCTTCACCCCGCGCCCGGGTAGCGCCATGGGCCAGCGCCGCCCGGTTCGGGCTCGATGCGTGTGAATCACCAAGACTGGCGTGGGCGGGTCGAGGTGGTGGCGATGGACGGTTTCACCGGGTCCGGGAACGTCGCCGGCGAGGAGCTCCCCAAGGCCCGGGCGGTCATGGACCCCTACGCGCGTCGTGGCCCTGGCTGCCGGCAGGCTCGACCAGTGCCACCGCCACGTCCAACAGCGATCACGGGGCGCCAGGGCCGCAAGAGCGACCCGCTCTACCGGGCCGGGCGCACCCTACGCACCAGAGCCAGCCTGCTCACCGACGCCCAGGCCCAGCGCCTGGAGAACCTCTTCGCCGATGAGCGCCACGTTCCAATCCAGGCCACCTGGGGCGTCTACCAGCGCCTGATCCAGGCCTACCGCACCGAGGACCCAAGCCTGGGAAAGTACCTGATGCAACGGCTCATCGACTCCCTGAAGCGGGCCATCCCCGACGGGCTGAAGGAGATCCAGGCCCTGGCCAGGACCCTGACCGAAAGAGCCTCCGACACCCCTGGCCCACTATCGACCGCCCCCGTACCTCCAACGGCCCCACCGACGCCATCAACGGGCGCCTGGAGCACCTACGCGGCATCGCCCTGGGACTCCGCAACCTCACCAGCTACACCATCCGCAGCCTCATCCACGCCGGACGCCTCAAAGACCACCTGACAACAACCACCCAAACCAGGCGATAAGCCCCGCCTACAACACCCTCGAACACGAAAAGCCGGCATGGACGGTGGTGTCAAGCATGTGGCTTAAGGATCTGAACCCCGGGCCGAGGAAGGGGCCTCCTTGAAGGGCGGCGCGTGTGCGCCGAGCCGGCACAACCACAGTGTCAGGGGCGTAACTGGTCGTAGAGGGGGCACCTCCCGTACAGGAGCGAACCGCGCGGGGGAATGCGACGGGCTCGCGGGCCTGCCCGAGACGAACAGAGGCGGTCCTGACCCGACAGCGTGGTCCCCACCTGCGCGGATACCATCTGATCCGCTCCCCTGGATGCGGTTCGTCTTCTACCAGGACCGCAGGAAGGTCGCGGCGGCTCTCAAGGGCGTCTACACCGCTCCCTGGGCTGCCGGGTATTTTTCAGACACTGCTTGTTTTGTGTTTCAGGCCGCTCTGCTCGAGCCAAGAAACTCGCGTTTCACCTCGTTAGGGGTGTGATACTCAAACGCCGAGTGAAAGCGGGCATAATTATATCTCATCTCGATCCATGAGCCAACATCCTTGGTCGTCTTGTCCTTCGTGGGATATGCCATCCGGTGGACCCTCTCATTCTTCAACGTGGCGTTGAACGACTCCGCCCACGCACCCACCCAGTCACGCCCCCGTGCGCCCCACCGAGGGCCGAATTCCGTAGACCTTGATGTGGTCCAGGAACTTCTGCGACGTGTACTGGCCGCTCCGGTCGAAGCGGGAAGATCGTCGCGCCTTTCTCAATCGGGCACCTGCGTGCCGCCATGTCGATGGCCTCGCACGCCAAAAACGTGCGCATATGATCAGCCATCGCGCAACCCACTACTTTTCTTAGTGCAGCAGCCTGAAACAGTCGCAAGATAGACGAATCCTATCCACGTGCTGATGTAGATGATGTCCCTGCACCACTTGCGCCCCGGCGCCTGTGCGGTGAAATCACGCCGAACAAGGTCCGGTCGCTCATCAAGATCCTCGGCCGGGATGGTGGTGCGGGCCTTCGCCTGTGGCTGTGCGGCTCGCAGGCCCTGGTCGCGCATGATGGAGCGGGTCGTGCCACCGTCCGCCCGCACTCCATACCTTTCCAGGATCGCCTGAATCCGTCGGCATCCGTAGGTGCCCTCACGAGCCCTCAAAGGCATCGTTAACCATGACCCCGAGTTCTTCTCTCCCGATCGCGGTACGCGACTGCGGTCGGTCGCGCCAGGAGCAGCAGCCGGACTTCGGCACCCCCGACCATCGGCACATCGGGGAAACGGGGTAATGGCCTTCTTCGCGACCTCGACCTCGTAACGCTCGGTCACGGACGTTCCTTCGCAAGCCGGGCCGCTGCTTTTTTCAAGAACTCGTTCTCCTGACGCAACTCTCGGACCTCCGCCTTCAATTCCGCGATCCCGGCCGCCTCGGAGGCCTTCCTGCGGTCCTGGCCGGTGGCGTGCTCCTTCCTGCAGCTGGCGACCCAGCCGTCCACTTCTCTACGCCACAAGATCGTACGATTAGGCGACAGAAGCGATCGTGCGGTCCTTCACGGGCCACCTCACGCACCACCTGGACCTTGAACTCTTCAGAATATCTCTGCCTGGACATGAATCCCATCCTATCGACCCACGGGAAGAAAAACTCCCCCAGTCCGAGAAACACCACGCACCCCACCGACCACCGCAGTCCGACACGCGGCACACCGTCAAACCCACATGCCATAATCAGCCCCGCGACACCGGCAACGACGCCACCTAACCCCGCTCAACCACCCATGAAAGACCGAGGCTAGTACCTGGCGCACCCTGCACACCGGCCGCAGAAGAGCACCAAACACCCTCCCCACAACCACAGCAATCCTCGGACTCATATTCACATACACCCCACGAATAAGTCCCATCATTCTAGGCAGAGGAAACGCCGAACATTGCACCATATCTTCGTTTGCGCAATGCCGTTAATTCGACATGACGCATCCACATTATTTGCAGGGACCCCAGCAGCAAAAATTGCATGGCCACACCCAGGGGCGGCAACATACTTGACCAACGCCGCCTTATTACTTTCCTCCATCGCCCGAACGATTTCTATTCCCATAAGTCCCGCCGGCCATAACGTGTCACTTTCCTGCCAAACAAGAAGCGTACGCGCCATGATATTTTCCACCGGAAGACGAGCAGAAGAGCCATGGCTAGCATTTTTTACCGCCCGATCGTGAAACTTCTTCAATAGAGTCTTGTCAAGCGAATCATAAAATTCTTGATCGGCGTCAAAACGCAAAAACGGTAAAGGCCGTCCTCCATAAGTCCAAGAAGAGCGCACCGGCGGTGTTCCTCCCTCCCGTACCGACTCCCAAGCGTAAAGCGTGGGCGATAGTGCAACGAGTTCGTCAACGTCAGGATCATGGCTCGCCCATGCAAGAGCATATTCAGCACCCTTAGACATTCCGATAACACCCGTCCAAGCTGAATCAACCTCAGTTTCATTGTGCAGACGACAAGCCGCATTCTGTAAGTATTCGAGAGGAATAGAATCAATACTCGAAGGCAACCCGTCTTCTGCACGCCAATCAAAATACGCCAGAGCAAGCGCCGGCCTTCCATGTGCTGCAATTAGAGATGCAATCTGATTACACCAATCGTATCCTCCCCACGCTCCCGGAATAACGATAACGGAGCGCCTATCACGAGCAGATATCGGCTTATAGAAATTTGCCTTAATATCATCCGTGCGCCATTCCTCAAAAATCACAGATGGAGATGTGAACGTACGTACGAATTCGGCCTTCGCCAACAAACCGCCCGAAGTCGTATCGAACACTTCAATCAATACAGTCAACGGTTGAAGTGAATATGAGATTCGGTCAGTCCATCGAACAGAATCATCTGCGGTAAGTTGATGAACAAGTCCATGAGGATCGTATTCAAAACGATCTCCCCACTGCGACGCTCGGTTTAGATCTAATTCCCCAGAAAAATCAACCAGTGCATCAAAGGCACGAGACCACTGTCTTCGCTCATGATCGATAGTCGATACCGCAATTGTTACTCGACGACAAGGAGGAAGGTCTCTTACTACTGCACAAATCGGCTCATCAACTAGAGCGGAAGACAAACATGAAACAAAGTAGGCCATTTGAATCTCAACACTCCACTTAAAGGCGTTTTAAAAATAAATAGAAACCAATAGAGGCCGCTACCGTCATGAAAACATCACTCGTCCACACATATAGCAATGCATGCACTATTCCTATAAATATATTTGACACTAGACCAAAAGCATGCTGGTACCAGCGGTGACGAGGTAGAATGCTAACAATCGAGGCAACAACGACACTCAAAGCAATACCCAACGCAGGACTGAAGTGTCCAAGCACAACCTGTGTCGCACGTATCATACACTCACGTCCGGCTACCAAAGTCATTGCTATTACAGTACCTATTTCGCAGCAACGAAAGCGCTCTTGGACTATCGCTAGCGGGCGTTCGATTCCTTGGTAACAAATCCAAATCCATCCAGAAGTTTTACTTGGGATAGTCCTATTTGAGGACCGAAATATAGCGGACACTGTTCGACCCGCCCACAAAAAAAGGTCTTTGAAAATCGCACCTTCCGCCACGCCAACTCCAATACCCGCCAAAAAGGATCGCTGGAACTCGGCATTTGATCGAACTGACCAGTCACCGACATTCCAAATTACTGCCGCGCAAATCGCCCCCATAACAGCAATTACCACAGTCCGCAAGATCCCATTATCAGAACCTATTTCTGACGTCTTTTGCATGTCCGCCCCTATTTTATGCGCGTATTAAAAGTCCGCGTAGACCGTTGCGTTACATTCCATGAAAATAGATTCAGCAGTAAGTGGGCGATGATCGCAGAAAGCAGCACATGTGAAACTATCACGGAAAGACAGAGAAACCCTCCGTACGCGGTCTTGAGCAGAACCTGCCGTAGGCCAAAGGCATCATGAGATATTCCAAATATAAAACACGACACAATTAACAGGACAAATGCAGAAAAGGAAACGTCAACAATAGAAAAATAGGTAGAACACACGACACCACGGTACAAGACTTCTTCCGCAATCGCCACCACGGACAACTCCATAAGTCCCCAGGGGCGAATGAGCGCCGTACGCTGAGCAACCGACCAATTTACATAAATATGTGCAATACCAGCAGCATGAGCCACTAGTGAATCGGATCTCAACTGGCGATCTAAAATCGTCTCAGCGTCAGCACCTCTTATAATTCGAAACGAAGGCGTTATCAATTCAGCAAGAATTAAGAACAGCCCCATTCCCAAACCAAGTAACAAACTTGAAATCAATTCACCAGTTTCACCACTCGCTAAGTTGACGATATGGCCGGTACTGCCTGCTGCTAACGCTATAAACATCATGATAGTCATAAACACAACGCCGGGACGCACCCAAATATTTCGACAAAGACACCATGCCACAATATGCGAACTCAGCGATCGTCCGGCAAGAGCCAGAGCCGTGAATAAAATCATCGAGCGTTCAAGCATAAGGATGCGGCTCGACAGTGTCTTCCGCTCCACCATACGCGTTAAAACGGGGATGATTCAGCGGCGGAGCGCTCGGCAAACATAAACTCATAGTATCAGGAGACCAAACGCGAGGAACATAAAATCCAAGTTGACGCGCTTCTGGCGTCGTGCAATCCACGAAAACCAACTCTGCCCCGATACGAGCGTATCCGTCTATAACAGACTCAATCTCGGCATGGACATCTGATACCTCATAGGACGGCAAGTCATCACTGCTCAAGTCGTCATCCATGGTAAACTTTTTTTCCAACCGTTCGGCGCCTTGCGGGCGCGCATAATGAGCCACGTTCGCATCCAGGTCAAACATCTGCGAGGTATCCGTAGTACGCGCTCCTACCGCGCCATCAACCAACTCAGGAGATATACGTAACATTTTTGACAATTGGACACCGGCAGCCGCCTCGAGAAAGCTCTTATACATCGACTCCTCAAGACTCGCCGATACTCCCAGCCCAAGATTATGTCCTCTTCCAGATCCCTGACGATTACGCATGACACAGGCCGTAACATGAATATCGAATCCCGGAAGTTCCAGATAATGAAATGTAGGTGTCACCTGCGACCGATATAAATAATGATCAAGAATGTCTTTAAGTGCACTCAAACGCTTACCAAACTGTATCCTAGGAGCGACGCGACTACTGTACCAATGCCCCATAGCAGCGTCTCCATGAATGAGTTCATAAAGCGCCGACAAAACGGCGCGCTTCGGCAACGTATGCGCCGCACTCCCTGTAGTCACCGCAGAACTAAGCCATGGTTCTCCCTCCTGGTGACGTAACTGGTATCCAATATAAAGAAGTTGCGCTGGAACCCACATAGTCTTGCCTGTAATAAGAGAACGAGTAGGCGTCCAAGTAATAGGAGAATTTACTTCAAGAGGAGAATAGGCAAAATTGTCTTGCTCATACTGTCTCTTCAGGTACGGTCGCGAAAATGGACCTAGTACAGTCTCACGACCCGACGCTATCATCGACTCCTGGGTTGCGAACATACTTTCATAATCTGTAGTAAGCGGCTTGACCACCTGAGCATAACGCTCAACCGTCTCTCCCACACTCCGAATCAACGCTTCCTCAGTATAAATCCCGCATCCACCTATGTGGTACGTCAGCCCTCCTTTTTTTCCAAGCAAATGTTCTACACCCGTCAGTTGGGCGCCTGACACGATGATCCGCGGCTCGTCTCTACCTCGCATCATGAATCCCAGAGTCCGGCTCAACCCGGTAAGCGGGCTTACGATTCTTCGCGCAAGACGATCATATACTGGATTCAGTCGGGGATTGTGTTCTGATATTGAGAGCTGAAATGCAGAGGCGTTTTTCATTCCGCGATCCTTTCCAATACACGTGTTCCGAAATACAATTCAAAATCATCGCGTTCCGCTACCGGCATTCCAACAGTACTATTAGGTAGAGGAAGAATCTCATGCACCGAGAATTCTGATGTAGGCGTAAAAAACGAATAGGCGTGGAACAGCGTGCCAGCGGTCCCAGTTGTAATCCAAGACACTGCCTCCGGAAGCAGCAGGCTGGCCAGTAACTGAGCCAAAATGGGATGTACTTCAAAGTCAGTGTTGTGATTTGCTCGTCCATTGGCAAGCGCCTTTTTATAAGCTTGATATGAAGCGCTCTCCCGAAGATTCATCAGCATCCGAGTCTCATATGCGTCCCACGAAGGAGTTCGTTCCGGCACGGTTGTCGGACCAACCAGCACAAAGGGACCGTCGACCACGCCATATAGCCATGGTACCCCAAGATGATCCATGATACGGTCTACCATTCGCGTCTTCACTGGATTTGCAATTGATTCCGTATACACAACAAATCCATCACGCAGCGAATCGAACTGTTGTACTCGCCGATGAAACTCGAGACCGTCCTCAAGCCACTTATTATCGGTGTGATCGAGAAGCGAAATCGGATGGTTTTCGTCGGCAACAGTAATCTGCAGATCAGGAACTGTTCTCAACAGTCCTTTATGAATCGGTTCGGAAATCTCTGGAGGCCCTACTAGCACCACCGGACTAGGCCATTTTTGGAGTGGCGCTCGCCGCCCCTGAACTAGGTCCACATATTGGTCAAGGTAGTTATCGGCTTGTAGTGAAATAATTCCCTGATCTTCCAGATGACTCACTACTGCTTGCACGTCCTGAACAGATTGCTCACTTTTCTTTGCCACGTCCGCAATGCTGTGACTTCCATCCAGAAGTTCAATAGTACGGGCAAGCTTACCGGATCTCGAGTCATCGGTCAGTGTTGTCGACGTCGGATTCCACACGCCCTGTCGAAATTCGACCCGATCGACATCATGCACGACCACCGAATAGCGATTTTTAATCCTGTACATATCGTCCTTCGATTCACTCATGATTCTCTCCTGCCAATAATTACTGAATGCATGTAGGCCTCGAAAAGACCATCGATACCGATCATATCATGAACTTCATTATCACATAGACTACCACATTCAACTGAACCGAACCCAAGAGCGGTAGCTGCGAGGTTTATCGAGGCGGCAACATGCCCAGCCTCGATAAAAAGGAATCTCATTCCCCGTGCCCCATATTTTCGCATCGAACGCCATGGTCTTCCTGCCAAGATGAAGATAACTGATGAACGCGACATATAGTCCTGATCCGGAGGCGATATGCACGTGTCAATGATGCGTTTCGTGCTGGCGGCTTTAGGAAGTCTGACCAGTGCATGGCGTCGTTTATCGTAGCGGTGCACCACTGGGAGTAGATCCTTGACGCGAAGAGGTAGCACATACGCGTCAATTGGTCGCAAACCCCCTCCATTAGATGCCGCGTACAAAGGCAGCCGAACTTGACCGCCTTCATTCAGTTCCACATGTGCGCTGCCCGTCTCTGCTAGGCTATGGCCAATTATGTCCGCGAGTTGTTGAAGCGTTATCGTTTTTGAAATGAAGTCCCGACGACTGCGCCTTTTTGAGACAGTTTTACCAAGACTTGTCCTTATTGGGTTAGACTTGGGCAACTCAACTATGTCGTCAGGATGGACATCTTCCTGCCCAATCATTGAAACCGTGCGAAGACCGTCGTCGGTAAAATATGGACGAGTAGACATCTGAACTCTCACATCACCTCGCACTATCCGCGAGGCAAGGAGATACTGCTCAGCAATTCTGGCGTTTGGTCCTTGGCTCAAGGTACGATAAGTCAATTCAGACGACCGCAAGCCCGTCGATTGAATCGATGATTGCCATGTTTTATAACCGTTATTTATGGCAAGATGTCTTAGTTCCGATGAAGAGAGTTTCCGATGCTCACTGCTAAACTTTTTTTTGAGGCATTTTCGGATCCAGAGTCGTTTGGCATTCTACATCCCTATGTGACGTTATTTGTCAGGCATCTGTCAAATTATGGCGGCCACGGGGCGTCGGCCTCTAGGTGAGCGTGTTTATTTTTACCTCTCCGCCCAGAGGCCGACGCCACTCACGTCCGTGCAATGCAGCAGACGTTAGTTGACTGTGCTGCTCGAGTTCACTTTCCGTCGACGGTAACGACGGCAGCCGTTGTCGTACCGGTAGTTCCAGCGGGAACCACCATGTGCACGCCAGCGTCGTCCTTCTGGGCAAGCGTCCGCTGCTCGACGACTTCGGTGCTGTTGAGACGCATGATTCAACCTCTTCTACTGTTCGCACTCTCTCGGACGCTGCTCGTCCGAAGTTCTCGTGAGTGTTGCGATTTCTCGCAATAGAAATACTACTTTGAAGAATGCGGTTCAAAAAGTCCGTAAATCTACTGACATCCTGACCCTTGACAATGATACGAGGCATCCTGTATGTTTTATCGATGCTTTTAAATCACGTAATTCCATTACTCATCCCGTTAATTGAATGTTTAACTTGCCGGGCAGCGAATGATGTCGAAATTCATCCCGTTTATCTAGTGCAATCGGACATCGAGGCTTTTAATTTTCGTACTAAAATTGCAGGCGAACCCAGATTGGAGAATTTCCAGCATGACGGCGCACAAGTTGAATGACGTCGATAGAAGGCGCGTAGCCGACTATCCCATGAGAGAACTCCTCGACTCAAAATCATTTTCCCTCACAAATAAGATCCGCATCGATCGTTTTATTGGGTGCTCAGATCAACAATGCGATGCTCGCCTGACAACCAGACTAGTTTGGGAACGGGGAGAATTTTGCTTAAATGCAATTTATTTTGCCCACGGAATGTCTGATAATGCTATTGCAACCGGTGCGGCGGCAGGATTCGCAGGAAGTCCTTTCACCTTGCTTACGATATTGCCATTTTTAACACTAACAGAGCAGGAGGTCCGCGCTGCTTTGTCTGAACTCGAGAGTCGAGATTTAATTTTTGCTATTGACGACAAATGGTATACTCTCCTATTTTCTAAAAACATTAGAGCTAGCGAACCGGGGAAAGACGAGCATACTGCAGCGTTGCCTAGTCGCCGGGAAGGCCAGGTCGCGAACTTCATTGCGCAGGGTCTGACAAATCACCAGATTGCGGCGAGGCTCGGCTTAAGTGAACGAACTATAGAGACCTACGTTCGATGATTGTTCGCCAAACTTCATGTCTGCTCGCGCTCAGAAGTGGCCGCGTGGTTCGT
>ERZ773075.985-NODE-985-length-17112-cov-45.2476_pt1 | contig 17112 bp, 14 predicted proteins | sample MGYA00580614_ERZ773075 | MGnify/ENA primary metagenome ERZ773075 (study PRJEB29015, sample SAMEA2738021) | human oral metagenome | biome: human oral; feature: human-associated habitat; material: dental | place: China | collected 2043 ... | reverse complement strand
GCCGCCGGACTGGGGTTGAACGAGTCCCAGGCGAGATACTCCACCCGGACGGGGCCATCACTGACGGCGACGCATGCGCATCCGGGCACCTCACGGGCCACGCTGGGAGCGATCAGCGCCACCCCCAGCCCCTGATGCACCAGGTCCGTCAACAGCTCGGCAGTGGTCACCTCGAAGCTCACCTCGCGGCGGAGTCCCGCCTCCTGAAAGGCCAGATCCGACTGCTCGCGTCCTGATGATCCTGCTGGAAAGTCCACGAAGGGCTCGTCGGCAAGATCCTCAAGGTGGAGTCGACGTCGCTTCGCCAGCTGATGCTCGGACGGCAGTACCGCCACCAACCGTTCCCTGGTGAGCTCCCGCGTGCGAACGCCCTGAGGTATGACAGCCTCAGCCAACCCGAGGAAGGCCGCATCGAGACGTCCATCTGCGATCCGGTGCAGGAACGCATCACTTCCACCGCTGCGCACATGCACCCGAACATCGGGGTGCCGGCGATGGAACTGGCCCAGGACAGCAGCAACATCCACTGCGGTCACCGTTGGAATCACCCCGATCGTCAGAGTCCCCCTCACCTCGCCCTGCGCAGCCGCGGCCTCGACCTTGGCGCGATCGGCTGCCTGCAGGCACAGCTGAGCCTGCTCCAGAAAGGCCTCCCCAGCGGGTGTCACCTTCACCTTGCGGCTCGTGCGTGCAAACAGCGTCAGCCCCAGCTCGCTCTCCAGAGACTTGATCTGCCGGCTCAAGGCGGACTGCACCACGAAGCATCGCTCAGCCGCACGCGTGAAGCTCTGCTCCTCAGCGATGGCAAGGGCGTAACGCATTTGCTGCAGTTCCATGACATCAATCCTATGTGGGCATCGCTGCCATCACATCTATGTCATCGACAGATCAATGCATGGTGGGCAGGCTGAGGCCATGACGACGATGCAGAGCGCTCAACCGGCCGGGCGCGGAAGAACCTTCTCCGACGCTCGCCGGAATGCCGGTTGGATCGCCCTGACGGCCCTGGCGCCAGCCGTCTGGGGAACGACCTACATCGTCACCACCCACGCCCTGCCCGCGGGGCACCCGGTCTTCGCCGCGCTCACACGGACCCTTCCCGCGGGTGGCTTTGCCCTCCTCGCTGCTCGGCAGCTACCGCGCGGAACGTGGTGGTGGAAGAGCCTCATCCTTGGGGCCCTCAACATGGCCTGCTTCTTCCCGCTGCTCTTCGTCGCCGCGCAGCGCCTGCCCGGAGGCGTGGCCGCGACGCTCGGTGCCGCCCAACCGATCATCGTCGCCGGCCTCGCCGTCGTCGTGCTCAGTGAGCACCCGTCAGTGTGGAGGCTGATATGGGGTGGGATCGGCGTCGTCGGTGTCGCACTCGTCGTCCTGGGACCGCAGGCGGGACTCGACGCCCTCGGGGTAGCTGCCGGACTGGGCGGAGCCGTCTCGATGGGGCTGGGAGTCGTGCTCACCAAGAGGTGGGGCAGACCCGACGGCGTCTCCGCCCTGAGCCTGGCCGGCTGGCAGCTCACCGGTGCCGGACTGCTGCTCATCGTTCCTGCGCTTGTCATCGACGGTGTCCCAGCCGGTATCGATGCCACCGCCGTGGCGGGCTACAGCTGGCTCGGGCTCGTGGGAGGGCTCGCCGCCTACGTCGTCTGGTTCGAGGGCATCCGCCGGCTACCGGTGACCCCGACGGCGCTGCTGGGCCTTCTCTCGCCGCTGACTGCGGCGCTCCTCGGGCATCTCGTGATCGGCGAGGTGCTCACATCCATCCAGCTCCTGGGATTCGCGCTCGCTCTGACCGCGATGACCGCGGGCCAGCTCGCCCCGCCCTCTTCCCGATCCTCCTCTCGAAAGGACCACTCATGAGAATCGTCGTCCTCGGAGCCACCGGTATGGCCGGTGCGGCCGTCGTTGCCGAGGCACTGCGCCGCGGCCATGACGTGACGGCAGTGTCCCGGCAGCACCACTCTCAGACAGTCGGCCGCCTCACTTCCCGCCTGTTGGACGTCACTGACGTCGACGGCGTCGCGGACGTCCTGAAAGACTGTGATGCCGCCGTCGTCGCACTCCGTCCACCCTCAGGCCAAGAGAGTGATCTGGCCGGGCTGACAACGGGTGTCCTGGACGCCGCCTCCAGGAGTCGAACACCCCTCCTCATCATCGGGGGTGCCGCTCCGCTGACATCGCCCACTCATCCCGGCACACTCGCCATTGATGATCCCGCCATCGTGCCGCCGGAATGGCGAGATGCGGCGCGGGCGAGCCTCGATCAGATCCGAGCCTGCCAGACGCACAGCTATCGGGGGTGGGTCTATCTCAGCCCACCGGCGATCTTCGGCCCGGGAGACATCAGCGGCTCCTACCGGCGTGGAACCACCACGCTTCTCGTGGACAGCCAGGGTCAGTCACGAATCAGTCCCGAGGACCTCGCGCTCGCCGTCGTCGACGAGCTGGAGCAGCCCGGAGGACAGCAGCACTTCACCGTCATCGCCTCCGTGTAGGAAGCCGGGAGGCCGTTGGAGTCGCCGGAGGCCGAGACGGAGTGAGTTCACCTCGCCATCCCGCTGTGGCTAGGACTACGAAGAGTGGCGGCTCCCAGCAGTGGGGTCGTCTCCAGGGGGCGCCTCGCCCGTGAAGAGGTACTCGATGAGAGGATCGGCCGGGCGGTCGTAGTCGAGGGCGGACAGCGTCGTCGACAGCATCCCGACAGCGAGAAGACTCCTTGTCTCGTCGCGCGGAATACCTAGATCATCGTGCAGCAGATGGGCCACTCGAGTGAACCCGTCACGCGCCAGGGGGCCCAGCTTGTCGTCGGTTCCGCAGACGAACAGCTGGGCCAGGAGCCTGAGCTCATCAGATGAGAAGGCCAGCTCCTGGAAGCGCTTGCCGAACTCGTGGCGCTGCTCAGGATCGCTCAGGGGTGCGGTGTCGCGGAACAGCTCGTCAATGTGTGTGGAGGCCTGCTCGCACAGGGTCCGGATCAGCTTGGTCTTGGAGCCGAAGGCACGCACCACGTATGCCTGGCTGACACCGGCCTCACGGGCGATGCGGTCGGTGGTGATGCGAGCGAACCCGTATCTACTGAACAGGTGCAGCGCCGCGGCCAGGATGCGGTCACGGCCCGACGCCTTTGGCTCAGTGTCGCCGGATGCGGGTGGCTCCTTCATGAGATCAGTCTAGCCGCCATCACACCTGTAGTCATTGAGTGATAACCTCATTTAGTTATCAGTCAATGACTACAGGAGGATCTCATGCCTTCGTCATCTGCCGAGGTCACCGCAGAGTGTCTCGCCGTTCCGCGCACGACCGTCGTTCGTGCGGTGCTCACCGTGGCCGTCTCCGCGTTGCTGACCGGAGCGCTCTTCAGCTACTTCTACATCGAGGTGTTCAATGCCCCGGAGCCGCACCGTCTGCCTGTGGCCGTCGCGGGCGTTGACGCCTCGCGTCTGCAGGATGTTGCGGGCGACGGGTACCGGCTGGTTCAGGTGACTCGTCGCGAGGAGGGGCTTGAGCGACTCTCTCGCCATGAGGTCTACGGCGTCATGGCGCTGGATGGGGAGGCTCGAAGCGTGGAGCTGTCCTACACCAGCGTTGACGGGGCCTCCGTACTGGCCTACATGCAGCCGGTGGCTCAGCGAGTCTCGGAGCGCTCAGGGATGACGCTTCGGGTGACCAACACGACCCCAGGGGTAGCGGCGAACGCCTCACCGGGCCGAAGCGTGTTCTTCGCGGTCTTCGGTACCGCTCTCACCGGTTTCGTCCTCTCCCAGGCCCTGGCCTCCGTCGGCTCCCAGGTCGGGCTGTCACTACGGACGAGGCTGTCGATCATGGCCGGTGTGTCTGCCGTCGCCGGTCTGCTGGTCTCCCTCATGCTCGACCCCTGGTTCGCCATCGCACCCGGTACCTTCTGGAGCAGCTGGCCCATGGTCTCGCTTCTGTGCCTGTCCGCGGTGATGACGGGTTCCGCCCTCCTCGACGTCGTCGGCCCTCTGGGGCAGGTGGCGACGGCCGTCCTGTTCGTCACCCTGGGCAACGCCACCGCCACCGGGATCCTGCCGATGCCGTTCCTGACGCCCCCGTATCAGATCATCAGCAGACTGCTCCCCACCGGCAACGTCGTGCGCGCCGTCCTGAACCAGGCCTACTTCAACGGAGCGGGGTGGCAGTGGGGCTATACCGTCCCGTTGGCATGGATCATGGCCGGCATCGGCCTGCTGGCCATGACGGACCGCCGGTCGCGGCGATCTCGCCGTGCGTGATGCTGGTTCTCTGCCTCCGGCCGCTGCGTTACCTGACTCCCGGCTCAGATCCAGGACGACAGGAGCATGTGGTACAGCCAGAAGGTGCGTGAGACGTTCTGCCCGGTCCAGATCGGCCACCAGAAGGCCGCGGCGGCGCAGGCCAGGACCGTGACCACGATGATGAGGACGATGCCCTCACTGCGGATCTGCCACGTGGGTGCTGACGTCCAGCTCGCCAGCCTCGCCCACGGGCTGCGGCGGGCGGTCCCCTTCGGATCGTCGTCGGCGGGCGAGCCCGACGCGGTGCCCGACGGCGATGGCGCTGCCGGGTACCCGGTGACGTACGCCATGGCCTGCGCCGCGTCGACCGGCCCGATCCGCCCGGCGTCGGAGGCCGTGTCGTCGCCGGCGGCAGGCGCATCGCCCTCGCCGTCGAGGTCACCGTCATCGTCCGCCTCCGGGCTGATGCGATACATGCCCGGGTCGGTCTCCACCACCGGCGGTGTCCACACCGGCGTGTGCCCGAACTGCGGGCCGAAGCCCAGGAACCGGGCGCCCACACCGCGCCAGGGTCGGATGCCGGCGCCGATCAGCCCGTTCATCAGGGCCGTCGCCTGCGCCTGGGCCGTCTTGGAGCCCGGCAGCGGTGGCAGGAGACCGGAGCCCATACCCAGCGCCAGGACGAGGACGAGGACGACGCAGGGCACGAAGGCCACCGTGTAGAAGGTGAAGATCGTCCGATCCCGGTACTGGAACCACGGCACGTACAGGCCCAGATAGCCGATGAGGGGCACCCACGCCCGCCAGTCGCGGTTCTTCACCCCGATGATGACGACGGCCACCAGGGCCACCACGGCCGACCACCAGATGACGATGTTCCCGATCGAGGTGATCGCCTGGACGCAGTCGCCGCCCCAGCAGGTCTGCGGCACCTGGGCCTTGTCCTCCCAGTAGAAGGATGTAGGCCGGGTCTGCAGCAGCCAGCCGTAGGGCTTCGACTGGTATGTGTGCGGTGAGGCCAGGCCCACGTGGAACTCGTACATCTGCTGGTGGTAGGCGACGAAGTCGTTGATGCTGTGGGGCAGCGAGGGGAAGGGGATCGGCTGGTGGTGCTCGAGCTGCTCCGCCGTCCACCCGTGCTTGAAGGCGCGGGGGTGGGTGAACCAGGACCACCAGCAGCCGACGTAGACCGCTGCTGCCACCGGCACCGTCTGGAGGAAGTCACTCACACCCTGGGCGACCGTCCCCTCCAGGAACCAGGCCCGCGCCCCCACCCGCCGCAGCGCGAGCGTGTCCCACGCGACGACAGCGACGCCGACGACCGCCACGAGGTAGAGCCCCGACCACTTGATCGAGCAGGTCAGCCCCAGGGCGATGCCGGTGGCCAGCAACCAGGGGCGGATCGTGGCGTGCGGTGCCCTCGCCCCGGGGCGCGTCCCCGCCATCCTGCGGGCCAGCCTCGCCCGAGACCACTCCCGGTCGCGCACCAGGCAGTACAGGGACACGGTGGCGAAGAAACCGATGAACACGTCCAGCAGCCCGATGCGGGACTCGGTCAGCGCTACGCCGTCGACCGCCAGCAGCAGCCCGGCCAGGCCGGCCAGCAGGGGAGAGCGGGTCAGACGCATCGTCAGACGCGTCAGCAGCATGACCGTCAGGATCCCGGCGACGGCCGGCATGATGCGCCAGCCGAAGGACGACGACGGCCCGAAGACCTCCATGCCGGCCCCGATGATCCACTTGCCCAGCTGAGGGTGGACGACGTAGGCGGCCTCCTGGGACATTCCGGAGAAGTTCCCGGAGGCGAAGGCGGCATCGGAGTTCGCCGCCCAGTTCGCCTCGTAGCCCAGGTGCCACAGGGCGTAGGCGTCCTTGACGTAGTAGATCTCATCGAACATGAGCGTCTTGGGATGGCCCAGCCCGATGAGGCGCAGCAGAGCCGCGATGACGCCGACGACGCCGGTGACGACCCAGCCACGGATCCTCACGGCACGGGGCATCGTCCAGCTGCGCGGACCCAGGCCGAGGCGGGCGCGCAGCTCGTCCTCAGTGCGCACCTCGCCGTCGGGCGTGTCGGCCCCGGAGCCACCGGTTCCGGTGGTTGTGGTGGCTGCGGCTGGTGCGGCATCCTGCGCCCCATGCGCCGTCGGAGCGGGTTCCTGCGCTCGTTCCTGTTCCGCGGACGGCCCGGGGGAACCGTCGCGGGACTGCTCGGGGGACTGTTCGGGAGACAGTGCGCTCGGAGTCGTCACACCCCGAGTCTAGGCGGCGGTGTCACGAAGATCGCAGCGACATACTGTGTCCTATGACTGAGAGCATCCCGTCCGCAGAAGATCTCCCCGTCGGGGACGGTCACGACAACGGGCCCGACCGGGACGGGCGGACCGCCGCTACCGACGACGTCGCCGCCCCTGCTGCCCATAGCCCGGACCTGCGCGGCGGGACCATCACCCTGGCCGCCACCCCCATCGGCAACACCACCGACGCCTCACAGCGCCTGCGGTGCGCCCTGGAGCAGGCCGACCTCATCGCCGCCGAGGACACCCGTCGGCTGCGCGCCCTGACGCAGCGCCTCGGCGTCGAGCCCCACGGGCGCGTCATCGCCCTCCACGAGCACAATGAGCGCGATCGCGCCCCCGAGCTGCTCGACGCCGCCCGCGCCGGCCTTCGCGTCCTGGTCGTCTCCGACGCCGGCATGCCATCGGTCTCCGACCCCGGCTACCGGCTCGTCCGTGCCGCCGTGCGGGCGCAGGTGCCCGTCACTGTCGCCCCGGGCCCCTCGGCCGTCCTGACCGCCCTGGCCCTGTCCGGCCTGGCCTCCGACCGGTTCTGCTTCGAGGGCTTCCTGCCGCGCAAGCCGGGGGAGCGGCGCCGCGCCCTGGAGTCCCTGGCCGCCCAGGAGCGCACCATGATCTTCCTGGAGTCGCCCCGCCGCGTCCACGACTCCCTGGCCGCAATGGCCGAGGTCCTCGGTGGCGAGCGTCCGGCGGCACTGTGCCGGGAGCTGACCAAGACCCACGAGCAGGTGCTGCGGGCCCCGCTGGTCGAGCTGGTCCGGGCCACGGCCGACGGCGTCCTGGGGGAGGTGGTCCTCGTCGTCGCCGGCGCCGAGCCCGTCGCCGCCAGCCCCCAGGACGCCGCGCGCCGGGCCCTGGCACTGGCCGAGAGCGGCATGCGCCTCAAAGCGGCTGCGGCCCAGGCGGCCGGCGAGGCCGGCCTGCGCCCCAACGAGGTCTACCGCGCCGCCCTGGAGCTGCGCGACGCAACCGCCTGAGCAGCCCCGATCCTGTCGGTCATCCCTGTCCCCGCGAGCCGCCGAGCCCGCTATGGTCGGTCCATGAGCAACGAGCATCACACCGGCCCGGGTGCCCGCGCTCGCCGGGCCCTCATCGTCGTCGACGTCCAACCCACCTTCTGCGAGGGAGGAGCGCTCGCGGTCACCGGCGGCAACGCCGTCGCCGAGCGTATCGCCGCTCACCTGTCCTCCCACCGGGGGGACTACGACCTGGTGGTCACTACCCAGGACTGGCACATCGACCCCGGTGAGCACTTCTCGTCAGAGCCGGACTTCGTCGACACCTGGCCCGTTCACGGGGTGGCCGACTCCGCTGAGGCCCAGATCCACCCCGCCCTGGACGGTCTCGTCGCGGACGCCGCCGTCAAGAAGGGCCAGTACGCCGCCGCCTACTCCGGGTTCGAGGGTGTCGATGACGACGGGCGCAGCCTCGATGACATCCTGCGCGCCGCCGGTATCGAGGAGGTCGACGTCGTCGGTCTGGCCGAGTCCCACTGCGTCAAGGACACCGCCCTCGACGCGGTTCGCGAGGGCTACCGCGTGCGGGTCCTGACCGACCTGACCGAGCCGGTCAGCCCCGAGCTGGGGCACGCCGCCCAGGCCGACATGCGCGCTGCCGGCATCGAGCTGGCCGCCTCCCGCTGAGGGCCGTCGGCACCGGTCATCAGGGCCTTGGACCCGAACGCAGGGGTGCCCTCACCGAGAGAATCGGTGAGGGCACCCCTGCGTTGCCTGAGGCCGGGCCACCTACTGCGCCGGCCAGCCTCCGGGCTGGTTGTACTGGCCCGGCTGACCGGGCTGGCCCTGCTGGTTGTATGGACCCGGCTGCACGGGCTGAGTGAACACCGATGGCTGCTCGGGCTGAGGCTGCTGCTGGCCCGGCTGCTGGCCGGCCCACCCGAACTGGGCGGTCGGAGCGGTCGGCGAGTACTGGGGTGCCCCCGCCCCGGTTGCCGACGGCGCGTAGGGGGCCTGCTGGGCCACCGGCTCAGGCTGCTGGTACTGGGGCTGCTGCGGCGCGTACTGACCGCCCTGAGCCTGCTGCTCGGACTGCCAGGCGCCCTGCGTGTAGACGGTGGGGGCTCCGGGCACCGCCCCGGCCGTCCCGTCGAACGGCGCGCCTGCGGTGGCCGGAGCGGTCGTCGCCCCCGCTGCGGCCAGCTTGGAGCGCCAGGCCATGCCTCCGACGCCCATGCCGATCCCCACGACGGCGATGATGATCGCGCCGACGACCCCGAACAGCGACAGCAAGGCGGCCTTCACCGACGAGGGGGCGACGATCTCGCCCACGGAGACCCCCGAGGTGCTGTTGCAGTCAACGGTGTAGGAGCCCGAGCCCTTCGAGGAGAAGGTCGTGAAGAGCTTGCCGCCCTTGACCTTCGTCGACGACGAGCTGGACTTCGTGGCGACGTCGTCCCCGTCGGGCGAGGTGACCGAGCAGTCCGGCGCGTCATCCCCGTCGCTGTAGAAGAGCCCGTAGCTGCTGCCCTTGTCCAGCTCGACCGTGGCGGCCTGGTCACTTGGGAGACTGGTGACGGTGGCGTTGAACTGGCTGCGCGTCACCGCCGAGCCGATCCCGCCGATGACGGCGATGAGGAGGATGGCGAGCCCGGCCACGGCCAGGGCCGTCGGAGCCGTCAGGTTCCTCGACGTCGTCGGCTGGCCCGTGGCTCCCGGGTAGCCGGCCTGGGGCGCCTGGAACGGTGCGGCCTGCGGATACTGCGAAGGCTGGCCTCCGGCCATGGCGGGGTCGTAACCGTTCGCCGACCAGCCTGCTGAGCTCGCGGAGTACGCGGAGCCGGGTGCGGAGCCGGGGTACTGGGACATAACTGGCCTTCCTGGTCCATCGGGCCCATGTGAGAGGCGTGCGGGAACACGTCATGAGGGCGCACGCGACTCGATCTCGGAGAAGAACATGTCCAACGAGGCCCGATCGGACAGGCCCAGACATGCGCTGAGCGGGCGCCACATGACTCGGGACAGACTACCGGGTACCGGTCCGCCCGCGCAGGCCGTCGTCCCATCCGGGCCGGCGAGTGCGCCGGCCCGTGAGACCAGTGAGGACTGAAGCGGCCGGGAACCGGATAGGCTGACCCCCATGACCCACATCCTGTCCGCAGTCGCCTGGCCGTACGCCAACGGCCCGCGTCACATCGGCCACGTCGCCGGCTTCGGTGTTCCCTCAGACGTCTTCTCGCGTTACATGCGCATGGCCGGTCATGACGTCCTCATGGTCTCGGGCACCGATGAGCACGGCACCCCGATCCTCGTCGCCGCCGACGAGGAGGGCCTCAGCGCCCGTGAGCTCGCCGACCGCAACAACCGGCTCATCGTCGAGGACCTCGTGGCCCTGGGCCTGTCCTACGACCTGTTCACCCGCACCACCGCCGGCAACCACTACCGCGTGGTCCAGGACATGTTCACCACCGTGCGGGACAACGGCTACATGGTCCAGCAGGTGACCCGCTCGGCGATCTCCCCCTCCACCGGGCGCACCCTGCCCGACCGCTACATCGAGGGCACCTGCCCGATCTGCGGTGCCGAGGGCGCTCGCGGGGACCAGTGCGACACCTGCGGCAACCAGCTCGACCCCACCGACCTCATCGGCCCGCGCTCGCGGATCAACGGGGAGACCCCCGAGTTCGTGCAGACCACCCACTGGTTCCTGGATCTGCCTGCACTGGCCGAGGCCCTGGGCGCCTGGCTCGACGAGCGCGAGGCCTCCGGGACCTGGCGGCCCAACGTCATCAAGTTCTCCCAGAACTTGCTGGGCGACATCCGCCCGCGCGCCATGACCCGCGACATCGACTGGGGCATCCCGGTGCCCGGCTGGGAGGACCAGCCCACCAAGCGCCTCTACGTCTGGTTCGACGCCGTCATCGGCTATCTGTCGGCCTCCATCGAGTGGGCCCGGCGCACCGGCGACCCCGAGGCCTGGCGGGCCTGGTGGAACGACCCGCAGGCCCTGTCCTACTACTTCATGGGCAAGGACAACATCGTCTTCCACTCCCAGATCTGGCCCGCCGAGCTCCTGGGCTACAACGGCCAGGGCGCGGCCGGCGGCGAGCCCGGGCGCCTGGGCGTGCTCAACCTGCCCACCGAGGTCGTCTCCAGCGAGTTCCTCACCATGGAGGGCAAGAAGTTCTCCTCCTCCCACGGCATCGTCATCTACGTGCGCGACTTCCTGGAGCGCTACCAGGCCGACGCCCTGCGCTACTTCATCTGCGCCGCCGGCCCGGAGACCGCGGACGCCGACTTCACCTGGGCGGAGTTCGTGCGTCGCACCAACGGCGAGCTCGTGGCCGGCTGGGGCAACCTGGTCAACCGCACCGCCTCCATGATCCACAAGCGCTTCGGGCAGATCCCCGAGCCCGGCGAGCTTCAGGACATCGACCGGGCCCTGCTCGACGCCGTCGAGGCCGGCTTCGCCTCCGTGGGCGACCTCATCGCCCAGCACCGCCAGAAGGCCGCCCTGGGGGAGGCGATGCGCCTGGTCGGCGAGGCCAACAAGTACGTCGCCGACACCCAGCCATTCAAGCTCAAGGGCGACGACCCGGAGACCCAGGCCCGGCTGGCCACAGTCCTGCACACGCTGGCCCAGGCGGTCGCCGACCTCAACCTCATGCTCTCGCCCTTCCTGCCGCACGCCGCCAACGACGTCGACCGGGTCCTGGGAGGAAACGGCCGGATCGCCCCGATGCCCCGCATCGAGGAGGTCGACGAGCTCGACCCCGACCGCCTGCCCGAGGCCTTCGACGGCCGCACCGGCTACCCGATCATCACCGGCGACTACGAGGGCGCCCCCACCTGGGAGCGCCACCCGGTCGCTGTCGGGACCCCCGTGGCCAAGCCGGCGCCGGTGTTCACCAAGCTGGACGAGTCGATCGTCGAGGCCGAGCTGGCCCGCTACGCCGACTCCCTGCCCGACGACGTCACCGGCGCCTGAGCGCCGATGAGCCCGAGGAAGCGCGACCGCTCCTGGCCGCCGGCCGACGCCGTCGTGCCCCTGGCGGCCCCGGTCACCGACAACCACACGCACCTGCCGGTGGCCGCGGACGCCGGTGGCCCCGGATCCGAGGCGCCGCTGACCGCGGCCGAGCTCATCGAGCGCGCCGCCGCCGTCGGTGTCACCCGCGTGGTGACCTCCGCCTGCGAGGTCACCACCTGGGAGGAGAGCCTGACCCTGGCCCGCGAGCTGCCGGGCGTGCGTGTGGCCCTGGCCGTGCACCCCAACGAGGCCGTCCTCCACGCCGGGGTGCGCGAGACCGGCCCCGACGGACTTGCTCCTCGTGCGCAGGAGCACCACACCGAGCCGATCGAGTCCGCGATCGCCCGCCTGGAGGAGACGCTCAGGGCGAACGCCGACGTCGTCGTCGCCGTCGGAGAGAGCGGCCTGGATTTCTTCCGCACCGGTGAAAAGGGGGTGGCCGCCCAGCGCGAGGCCTTCCGTGCACACATCGCCCTGGCCAAGGAGCTCGACCTGCCCCTGCAGATCCACGACCGCGACGCGCACACCGCCTGCGTGGAGGTGCTGGAGGCCGACGGCGCCCCCGAGCGCACCGTACTCCACTGCTTCTCAGGCGGAGCCGAGCTGGCCGCCGCCTGCGCCGAGCACGGCTGGTACGCCTCCATCGCCGGTCCGCTCACCTACCCGGCCAACACCGCCTTGCGCGAGGCGGTCGCCGCCCTGCCCGACGACCTCCTCCTGGTGGAGACCGACGCACCCTACCTTCCTCCCAGGCGCTGGCGCGGCCGGCCCAACGCCTCCTACCTCCTGGGTGACACGGTCCGCTTCCTGGCCGAGCAGCGGGGGACGGGGGAGGAGTCGCTCTGCCGCCGTCTGCAGGCCACCACCGCGGCGGTCTACGGGACGTGGTGACCACCGCCGGAACCGGCCCCTGACATCCTGCGGGTGCGGACTACGTGCTCACGGTCCTGGGAAAGAGATGGTGCCGGGTCCGGCGTGACGGGATTTGTCCGGACCAGTGGCCCCCAGATTGTCATCATTCTTCCAGGTTCGTCCCAGGTGGAGAACAGTCGGGAATCAGAGCGTCTTTGCACGGTTCGGTCACATGCCGCCGGGGTGTGAGCAGGTGCATTGGCACGCCCCTGGGTCATCGGTTACGGTGACACGCAGTCGTCAAACGAAGGAAGTTCTATCGTGGGTCGTCACTCCCAGACCAGCTCCCTGAGTACTACACTCTCCGGCCTCGGCTCCATGGCCGCCAGGAAGCGGACCGCCTCAGGCGTCCACGGCCGTCGTCGTGCCGAAGGACCTGCCAAGACCGCTCTGACCCCCATGCTGTTCAAGGCGGGGGGTGCCGCGGCAGCCTTCTCGCTGGCCGTCTCCGGTGCCGCCTACGCGGCCATCTCCGCGGGCGATGACGAGGGTCATTCCTCCTCAGGCGGTTCCTTCGGGCTGATCGGCGGCGAGTCCGAGGCCAAGCCCACGGCCAGTGAGGCGCAGGGCTCCGGCAAGATCGCCAGCGCCGAGGTCTCCACGACCACCGTCGACGAGCCCCAGGTTCACGGCACGGTGCAGAAGGAGAGTGACGCCCTGCCCGCCGGGCAGACCCAGGTCGAGACTCCCGGTGTCGACGGGCTGGTGCGCACCACCTACGAGGTCACCACCCAGGACGGCAAGGAGATCTCCCGCACCGCGGTGGCCCAGGTGGTCGTCACCCAGAAGGTGGACGAGGTCGTCCTCGTCGGTACCGGCGCGCAGCAGGCCCAGCAGGACGCCGCGGCCGCCCAGCAGCAGGCTCAGCAGGACGCGGCCACCCAGCAGCAGGCCGCACAGTCCAACGAGGGAGCCGCTCCCAGTGCGCCCGCCCCCGCGGCCGATCCCGGCGCGGGAACCGACCCTGAGAGCGCCAAGGCCATCGCCCGCTCCATGATGAGCGGTTACGGTTGGAGCGACTCCGAGTTCTCCTGCTTGGAGAACCTGTGGAACCGCGAGTCCAGCTGGAACTACCAGGCCCAGAACGCCTCCTCGGGCGCCTACGGCATCCCCCAGGCACTGCCCGGCGCCAAGATGAGCGAGGTCGCCGACGACTGGGCCACCAACCCCAGCACCCAGATCACCTGGGGCCTGGGTTACATCTCCGGTCGCTACGGCACCCCCTGCTCCGCCTGGGCGCACTCCGAGTCCGTCGGCTGGTACTGAGCGAGGAACCCGCCTCGCCGGCGGGCTCCCCAACGCCCGACGGCGCCCACCTCACTGAGAGTGGGCGCCGCCGACACATGGAGGCGCGCCTTACGTGGGCGTGAGGCGGTTTGTTGTCAGGACCTTCGTCATTCCACTACCGTGGCACTCGCCATCGATTGGAAGGACGTCTCCCCGTGACTCCCACCACCCATCGCCACGCCCACGCCCTGCCCGAGGGGCCGGCGGAGCCGGACCCGCAGGAGGCGGCCGAGGAGCGCAGAAGCACACGTACCATCGCGCTGCGCGCCGGCCTGGCGGCCCTGGCCCTGTCGGTGGCGGTCTCCGGCGGCGCCTACGCCGCCGTGAAAGTCAGCGATAACGGCCGAGCATCCGGTGCCGACGCCGCGAACCAGCGCGTCGACGCCCTCGGCGCCGAGGGCGGTCGCGGTGGTGTCTCGGTCGCGCCGAGCACCTCCACGCTCACCACCGAGACGGTTGACTCCACCGACCCCCATGGCTCCCTGCAGCAGGAGAGCAGCGATCTGCCCCAGGGGGAGACCAAGGTCGCCACCCCCGGCGTCGACGGCGTCGTGCGCACCACCTACGAGGTCACCACCGTCGACGGCAAGGAGGTCTCGCGCACGCCGATCGCGCAGGTGGTCGTCACCCAGAAGGTGGACGAGGTCGTCCTCGTCGGCACCGGTGTCGCCAAGCCCCAGGACAACAAGCAGGACAACAAGCAGGAGCAGTCCCAGGCGCAGACCCCCGCGCCCCCGGCACCGTCGGACTCCTCCGGCGGCTCTGGTGGCTCAGCATCCGCAGGCGGCTCCGGCGGCGGTCCCAGCGAGGTCGGAGACGACGTCTGGGCCAAGCTCGCCCAGTGCGAGTCCGGCGGCAACCCGAGGACGAACACCGGCAACGGCTTTTACGGCATGTACCAGTTCACCCTGGAGACCTGGCAGTCCCTGGGCGGAACCGGCTACCCCCATGAGGCCGACGCCGCCACCCAGACCGAGATGGCCAAGAAGCTTCAGGCCAAGGCCGGCTGGGGGCAGTGGCCCGGCTGCTCCGACAAGCTCGGCCTGGGCTGAGCCCGGCTCGCCCGAGGGGACCTGAGCGGCCGGGTCCCCCCCGCCGTCCTCCACTGCCGTGGGCCGCTTGCTCGGCGACGTCTGCACGATACGAGCAGCGACCAGCGGGCACGCGGCGTGTTCTCAGACGTCTCACAGTAATAAAAGGTGGACGCCGGTTACTGTGTCCCTATGACGTTGCCGGTCCCCGATTCGCAGGTGCCCTCTGCGGAAGCCACCCGCGTGGACGGATCTGACCCTGCAGGAACCTGCGAGGCCACCTCCGAGACTCCATTCGACCCCGCCTGTGCGAGCGGCGTCCGGCAGGACGCTCGAGCCTCCCGAGCTCAGCAGGCTGCCGGCGCGTCGGGCTCCCGGGCCGCCGGCCTCCTGGGGCCCACCGAGGTCCGCGGCCTGTCCCAGGCGCTCGGGATCCGTCCCACCAAGACCCTAGGGCAGAACTTCGTCCACGACGCCGGTACTGTGCGCCGCATCGTGAGGAGCGCAGGCGTGCGCCCCGATGACACGGTCCTGGAGATCGGCCCGGGCCTGGGCTCCCTCACCCTGGCGCTGCTGGAGACCGGGGCGCGAGTGAGTGCCGTCGAGATCGACCCCGTCCTGGCCCGCGCCCTGCCCGTCACCGTGGCCGACCGCATGCCGGAGGCCGCCGGACGCCTCGGCGTCATTGAGGCCGACGCACTGAGCATCACCGGCGCCGAGGCCCTGAGCGGAGCCGAACAGACCCCACCCACCCGGCTCGTGGCCAACCTTCCCTACAACGTGGCGGTGCCCGTCCTGCTCACCGTCTTGGAGGCCCTGCCCAGCCTGGAGACCGTCACCGTCATGGTCCAGGCCGAGGTCGCCGACCGCCTCGCCGCCGCGCCCGGCTCACGCACCTACGGCGTCCCCAGCGTCAAGGCCGCCTGGTACGCCGCCGCCCGCCGCACCCTGACCATCTCCCGACACGTCTTCTGGCCCGTGCCCAATGTCGACTCCGCCCTGGTCGAGCTCGTCCGCCGCCGTCCCCCAACCACGCGCGCCACCCGTGAGCAGGTCTTCGCCGTCGTCGACGCCGCCTTCGCCCAGCGCCGCAAGACCCTGCGCAAGGCCCTGGCCAAGGCGGCCGGAGGGGCCGATACCGCCGAGGCCGCCCTGCGCGCCACCGGCATCGACCCGACGCGGCGCGGCGAGACCCTCGACATCACCGCCTTCGCCGCCCTGGCCGAGGCGCTGCACCCCATCGATGCCGATGGCGCCGCCGCGTCCACGCCTCCCACCACCTCACAGGAGCAGTCATGAGCCATCTGCGTGCCGTTCCCAACGTTCCTCACGGTCCCAGCGTTCCCACCGGTCCTCGCGACCCCTCGTCGCCCCCGCCCCGCAGCGGCTCGGCCTCCTCCGTGCGTGTCGAGGCCCCCGGCAAGGTCAACCTCTTCCTGTCCGTCGGTGCCCCCGGTCCCGACGGCTACCACCCGCTCACCACGGTCTTCCAGGCAGTCCGCCTCATCGAGACTGTCACCGCCCGCCGCCAGTCCACCCAGGACCACGGCACCGTCACCCTCACCCTCGAGGAGCCCGATGCCGAGGTCCCCACCGACGCCTCCAACCTGGCCGTGCGCGCAGCCGAGCTCCTGTCCGAGACCACCGGTGTGAGCGAGGGCGTCGACCTCCTCCTGCGCAAACGCGTCCCCGTGGCCGGAGGCATGGCCGGGGGGTCGGCCGACGCCGCTGCCACCCTCGTCGCCTGCAACGCCCTGTGGGGCATGGGCCTCTCCCTGCCCGAGCTCTCCGCCCTGGCCGCCCGCCTCGGGGCCGACGTTCCCTTCCCCCTGACCGGCGCCACCGCCGTCGGGTCCGGCCGCGGCGACCTCGTCACCCCGATCATGACCCGGGGCGCCTACCACTGGGTCTTCGCCCTGGCCGAGGAGGGGCTGTCCACGCCCGCAGTCTTCCGCCGCTTCGACGAGCTGGCCGGCGCCGGTGCGAGCGCTTCCGCCGGCTCTGGCGGCGGACCCGCCGTGCGGGACGTGCCCGAGGCCCTCACCGCGGCCCTGCGCGCCGGGGACGCCCGCGCCCTGGCCGCCGCCCTGCACAACGACCTCCAGGTCGCCGCTGTCGACCTGCGCCCCGAGCTGGCCGAGGTCATCGCCGTCGCCGAGGGGGCCGGCGCCCTGCGCGCCGTCGTCTCCGGCTCCGGCCCCACCATCGCTGCCCTGGTGGAGGACCCCGGCAGCGCCCAGCGGGTCTCGCGTGCCCTGACGACCTCGGGCATGGTCGCCGACGTCCTGCGCGCCGACGCCCCCGTGGCCGGTGCCCGGGTGGTGGGCTGATGGCGCACCTGCTCGGCGTGGAGAACCTGCGCCTGAC
>ERZ773075.979-NODE-979-length-17237-cov-135.48_pt1 | contig 17237 bp, 14 predicted proteins | sample MGYA00580614_ERZ773075 | MGnify/ENA primary metagenome ERZ773075 (study PRJEB29015, sample SAMEA2738021) | human oral metagenome | biome: human oral; feature: human-associated habitat; material: dental | place: China | collected 2043 ... | reverse complement strand
AGCCGTCGCCGGGGTAGAAGACCATGAGGACGTAGAGGTCGGAGACGGTGAGGTCGGCTCGCAGGCGCCCGCTCGCACGCCCCTGCTCGATGAGGCGCCCCAGCGCCTCGGTGGCGCGAGTCTCCGGCTCTGCGTACTCCACCTCCGCCCCCAGAGCCTGAGCCACCGCCTTGGCGGCGTGGCTCCGGGCGATCATTTCCAGGGCCCGCTCCAGGAAGTCCAGCAGCTCCTGGGCGGCGTCCGACTGGCCCTCCTCGACCCGTTCCCAGGCGCCCTGGGCGGCGTCGGCCAAGGACTCGACGTACTCGCTGACGACCGCCGCGAGCAGGTCGGCCTTGTTGGGGAAGTGCCGGTAGAGCGTGCCCACGGCAACACCGGCCACCCGAGCGATCTCCCCCATGGCAACCTCAGTCCCCTGCTCGGTGACCAGCTGCCTGGCGGCCTCCAGGATGGAGGTCCGGTTGCGCACCGCGTCGGCACGCCTTGTCGAGCGCTCGGACGCCATGCCGCTCGTTGCCGTCACCGTCCCGGTCCGCTCGACCGCGTCATGGGTAACCCGAGCCATTCTTCTCCCTTTCCTCAGGCCTGCTCATTAGCGTGCCGAGCATCTCACTTGCACAAACATGAATCTACGTTCATGATAGTACCTGAATGGTGATTCATGTTAGCGAGAGGGCACCTCAGACGATGACCACCACCACGCCCGCCGGCGCCCCCACGACCTCCACCGAGAGTTCTTCGGAGAACGTCGCAAACCACGGTGCGACCCGCACCGCGCTCGTCACCGGTGCTTCCTCCGGCATCGGCGAGGACACCGCCCGCAAGCTCCAGGCACTGGGCTACATCGTCTACGGAGCGGCCCGCCGCACCGACCGTCTCCAGGCCCTGACCGCTGACGGCATCCGCCCGCTGGTCATGGACGTCACCGACGACGCCTCCATGACCTCCGGCGTGAACCGTATCCTGGAGGAGACCGGACGCATCGACGTCCTGGTCAACAACGCCGGTTACGGCTCCTACGGGGCCATCGAGGACGTCCCGATTGACGAGGCCCGCCGCCAGTTCGAGGTCAACGTCTTCGGCCTGGCCCGCCTCACCCAGCTGGTGGCCCCGCACATGCGCGCCCAGGGCTCGGGCACCATCATCAACATCTCCTCCATGGGCGGGAAGCTGACCACGCCGCTGGGCGGCTGGTACCACGCCACCAAGTACGCCGTCGAGGCCCTGAGCGACGCACTGCGCATGGAGCTGCGCCCCTTCGACATCGACGTCGTCGTGGTCGAACCTGGTGGTATCCGCACCGAGTGGTACGCGATCGCAGCCGACCACCTGGAGGCCACGGCCGAGGGCAGTGCCTACACCGACCAGATCCGGGCCGCGGCCGGCTCCATGCGCGGGGAATCGAACCTGCGGCGCTTCTCCCCGCCGGAGGTCATCGCCCGCACCATCGTCAAGATCGTCACCGCCCGCCATCCCCGGACCCGCTACGCCGTGGGATTCATGGCCAAGCCGCTCATCGCCGCGCGCCAGGTCCTGCCGGACCGCGCTTTCGACCGCCTCATCAGTGCCGCCTTCGGCATCCGTCGCTGACTGAAGACCCGGCCCACGCGAACCAGTAGCACCAGGGGCCGACGACTGGAATCAGCCTGTTGGTGTCCATATCGGAGACAAAGGACCTCCACCTCTTAGAGCGCAGGCTGGAGAACCTTGGAATCATGCGGTTGCGCATCGGCTGGATGAGAGCGACCCGCGCCTTTGTCACCGATTTGGACACTCAGCCCCTCTTCTGGCTCCGGCAGTACTCGATGAACGGGTCCATGGGCCCCGTATAGTAGTCGGCAGCTGTCAGTCGGCCGGACCCACGAGAATGCGGGCGCGCTTGTGCTCCACCAGCCAGACGGCCATCTCCCGAACCTCCTCAGGGGTCACGGCCTCCAGGCGGCGCAGGTTCTCCTCCATGGAGCGCAGGCGCCCGGTGACGACCTCGGCCCGCCCCAGGCGCCCCATGCGCGCCAGGGAGTCCTCTCCCCCGAGCACCATGGCCCCGCGCAGCTGGCCGCGGGCGCGCATCATCTCCCGCTCGGTGACGCCGTGCTCGGCGAGCTTCTCGAACTCACCGATCATGACGGCGCACACCTCGTCGACGTCGCCGGGGGCGCAGCCCGCGTAGAGCCCGAAGGCGCCGGCACCGGCGTAGGAGGTGTCGAAGGCGTAGGTGGTGTAGGCCAGGCCCCGCTTCTCACGCACCTCCTGGAAGAGGCGCGAGGACATGCCCCCGCCCAGGATGGTGGTGAGCACGCTCATGGCCCAGCGCCGCTCATCGCGCACGGCGATGCCCTGGCAGGTCAGGTACAGGTGAGTCTGCTCGCTCTCACGCGGGACGGTGATGTCGTGGACGTCCAGGGCCGTGAAGGGCTCGATCTCGAAGCGGCGCTCGCGCGGGGCGGCATCGGGCGAGGCGTCCCAGCCGGCCGTGGCCAGGTCGGCCAGGACCCGTTCGCAGACCTCGTCGTGGTCGACGGCGCCGGCGGCCGCCACCACGAGGGTGTCGGAGGCGTAGGTGCGCCTGTAGTGCTCCCACACGGCGTCGCGCGGCACGGCGGTAACGGTCTCATTGGTGCCGCCGATAGGGCGGCCCAGCGGCGTGTCCTCGCCGAAGGCGGCGCGGGCGAAGGCTTCCTGGGCGACGTCGGCGGGGTCGTCGGCGGCGTCGGCGAGCTCGGAGACGATGACGCCGCGCTCGGTCTCCACGTCGGTCGGCTCCAGAAGCGAGGAGGTCACCATGTCGGCGAGCACGTCGAGGGCCGCCATGCCGTCTGGGGCGAGTACGCGGGCGTAGTAGGAGGTGTGCTCCTTGGAGGTGGCGGCGTTGGACTCCCCGCCGATCATGTCGAAGGCCTCGGCGATGTCGTGGGCGTCGCGCGTGGCGGTGCCCTTGAACAGCAGGTGCTCCAGGAAGTGGGTGGAGCCCTCCTGCCCGGGCGCCTCGTCGCGGCTTCCGACGCCGAACCACATGCCGATGGAGGCCGAGCGCAGGCCCGGGACGGACTCGGTAATGACCCGCACACCGCCGGGCAGGACGGAGCGGCGAGTGAGCGCACCGTCGTCGTGCAGGGTGAGCTCGGTACCGTCGCGGCCGGGCCGCCCCCTCCGCAATTCCGCCTCAGAGTAGTCGGTCGGGCTTGAGGACTCCCCCGTCGCGGGGATCGAAGGAAGATCGACCGATGGCGCGGAGGCCGCCGGCCGGGCTAAGTCGGCTCGCATGTCTGGGTTGGTCACCCGCGAAGACTAGCGGGGACCGGTGCCCGGTGTCGTTCCTGCACCCGGCAACGCTCTGCCGCGCGCAGCGAACGCGTACAACGACGGTGTCCCCGCCCGATCCAGCGGACCAGGCGGGGACATGTCGAGTGCGCGTCAGCCGGCTAGCGCCGATGCGCGGGCCTCACTCCTCCTCGGAGGAGTCGGCGGTGCGCATCCGACGACGGCGCGGGCGGCGCTCGCGACGCGGCTGCTCACCGTCGCCGTCCCTGCTCTCACGGCTCTCGCGCTCGCGGCGCGGTCCGCTCTCGCGGGAGGCCTTGCGGGCCGCCTCGCCCTCGGCCTCGGCGGCGAGCTGCTCGTCGGTGAGGACCGCGTGCAGGCTCAGCTTGCCGCGCTGGTCGATCTCGGCCAGCTCGACCTGGACCTTGTCGCCCACGCCCAGGACGTCCTCGACGTTCTCCACGCGCTTGCCGCCGACGAGCCGGCGGATCTGGGAGATGTGGAGCAGGCCGTCCTTGCCGGGGGTCAGCGACACAAAGGCGCCGAAGGTCGTGGTCTTGACCACGGTACCCACGAAGCGCTCGCCGATCTCGGGCATCTGCGGGTTGGCGATGGCGTTGACGGCGTCGCGGGCCGCCTCGGCCGAGGGGCCGTCGGAGGCGCCGATGTAGACGGTGCCGTCGTCCTCGACCGTCAGGTCGGCGCCGGTGTCCTCCTGGATCTGGTTGATCATCTTGCCCTTGGGGCCGATGACCTCGCCGATCTTGTCCACCGGGATGCGCACGGCCAGGACGCGCGGGGCGGTGGGGGCCATCTCGTCGGGGGCGTCGATGGCCTGGGCCAGGACGTCGAGGATGAACAGGCGGGCGTCACGGGCCTGGCCGAGCGCGCCGGCCAGCACCTCGGAGGGCAGGCCGTCGAGCTTGGTGTCCAGCTGGAGGGCCGTGATGAAGTCACGGGTTCCGGCGACCTTGAAGTCCATGTCCCCGAAGGCGTCCTCGGAGCCGAGGATGTCGGTAAGGGTGGCCCACTTGGTTTCGCCGTCGATGACCTCGTGCATGAGGCCCATGGCGATACCGGCCACGGGGGCGCGCAGCGGGACACCGGCGTTGAGCAGGGACAGTGTGGAGGCGCACACCGAGCCCATGGAGGTCGAGCCGTTGGAGCCCAGAGCCTCGGAGACCTGGCGGATCGCGTAGGGGAAGTCCTCGCGGGTGGGCAGGACGGGCACGAGGGCCCGCTCGGCCAGGTTGCCGTGGCCGATCTCGCGGCGCTTGGGGGCGCCCACGCGGCCGGTCTCGCCGGTGGAGAAGGGCGGGAAGTTGTAGTTGTGCATGTAGCGCTTGTGGGTGACCGGGGAGAGGTCGTCCACCTGCTGCTCCATGCGCAGCATGTTGAGGGTGGTCACGCCCAGGATCTGGGTCTCGCCGCGCTCGAAGATGGCCGAGCCGTGCACGCGGGGCAGGACCTCGACCTCGGCGGCCAGGGTGCGGATGTCCTTCAGGCCGCGCCCGTCCATGCGCACGCCCTCGGTGAGGGTGCGGTGGCGCACGATCTTCTTGGTCACGGAGCGGAAGGCGGCCTTGAGCGCCTTGGTGTCCTCCTCGGTGGGGAAGGACTCGGCGAGCTCGGCCAGGACCTCGTCGCGCACGGCGTCGGTGGCCAGGTCGCGGGCCTGCTTGCCCTCGGTGGCGATGGCCCCGGCCAGGCCGTGGGCCTCGGCGGCCTTCTCGACGGCGTCGTACTGCTCGTCGGAGTAGTCCAGGTAGAGGGGGAACTCGGCGGTGGGCTTCGAGGCGTGCTGGGCGACCTCGAGCTGGGCCTCGCACAGGGCCTTGATGTGAGGCTTGGCGGCCTCCAGGCCCTCGGCGACGACGGCCTCGGTGGGGGCCACGGCCCCGGCGTTGATGAGCTCCCAGGCGTGCTCGGTGGCGCCGGCCTCGACCATCATGATGGCGACGTCGCCGGACTCCAGGACACGGCCGGCCACGACCATCTGGAAGGTGGCGCGCTGCTGCTCGGAGTAGCGGGGGAAGGCCACCCAGTGCCCGTCGATGAGGGCCAGGCGGGTGCCGGCCACAGGCCCGGAGAAGGGCAGGCCGGCGATCTGGGTGGACATCGAGGCGGCGTTGATGGCCAGGACGTCGTAGTCGTCGTCGGGGTGGATGGCCAGGACGGTCTCGACGACCTGGACCTCGTTGCGCAGGCCCTTGACGAAGGAGGGGCGCAGCGGGCGGTCGATGAGGCGGCAGGCCAGGATGGCGGCGGTTCCGGCGCGGCCCTCGCGGCGGAAGAAGGAGCCGGGGATGCGACCGGCCGCGTACTGGCGCTCCTCGACGTCCACGGTCAGGGGGAAGAAGTCGAACTGGTCCTTGGGGTGCTTGCCCACGGTGGTGGCGGACAGAACGGCGGTCTCGCCGTCGAGGTAGGCCATGGCGCTTCCAGCTGCCTGCTTGGCCAGGCGGCCCGTCTCGAAGCGCACCACGCGCTTGCCGAAGGAGCCGTTGTCGATCACTGCCTCGGCGGCGGTGACCTCGGGGTCGTCAATGAACATGAAGTCTCTTTCTCGCGATCGTCGTGCCAGTCCGTGGCCTTCGATCGAGGCCCACGGAGCCGAGTCGTCCCACGCTCGGATCACCATGATCCGACGGCGCGGGCGCGGTTCCGGAGGCCACCACCGAAAACCGACGGGGCCGGCCGCTCTCCGGGTCTCTTCCCGGGGGCGGACTGCGCCGCCTGCGTACTCCTGGCCGGCTCGCACGCTGGGAGAGCATCAATGAGCCGGCGAGTACACGAGGGCACAGCCGCGCAGATTCTATCGTGCGCGGCCTCATGATGCCGATCAGCGCCACCGGGTGCCGCGTGAGATGGGACGCGCGGAACCGGCGATCTCCTGGACCGGCCTTACTCGATCGTGACAAAGTGGTGACCAACGGCAGGACGAAGCGGTCCTGTCCCCTCTCGTCTCAGGAGCGTCAACGATGACCTACCGCATGATCTTCAACCAGACCGGCTACTTCGGCAGGGGCGCCATCGCCCACATCGCCCCCGAGATCGCCCGCCGGGGCCTGACCAGGGCTTTCATCGTCACCGACCCGGTCCTGGCCGACAATGGCACCGCGGCCCGCATCACCGACCTGCTCGATAAGGCCGGCATCGGCTGGGAGGTCTTCTCCGACGTCGTCCCCAACCCGCCGATCGAGAAAGTCCAGGCCGGTCTGGCAGCCTTCCGGGCCTCGGGCGCCGATGTGCTCATCGGCCTGGGAGGCGGTTCCCCGCAGGACACGTGCAAGGCGATCTCGGTCATCGCCACCAACCCCGACTTCGAGGACGTACTGAGCCTGGAGGGCCTGTCCCCCACCACCCGGCCGGGCGTACCGATCATCGGCGTGCCCACCACCGCGGGCACGGCCAGCGAGACCACCATCAACTACGTCATCACCGACACCGCCAAGCAGCGCAAGTTCGTGTGCGTCGACCCCCACGACATCCCGGTCCTGGCCATCGTGGACCCCGACCTCATGGACGGCATGCCCCGCTCGCTCAAGGTCGCCACCGGGCTGGACGCCCTCACCCACGCCATCGAGGGCTACATCACGCCGGGTGCCTGGGAGCTCTCCGACGCCCTGTGCCTGCGCTCGATCCAGATGATCGCGGCGAACCTGCGCGCCGCGGCCGACGGGGACGCCGACGCCGTGGAGCAGATGGGGCTGGCCGCCTACATCAACGGCATGGCCTACTCCAACGTCGGGCTCGGCCTGGTCCACGGCATGGCCCACCCGCTGGGTGGGCGCTACAACGCCCCGCACGGGGTGGCCAACGGGATCCTCCTGGCCCCGGTCATGGCCTTCAACGCCGAGCACACCGGGGAGAAGTACCGCGACATCGCCGAGGCCTTCGGGGTCGCCGGCGCCCGAACGATGCCGCTCGACGAGGCGCGCACCGCCGCCGTGGAGGCCGTGGCCCAGCTGACGCAGGACCTGGGCAACCCCACGCGGCTCTCCGAGGTCGGAGTGGAGGCCGACGGCGTCGAGGCCCTGACCGATGACGCCTTCGCCGACGTATGCACGCCGGGCAACCCGCGTCCCGTGACCCGTGAGGACATCAAGGCGCTCTACACCTCGCTGCTCTGAGCGTGGGCGAAGCGCCCCGGAAACGCCGTGCGGCCCGGCTCCCGTCCTAGGGAGCCGGGCCGCACGGCTCGCAGCTGTCAGCGCGCTCAGCGGCGGATGCCGAGGCGGGCGATGAGGGCGCGGTAGCGCTCGATGTCCTCCTTCATGAGGTAGTCCAGGAGGCGACGGCGCTTACCGATGAGCAGGTAGAGGCCGCGACGCGAGTGGTGGTCGTGGGTGTGGCCCTTGAAGTGCTCGGTGAGGTTGGAGATGCGCTCGGTGAGGATGGCGACCTGGACCTCCGGGGAGCCCGTGTCACCCTCGTGGGTGGCGTACTCGGCGATGATCTCTTGCTTGCGCTCGGGGGTAACCGACATGCGGACTCCTTCGGGTCTCGTTGCACGGAGCGCCGGGGCAGGTTCTCCCGGGCATGAGGTATCCGTGGCCGATCGACGGCCCGCCAACCATACCAGCGCCGCCGCCCACCAACCGCGCCGGTCTTTGTGCGAACCGGCACAATCCCGGGGCAGAGCTGGGGCGCCGCTCCCTCGGCTCCCCACGTCGGCGCCGGAGCGCTCCCCCGCGCCCTCCGGCGCGGCGGCAGCGGCTATTGCGCGGTGACGTCCTCGGGACGGATCGGCTCGGGCACCGGGACCTCCAGGATCCGGGCGGTGTCCTCGATGTCGGCGCGCATCTGGACCAGGAGCGGGTCCAGTCCGTCGAAGGCCAGCATGGGGCGCAGATGCTCGACGAGCTCGATCCCGATCTCCTCGCCGTAGAGGTTGAGGTCGGCTCGCCCCAGGACGTGGGCCTCGACCGTTCGCCGGGGGACGTCGTCGAAGGTGGGGTTGGTTCCGATGGAGATGGCGGCGGGCAGCCGCTGCCCGCCTCCGTCGGCGCCGCCTCCACGCACCAGCCAACCGGCGTAGACGCCGTCGGGCGGCACGACGCCGGCGGTGGCGGCCTCCAGGTTGGCGGTGGGGAAACCCAACTCGCGTCCGCGGCGCAGCCCCCGCACGACGACGCCGCGCAGGCGGTGGGGGCGGCCCAGGACTTGGCGCGCCTGGCCCATGTTCCCGTCCTTGAGGCACTGGCGGATCCAGGTCGACGACCAGCGCCGTCCCTCCTCCGAGCGGATCTTGGAGACGATCTCCACCGCGAAGCCGTCGGCCCGCCCGATCTCCTCCAGAGTGGCGGCATCCCCGGAGTTGCGGCATCCGAAGCGCACGTCGTCCCCGACGACGACCGCGCGGGCTCCGAGCAGCCCCTCCAGCCAGGTGCGCACGAAGTCCTGGGGGCTCTGGGCGGCGAAGTCGAGGGTGTAGGTGATGACCAGGACCGCGTCGAGGCCGAGGTCGTTCAGTGAGGCGAGGCGGTCGGTCAGGGAGGTGATGAGGGGCAGGTCCACCTCCGGCCGGTGGACGCTGCGGGGATGCGGGTCGAAGGTGACCGCCACGGCCAGGGGCCGTTCACCGCCGCGGGCGAGCTCGCCGGCCAGCTCGACAACGCGTCCCAGGACCGCCTGGTGCCCGCGGTGGACGCCGTCGAAGATACCCATGGTGACCACGGCGCCCACTCCGCCCGGCGCGCTCAGGCTCGCTGGCACCTGCTCGGCGCCGTACCAGACCTCCACTGTCGATATCCCTGCTCTCGTGTGCCCGCGGGGCGCCTCGCGTCCCTGTTACGCATTCCTGGCCGCACTTGCGCCTACCACCCCCGCCGGCACAAAAGGGCGGGGGCGGCCGCTCGTGCGGGACAACCCTGCCACGGCCGTACCGCCGGGCGCGACCTCGAGGTCTCCGACACGCCTTGACGGTTTTCGACCGTCGGTCTATTCTCGATACCGACCGTCAGTCGGTTAGTACATGAATCCATTCCCAGGACTACGCAAGACTGAAGTCGAAGACCTCAAGGAGGCCGATGCCATGCTGATGCGACTGCTCAAGGCCGACCTGGCGCGAGGCGCCGTCGTGGCCGCCACCTTGACCGCCCTCATCGCGCTGGCGGCCACACTGATGTCGGCCGGGACGTCCCTGGTCGTGGACAGCCTCGCCGCAACGAGCCGGTTATCCACACGAGCCAAGCTGCCGGACCTGGTGCAGATGCACACCGGCCGGATCGACGACGACACCTTGCAGGCCGTCAACCAGTGGGCTGAGGCTCGCAGTGACGTCGCCGACCACCAGGTGATCAAGACCCTGCCAGTACCGCGCCAAGAGCTGACGATTAACGGCCGCAACCAGAGCGAGTCCTACACCGAGCCCGCCTTCGTCACCGCCCCCAAACGATTCGACCTGCTGCTCGACGATCACGGCAACCCCGTAGACCCGGGTCCGGGCGAGGTGGTTCTGCCGGTCCACTACCGGGCGATCGAAGACACCAACGTCGACATCGGCGATACCGTTACCGTCACCGCCGAGGGCAGGACGACAACACTGAAAGTGGTGGGCTTCGCGCGGGACGCGCAGATGAATGCCGCCATGATCCCCTCCAAACGACTGGTGGTCTCACCCGAGGACTTCTCCACCCTGGAGCAGCAGATCAGCGAGCCCGAGTACCTCTTCGAGTTCGACCTGGCGGACGGCGCCCGCCCCGGACCCGTCGTCAACAGCTATAAGGAAGCGGGCCTGCCCAGCAACGGCGTCAACATCAGCTCCTCGATGATTCAACTCATGAACTCCCTGAACACCATGCTCATTGTGGCCGTGGCCCTGGTGGTGGCGATCGTGCTGGCCGCGGTCGCCATACTCGCGCTGCGCTACACAGTGCTGGCGGCCATCGAGGCGGATCTGGCTCAGATCGCCGTGCTCAAGGCCATCGGAGCGCCTCAGAGCCGGATACGCCGTCTCTACGTGCTCAAGTACCTGGCCCTGTCAGCGGTGGGAGCGATCGTTGGCTACGCGGCGGGCCAGCCCCTGGCGGCACAGCTGGAGGCCCCCACGACTCTCTACCTGGGCACACCGCCCAGGACCATCTGGAGCGTGGGGATCCCCATTCTCGCGGTGCTGGTTCTGGCCGCGGTCATCGTCGGCTTCACGTGGCTGTCCCTGCGACGCATCGGGCGCATCTCGGCGATCGAGGCCCTGCGCAGCGGCACCAGCGCCTCTCTACGCCCGCGTCGCCAGCGGTGGAGGCTCAGTGGCGTGCGCCGTCTTCCGGTCCAGGTGTGGCTCGGCGCGCGTGAGGCGCTGCGCCCCTCCAACGCGCTGCTGCTCGGCGTCCTGGCGCTGTGCACCTTCACCATGGTGCTGCCGACCAACGTCTCCACCACCCTGAGTAATCCGCAGGTCGCCACCTACCTGGGAGTCGGCCAGGCGGATCTGCGCATCGACGTGCGCACCGGGGTCCAGGATCTGACCACTGTGGAGAAGGAGATCGACTCCGACCCCCGTATCACCCGGCATGCCACAGTGCTGCGCCGCAGCTACAAGATGTCTACGAGCAGTGGCGGCTGGGAGCCGGTGATCATCGATATTGGGAACCATGAGGCCTTCCCCATGAAGTACATCTCCGGGCGCGGTCCCACCACGGACGAGGAGGTCTCTCTGTCCTACAGCCAGGCCGAGGCCACAGGAGCCAAGGAGGGATCCACGGTCACCGTGCAGACCGCCGGCGGGAACAAGGAACTCACGGTCACGGGCGTCTACCAGGACATCACCAACAACGGAAAGACCGCCAAGGCCACCTTCGACGACGGCGCCCCCGCGCTGTGGCAGATCATCTACGCCGATGCCCACTCCACGGACCAGGCCAGCGCCTTCGCCCGTGACCTGAACGAGAAGTACCCGGGCGTCCAGGCGATCGGCATGAACCAGTACGCCTCCCAGTTCTTCGGGGCCACCGGCTCCCAGGTTCACCGCATCACCATGATGGCCTGCGCCATCGCACTGGGACTGTCCTTCCTCATCACCGTCCTGTTCACCGTCCTGATCGTGTCGAGGGAAAGGCCCCAGCTGGGCGTCCTCCTCGCACTGGGCTGCACCAGGGGTGCCATCGCCCGCCAGTACCTCATTCGTTTCGGCGTCCTGGCCCTGACCGGTATCGCTCTGGGGCTCCTGGGCACCTTCACATTGGGAGGCTCCGCGATCGGAGCGGCCATGTCCTCTCGCGGAGCACCCGATCTTCAGCTTCTCCCCAACCCGTGGCTAGTGGGACTGGTCCTGCCGGGCGCACTACTGGCCACCGTCATCGGCGCAGTCTCCCTGGCCCTCAGGCGCCTGCGCACCATGTCCCCGTCCACGACCTTGACCACCGGCGAATGAGAGAGAACCGATGAGCACCTCGAACCCGACCAGCACTCGCTCGAACGCTACGAGCGCGAAACCGGCCGAGACCGCGGGCCCTGCCCTTCGCGCCCGTAGCCTGTCCAAGAGCTACGACTCCCCGGTCCTGACGGACCTTGATCTAGACATCGAGCAAGGGCAGTTCGTCGCCATCATGGGGCCCTCCGGCTCCGGGAAGTCAACGCTCCTGCACTGCCTAAGTGGAATGGATCGTCCCACAGACGGCTCGGTGCTCCTGGGAGACACCGAAATGACCACCTTGAGCGAGAAGGAGCTGGCGGCACTGCGGCTGACGCGCTTCGGCTTCGTCTTCCAGCAGGCTCATCTCATGACGACTCTGTGCCTGCTGGACAACATCGTCCTGCCCGGGTTCCTGGCGGGTCTGCGTCCGCGCCCTGAGGTCACGGCGCGCGGAAAGGAGCTCATGGAGCGCATGGGGATCGCCGAGCTAGCCGCCAGCGGCGTCACCGAGGTCTCCGGCGGCCAGCTCCAGCGGGCAGGCATCTGCAGGGCGCTGATCAACGACCCCGGGATCGTCTTCGCCGACGAGCCCACCGGCGCGCTCAACTCAGCCACCGCGCTGCAGATACTCGACCTACTCGGCGAAGTGCATGCCTCGGGGACGACCCTCGTCATGGTCACCCATGACGCCCAGGTGGCGGCCAGGGCGGACCGAGTCCTGGTGCTCGTGGACGGCCGGATCGAGGAAGATCTCCGCCTGGGACGTTACCGGGAAACGGAGGCTCCCGCGCGCCTGGTCACCGTCACCGAGGCCCTCCAACGCCGCAGCGTGTGACGCGCCGGGTTCAGTGGCCGCCGCAGCCGCAGCCGCCACCGGTTGAGGCCGGGGCGGAGATGTCGCGCAGACCCAGTGGGTTACCGGCCCTGTGCCCGGGGGTGACGCCCTGCGGAGCGGCCCCGCCCAGCGCGGTCGTCACCGCCGCGGCAATGGCGACAGCGTCCACGGCCTCCGGGGAGGCCTGCACGGGCTCCGGCCGATAGCCCTCGCCCAGGGGCTGAGCAACCGCGGGAGCGGCCGCCCGCTCGTCCTGCTCGCTCTGCTTGCCGTGACCGCCGCATCCGCAGCCGCATCCACCGGTCTGGCTCATCATGCCTCCTTGGAAGGAACGCTCATATAGGGTGTCCGCTCGCGCCGGAGGACCTGGTGGTCTCCATCCGTCGCGTCTCAGGCCGGGTCGAGGACCAGGACCGGGCGGGCGCGCGAGCCTCGAGGCGTCAACAGTGCCACGAGTCGCCCATCGGGGGCGAATCCGGCGACGACCCGCTGCCCCGGGGCCTCCTTGGAGGCAACCGGAACCGCATTGCCCACAGGCGACTGGGCCCGCTCCAGAGCCGCGATGTCGAGGGGCTGGCCGAACCGCAGTCCACGGGCCTCGGCCTCGGTGAGGTCCAGTCGCTCGAAGCAGCGCCGGGCCACCTCCTCCAAGGGGATTGTGGTGACTCCGCGCGGATCAGGAGTAGCGGCGTCGGTCTCGACCTGCTCGGACAGCGCCGTCAGGGTGTGGGCCTGACCAACATCGAAGGGGCCGACGCCGGTGCGCCGCAGCGCGATCAGGTGCGCGCCGCACCCCAGGGTCCGGCCCAGGTCCCGGGCCAGGGCGCGCACGTAGGTGCCCGACGAGCAAGAGACCACGACATCAAGATCCACGACCTGGACCTCGCCCCCGACTCCGTCCTCGGCGCCCGCTAAGGCGTCCCCTGCCGCGGCGCCGGGGAGGTCGACACCGGCCTGACGGGGCTCTCCGGTCAGCCGCAGCTCATGGATGGTGACGGGCCTGGCCTCCAGCTCGACGTTCTGGCCGTCGCGGACCCGCTTGTAGGCGCGCACACCGTTGACCTTGATGGCCGAGACGGCACTGGGCACCTGTTGGATCCGCCCGGTTAGACTCGCCAGCGCCTCCTGCAGGCGGCCTTCGATCAGATCGTCGATCCGGCAACCGCGAGCGGCGATGACCTGGCCCTCGGCATCCTCGGTGGTGGTCTCCATCCCGAGGCGGATGGTGGACTCGTAGGTCTTGTCCGCTCCCACCAGGTAGGTGAGGAAGCGGGTGGCGCGCCCGATGCCCAGGACCAGCAGACCGGTGGCCATGGGGTCGAGGGTGCCGGCGTGGCCCACCTTGCGAGTGGCGGCCAGGCGCCGAGTCGCGCCGACGACGTCGTGGCTGGTCAGTCCCCGGGGCTTGTCCACCAGGAGGACTCCGTCGGCAGCCGTGGCAGCGCCGCGGGCGACGTCGGGGCGGCGCCGGCGCATGTCCCGGTTGCCGTCCCCTGCCGGCTCAGAGCGTTCGGGCACGTTCACAGGCCCTCGGCGCCCCGGGCGGGCTCCTGAACGGTCGTCTGCTCGTCATTCTCGTCGGCCTCGGTCGTATCTTCGTCGTCGTGGCGGTAGGGGTCGGCCTCGCCCGCATAGGTGGCGCCCTCGGCGGCCTTGGCGATCTGGGCGTCGCGCACGCGGGCCTGGGCCAGGGCGTCCTCGAGGGTCTTGGCGGTCGTGGGCAGGGCGTCGAGCTGGAAGGTCAGGTACGGGGTGAGGCGGATTCCCAGTGCCTTGCCCACCTCGGAGCGGATGAGGCCCTTGGCCGAGCGCAGAGCCCTGGCCGTCTCCTCGCGCTCCTCATCGCTGCCGTAGACGGTGTAGAAGATGGTGGCCTGCTGCAGGTCGCCGGTGACGCGGACATCGGTGACGGTGACGAAACCCAGGCGCGGATCCTTGATACGCCCCTGAAGGAGGCGGGCGACGGTCTCATGAATGCGGTCGGCGACCTTGCGGGCGCGGGCGGCGTCGGCCATGGCGGGGCTCCTTCACGTGCGGGGGCGCCGGGTCTGCGAGGTCCCGGACTGAGCGATCGTGACCGATCGGCGCACCGTCCTCGCCCGCAGAAGAGCGAGCCCTTCCGAGGCTGTCCAGTGCACTTCACTATGCTACGCGGAGCGATGGCGCAGACATCGTCGCCATCCCCCGAGCGCGAACGGATCAGGAACAGATCACAATGACCTCCTCCCCCACCGCACCATCCTCGGATCCCGAACCCACCAGCGCTCCAGGTGCTCCCGCAGCAGTCCGGGAGCCGGCATCGGCGGGGCTCGACGGGGCCGGGATGGCCCTGGTCATCGGCTGCTACACCCTGTGGGGCGTCTTCCCCCTCTACTTCCACCTGTTGTCCGCGGCCGGCAGTGTGGAGATCATCGGTCATCGGATCGTGTGGACCCTGGGCACTTGTCTGGCGCTCATCGCCGCGCGCCGCCGTTGGGCGAGTCTGGCCCGCGTCTGCCGCACGCCCCGACTGCTCGGAGCGCTGGTCGTCTCGGGCCTGCTGGTCTCGGTCAACTGGCTCGTCTACGTCTACGGCGTCAACACCGCGCGCACGGCCGACGCCGCCCTGGGTTACTTCATCAACCCGCTGGTGACGGTCGCCCTGGCTTCGCTGGTCCTGCGCGAGCGGCTGCGCCCCGTCCACCGGGTCTCGATCGCGCTGGCGAGTACCGCCGTGGTACTCCTGGTGGTGCTCCAGGGCTCGCTGCCGTGGATCTCCCTGGCCCTGGCCTTCTCCTTCGCCCTGTACGGGCTGGTCAAGAAACGGATCGGGCCCGAGGTGGACGCCCTGACCGGGCTGACGGTGGAGAGCGCCGTCGTGACGCCTATCGCCCTGGTCTACCTGAGCCACCTGGCCTGGCAGGGGCAGTCGGCCTGGCAGGCCCCCGGCCAGGGCTGGCAGATCATGGCACTGCTCGGCGTGGCAGGGCCCGTGACGGCCGTGCCCCTGCTGCTCTTCGCCGCCGGAACACGGCGCGTGCCGCTGTCGGTGGTGGGGATGAGTCAGTACATCGCCCCGACCATCCAGTTCCTTCTGGCCTGGGCCGTCTTCCATGAGCAGATCCCGCCGGCGCGCTGGGCGGCCATGGTGCTGGTGTGGGCGGCGGTCGCGGTCTTCATCGGCGACGCCGTGCACCAGCTCATTCGCCGTCCTCGTCCGCGCCCGGCAGACCGGCCTCAGCCCTGAAACGCTCCAGGAGCGGGCCGATGATGTCCATCGGCAAAGGGAAGACAACCGTGGAGTTCTGGTCGGCGCCGAGCTCCAGGAGGGTCTGCAGGTAGCGCAGCTGGAGGGAGGCCGGTGACTTCGAGAGCGTGTCCGCCGCCTGGCGCAGCTCCTCGGAGGCCTGAAGCTCACCGCGGGCATTGATGATCTTGGCACGGCGCTCGCGCTCGGCCTCGGCACCACGGGCCATGGCCCGCTGCATCTGCTCGGGGATCTCGACGTCCTTGATCTCGACGACGCTGACCTCCACGCCCCAGGGCTCGGTGAGCTTCTCGATGATGTCGCGCAGGTCGGCGTTCAGGGCGCTGCGGTGGGCGAGCACGGTGTCCAGGTCGACCCGCCCGAGGACGGATCTCAGTGTGGTCTGCGCGATCTGGGAGGTGGCGATCGCGTAGTTCTCCACCGCCATGACGGCTTTGACCGGGTCGGTGACGTTGAACAGGACGACGGCGTTGACGCGCGCCGGCACGTTGTCCTCCGTGATGACCTCCTGTGGCGGGATGGTCAGGGTGACCACTCGGGTGTCGACCCGTACCAGGCGCTCGAGGAAGGGGACGACCAGGTGCAGACCGGGCTCGTAGACGGGCCGCAGGCGCCCCAGTCTGAAGACGATGCCCCGCTCGTACTGGGTGATGATCTTCAGCGAGAGCGCCAGGGCGAGCAGCACGAGGACGGCGAGCGCCACGATGGCGGCGGCGGGAGTAGTCATGGAGGGTCCTTCAGGAAGGTGGGTCGAAACGGGGCAGGGCTGGGTCCGGGTCATCTGGCCCTGGAGTCGGTGGCCTCGTTCCACGCCGAGGACCACGAGCGCCGAGCCCCGCCACGAACACTGTCCGAGCCGAGCTCGGCACCGGAGATCGGGACTCGCCTGCGTGTGCGCAGAGCGGTGACACGGCGCAGCTCGGGCTCTGCGGAGGCGGCAGTCCCGCCGTCCGCCTTCCCGACGCCGTCGGACTCGGCGACGAAGGAGACGTGCACGGACCGCCCCGACGCCGCCGCACGCGCCTGAGCGGCGGCGATCGCCTCGGCCGCCTCGCGCACCGAGCGGTAGCCCGAGGGGCGTGAGCCGATCGTCACCGGCACGGGTCCGGCTGGGGCGCTCGCCGCCAGGCGACGGGACTCCTCGGCCTCCCGGTACTCCTGGGAGCCGACGTGGGGCAGGTGTGCCGGTGCGTTGTCAGGAGTGCTCCACAGGTGGCGGGCCAGCGGCAGGACTCCGGTGACAATGACGACAACGGCCGTTGTGCCCAGGACGATGAGGTCGCCGACGGCGTGAAAGGCCATCATGAGCAGCAGCGGGATGAAGACGCCGACGCAGGCGATGACCAGGCCCACACCGCGATGGAAGCGTCCGGCGTCGGAGTAGGGCCACGGGTCAACGGGCCGGGTGATCTCCCGCGGGCCGGGAGTCGGTGAGCAGCTGTCCTTGGACGGGCAGCGCCCGCAGATCGCGTGGGCCCCCTCATAGCGGATGACGCGCTTGTCCGGGTCGAAGGCGGTGGGCCACAGCCACTGGTCCT
>ERZ773075.977-NODE-977-length-17246-cov-8.24903_pt1 | contig 17246 bp, 21 predicted proteins | sample MGYA00580614_ERZ773075 | MGnify/ENA primary metagenome ERZ773075 (study PRJEB29015, sample SAMEA2738021) | human oral metagenome | biome: human oral; feature: human-associated habitat; material: dental | place: China | collected 2043 ... | reverse complement strand
AATCCAGCAAAGGGCTCCAAGAAGAATGGATTTTCCACTGGATTTAATCATAGCAATGAGGTTGGTTTTGAGACCAATAGCACTCATAGCCATGATGATGAAGAATATGGAGAGTTGTTTGAGAGGTGAAAAGAAGCTATTGCTAACACCAAAAGAAGTAAGGACGGTAGTTAGCAGAGAAGCTAGGATAAAGTAGAGAATGAAAACGGGGAAGATTTTTTGAAGCTTCACTCCTTGGCTGTTGCCTTGTTGACGGCTTTGCCAATAATAGGAGAGGAAGAGAACGATAGGGATAATAGCTAGAGTACGTGTCAGCTTGACAATAGTTGCAGGCTCAAGAGTGTTTGCATTGTAAAGACTATCCCAGGCACTAGCAGTAGCTGTCACAGAGGAAGTATCGTTGACCGCAGTACCCGCAAAGAGAGCAAAACCTTCGTTGGAAAGATGGAGCCAAGAACCTAGAGTTGGAAAGATAAGAGCTGCCAAGACATTGAAGAAAAAGATAACAGAAATGGCTTGGGCTACTTCTTTTTCCTTGGCGTGAATAACAGGAGCAGTCGCTGCAATGGCAGAACCGCCACAGATAGAAGATCCAACTCCAATCAAGGTAGCTAGCTTTGTATCAAGGTTAAAAAAGCGTTGGAAAAAGAAAGCAATAATTAAAGCGATAGAAATGGTCGAAAGTATGACAGGAAGGGAAGATTTTCCAACTGCGAAAACTTGAGAGATATTGAGTCCAAATCCAAGCAAGATAACAGCATACTGAAGCAATTTTTTGGAGCTATAAGTCAAGCCGGCATCCAGTTGTTTATAGGAAGTGAGAAAGGGATGGAGAATCATTCCGATAAAAATGGCGAAAACAGGTGCTCCCACAACGGGCAGAAAGCCTCCTAAAACCCAAGAGATGATAGATATAATAAGACAGGCTAACAGTCCTGCCCAATTTTTTGATAGAAATGACATAAAAACCTCCGAAAAAAATACTCCTTATTATAATCTTTTCTGTCAGAAAAGTAAAATAGAAAGTAGGAAGAAGGTTACAAATAAATGGAATTTTGCGGTCAGAAAGCTTTTGTAGCATAATAGATATATGTTCTTTGTTCAATAAGGATGCAAATGTAGCATATGTTATTGAAAAAAATGAATTTGATGAGCCTGGACATGTGAAGTAATTATGTGAGATAAGAAAATAAATAAGAGAGTTGAAAATGTACTGCACCCCAAAAGTTAGACAGAAAAAATCTAACTTTTGGGATCAGTACAAACAGTGCTTTTTTTGTTGAAATCGCAAAGAATCTAAGCTTTCTTTTTGCAGATAACATTCGCTCTTTTATTTTCGGTATGATTGAGTCGATGCCCCGTTCTCGACCGGTTATTATTGCAACTTATCGAATGCTAGAGCACTATGCCATCACTTTTTGGAAGAATACTTGGAGCAATTCTACGCAGAATGGAATGCGAAAAAGTGATAATTAAAGAGACGAAAAAGCTGAGAATATGATTTCCCAGCTTTTTTGAATGCGATAGAAATAGCAACTAGACTATTTACGAAAGGCCTCAATAATGTAGGTGAAGCCAGTAACTAAAAATGAAAAGGCAATGACATAAACGACAAAGACACCTGTAGCCACTGGATTGAACAGAATCACTAGACCTAGTAAAAATTCAAGCAAGGCTACCCACATGATATTGCTACCAATAATAGGGAAAATCAATCTTAGACGATTGCCTTTAAAGAAAGCAATAATGGCTTCTACAATTAACCAAATTCCTACAATGGTCGGAATGACGACCGGCAGGGTCACAAAGCCATAAGCAACGAGGTAAAGAGCTAAGAGAAGACTAACAAATCCTTGGAAAAGATAAACAGGTGAGCGAAGCTCTTTTGGTGCAGAGAAATAGCCTAAAATAGCTGCTATAGAAGAAACCAGTAAACCAAATGAAATCCACCAGCTGTAAGCAACAAGATTAGCTACTGGGTTTGTAAATAGGAAAAGTCCTAAAAGGACAAAAACAACTCCTGCAAGGAATAGCAGTAAACGATTAGAAAATTTCATTTCAATACCCCCTATATAGTATAGTTTCTAATAAAACTATTGTACTTATTTTTATAGAAAATGTCAATAAAATAAATAAACAATTTGGAAGTTTCAGTCTGACTTACAAAAAGAAAATCGCCCTCATACAGCAAATTATTTTCATCCAAAGAACAACAGATGACAGAAGAGAAATATTTACATACAGAAAAGGACTATCTGGATTTACTTTTAGCAGTAAAGAGAAAATTTGATTACCAACGTTCAATTGTTCCTTATATCCTCTATTTTTTGTTAAAAACAGGTATGAGATTTGGAGAGTTAGTAGCATTAACTTGGAATGAGGTTGATTTTGACAGAGGATTGTTAAAAACGTACAGGAGGTATAATACACTATCCCATAAGTTTGTTCCACCAAAAAATAAAACGTCTATTCGGATAGTCCCAATAGACGAGGAATGTATCAAAATTTTGCGCCTTTTACAAACGGAGCAAGAAAGAGCAAACATGGAGTTAGGAATCAAAAATCGATATCGGATGATCTTTCAACATTTTGGATATATTCATTCAGTTCCAGATATTGCAAGTGTCAATAAAGCTTTGAGTGTTCTCTTAAATGAGTTGAACATTTATCCAATTATCACGACAAAAGGAGCACGCCACACCTATGGAAGCTACCTCTGGCACAAAGGATTTGACCTTGGAGTTATTGCAAAAATTTTAGGGCATAGAGATATTTCGATGTTAGTAGAAGTGTATGGATACACTTTAGAAGAGAAAATTTTTGAAGAATTTAATCAAATAAGAGATGTTTGGAAAGATTGCTAATAAAAAATGTGGGGCAAATGATGGGGCAGAATGATTTCAGAGCAAGTAAAAAAGCCTACAGAATAGGCTTTCTTAGTCATACTTTCTATGCCCCCTGCAGGGCTCGAACCTGCGACCCATAGATTAAGAGTCTACTGCTCTACCAACTGAGCTAAGGAGGCAACAGAAAAAGCTGTATTGGTGCCGGACCTTCACGATTTGTATTGAACCCGCGCAATTAAGCAGGTGGGCAACTCGCTCTAACTGAAGCTGTTTCCGTGTGAGACGGCCTACATGCTGTTAGAAGACTTTTGTTTCCCTAATAATACAAAAAATAGTCGGTCAACACTTAAGTGTGAAGTCGTACACCACAGCGTTTCTATAATTATAATACCATAAATTTTGAAAAATTCAAGAGAAAAATGTGATTTTTTGCAAACGATGCCATCATTTTTTTAAGTCATCAATCTTATTCTTGGTCATTCCAAGGGCTCGCTCGTATTTGCCATTTTCATTGGGAGTGAAATAATTGGCATCCCTTATCTTGTCAGGAAGATAGTCTTGCTTGACCCAATTGCCAGGATAGGAGTGAGGGTAGAGATAGTCCTGTGCGTTGCCCAATTCCTTGCTGCCGGCATAGTGGCCGTCGCGTAAGTGGCGGGGAATGGGTAAGTTTCCATTCTTCCGTAGGTCAGCTAGGGCCTTGTCCATGGCCACATAGGCTGAGTTGGACTTGGGCGACAGAGCCAGATCAATAACAATATTGGCAATAAGGATACGAGCTTCAGGAAAGCCGATCCGCTGAGCTGCTTCTAGAGCTGTAACGGTATGGACTTGGGCGTCAGGATTTGCCAGACCAATATCCTCGTAAGCGATAACGGTCAAGCGTCGAGCTAGGCTAGGCAGGTCTCCTGCCTCAATGAGCCGAGCTGCGTAGTGGAGGCTGGCATTGACATCAGAGCCACGGATGGACTTCTGCAGGGCAGAGAGGACATCGTAATGGCCGTCTCCGTCCTTATCCATGGTGATGTAGCTCTTTTGCAGGCTGTTTTCCATGACATCAAGAGTAATGTGGCGGATGCCCTTGTCATTTTCTGGGGTAGAAAGCACCGCTAAATCCAGCGAGTTATAGGCGGAGCGCAAATCTCCATTGGTAGAGATAGCAATGAAGTCCAGAGCTTCATCATCTAGCTCCACTGGGAAATCAAATCCTCGTTCCTTATCCGTCAAGGCTAGCTGGATGGCTGTCCGAATGTCGTCGTTGCTGAGGGGCTCAAGCTCAAATATCTGGACCCGGCTTCGAATAGCAGGGGTGACAGAAAAGAAAGGATTTTCTGTCGTCGCCCCAATCATAATGACCAGCCCGCTTTCTAATAGCGGCAGTAGGAAGTCTTGTTTTGTTTTATCCAAGCGGTGAATCTCATCTAGCAGGAGAACCAGTCCGCCGGAAAATTTAGCTTCTTCAGCGATCTCTTGCAGGCGTTTCTTGCTATCTACGGTGGCGTTAAAGGTCCGAAAGGCGAACTTGGTCGTGCCGGCAATAGCCGAGGCGATGGAGGTTTTGCCGATGCCGGGTGGTCCATATAGAATCATCGAGGACAGGCGGTTGGCTTCAACCATGCGACGGATGATTTTCCCAGGTCCGACCAGATGCTGCTGGCCGATGATCTGATCAATGCTGGTCGGTCGCATGCGCAGGGCGAGGTTTTCTGGCATAAGATTTCCTTTCTGCAAGTGTTTTTCTTGGCTTTTTGTGTTACTATTGTAGATAGTAATATTTTATCACAATGAAAAGAGGAAATCATGGCTAAGTACGGTTTTTTGGAGATATTGGACGAGGAAATGGGGAAGAGCTTTCCTTTTGACTATGAGATAAACTGGGACAAGAAGAATCACGCGGTGGAAGTGGCCTTTCTCCTTGAGGTGCAAAACCCAGGCGGGATTGAGACGGTTGATGCTGAAGGCAATGCCTCGGCTGAGGATATTTACTTTGAGGAAGCCGTGCTTTTCTATAATCCGGTCAAGTCTCGTTTTGAGGCCGAGGACTATCTGGCTGCCCTGCCCTATGAGCCTAAGAAGGGGCTGTCACGGGAGTTTCTGGCTTATTTCGTGGATTTCCTAAGCCAAACAGCTGAGTCTGGCCTCGATGTGCTCATGGACTTCTTAGCAGATCCAGAGGCAGCAGAGTTTGAGATGGCTTGGAATGCTGAGGCTTTTGAAAATGGCAGAGCGGATTTGATTGAGACAGACTTTTATCCCTATCCGAGGTATTAGGAGGCGCTTATGGAAAATGCAGAAGAATTAGATTTGCTGCACAAACGGATGGAATTTTCTGGCTGCAAGATTGCCTTGATTTGTGATGATAAGCTACTGACTATCTTGCGAGACGATATTTCAACCATCCCTTGGCCCAATATGTGGGAGTTGCCGGGCGGTGGCCGCGAGGGCGAGGAGACACCTTTTGAATGCGTCCGAAGAGAAGTTTTCGAAGAGCTTGGTTTGAAGCTTGAAGAAGCGGCTATTGTCTGGGCTAAGGAATATCAAGGAATGCTTGATTCAGACAAAACCTCTATTTTTATGGTGGGAACCATTACTCAGGAAGAATGTGCCAGCATCGTATTTGGCGATGAGGGACAGGCTTATCAGATGATGGATGTGAGCCAGTTTTTAGCAGATGAAAAGGTTATTCCGCAGCTGCAGGACAGGTTGAGAGATTATTTGGAGGTGCGAGCATGATTCATATTGAGCGGGCGGTAGCTGAGGATTTAGAGACCATTATTGCCATTCAGCGAGCGAGTTTTAAGGCTGTTTATGAAAAATATCAGGATCAATACGACCCCTATCTGGAGGAGCGAGAGCGGATTCGCTGGAAGCTGGTTGAGCGGCCCAATAGTTTTTATTATTTTGTCAAAGACGACGAGAAGATTCTTGGCTTTATTCGCTTGAATACAAATGACGAACAGACAGCAGGCTGGATTGGAACCGTAGCGATTTTGCCGCAGTACCAGAATAAAGGATATGGTTCTGAAGGCCTTGGTCTGATTGAGGAGAAATTCTCCACCGTTATCAGATGGGATTTGTGTACGGTTTTCCAGGATAAAGGCATGGTGGCTTTTTATGAGAAAAACGGCTATCATCAGACCCATACGGAGCCCGAAAAAGAGGGCATGGATATGGTCTATATGACGAAGACAATGAAATAAACAAAGAAAGGATTGTTCAGTTAAATTTCTAAACTGAACCCGCCCTAAACACTGTGGCAAAAAGATAAAGCTCTCTTAGACGCAAGCGTCGTCAGAGAATTTCCTATTTTGACTTTGTGTTTTACGGGCTTGGTATTTTAAACATGGACAAATGGCAGGAATTAACGATTGAAGTGAAGCGAGAGGCGGAGGAAGCAGCCTCGAATATTCTGATTGAGCTGGGCAGTCAGGGTGTGGCTATCGATGACAGCGCAGATTATCTGGGGCAGGTTGACCAGTATGGTGAGCTTTTTCCAGAAGTTGAGCAGAGCGAGCGGGTCAAGATTACGGGATACTATCCGGATTCAGTGGATATAGAGGCTATTGCAGCCCAGGCCAATGAGCGACTGGCTGAGCTGGATGGCTTCGGCTTGGAGACGGGCAATATTCAGCTGACTCGGCAGGAACTGGCTGAGGAAGACTGGGCGGATAACTGGAAGAAATACTTTGAGCCTGCTCGTATCACCCATGACTTGACTATTGTGCCATCATGGACGGAGTATGAAGCGACAGCTGGTGAGAAAATTATCAAGCTGGATCCTGGCATGGCCTTTGGTACAGGGACTCACCCGACGACCAAGATGAGCCTCTTTGCTCTGGAGCAGGTCTTGCGGGGCGGAGAAACGGTGCTGGATGTAGGCACGGGCAGCGGAGTTCTCTCTATTGCTAGCTCACTCTTGGGCGCTAAGGATATCTACGCCTATGATTTAGACGAGGTGGCAGTGCGCGTGGCTCAGGAAAATATTGAGCTCAACCCTGGTATGGAGAACATCCATGTGGCGCCAGGGGATCTTCTCCGAGGGGTAGAAATCGAGGCAGATGTCATTGTTGCCAACATTTTGGCCGATATTCTCATCCATCTGACAGAGGATGCCTACCGTCTGGTCAAGGATGAGGGCTATCTGATTATGAGTGGGATTATTTCTGAGAAGTGGGAAATGGTGCGCGAGTCAGCAGAAGCAGCAGGATTTTTCCTAGAAACGCATATGATTCAGGGCGAATGGAATGCCTGTGTCTTTAAGAAAACGCAGGACATTTCAGGCGTGATAGGTGGTTAGATGCAGCAGTATTTTATAAAAGGAAGTGCTAGCTCCCCTGTCACCATCGAGGACAAGGAAACCAGCAAGCACATGTTTCAGGTTATGCGCCTGAAAGAAGGTGATGAGGTTGTTTTGGTCTTTGATGATGGCATAAAACGGCTGGCCCGAGTATTGGATCCTAGTCAGCAGAGTTTGGAAATCGTAGAGGAGCTAGCAGACAATACCGAGCTGCCGGTTCAAGTGACCATTGCTTCAGGCTTTCCCAAGGGCGATAAGTTGGAATTTATCACTCAGAAGGCAACGGAGCTAGGAGCTAGTACTATCTGGGCCTTTCCAGCTGACTGGTCAGTGGCCAAGTGGGATGGTAAAAAACTGGCTAAAAAGAGTGAAAAACTGGAGAAAATTGCTCAGGGAGCAGCAGAGCAGAGTAAGCGCAATCTGATACCAGAGGTTCGGCTCTTTGATAAAAAGGCAGATTTTCTGGCTCAGCTGGCTCAGTTTGACACTATTGTCGTAGCTTATGAGGAAGCAGCAAAGGAGGGCGAAGGTGCTGCTTTAGTGCAAGCTGTGAAAGGCTTGGATAGGGGAGACAAACTGCTCTTTATCTTCGGACCAGAGGGTGGTCTGTCGCCAGATGAAATAGCAGCCTTTGGCCAAGCAGGCGCTGTCTCAGCAGGTCTAGGCCCACGGATCCTGCGGGCTGAAACCGCTCCGCTTTATGCCTTGACCGCAGTCAGTGTCATGCTTGAATTAGAAAAATGAAATCAGCGGACTTCTGCTGATTTTTTCTTGTCTATCGCTACTGTATCCCTTTTTGTGGAAAACTGTTCTTGACATAAAAAATTTTTATGGCCAGCTTAAAAAAATACTATTGGACGGCTGAGAGGTGGAATGGTAAGATATTCTATATCAAGTTAAGGAGGGATCATCTATGTGCAGAACAATTGTTGGAGTGTCAGCTAATCTTTGTCCAGTGGATCAGGCGGGCAAAAACATTCATTCATCTGTATCCTGCAAATTTGCCGAAAGCATCAAGCTGGTCGGCGGTCTGCCTATGGTGATTCCTGTTGGGGATAAAAGTCTGGTCAAGGACTATATAGAAACCATTGATAAGTTGATCCTGTCAGGTGGTCAAAATGTTCATCCGCAGTTTTATGGGGAGGAAAAGGCCATTGATAGCGATGATTACAATCTGGCTCGCGATGAGTTTGAGCTGGCACTCTTAAAGGAGGCTATTCGTCAGGGTAAGCCCGTCTTGGCTATCTGCCGTGGCCTGCAGTTGGTCAATGTCGCTTTTGGTGGCACGCTTAATCAGCAGATTGACAATCATTGGCAGGGGCAACCGTTTGGAACTTCGCACTCCATTCGTACAGAGAAAGGTAGCGTTGTGGAGCGGTTATTTGGTCAGGCCAGCCAGATTAATTCTGTCCATCGCCAAAGTATTAAGGACTTGGCCCCCAATTTTCGAGCAACCGCCTTTGACCCAAGGGACAATACCATCGAAGCGATTGAGGCTGTGGATGGCAGTCGTATCATCGGCCTTCAGTGGCATCCAGAGTTTTTGATCAACGAAGAAAAGGGCAATTTAGAGCTATTTCAATATCTTTTGCAAGAATTATAAATTTTTAAATTATTTTTAGCTAATTTTAAGATAAGCTTTATATAATATAACCATCAAATGAAGACCTCCTAACTTTATTTGATGAAATCTTAAAACTTTTCTTTTTCATAATAATCTCCCTATAAGAACCGCCCAATCGGCGGTTTTTTTGCTGGAAGGGCTGAGAAATCTGGATTTTCATCAAATTCAGGTCTTTTATGTTATAATGAGTCACAGGAGGCCGATTGAATCGGCCGGTAGATGGAGGTGCAGAGATGTCACGAGCGGAGCGAGTTATTTTAACAAATATGTGTATGGTTTACGATGGAGACCGCATTTTAGTGCAAAATAAAGTAAATGACGATTGGACGGGCCTATGCTTTCCGGGCGGCCATGTTGAACATCGTGAGTCCTTTGTCAAATCAGTGATACGGGAAATCAGGGAAGAAACGGGCCTGACCATCTATGAGCCTCGCTTATGTGGTGTCAAGCAGTTTTACACTGAAAAAGATGAGCGCTATATCGTTTTTCTTTACAAGACCAATCGTTTTGAGGGAGAACTGGCCTCATCCGAAGAAGGCGAGGTGTTCTGGATTGACCGCAAAGACCTTGACCGCTACTCACTGGCTGTGAGTTTTAAGGAAATGTATCAGGTTTTCACGTCAGATTTGACGGAGCAGTTTACCTATCTAGAGGATGGAAAGGTCGTCAAAGATTTATACTAAGGAAAACCGCTCAATCGGCGGTTTTTTTGCTTGTTTTTTGCGAATTTAGTATAATAGGGACAGCAAAAATAGAAAAGAGAAATGTATGAAAATTCGTGGATTTGAGCTGGTTTCCAGCTTTCCAAATGAAGATTTGCTGCCCAAGAGAGAGACGGCTCACGCAGCGGGCTATGATTTGAAAGTGGCAGAGCGCACCATCATTGCGCCAGGGGAGATTAAGCTGGTTCCGACGGGTGTCAAGGCCTATATGCAGCCGGGCGAGGTGCTTTATCTCTATGACCGCTCGTCCAATCCTCGTAAAAAAGGCTTAGTCTTGATTAACTCCGTTGGGGTCATCGACGGTGACTACTATGGTAACCCTGGGAACGAAGGCCATATCTTTGCTCAGATGCAGAACATCACAGACCAAGAAGTCGTCCTCGAAGTGGGTGACCGCATTGTGCAAGCTGTCTTTGCACCCTTCTTGATTGCGGATGGGGATGTAGCCGACGGCGTGCGGACTGGCGGCTTTGGATCGACGGGGCATTGAGATGAAAGTAATCTTTGTGCGCCATGGTGAGCCTGATTACCATGAGTTAGAGGAACGTTCTTATACTGGCTTTGGTCTGGATTTGGCGCCTTTATCTGAGCAGGGAAGACGGCAGGCTCAGGAACTTTGCCAGCATCCTTTACTGCGTTCAGCTGATTTGCTGGTGTCTTCTGCAATGACGCGAGCTTTAGAAACGGCATCTTATGTAGCTTGTGCCACTGACCTTCCTTTGAGAGTGGAGCCTTTGCTACACGAATGGCAGGTCTATGAACTGGGAATGGAGAATTTTGAAAAAGCTCGAAGCCTGTTTTTAGAAAATGATGGAGCCTTGCCCCCCAGTAGTCCTATTCAGTATGAGACAGCTGAGCAGATGAAGGCTCGTTTTATAGACTGTATGGCAAAGTATCGAGACTACCAGACAGTAGTCCTTGTAGCTCATCGCATGCTCATCCGTCAGTTTGTGCCAAATGAGCAAATTGATTTTTGCCAAGTGATTGAATGTGAGATAGAGATATAGAAAGAGGTTTATCATCGCTAAGAAAAAGACGACCTTTGTCTGTCAAAATTGTGAATACCATTCGCCCAAGTATCTAGGCCGCTGTCCTAACTGCGGCTCTTGGTCTTCTTTTGTTGAGGAGGTAGAGGCTGCTGAGGTCAAGCATGCACGTGTTTCCTTGACGGGCGAAAAGACTCGGCCTATGAAGCTGGCTGAGGTCACTTCGATTGATGTCAACCGAACCAAGACGGACATGGACGAGTTCAATCGTGTGCTGGGTGGTGGAGTAGTGCCGGGCAGTTTGGTCTTGATTGGCGGGGATCCCGGCATCGGGAAGTCCACCCTGCTTCTGCAGGTATCCACTCAGCTTTCTCATCAGGGCACCGTCCTTTATGTCAGCGGGGAGGAATCAGCTGAGCAGATTAAGCTGCGGGCGGAACGCCTCGGTGATATTGACAGTGAATTTTATCTCTACGCCGAGACCAATATGCAAAATATCCGCACAGAGATTGAGAAAATCAAGCCAGATTTTCTGATTATTGACTCCATTCAGACAGTGATGTCGCCGGAAATTTCCAGTGTTCAAGGCTCTGTTTCTCAGGTCCGAGAGGTGACAGCTGAGCTCATGCAGCTGGCCAAGACCAATAATATCGCGACCTTTATCGTTGGTCACATGACCAAGGAAGGAACCTTAGCTGGCCCCCGAACGCTAGAGCACATGGTGGACACAGTACTTTATTTTGAGGGCGAACGTCAGCACACTTTCCGTATCTTGAGAGCAGTCAAGAACCGCTTTGGCTCGACCAATGAGATTGGCATTTTTGAAATGCAATCTGGCGGCCTAGTCGAGGTGCTCAATCCAAGCCAAGTCTTTCTGGAAGAACGGCTGGACGGTGCGACAGGCTCTTCCATCGTTGTGACCATGGAAGGGACGCGGCCGATTTTAGCTGAGGTGCAGGCTTTGGTGACACCGACCATGTTCGGCAATGCCAAACGAACCACGACTGGATTGGACTTTAACCGAGCCAGCCTCATCATGGCGGTTCTGGAAAAAAGGGCTGGCCTCCTTCTGCAAAATCAAGATGCCTACCTCAAGTCAGCTGGCGGTGTCAAGCTAGATGAGCCAGCGATTGATTTGGCGGTAGCGGTCGCCATTGCTTCCAGTTACAAGGATCTGCCGACTAATCCTCAAGAGTGCTTTATCGGTGAAATCGGCCTGACTGGCGAAATCCGTCGGGTTAACCGTATCGAGCAACGCATCAACGAAGCAGCAAAATTGGGCTTCACCAAGATTTATGCTCCCAAAAACTCTCTGAATGGCCTCAAGGTGCCAGACAATATCCAAGTCATTGGTGTGACAACAATTGGGGAAGTCTTGAAAAAAGTCTTTGCTGGATGATTTTCTTTGTTTTAGATTGCAAAAATATTTTATTATTGCTATAATTTTCTTAAAAACAAGGAGGGAACTCTTATGCAATTTTCCATGGATAGCAACATGCAATTTCCACTCGTTGACCTCTACCTCAATCAAGGAGAGACGGTCTTTATCCAGCGTGGCAGTATGGTCTATCACACACCTAATGTGACCTTGAACACTCAGCTCAATGCTAACGGTTCAGGTTTGGGCCGCTTTGTCAAGGCAGTCGGCCGTTCCATGGTGTCGGGTGAAAGTACCTTCATCACCCAGGCTGTCGCCCAGTCCGATAACGGTTTTCTAGCTTTAGCACCAGAAGTTCCCGGCCAAGTTATTCCTCTCTATCTGGGAGAAAAGCAGTACCGGATCAATGACGGTGCCTTTCTGGCTCTGGACGGTACAGCTTACTATACCATGGAGCGTCAGTCTGTTGGCAAGGCGATATTTGGCGGTCAAGGCGGCCTCTTCGTCATGACAACTCAAGGTCAGGGTACTCTCTTGGCCAATGCCTACGGATCAATTAGGAAAATTGAACTAAATAACCAAGAAGTAACCATTGATAATGCCCATGTCGTAGCTTGGAGCCAGTCTTTGGATTATAATATCCATCTAGAAAATGGTTTCTGGCAGTCTATCGGAACGGGAGAGGGAGTTGTGAATACCTTCCGAGGAACTGGAGAAATCTATGTTCAAAGTCTCAATCTTCAAAGCTTTGCGGGCTCACTCAGTCGCTATATCGCAAAAGGGTCATAAAAAGGTGCGGATGAATTTCCGCATTTTTTTTAAATTTTTCTTCCATTTTTTCATAAAAAGCGGACATTTTTGCTTTATAGACGGTTAAAAACTGACAAAATAGGTAAAAGATGATAAGATGGTAGGAAATAATTTGAATGTCAAATAAATTCTAGTAAGGGGAAAGAATGTCCTATTTTGAAAATTTTATGAAGGCCAACCAAGCCTATGTGGACCTGCATGGAACCTCCCACCTGCCGATTAAGCCCAAGACCAAGGTGGCAATCGTGACCTGTATGGACTCTAGGCTTCACGTGGCCCAGGCTCTGGGGCTGGCGCTGGGAGATGCCCATATTTTGCGCAACGCTGGCGGTCGAGTGACGGAGGACATGATTCGCTCGCTGGTTATTTCGCAGCAGCAGCTGGGTACGAGGGAAATTGTAGTCTTGCACCATACGGATTGCGGTGCACAGACTTTCAAAAATGAAGAATTTACTGCTTTTCTCAATCAAGAGCTGGGCGTTGATGTCAGCGGTCAGGATTTTCTTCCATTTACAGATGTGGAGGAAAGTGTGCGGGAAGACGTGGCGCTTCTCCGCCAATCACCCCTAATCCCAGCCGATGTAGAAATCTCAGGGGCAGTATATGACGTTGCTACAGGGCGAATGACCGTCGTTCAGTAATTACCTAGGAAAGCCAATTTATCTGTCGGTATTTCGGCATTGAAATTGGCTGCTTTTTTGTGTTAAAATAGAATACGATTTTAATTTAGTTAGGACAATAAGATGATTCTTTCCATTATTTCACAAGGTCTGGTCTGGGCTATTTTGGGTCTGGGGATTTTCATGACTTTTCGGATTTTGAATTTTCCGGATATGACGACGGAAGGTTCCTTTCCTCTGGGTGGGGCGGTAGCCGTCACTTTAATCACCAAAGGGGTGAACCCTTTCTTGGCAACGGCAGCTGCGGTATTGGCGGGCTGTCTGGCAGGTTTGGCGACTGGGCTTCTCTATACCAAGGGCAAGATTCCGACCCTGCTGTCGGGGATTTTGGTCATGACTTCTTGCCATTCCATCATGCTCATGATTATGGGGCGGGCTAATCTAGGTCTGCTGGGAACTCGGCAGATTCAGGACTTTTTGCCCTTCTCTGGGGAAATCAACAATCTCCTGACAGGCTTGATTTTTGTCAGTCTGGTCATTGTCGCTCTGCTCTTTTTCCTAGATACCAAGCTAGGGCAGGCCTACATCGCAACTGGGGACAATCCTGATATGGCGCGTAGTTTCGGTATCAATACTGGCCGCATGGAATTGATGGGCATGATCTTGTCTAATGGCGTTATTGCCTTGTCTGGTGCTCTGATTGCCCAGCAGGAAGGCTATGCGGATGTGTCCCGTGGAATTGGGGTTATCGTCGTCGGCTTAGCCAGTCTGATTATCGGGGAAGTCCTCTTTAAGAGTCTGACCTTGGCTGAGCGCCTGATTACCATTGTAGTTGGTGCTATTGCCTATCAGTTTCTGATTTGGGGTGTCATCGCTCTTGGTTTCAATACGAGCTATCTCCGCCTCTATAGTGCGGTTATCTTGGCGGTCTGCCTCATGATTCCGACCTTGAAAAATAAATTCTTTAAAGGAGCTAAGTTAAGCAAATGACAGCGATTGTAGAATTAAAAAATGCCAGCAAGCGGGTCAATAACGGCTTTGATGAAGAAAAGGTCATCCTAAACGATGTGTCGCTGGAGATTCATGAGCATGATTTTATCACGATTTTGGGTGGCAATGGAGCAGGAAAGTCAACTCTTTTTAATGTGATTGCCGGGACGCTCTCTCTGAGCAGCGGGAGCATTTACATCTTGGGCGAAAATGTGACCAACTTTTCTCCTGAAAAGAGAGCCAAATATCTGTCGCGTGTCTTTCAAGATCCCAAGATGGGAACGGCTCCTCGGATGACAGTTGCGGAAAACCTGCTGATTGCCAAGTTTCGTGGTGAATCGCGCGGTCTAGTCCCTCGTCGGCTGAATAGCTATCGGCAGGAGTTTCAGGAGACGATTGATAAGATTGGCAATGGTCTGGAAAAACACTTGGATACGCCGATTGAGTTTCTCTCTGGTGGTCAGAGACAGGCTTTGAGTTTGCTCATGGCGACGCTCAAGCGTCCAGAGCTACTTCTCTTGGACGAGCATACAGCAGCGCTGGATCCCAAGACCAGTGTGGCCCTTATGGAGCTAACTGACGACTTTGTCCGCAGAGACCAGTTGACGGCCCTCATGATTACCCACCAAATGGAGGATGCCCTCAAATACGGCAACCGTCTGATTGTCATGAAGGAAGGTCAGATCATCCAAGACCTCAAGCAGGAAGAAAAAGCCAAGATGACTATAGCGGACTATTATGGCTTGTTTGAATAGAGTGAAGATAAAAAAGCTGGGGAGAACGATCCAGCTTTTTTGTCTATAATATTCCTTGTGGAGAGGAGCGGATTAAAATCTAAGTAGCTGCTTATCAGTGATTTTTTTCCTAATCACTAATAAAGTACAATACTGCAAGATTTCCCAAAATGTAGACCACATTTAATTTGTTATACATTATTAAATCCATACAAGAGACTGCTATGGTTGATAGGCAAATAGTACCTCTTATAATCATCATGATAACTTTATTAGCGCTAGTTTCTTTAACCATTATAAGCCTCCTAATGTTCATTACTATTTTCCACGAGATTCATTGTATCCAACCCAGATTCCCCATCCAGCGGCTCCAGCTAGAACTGTTCCGCCTCCAGCCAAAATAGCAATAGCTTTGGCCCCGACATAGGTAACACCTAGAATCGTGATAGCAATACCTCCATCTATTTCTAGTAGTTCTTGTTCAGATAATGCTAAGAAGTTCATATCTTCAAGTGAGTTAAATTTATTCATCCTTATTCATATCCTTTCAGTAATTATAGAGTGAAAAATATTAGAAATAACCAAGTCCACGGCCAATTGCATAACCAAGTCCATATGCTCCTGCAATGCCTCCAACGACCATCTTACCCGTAACAGCGATTGTAGCTCCGCCAACTACGATAGTAGCCAGTACGAAACCTCCTTCAGCTTCTATCAGTTCTTGATCGGTCAATGTGATAAAGTTAGTGTTCATATTATCCAATTCTTCAAAGCTTATCATATTCTTTCTCCTTGCTTAATTCAATTTGTTTATAGCGTCCTGCCTTCTAATATAGAAATAGTAACATAAGTAGATGGAACATAGTTGCCAACCTTAAAACCCAGTAAGTACACCTCACTTTCTAGATCATAAATAAAATATTCATTACATTTTGTATAATAAATATTTTCTACCAGGGTATTATTATTTACAGACTGGAAATTATGAACATAGCCACACCCCTGCACCTGCTAAAGCTAACAAAAGTTTAATAATATTTATTTTCATATCAATACCTCTTTTTGTATTCGCTTTCTTTATTGCTTTAAGTATATTAAAAAAACAGAAAAAGCAACATGACTTGGAAGTCAGGTTGCCGAAAAATCACCTTGTTTTTCTTCTAAAATTCGTTGAACGAGTAAGGAGTCGTCTAAGAGTTCAGCAAATGTTACTGCTTTATCATATAGATCCTCTGCTTGAGTCACATTTTGTTCAACGTGTAGAGCATATTTCGCTTTCATCATGTAAAGCATTGGTCTATAGAAGACATGACGTGTTTCATTTATAACTTTTTCAAAGCATTCTATATACTTAGGAGTATCTTTCTCGTCAAGCTGAGCCAAGATAGTCAGAAGTGTTTTTTCCAATTGAGCTAGGCTATCTTTATCTTCATAATCCGTCTGAGTTAACACTTTCTCTGCTAGTTCGGTAAAATAACTTTTATCTTCTAATCCGATCAGGCAGGAAAAAAAGTATAAATCAATAATTAATAAATCATTGACATTAAAAGTTGCTTTCTTCAATATTTGCTGGAAATATTCTTCTAACAAGCCTAAGCCATAGGTAACATTAGACGTATTTAAAATATCCAGACGAGCTTGTAGAACATCCACCAAAAGCTGCTCTTCTTCAGGGAGATTGTCATAGTAAGTGATATAAATTTTTTCGAGCAGTTTCTCTTTGTAGGCTATCCGTTTCTGATCTGCATAAGTTGGAACATTGACTAACTCCTGCTTCAATTTGAGATACTCTTTTGGTAACTCTATTGTTTCTATATCTACAATACTTTGCACAGAAACCCCAAGTTTTTCCGATAAAATAAGCAATTTTGGGACAGTAATCATGGCTTGCCCGTTTTCAATACGAGCTAGTTGGCGAATGGTCAGTTCAGATTCATCATCACAAATCTCTGCTTGCGTTAAACCAAGATTTAACCTAGCCCTTTTTATCTTTTTACCAATTTCAACCTTTAAGTCCATAGTATTGCTCCTCAAAAAGTTTATAATTATTATAACATAAACAAAAAGGTTCTTGGTTGTTTGTGACTCTTATTCAAGATTTCCGGAAATATAGAGAATTTCTTTTGATAGTTTGAAAAAATGAAGGATATTTCTTTTGTAAATCTGCTTATAAAACTTTTATCTTTTTCGATTGTAAACGCTTGCAATCTTTTGCTAGAAGGAGTATAATATAAGTAAA
>ERZ773075.974-NODE-974-length-17266-cov-11.4079_pt1 | contig 17266 bp, 17 predicted proteins | sample MGYA00580614_ERZ773075 | MGnify/ENA primary metagenome ERZ773075 (study PRJEB29015, sample SAMEA2738021) | human oral metagenome | biome: human oral; feature: human-associated habitat; material: dental | place: China | collected 2043 ... | reverse complement strand
CCGCCCGGGGGAGCGCCGCCGGCCCGGTCCCCGGCGTCCCGGGAACCGCCGCGCGCAGGCTCCCGCCCGCCCCAGGGGCCTCCCCGCGCCGCCGATCCGCCCAGGAGGGCGGCGTCTTCATGGCGCGCACCAAGTCCTTCACGAGGCGCTCGCGGGAACTCCCCCCGAACCTGCGGCGCACGTGGGAGGCGGTGGCCCCCCGCTACGTCATCGAGCCCAGGCGCGGCGTGGGCCGCACGACGGTGGCGGAGGACTTCGCCCTCGACCCCGCGGAGGTCTTCGGGCGCTGCGCGCCCCTGACCATCGAGGTCGGATCGGGCACCGGCGAGCAACTGGTCGCCGCGGCCGCCGCCCACCCCGACCGGGACTACCTGGCCCTGGAGGTGTGGGTCCCCGGCATCGCGAAACTGCTGTCGAAGGCCGCGGGCGCGGGCGTGGAGAACATCCGGGTCCTGGAGGCGGACGCCGCCCAGGCCCTGCCGCACCTGCTGGACGACGCCACCGCGCGCGAGGTGTGGACCTTCTTCCCGGACCCGTGGCGCAAAGCCCGCCACCGCAAGCGCCGCCTCGTGAGCGACTCCTTCGCCCTGGAGGTGGCGCGCCTGCTGGAGGACGGGGGCGTGTGGCGCATGGCCACCGACTGGGACGACTACGCCTGGCAGATGCGCGACGTCGTCGAGGCATGCCCCCTGCTGGACAACCCCCACGCCGGCGAGCGCCCCGACCCGGCCGACCCCCGCCCGGACTGCGGCGGTTTCGCGCCCCGCTACGAGGGGCGGATCGTCACCCACTTCGAGACGCGCGGCCTGGACGCGGGCAGGCGCGCGCACGACATCGTGGGCGCGCGCGTCCCGCGCGCCTGAGGCCCGCGCGGAGGAGGACCCATGAGCCCCGCCCTGCCCGACGGCGCCCCGTGGCCCGCCGACGGCGCGCTCGACCCCCGCCTCGTCGAGGAGGACGCCGGGCGCCCCCTCTCCCTCTACGTGCACGTCCCCTTCTGCCGGGTGCGCTGCGGGTACTGCGACTTCAACACCTACACCGCCCAGTTCGGCGCGGGAGCCGACCTGGACACCTACGCCGGCTCCGTCCTGGCCGAGGCCGCCCTGGCCACCCGCGTCCTCGACGGCGCGGGGTTCGGCCCCCGCCCCGCCTCCACGGTGTTCTTCGGGGGAGGCACCCCCACGATGCTGGCCCCGGGCGAACTGGCCCGCGCCCTCGACGGCCTGCGCGAGCGCATCGGCATCGCCCCGGGCGCCGAGGTCACGCTGGAGGCCAACCCCGACACCGTCAGCGCCCGCGGACTGGCCGGGCTCGCGGACGCGGGCTTCACGCGCGTCTCCTTCGGCATGCAGTCCGCCGTGCCCCGCGTCCTGGCCGCCCTGGACCGCACCCACGCGCCCGAGCGCGTCCCCGAGGCAGTTGCCTGGGCCTGCGAGGCGGGGCTCGACGTGTCCGTGGACCTCATCTACGGGTGCCCGGGCGAGACCCTGGACGACTGGCGGGCCTCCCTGCTGGCCGCCACCCGGATGCGCCCCGACCACATCAGCGCCTACGCCCTGGTCGTGGAGGAGGGGACGCGGATGGGCGCCCAGGTGGCGCGCGGCGAACTGCCCGCCCCCGACCCCGACGACGAGGCCGCGAAGTACGAGGAGGCCGACGCGGTCCTGTCCGCGGCGGGCTACCGCTGGTACGAGATCTCCAACTTCGCCCTCGTCGGGCCCGACGAGGCGGGGGCCCTGGACCGGGGAGCCCTGGCGCCCACGGCGCTGGCCCGCGCGTCGCGCCACAACCTGGCGTACTGGCGGGACTGGGACTGGTGGGGACTGGGCCCCGGCGCGCACTCGCACATCGGCGCCCTGAGGTGGTGGAACGTCAAGCACCCCGCGGCCTACGCCTCGCGCCTGGCCCGGGGGCTCTCGCCCGCCCACTCCGGCGAGGCCCTGGACGCGCCCACGCGGGACCTCGAACGCGTGATGCTGGCCGTGCGCACCGGCGAGGGCGTGGCGCTCGCGGACACCCCGGCGGGCTCCGGGGCCGTATCCGGAGGGCAGGAGCGCGTCGAGGGACTCGTCGCCGACGGCCTCATCGACGCCGCTCAGGCGGGCGCTGGGCGCGCCGTGCTCACCCTGCGGGGGCGTCTGCTCGCCGACCACGTGACCCGCGAGCTCATGGGGTACTGAGGGCGGGCACCCGCGCCAGGGGGAACGCCCGCGCCCGGACCGGGCCCAGGACCGGCTCCCCTCCGGGTTACGCACACAAGGACCCTGATTTACGCAACACGCACCGCACACAACGGCTTGATCCCGCCCTTGTGTGCGGTCCGGTGTTGTCTAATTCTCTCCCTTGTGTGCGGCACCGGAGGGAAGCGGACCCCGACGGGAGACGAGGGGAGGGCCCTGTCGGATCCGCCCCGGGCGGCCTAGACTGGGGCCATGAGCGCCACCGATGATGTCCTGCGTTCCCTGGAGGGCGCCCGCACGGACAAGCTCGCCGCCTTCAACGCGCGGCTGACCCCGACCGTCGACGCCGAGCGCTTCCTGGGGGTGCCGATGGCGCAGATGCGGCGCGCCGCCCAGGCACTGCGCCGCGCCGGCAGGAGCGACGAGTTCTACAGCAGCGCCCCCCACGCCTACGTCGAACTCGACATCGTGCACATGCTCTGCCTCAACACCGAGGCCGACCCCGACCAGTGGCAGCGGAAGATGGAGGAGTTCCTGCCCCTCGTCGACAACTGGATGGTCGCCGACAGCGTGAAGCCGGCCTGCATGGGCGCCCACCCCGGTGCCGTCGCCGCCGCCGCGCGCCAGTGGACGGGCTCCGAGCACGCCTACACCGTGCGCGTCGGCGTGTGCGTCCTGATGGGCGCGTTGCGCACCAGCGCCTACGCCGCCGACCACCTCGACTGGGTGGCGGGCATCGACTGGGACGACTACTACGTGCAGATGGTGTGCGCCTGGTACTTCGCGACGGCGTTCGACGCGCACCGCGAGGATGCCGTCCCCTACGTGGCGGAGCCCGGGCCCCTGCCCGACCCGGTGCGGCGGCGCGCCCTGAGGAAGATCCTCGAGAGCCGCAGGACCACCCCCGAGGAGAGGGCCTGGGTGCGCGCCCTGCCGTGAGGCGCCCGCCCGCTCCGCGATTCTGCTTGTAATCGGGTGGATACAAGTAATAATGTGGAACCATGGCACCGCAATGCGCCCTCATCGCCGACATCGTCGGCTCGCGCGCCCTCAGTGACAGGCCGAGCGCCCAGCGCGCCCTCGAGGCGGTCCTCGCCCGCGCGGCGCAGGGCCTCGCCCTCCTCCAAGAGCCCGTGGCCACCATCGGCGACGAGTTCCAGCTCGCCACGCGCACCCTCGCCGACGCCCTCGTCTACACGGCCCGCGTCCAGCTGCTGGTGCCCGACGGCCTCTCGCTGCGCTTCGGCATCGGCGAGGGCCAGATCCTGGTGCTCGACGCGCTGGGCGCCGACGAGCACGGCCACTACCTGCAGGACGGCTCCGCCTGGTGGGCCGCCCGGGCCGCCATCGACCGCGCCCACGCCCGCCAGGACGGTGCCAGCCCCTTCCAGCGCACCTGGTACGCCTCGGACCCCGAGGGCGCCCCGGCGGACGCCGTCGTCAACGCCCTGCTCACCCTGCGCGACCACGCCGTCTGGCGCCTCAGCGCCCGCCAGCGCCGTATCGCCGGGGCACTGGTCATGGGGGAGCCCCAGGTCGCCATCGCCCGCGCCGAGAAGATCTCCCAACAGGCCGTCTCCGACTTCGCCCGGGGCGCCGGAGCGGGCGTCCTCCAATCGACGGCACTCATCCAGGAGGCCAACCGTGCATGAGACCCTCATCCTGTCGATAGCGGCCGCCGAGGCGTCCGCCCTCGTGACCACCCGGAGGCTGTGGCGCGCCGCCGCGTTCGCCGCCCTCCTCACCGCCGTCGTCGTGCACGCGGCGCTCGCCCTGGGCTCGTCCGCGCCCGCCTGCGCCCTGCCCGCCCTGGTCGGCGCGGCCTGGTTCGTGTGGGCCGAGGCGGACGCCCGGGCCGCGGGCGTAGTCGTGCGGTGGGGCGTCGCGGTCGCCGCCATGGCGGTCCTGACGCCCCCGGGGGCGGGCATGATGCCCTTGTTCACCAACGAGTCCACCCTGTTCGCCCAGGAGGCCACCCGCCCACTGGAGGCGTCCTTCGCGGCGGTGTTCCTGCTGACGGTGCCCGCGAACCGGCTGGTGGCCGCCGTCCTCCAGTGCGCGCGGGGCAGGGGCGGGGAGCCGCTGCCCGCCCACCGCGGCGCGGAGCCCAGCGGAGCGTGCGATGCGGGGCCCGCAGGAGTGCCGGGAACGGGGCCCGCAGGAGTGCCGGAAACAGGGGCCGCCGCCCTGGAAGCGGCCGGGGGAGCCGGTGCGCCCGCCCCCCGCCGCGGCCTGTCGGGCGGGCGGTGGATCGGGCCGCTGGAGCGCCTGCTCATCGTGCTCATGGCGGCCTCGGGGCCCCAGGCGGCCATCGCCGCCATCATCGCCGCCAAGGGCGTTATCCGATTCCCGGAGGTCTCCAAGGACGACACCGGCGAGAAAGCGGAGGAGTTCCTCATCGGCTCCCTCGTCTCGTGGGGCCTGGCCGCCGCGGCGGCCGTCTTCATCACCAGCATCGCGCAGGGCGCCTGGGCCGTCCCCGCGGAGCCCGGTTCCGGAATGTAAGGTGGGGGCGTGGCTTTCACCCCCATCGACCCCTACGGCGCCGACGTGCTCGCGCGCGACCCGCACCGCGACGCCCCCGGCGCGCCCAACCCCAGGTCCCGGCAGGTCCACGTCGAGATCGGCATGGTCCTGGAGGACGTGGGCAGTGGATGGGTGGGGGCGGTGACCCGCGTGGAGAAGTCCGGCGGCGTCCACCTGGTGGAACTGGAGGACCGCAGGGGCAAGCGCCGCTCCTTCCCGCTCGGGGGCGGGTTCTGGCTGGAGGGTCAGCCGATCATCGCGCTCGCGCCCCTGCCCCGGACGTCCCCCGGCCCCTCGCGGGCGGGCGGGGCCGCCGCGGAGGCGGGGTTCCGGGCGGGGCTGACCACCCCCGGGGGTCGCAGGGTGACGAACTCGGGGTCCATCGCCGCCCCCAGGTCCGCGCCCAGGGTCGCCAAGGCCTCGCGCATCTGGGTGGAGGGCAAGCACGACGCCGAACTGGTGCAGCACGTGTGGGGCGACGACCTGGCGGAGGCGGGGATCGTCGTGCAGCTGCTCGACGGCGCCGACAACCTGGAGGAGGTCCTGGAGGAGTTCGGCCCCACCGGCACCGCCCGCGCGGGGATCCTGCTTGACCACATGGTGGCCGGGTCGAAGGAGACCCGCATCGCGCGCGCCGTCCAGGAGCGGTGGGGGGAGTCGGTGCTGGTCCTCGGCCACCCCTTCGTCGACATCTGGCAGGCCGTCAAGCCCGGGCGCGTCGGCCTGGAGGCGTGGCCCCAGATCCCCAGGGGCACCGACATCAAGCACGGGACGCTCGAGTACCTGGGGTGGCCGCACGCCACGAGGGCCGACATCGCTGCGGGGTGGCGCAGGATCCTGTCCACTGTGCGCAACTACCGCGACCTCGAGCCCGCGCTGCTCGGCCGCGTCGAGGAACTCATCGACTTCGTGACGGTCCCCTGGGCGCACTGAGACCCCGCTCGGGCGACGAGGCGGGAGCAGCCTGCCTGGGTCCGCTGGACACCCCGTTGGGCGCGGCGGCGCAGGACGGCCTGCCCGGAGCGCTGGGCTCTTCCCCGAGAGCACGACGGGGGCCGCACGGGCGGCCACCGGGACAACGCGGCGGGCGCCCGGCTTCGCTGTCGGCGCAGCGGCCCCTCTGGGCGCGCCCAGGAGTGGGGCGGGGGAGTAGCATTGGCACTCAGAGACACGGAGTGCCAATACAGTGCGGGGAGGGAGCGCCATGAGCCGGAGCTCAGCGGACGACCGGCGCCTCGACGTGCTGCGCGCCATCGTCACGCAGTACGTGGCCACCCGCGAGCCCGTCGGCTCCAAGGCCATCGCCCAGTCCCACGACCTGGGCGTCTCCTCCGCCACGATCCGCAACGACATGGCGGTCCTGGAGGACGCGGGCCTCATCTACCAGCCGCACACGAGCGCCGGGCGGGTCCCCACGGACAGGGGCTACCGGGTGTTCGTGGACCGCCTGGCCACCCTCAAACCGATGACCGCCCCCGAGAGGCGGGCCGTGGAGGGCTTCCTGTCCGACAGCGCCGACATCGACGACGTCGTCGAGCGCACGGTGCGCCTGCTCGCCCAGTTCACCCGCCAGGTCGCCCTCGTCCAGTACCCGGCGACCTCGGTGCGCACCCTGCGCCACCTCGAGGTCGTCGACCTGGCGCCCTCCCGCCTGCTCGTGGTCGTCATCACCGACCAGGGCGAGGTCGTGGAGCGCTCCCTGTCCCTGTCGGCCCCCGTCAGCGGGGACGACGTGGCCTCGGCGAGGCGGCTGCTGCGCGCCCACATGGGGGCCGCGACCTCGCGGGACGTCGACGCGGGGCGCGACGAGGCCATGGCCGCGGCGCCCCCGGAGATCGGCCCCCTGGTCGGGGTGCTGGCCGACGTGGTCGCCGAGCTCCTGGCCCCCGAGGAGTCGGCGAGGATCGTCATATCCGGCGTGTCGAACCTGGCGCGCGGCGCCGTCGACTTCCACGACATCACGCCCGTCCTGGACGCCCTGGAGGAGCAGATGGTCCTCATGCGCCTCTTCGCCCAGGCCGAGTCCGACGGCGGCGTCCACGTCACCATCGGCGCTGAGAACCCGCACGAGGCGCTGAGCGAGGCCTCGGTGGTGACGGGCACCTACCGCGCCGGGGAGACCGCCGGGGAGGGAGTTGCCCACCTCGGGGTCGTGGGGCCCACCCGCATGGACTACGCGCGGACCATGTCGTCGGTGCGCGCCGTCGCAGCCTACCTCTCGCGCTTCCTGGCCACATGAGGCGCGCGGGGACTGAAGACCACCACATCGATAGGAAATGAGTGAGCCGGTGAGAGACTACTACGAGGTCCTGGGCGTTCAGCGCGACGCGAGCCCCGAGGAGATCAAGAAGGCGTACAGGAAGCTGGCGCGCCAGCTGCACCCCGACTACGCCGGGCCCGACTCCGAGGAGGCGTTCAAGGAGCTCTCCGTCGCCTACGAGACCCTTTCCGACCCCGACAAGCGCAAGATGTACGACATCGGTGGGCCCGACGCCCTGCGCGGGGGCGGGGGCGGCGGCGCCAATTTCGGGTCGGCCTTCGCCGAGGCGTTCTCGTCGATGTTCGGCGGCGGGTTCTCCAGCGCCTTCGGCGGCGCCTCGACCCCGCAGTCGCGGGTGCGCGCGGGCCGCGACCGCCAGGTCCACGTCGATATCACGCTGGAGGAGGCGGCCTTCGGGGCGAAGAAGGAGGTCGAGTACTCCACCTACGCGGTCTGCGACGTGTGCGGGGGCTCCATGTGCGAGCCGGGCACGTCGCCCGCCCAGTGCGGTTCCTGCCACGGATCCGGGTTCGTCACCCGCGTCCAGAACTCCATCCTGGGGCGCATGCAGATGCAGAGCCCGTGCCCCACCTGCCAGGGCTATGGCGATGTCATCTCCTCGCCGTGCCACAACTGCGCGGGACAGGGGCGCGTGCCCACGCAGAGGACGATCACCGTGAACATCCCGGCGGGCGCCAGCGAGGGCATGCAGGTGCGCGTCTCGGGCGAGTCCGAGGTCGGGGTCGGCGGCGGCCCGCGGGGCGACCTGTACCTGGCGATCCACGAGAAGAAGCACCCGGTGTTCGAACGGCGCGGCGACGACCTGCACACGTGGATCACCATTCCGATGACGACCGCCGCCCTGGGCACCGAATTCGAACTGGACACACTCGACGGGGTGAAGGGGGTCACCATCAAGGCGGGCACCCAGCCGGGCGACGACATCGTCCTGCAGGACCTGGGGGTCGGGCGCCTGCAGCGCGCGGGCCGCGGCGCCCTGCACGTCCACGTCGACGTCGAGATCCCCAAGCGCCTCGACGCCAAGTCGCGGCGCCTGCTGGAGGAGCTGGCCGACGTCCGCGGCGAGGTGCGGGTCGAGCCCCACCGCCAGCACACGTCGTTCTTCGACAAGCTGCGCGACACCTTCGGCGCCTCGTGACCCGGCCGGTTTTCCTCTCCGACGGCTTGTCCGCCGACCCCGCTGGACTGGAGGCGGGGGCGCGGGCCCGCCTGGGCGGCGACGAGGGCCGCCACGCCGCCCAGGTGCGCCGCATCGGGGCGGGGGAGTGGGTCGACGTGGTCGACGGGCGCGGCAGGCGGTTGGTGTGCGAGGTCATCGGCGCCTCGAAGACGGGGCTCGACCTGGTGGTCGCGAGCGCGGCCGACGAGGCGGGCCCCGCCGTGCGGACCGTCCTCGTCCAGGCGCTCGCCAAGGGCGGCCACGACGAGCAGGCCGTCGACGTGTGCACGCAGATCGGCGTCGGCGCGGTGGTGCCGTGGGCGTCGGAGCGGGCGGTCGTGCGGTGGAGCGGCCCCAGGGCCCTCAAGGGGCGCGCGAAATGGCAGGGGGTGGCCAGGGCTGCCGCCAAGCAGGCGCGCCGCGCTTTCGTCCCCGAGGTCGGCGAGCCCCTGGACACGCGCGGCCTGCTCGGATGGGTGGGCCGCCTCGTCGAGGCGGGCGGGGCGGCGCTGGTCTGCCACGAGGAGGCCGGCGCCGGGATCGGATCGGTGCTCGACGGCCTGCGCGCGGACTCGCCCGGCGGGCGGCTGCCCGGGCGGGTGGCGGTGGTCGTCGGCCCCGAGGGCGGGATCAGCCCCGGGGAGTCGGAGGCACTGGCCGGCGCCGGGGCCGCGCTGGTGGGCGTGGGGCCCACTGTGCTGCGCTCGTCGGCGGCGGGGGCGGTGGCACTCGCCCTGGTCCTGGCGGCGGCGGGGCAGTACCGGTAGCGCCGGAGCCCCTGCCGCGCGTCATCCGACGGGGGCGAGCCACTGGCCCAGGCGCATCCAGACCAGTCTTCCCGTGATGGGGTCGAAGCGGACGAAGGGCCGGCGCCCGTCCTGGTCGCGCACGATCTCGTAGAGGGTGTGCGGCGAGGCCAGGGTGAGGACGCTGTCGGCCTGCTGCCACTGCCCGTCCACCATTTCGTAGAGGAAGCCGACGGTGATCGCCCACGTGCCCTCGACCATCGCGCGGCTCAGGGTGGAGTGGCGGGCCCCCAGGATCCCCCCGCCGCGCTCGCGCGCGTACTCCATGCCGGTGCGTTGCAGGACGCGTGCGATCATGTGCGGCTTGCCCGCGTCGAGGTAGTCGAGGAACTCGATGGGGGCGCGCAGGGGGCCCAGGTCCTCGCGCTCCACCGGCCGGGGTTTGAGCGCCGTGTACGCGAGGAGGGCGATGGGCAGTTCGCAGTGGTCGAGGCCGCACATGGTGTACTCGTCGGTGCCGTAGTCCACCATGGTCACGGCGCCAGGGGCGATGTAGGCGTCGCACTGCCTGCCGTCGGTGGCGCTCATGGTCATCATGTAGACGCGCCGCCGCGCCCCCGCCAGCCCGGCGGTGATCGAGTCGGCGGGCGGCGCCAGCCCGGCGGCGGTGAGGACGCCGCACTTGCGCAGGGGCGCGGTCACCGCTTCGTCGTGGGCGGCCCCGCCCGCCGCGTAGGCGGTGATGGCGAGGAGTTCCTTCTCGCCGCTCATGGAGAAGTACGGGTTGGGCGTTTCGGTGTGCAGTCTCAGCATCACAGGACCCTTGTGCTCTCGAACATGGGGATGGTGTCGGCGGAGGAGGCTGCGAGCTGGTGCGTGGGGCAGATCGCGGTCACCGTGATGCCCTTCCCGCCGCCGTCGGCGTCCTCGGCGACCCACGTCCACTGCGTGAGTGTGAGGGAGATGGTGTCGAGGATGTACGTGCCCGTGGTGACCAGCCCGGCCTGCTCGTCGGTGGCCCACGGCGTCATGTCGACGATCTGGTACCCGGGGATGGCCCGCAGCGACAGGCTGGTGACTTGGTGCTGCCACTGCTGGGCGCCGACTTCGGCGCCGAAGGGCTCGACCGCGGTGGTGAAGGTGTCGTGCCATTCCTCGGTGCCCTCGGCCCTGACGAGGACGAGGTCCAGGCGGGGGTCGTCGAGCACGCCGGGCGGCAGTTGGTCTGCGAGTAGGCGCATCGGCGGCGTCAAGCCGGGGTCGTCGGGGCGGGGGAGCCGGATCCAGCGGTCGGAGGCGGTGACCGTGGTGGTCCGCCCGGTGTGCTCGATGGCGGGGCGGGTGTCGTCCATGCGTGCTTCCTGGGGTCAGTCGAGCTGTGGGAGGATGGCGGAGAGGGAGTCGGAGATCTGCTCTTCGACCGTGTCATGGAGGTCGGCGGCGTGGGAGGCGTTCTCGGCCGTTTGCGCCGTCGCCTTCGCCACTTCGCCCACTGCGGCTTGGAGGAGGTCGATGAGGGAGGAGTAGGCCCCGCCGAGCTGCCCGCCGCTGCCGTCCGCCACTGGCACGGCGTTGAGCGAGTCGGAGGTGGCGATGTCGGGGCCGTGGAGTGCTGGCGCTCCTGCTTCGGGCGCGTCGTGCGGGGGAGGGGGACCCTCTGCTGAGGGCACGGCCTGGAGAGAGTAGAGATCCGCAGTGGAGGGCAGGCCGGACGCCTCCGGGATGTCGGTGGGGATACTGCCCAGTTGCGAGGCGTACACCCCGTTGTCGTCCAGGAGCGGGTTGCGGTCCTCAATCTCCCCGCGCTCGGCCGCTTCCCGCCTGCGCTGCTCCTCACGCTTCGCCGCATGGTACTCCGGGTACATCCACTCAGGCAGAGTGAACGGGATGAAACTGACAATGAATACAAGAAGCGAGAGTATGCCGACCGTGCCCAGTAGGGAAGATAAAACGGAGTATAAGATGTTCGGGTGTCTTGACTGGAATGCGGAAGGTGATGTGATCTCCAAGAAGAAAGCTAGCGCGCTACCGCTGATAAGAGACGTTCCAATTGCCGGTATGGTGAGCGCAATAAGGTTCTTTCCTCGATCGCTGTCGAAAGAGCGGCTGAACTCGCCAACGGGGCCGTCGGAGAACATCTCGTGCCACCAGAAGAAGAATGTGGTTATTCCTATGAGTAGGCATATCGTAGCGTAGAACAGGTCGGAAGACATGCTGTATCCTTTGGTTGGCTGGTTCAATGGGCGTTAGAAAAATGTCCTAACTATCCGCCGTGCAGCGCTTTGCTGACCACATTGTTGTTAAAGAACTGACCCAGCCAACCCCCTGCCACTGATCCGACTATTCCTCCGACGATTCCGCCGATGACTGCGCCTGCGGCGATTCCGATGGGACCTCCGAAGGTGCCGATGAAAGCGCCCGCCTTAGCGCCGCCCCACGCGCCTACCCATCCGCCGCCTGCTGTTGCGGCTCCCATGGTGGTTGCGCGCGCGACGCGCTCACCGGTGCCGATCTGCGGGTTAAGGGCGTCACTGTTCCACTGGTCCACGGCGGATAGCACGCCGTCGGCCAGTGTGGTCACGATGCCGACGCGGCCCATGAGGTTGCCGAATCGTCGTGCGGCTCTTCCGATGGTTGCTGTGGGCTTGTTGCCCTTTTTGAAGCCGGACACCCAGTTCTCGTGCTTGGTCATCTCCCAGTGGCGCCTGAACCAGCCCATCTGCTGGACGTTCCTGAACTTTCCTTTAAGGCTCTGCCCCATCGCATTCGTCGCTCCCGCCGGCCACCGGGGGGCGAAACGTCCTCTCGCCTTGTGGACCGCGCCCCACATGATCACAGAAGTGGTGTTATCGATCAGACCGTGCCACTTCGGAATATCCCCCCACGACCCATTGGGCAGGACCTGGCCCGCCACCCATGCGAGTGGTCCTGTGATGCCCTGGCAGGCTGATTCGAAGTCCTCGTAGGCCTTGCGCTCCTTCTCGTAGATCTCGTAGGACTCGCCGCAGAACTGGGAGTAGGCCTCCACTTGGGCGTCGTAAGCGGGGTTCGTGGGGTCGGCGGGGGCCACGATCTCGTCCTCGGTGACCTCCAGGTGCTCGGCGACGGCAGCGTCCGCGAGGTTGTCGAACCACAGGCCGGTGCTGGTCAGGGCGTCCGCCAGGGCGCCCAGGGCCTCGACCAGGGCTTTGACGGCCTCCACCAGCCTCTTGGCGTTATCAGTGTTGTCGGTCATCGCGTCGAAGAGGCGGTCGGCGGTGGCCCCCTGCAGGTCCCCGGCCTCGACCATGTCCCGCGCGGCCTGCAGATCCTGGGCAACGACGTCGAGGTCCTGCTGGTGCTTGAACATCTCAGCGCGCAGTCCGCGCGGAACGCCCGGACTCAACAGGGTCCGGATCCGTCCCGTCGGCCATCTCAACCACCGTCCAATCAGTTGTTCGCCCCCATTACGTTATTGATCGGATGACAAGTCAGTCAAGCCCCTCCACCGATGCGTTTCGCTCTTTGATCCTGTCAGTCTGTTTCACTGTGTTTTGTTTCACTGTGGAGGTGCTGTCCTCCAGCGAGCCTCGGTGAGCGCGGGCGGGCCGGGCGCCGTGGCTGGTGGGCGCCCCGGTGCGGGGCAATGCAGTGGTAGTGGCTGTGATGTCGAAGGCATCGGCGGTGTCGGAGTCGTAGAGTGCTGGCTCTTCCGTTTCGGGCGGGCCCTGGAGGGGCGGGGGGGTCGCCTGTGGAGGGCAGGCCGACTGCCTCCGGGATGTCGATGGGGACGTTGCCCAGTTGTGAGGCGTACACGCCGTCGTCGCCCAGGAACGGGTTGCGGTCCTCGGCCTCCCCGTTCTCGGCTGTTTCCTGCTTTCGCTGCTCCTCACGTTTCGCCGCATGGTACTCCGGGTACATCCACTCAGGCAGAGTGAACGGGATGATACTGAGGACAAGAACGAGTAGCAAGAGCAGGCATATTGTCGCCAGTAATAGCTTCCACAGGTACCAAGGACTATTCGTGCGGGCAATCTGGTGCGAGGGGTCTGATGTAATTGCTTCCGAAATGAATATAATGGACGAGCATATGCTCAGTGCTCCGAATGCTGGCTGCGTGAGGGCGACGAAGTTCTTCCCCCTTCCGCTGTCGAAAGCGCGGCTGAACTCGCCGATGAAGCCGTCCCTGAACATTTCGTGGTACCAGAAGAAGAAGGTTGTTGAGGCGAACATGAGCGCAAGGAGTGCTGCAATAAAATATAGCAAGTTGTGCCCTTTCGGTAGTGCTTCGTTCTTCCATAACGTCCATACACGGTGGATTACCGCTACGCTACCGGGTTGATGTCCCATGGGCGAAACCGCTTACCCACTGACTGATCCGGTTCCCTCCATGCCCGCCGAAGAATAATCCAAACATGCCTCCTATGGCTCTGCCGGTGGCGATTCCGGAGGTGGCATTGGCAGGGCCTCCGAAGACGCCGAGGGGTGCTCCGTTTCGTCGGTGCTGTCAGGTTCGTCCGTGGCGTTGCCCGCTGTCGGTGCGTCGCCACCCTCCTGTCGGCCCCGGCGGGCGCGCGCGGCTCGGACGGGGCGGATCCCGCGGCTGGTGGGCGCCCCGGTGCGGGGCAGTGCGGCGGTAGTGGCGGTGATGTCGAAAGCGCCAGTGGCGTTGATGTCGTAGAGGGCCGGGTCCTCTGTTTCGGGCGGGCCCTGGAGGGGCGGGGGATCGCCTGTGGCGGGCAGGCCCACTGCCGGAGGCGTGTTGACGGGGACGTTGCCCAGTTGTGAGGCGTACACGCCGTTGTCGTCCAGGAACGGGTTGCGGTCCAAAGCCTCCCCGCGCTCGGCAGCCTCCCGTCTGCGCTGCTCCTCCCGCTTCGCCGCGTGGTACTCCGGGTACATCCACTCAGGCAGAGTGAACGGGATGAAGCCAACGAAGATGAGGAACGCGCACAGCACTGTTGGAACGCCCCAGAATAGGGCCCATACCTCCCAGAACGGAAAGCCATCACGGCCTCGTTGGAATATGTTTGGATCTATTACTGTTCCGAGTGCGGCTATGCAGCCGAAGCACGCGGTGAGTCCCGCTGCGGGTTCGGACAGGGCGGTGAAGTTCTTCCCCCGCCACCGAATTCTGTTGAAGAACCGTTCGAACCACCCGATATAGCCGTCGCTGAACATCTCGCAGTACCAGAAGTACAGCATCGAGACCCCCATCGAGACTCCGACGACGAGGAGTAGTGGATTCCCCATAGTATTCCTCTGATGTTCTCGTTCAGCACCGATCTCCTTGGCAGCCGTTATCCGTCTGCCCTGTCAACGCCCCCCCTGTGCGCTCGTCGGCCTCCCGTCGGCGCCGCTCGTCCCGCTTCGCCTCGTGGTAAGGCGGGTACATCCACTTCGGCAATGGGAGCGGGATGAAGCCGACGGCGGCGACGATCAGTGAGATGAGTATGAGCGCGCCCCAGAACGTGTCCCAATACAGCCAGAACCCGCTCGGCTCCTCGACCGCGGGATCGCTGTAGGACCTCACGAATGCCGAGAGCGCGCAGAATCCTACGGCTAGGGACATGCACCCGATCGCAGGTGCGACCAGGGCTGTGATGTTCTTCGGACGCTCGGCGTTGGACTGGCGGCTGAACCGTCCGACGTGCCCGTCGCTGAACATCTCTTGGCGCCATAAGAACAATACAATCGATCCGAATAGCAGAGCCACTGCCATGACGATTCCTGGGTGTGGCACGTTCTTCCCTCCGTCCCACGAGTCCGCTCACTAACTATTCGAATAATAGCGGCCTGGCGCGCGCTGTGGAAGGGAGGGGGCGGGAGCATCAGCCCCAGCGGAACACTGGCCCGGTGTGTTGGAAGGGCAGCGGCCCCGTCAACACAACCCCACCGGCCCCTCCTCGTCGGCAGTGCCCGGAGCCCGGGAGGGGGCCGCAGGGCCCACCCGGGCACCCGCCCGCTACAGGGCGAAGCCGTGGATCCCCACGGTCATCGAGTGCGTCTGCCCCGGCTCCAGGACGGCCAGGTCCGTGTGGGAGTTGAAGGCGTTGGGCGGGCACGTCATCGGCTCGATGGCCACGCCCCTGCGGGACACCTGCTCGCCCGAGTACACCTGCACCCACGGCGTGTCCGCGGTGATGGCCGCCCCGATGCCGGTTCCACGGTGGAGGATCGACGCGGTCCACGCGCCCCCGGCCCCGATGTCTGTGAAAGCGTGGTCGATCGAGCGTCCGCCGATCAGGGCGGGTTCCCGGAAGTCCACTCCCGCCTCGTCGACCGCGACCCGCCCGGTCGGGATCAGGCTCGCGTCCGTGGTGAGCGCCGACGAGGCGGGCACGGTGAGCTCGTAGGAGTCCGCGGGGTGCCCGTCCACCGTCAAGTACGGGTGGACGCCCGTCCCATAGGGGGCCGGGACCTGGCCGGTGTTCTTCGTCGAGACCGTCACGCTCAGGCCGCGCGCCGCATCGACCGCGTACGTCGCCCACGTCTGCAACGGCCACGGGTACCCGTAGGTGGGGGCGACGAAGAGGCCCAGCGTCGCCGAGTCGGAGTCCGCGTGGACGACCCGCCAGTCGGTCCAGGCGGCCAGCCCGTGCAGCGCGGTCCCCAGCTCCGGCTCGTTGACGGGCACGTTGTAGCGCCGTCCCTGCCACGTGTACGCCCCGCCCGCGATGCGGTTGGGCCACGGCACCAGGACCTTGCCCATGTAGGCGGGTGGCACCTGGTCGGCGCCGTGGGGGAGGACGATCCGGTGCCCCCGCCAGTCCAGGCCCGCCAGGCCCGCGCCCACGGTCACCACCCGCGCCGTGTAGTCGCCCGAGGAGAGGGTCAGTTCCGTACCAGATAGCGTGTTCGTGGTCACAAGGGCCTCCTTGCCTGTCCGGCCCGCGAAGCGGACCCGAGTTGTCGTGCCCCCATTCTAAAGCGCGAATGGTAGCGGGCGTCACCCCCGGGGCGGTACCCTGGCCGGTAGGCGTGAACGCCCCGCCGCACGAAGGAAGGATAGGCACCCCCAATGCCGCACCAGATCAGCGAAGAACTCATCGAGCGCCTGCGCGCCAGCGGCGACCCCGCGCGCACCGTCGCCCGCAACGCCGTCACCGTGGCCGGCATCGAAGCCGCCTCGACGGACCGCGACCGCGTCATCGCGACGCCCACCGTCGTCTCCGACCGCATCGACGACTGGAAGGTGACCTCCCAGAAGAAGTCGGGGCGCTGCTGGCTGTTCTCGTCCCTCAACCTCATCCGCTCCGCCGCCAGGGAGCGCCTGGGCCTCAAGGACTTCGAGTTCTCGCAGAACTACGTGTTCTTCTGGGACAAGTTCGAACGCGCGAACTGGTTCCTCACGGACGTCATCGCCACCGCTGCCGAGGATCTCGACGGGCGCCTCCTCCAGTTCCTGCTCGCCGACGTGCTCTCCGACGGCGGCCAGTGGGACATGGCGGTCTCCCTCTACGTCAAGCACGGCCTCGTGCCCAAGCAGGCCATGCCCGAAACCGAGTCGTCCTCCAACAGCCGCCGCATGAACACCCTGCTCCAAGTGCTGCTGCGGCGCACCGCCCTGGAGCTGCGGGAACTGGTCGCCCAGGGGGCTTCCGACGAGGCGGTCGCCGCCGCCAAGGAGGAGGCCCTCGCCCAGGTGTGGCGCATCCTCGTCATCAGCCTCGGGGAGCCGCCGGCCTCCTTCGAATGGGAGTGGCGCGACGACAAGGGCGACTTCCACCGCGACGGCGCCCTGACGCCCCGCGAGTTCTTCGCGCGCTACGTGGAGGCGGACCTCACGCAGTACGTGTGCCTGGTGGACGACCCCCGCCGCGAGCACCCCAAGGGCAGGGCCCTCACCGTCGACCACCTGGGCAATGTCGTGGGCGGGCGGCCCATCCGCTACATCAACGCCGAGATGGGCACGATCAAGCGCCTCGCCGCCGATTCGCTGCGCGCCGGCAAGCCCGTGTGGTTCGGCGCCGACTGCTCCCAGCAGTCGGACAGGAAGTCCGGCCTCTTCGTCGAGGGCCTCTTCGACTTCTCCTCCCTGTTCGGCGTGGACCTGGCGATGACGAAGGAGCAGCGCGTCAACACCGGCGAGTCCGCGATGAACCACGCCATGCTCTTCACCGGCGTCGACGTCGACGAGGCCGGGGCGCCGCGCCGCTGGCGCGTGGAGAACTCGTGGGGCGAGGAGCCCGGCGACAAGGGGTTCTTCACGATGGACGACGCGTGGTTCTCCGAGTACGTCTTCGAGGTCGTCGTTCCCGTGGACTCCCTGCCCGAAGAGCTGGTCGGCGCGCTCACCGAGGAGCCCATGCACCTGCCCGCGTGGGACCCGATGGGCACCCTCGCCTGATCCGTGTCCGGGGCCCGGGGCCGGCACCGCTGGGTGCGCGGCCCC
>ERZ773075.973-NODE-973-length-17279-cov-105.388_pt1 | contig 17279 bp, 13 predicted proteins | sample MGYA00580614_ERZ773075 | MGnify/ENA primary metagenome ERZ773075 (study PRJEB29015, sample SAMEA2738021) | human oral metagenome | biome: human oral; feature: human-associated habitat; material: dental | place: China | collected 2043 ... | reverse complement strand
GCCCGGGTGTGCGCTGGGACTACTCGGGGGAGTACCCCCTGCGTGACGCCCGCGGTTTCGAGGTGGACCGCTCAGCGGTCGATCCCTCCATGCTCACCGACGTCCCGGGAGCCGCCTCCGTCGAGGGACCCGTCCCCGGGCGCCTGCGCACCACCGTCGTGGCGCGCCTGACCGCCCAGGAGGAGGCCTGGCAGCGCGGCACCGCCACCTGCCTGTCCAGTGGCGGGCGTCTCTACGTGGACCACGGACACCCCGAGTACGCCACCCCCGAGTGCACCGGGGCCGCGCAGGCCACCCTGGCCGACAGGGCCGGGGACCTCCTGGTGGCCCGGGGAGCCGAGCTGCTGCGCCGTCGCGGCGTGGCGGCCCGCCTGTTCAAGAACAACGTCGACGGCAAGGGCGCCACCTACGGCACCCACGAGAACTACCTCGTGCCCCGTTCGATCGATTTCGACGACCTCACCCAGGCCCTCGTGCCCCTGCTCGTGGTCCGCCCGCTCCTGGTGGGCTCCGGTCGGGTCGGTATCGGGGCCGTGGCCCGGGGCGCCGACTTCCAGATCAGTCAGAGGGCCGACTACCTGGAGAAGGTTGTGGGCCTGGGAACCACGGTGGACCGCCCCCTGGTCAACACCCGCGACGAGCCCCACGCCGACCCCGAGCGCTGGCGGCGCCTCCACCTGGTGCCCGGTGACGCCAACTGCTTCGACACGATGACCTGGCTCAAGCTCGGTATGACCTCCCTGGTGCTCCAGGTCCTGGCCGACGGCGTCCCCGCGGCCTGGCGCCGCCTGCGCCTGGCCGACCCCGTGGCCCAGGCCCGGGAGGTCTCCCGCGACACCCGCCTTCGCGGCGCGCTCGAGCTCGCCGACGGGCGGCGCCTGAGCGCCCTGGAGATCCTGGAGCAGTACCTCGAGACGGTGCGCGGCCACCTGGGGGACCAGGGACGCGCCGCGCCGGTGCCGGCGGGCGACCCCCTGCGCCCGGACCTGTCGGCGCTGACCGACGGCGCAGACACCGACGGAGCCGAGACCGGCGCGATCCTCGCCTTCTGGCAGGCCTCGCTGCGCGAGCTCGAGACCCTGCGCGCCCGGGGCGACGAGTCGGGAGACCCGAGGGACCCGGAAGGCCCCGCAGGGCACCTGGAGTGGGTCGCCAAGAAACAGCTTCTGGACGCCACCGCTCGCCGTCACCCCGATGCGCGCGGGCGCGACGTCCTCCACGCCGTCGACCTGGCCTGGTCCGAGCTGTCCCCGGCCGGGCGAGGCCTGGCCGAGCGGGTGCCCGCCGGCGTCGACGCACGTGGTGGGCTCGGCGAGCAGATGGGGGAGGCCGTCTTGAACGAGCCGCCCACCACGACCCGGGCCTGGCTGCGCGGTAGGCTCGTGAGCGCCTTCCCCGGCCAGGTGGTCGCCGCCGGCTGGCACTCCATGGTTCTGGAGACCGGTGAGAAGGACCAGCGTCGCCTGCCCCTGACCGACCCGTTGTCCTTCACCCGCACCGCCGCGTCACCGGCCGTCGAGGGCACCACCGACGTCGTCGAGGTCCTGACGCGCCTCACGGGTGAGCGTCTCGGCCATCCAGAACCGGGCACCGGACCCGTAACTACACCCGCCACCCTGTCAGGAGAGCAGACATGAGTGAGTTCGCCCAGCCGTCCCGCAGTCGCCAGGACGACCCCGCCCCCGACGATGACCCGACGCCCGCCCCCGCCGGGCCCGCACGGGGCCAGGGTCTGGACTCGGTGCTGGACATGATCGACGACGTCCTGGCCGTTGACGCTCAGGAGTTCGTGCGTGGTTTCGTCCAGAAGGGCGGCCAGTGAGCGCCAGTGCCCCGGGGCCGCGCGTCACCGGCCTGGAGACTGAGTTCGGTGTCCTGTGCGCCTCTGTGGGGCAGACCGGTGAGGCGCAGGGCACCCTGCCGGACGTGGAGCAGGCGGCGGCGCTCATCTTCCGCCACCGGCCCGCCGGTTACCGCAGCACCAATCTGTTCCTCCCCAATGGCGGGCGCCTCTACCTCGACATCGGCGCCCACCCCGAGTACGCCACCGCCGAGTGCGTGCGTGTGCGTGACCTCATTGCTCAGGACCAGGCCGGCCGCATGATCCTGGCCGCCATGGCGCAGCGCGCCGCCGCAACCCTCGCCCGGAATGGGATCTCGGCCCGGTTCCATCTTCTGGCCAACAACACCGACTCCGCCGGTCATACCTACGGCTGCCACGAGAGCTACTCCGTGCCCCGCCACCTGCTCGATGACGCGCCCGGGACTGAGGGCGTCGACGTCGGGCGTGGTGAAGCCGTCATGGCGGTCCTCACCTCCTTCCTGGCCACCCGCCCCGTCCTGGTCGGCTCCGGGAGACCACTGGAGCCAGGTGCCGCCGGCAGCGGCACGGACGCTCGGGGATCGGGGGACGAGGATGCCTTCTGGGGCCTGTCGCCGCGCGCGCCGCACCTCAAGGCCCTGACCTCGGCCGACACCACCGGGCAGCGCGCCCTGGTCAACACCCGCGACGAGCCCCATGCCGACGCCACCCGCCTGCGCCGCCTGCACGTCACCTGCGCCGACACCACCATGGCTGAGCCGACGACGGGACTGCGCAGCGCCCTGACCCTTCTGCTCCTGGACGCCCTCGAGGCCGGGTGGGACTTCACCGACCTCGTCCTGGCCGACCCGCTGGCCACACTGTCCACGCTGGGGGAGAGCCCCTGGGGAGACGTTCCCGCCATCACCGTCGACGGCCGCCGCCTGAGCGCCGTCGACATCCAGGAGGCCTTCCTGGAGCGCCTCACCTCCTACCTGGACGAGGTCGGAGTGCCGGACTTCCTCCGTGGTGCTGAGCACCTACTGACAGACCTGGCCCCGCGCGTCATCTCCTCGCTGCGCAACCATGACGACAGCTCCATCGACACCGAGATCGACTGGGCCATCAAGCGCCGCCTCATGAGCGCCCAGCGCGAGCGCCACCCCGAGCTTGCGGGGGAGGTGCTGGACGCGCTGCGCTCGCGGGTCGACCTGGCCTACCACGACCTCAACGCCGAGACCGGGCTGGCCCCACGCCTGGTTGCCCAGGGGGCCATGGTGCGCCTGTGCGAGCCTGCAGAGATCGAGCGCGCTCACCACGCGCCCCCGATGACGCGCGCCGCCCTGCGCGGAGAATTCGTGGCGGCCTGCCTGGAGGTGGGCGCCGACTTCTCGGTGACCTGGGAGAGCCTGCGCCTGGACTCACCGCCCGCCGCGCCGATCGACCTACCCGACCCCCTGGCGACCGTGAACGACGCCGCCCAGTCCCTGACCCAACAGGTGCGGCGCCTGCGCCCTGAGGAGATGCACCGCATCAACCTCGTGGGACGCGGAGGCCTGGGGGCCCCGGGCTAGGCTCCTTCGTCCGCCGCGCCGGACTCCGCCATCGTCAACCCACCATCCGGTTTTCCCGTCTTTTCAACGGTTAGTTCTGTGTGCCCTAGTGCTGCTCAGCGCCGGTTCGGCCCTTGCGGGAACCACTAAGGAGGAGTAGAAACTTAGGCGTGCCTCACCAAAGCTGGTGGGGAGCTGATGAGTCAAGGAGCCGGTATGGCCAACACAGTCAGTTCAGCCAGAACAGCCGAGAACAGCCCAGCCGGCCGCAGTGACGGCCGGGCGAGGAGTGTCACCTCACCGCGCAACCTCATCAACGTGGGAGTCTTCACCGCCCTGTACTTCATCGCCCTGTTCGCCTCCGGGATGCTCGGGGCGATCCACCCGATCATGATCTTCATCGGCGGGATCCTCGGCATCCTCGTTGAGGCGATCATCTGCATGCTCTACGTGGCCCGGACCCGGGCCTTCGGCGCCTACGCCATCCTGGGGCTCATTATCGGCATCCTCATGATCGCTACCGGACACGCCTGGGTCACACCCCTGGTCGCAACCGTCCTGGGACTCGCCGCCGACACCATCACCCGCGCCGGTGGATACGCCAGAACCGCCACCAACGCCCTGGGGTTCGCCGTCTTCTCCATGTGGGCTATCAGCCCGATCCTCCCGGTGATATGGGCCTCGGACGCCTACTTCGCCGACATCCGCGAGTCCATGGGGGACACGTACGCCAGAGACCTCCAGTCGCTGATCAGCATGAAGTTCCTTCTTGGGTGGATGCTCGTCATCGCACTCGTGGCCGGTGCCAGCGCTCTGCTGGGAATGAAGGTGCTGCGCAAGCACTTCGAGCGCGCAGGCGTCGCCTGAGCATGTGGCGCCCACAGATCTCGCTGTCCCCGGCCGGCCCGGCAGCGCCGGAAGCGCCGGGCCCGCAGAGCCGCTCGCTCCTCGACGCCCCGTTCGGGGCGCGCCCCCGCTCCGGTGCCAGCGCTATTGCCCGTGTTCGCGCCGATCCGCGCAGCAAGTTCCTGCTGCTCCTGGTGTGCAACGTGCTGGTGATGGGGGTTGCCCCCACCGGCGCCGTCGGACTCATCGCGGTCCTGGTGGGGGTGCTCATCGCCCTGGACGAGCCGGTGCGCGTCCTCATGAGCTACTGCGCCATCACCGCGATGTTCTGGGGACTGACTCAGCTGCCTCAGTGGCGGCTGAGCGGGCTCGCGGTGTTCCTCGGGGTCGTCGCCTACTGGCTGCTGCGCTTCGCCATCTCACTGTCTTTGGGGGCATGGTTCGTCACCACCACCCGCGTGAGCACCCTGCTGGCGGCCCTCAACCAGCTGCGCGCGCCGCGGTTCCTCACCATTCCGCTGGCGGTGCTCTTCCGGTTCGTGCCGGTGGCCCTCGATGAGGCCAGGGGCGTCATCGAGGCCATGCGACTGCGCGGCTACAGCGGCTCCTACCTGTGGCGCCACCCGCTTCAATGCATCGAGAAGCTCGTGGTGCCCGTCCTAGCCGCCTCGGCCCGTAGCGCCGACGACCTCTCGGCCGCGGCTCTCATCAGGGGTCTGGGCGGCGGCGGCCGCCCCACCGTCGTTGATCGTCTGCGCTTCGGGAGCGCCGACGCCGTGCTCCTCGCACTGAGTGCCGCCATGGTGGCTCTCGCGCTGCTGCCCGCCCCGGGGGTGTGGCGGTGACCCCGCTCGATGAGACGAGGCTGGGCATCAGAGGCGTCTCCTACGCCTATCCCACCGGCCAGCAGGTGCTCGACGGCGTTGATCTGGATGTCGCCCCCGGAAGCCTCACTCTCGTGTGCGGGGCCTCGGGGTCGGGCAAGTCCACGATCCTGCGGCTGCTCAACGGCCTCATCCCGCACTTCCACGACGGCGAGCTCACCGGCCGGGTCCTCGTCGGGGACGAGGAGGTCTGCGACACCCCGATCGAGCGCTCCGGCCTGCGCACCGCCACGGTCTTCCAGAATCCCGCCTCCCAATTCTTCACGACCACCGTGGCCGACGAGCTCGCCTTCGCGCCCCAGAACTACCAGGTCCCCGCGCCGGAGATCCGGCGACGTCGCAACGAGGCCCTGGAGACGCTGGGCATCACCGACCTGGCCGAGAGGGAGCTGCGCGGCCTGTCCGGCGGACAGACCCAGAAGATCGCCTGCGCCCAGGCCCTGGCCCAGCAGACCCCCGTCATCCTCCTGGACGAGCCCACCTCCAACCTGGACCCGCGGGCGATTGACGACGTGCGCGCCGCCATCGAACGGCTCAAACAGTCCGGCCGGACCCTCGTGGTGGCCGAGCACCGCATCTACTTCCTGCGCGGACTCGTCGACGAGGCCGTCATCATGGGGCGAGGACGCGTCCTGCACCGGATGAGCGGCGAGGAGCTGTGGCGGATCGAGGACGAGCGGCGCAGGCGGCTGGGCCTGCGCACCTTGGAGCGGCCCCGCCTGGCCGTGAGCCCCGAGCCCGTCGCTACCCGGGCCGGCCACGCGGATAGGACGGCCGACGACGTCGCGAGTAGCGGCGTCGAGCATCCCTCCCGCGTGGCCGGTGGCGCACTGCGGGCCGAGCCCGATGAGACTCCCGGAGGTCCGCAGGAGGGCGGTCTGCGCATCGAGAACCTGAAGGTCGAGCGCGGCGGCCGCCTCATCCTCGACATCCCCGATCTCTTCTTTCCCGCAGGTGCGATCACCGGCGTCATGGGTGCCAACGGGATCGGCAAAACAACCCTGGCGCGAGCCGTCTGCGGTCTGCAACGCGCCCGCAGGGGCGTGCGCATCGCCCTGGACGGCAAGGAGCTCGCCGCCGGGCAGGCCTTCCTCGTCATGCAGGACGTCCACCGCCAGCTCTTCGCCGAGTCGGTCTCCCAGGAGGCCGGCCTTCCGCAGCTCAAGCGCCTCGACCTGGCCGACCTGGCCGACCGTCACCCGCTTTCGCTCAGCGGCGGGCAAAAGCAGCGCCTCGTCATCGCCACCGCGATCGACCAAGACGCCCGCGTCCTCATCCTGGATGAGCCCACCTCTGGTGTCGACCACCGACATCTCGTGGCCATCGCCGCTGAGCTGCGGGACCTGGCGCGCGAGGGGCGCGTCGTCATCGTCATCAGCCACGACATCGAGTTCCTCAACGAGTGCACTGACCACGTCATTGAGATTGAATGACATCTCACTGAAGGTAGATAATGATAATGATTTGCGAATATGACGATATTCGAGTAGATGTGCGGTCATCGCGCTGGCGCGCCTGAGGTGTTGCGTCCTCGGTACTCCGGTACGACGTCGGACTGTTCACCACGACCTGCGAGAACACACAAGGAGAAGACATGAGCCCCACCAACCGCACAGCGACATCGACTGGGCAGGAGCGGCCCACCGTGCGCACGTCGTCGCGCTCGGGCCTGGCCGACTCAGCGCTCGGAACCCGCAATCTCATGACGATCGCTGCCCTGGCCGTAGTTTCGATGATTCTCCTCGTGCCGCTGAACTACCTGGCCCCGGCGGCGGGAGCCTCCCGAGACGCAGTGCTCCTGGGCTGCGCGATCATGGGACTGTGGCTCGTGCCGTACCTGCTGCCCGCCACCGTCGTGCGCCGCCCAGGCGCCGTGATGATCGCGGCCCTTCTCATGGGCATCATGTGTGTCTTCACCACTCCGACCGGCCCTGCGGCCATTGTCGGCAACCTCATCGGCGGAGCCTTCGTTGAGGTACCCCTGGCTCTTCTGCTCTACCGGAAGTGGACCTGGTGGTCCTACCTGCTCTCGGCGATGACCTTCGGTCTGCTTAACGGCATCATGTACGTCTCCGTCATGAGCGCCTCGGCGGGTGTCGCCTCCGCGAGTGCCGGCGTCATCATCGCCGTGGTTTCGGCACTTGTCGGTGGCGCCATCACCATCGTTCTGACCCGGCTGCTCAACCGCGCCGGTGTCGGCATCGACCACCGCGCGACCGGCCGTGCCTGAGTCAGCGCTCGCCGTGTCCGAGGCGCCCGCGGTGGAACAGCTGCCTGGCGAGCCAGCAGAACCGGCACTGGTGAGGATCGAGGACCTCAGCGTCCATTACCTCGGGCGCGAGAGCTGGGTCCTGGACTCGGTGAGCCTCACCCACTTACGCGGCCAGGTCACCGCCGTCATCGGTCCGTCGGGCTGCGGCAAGACCACGCTGGTGCGTGCCCTGTGCGGTCTTATCCCGCACTGCCTGCCCTCGGAGTACTCCGGCAGCCTGAGCCTGGCCGGCACTGAGGTCGCCGACGCCACCGTCCAGGCCCTGGCCGAGACCGTCGCCTACGTCGGTCAGAGCCCCGACGCCGCCGTCGTCACCCGCAGAGTCCATGACGACGTCGCCTTCCCCCTGCAGAATCTCTGCCTGTCCCGGACCGAGATCTCCTCACGGGTCCATGAGGCCCTGCGCAGGGTCGGACTGATCGAGCGTATCTGGGACGACCCCTGGACGCTCTCAGGCGGACAGCGTCAGCGGCTTGCCGTCGCCGTCGCCCTGGCCATGCACCCCCGGCTCCTCGTCCTCGACGAGCCCACCAGCACCATCGATGCTACCGGCCGCCAGGAGTTCTACAACCTCATCTCCTCTTTGACAGCCTCCAGTACGGCGGTCGTCGTCATCGACCACGATCTCGACCCGGTGCTGCCCATCGTGGACCAGGTCCTGGCTCTCGATACAGCCGGAGGCGTCATCGCCGTCGGCTCCCCGCGTGAGGTCTTCACGGGGCACCGTAGCGAGCTGACCGACGCCGGCGTATGGATGCCCCGGGCGCTGCGTGACGCCGAGGACGGCCTGCCCGCGAGCTCTTCCGCACCTGACGTGCCACTGACCTGCGCTGAAGCCGGAATCCAGGTGCCGCGGCTCACGGACCTGTGCGCGGACGTGGAGGTGCGCTACCTGGAGAAGCAGACGCGGGACTCCGTTGAGAGCTGGCAGCAGGTCGAGGCCATCGACACCCGTGACGCGCTCGCCGGTCGCACTCGGTCCGAGCCCAGAACCAGCGTCGAGCTGGTCGACCTCGAGGTGCCGGGGCGCTCGCCCAGCGTGTCCATGCGACTGGGTGGTGGAGAGCTCGTGGGGCTGGTCGGCCCCAACGGCGCGGGCAAGTCCTCGATCCTGTCCGCCCTGGCCGGTCTCGTGCTCTCCACCGCACGCAAGGCGGTGGTCGGTGGCCGGGAGGTGGGCAGGGGCAGGCACCTGGTCGGCTACGTCTTCCAGAATCCGGAGCACCAGTTCGTGGCCACCACCGTCGGGGCCGAGCTCGCCGTCGGAGGCACCTCGCCGGAGCGGGTCGACCAGCTCCTAGAGCAGTTCCATCTGACCGCCCACCGGAACCACCACCCCCTGACCCTCTCAGGCGGCCAGGCCCGGAGACTGTCGGTGGCCACCATGGTCAGCGAGGAGCGCGACGTCGTCGTCCTGGACGAGCCCACCTACGGGCAGGACTGGGACAACACCCGCGAGCTCATGGACTTCATCGACCAGCTGCGCCATCAGGGGCGCACGGTCATCATGGCCACACACGACCTCGAGCTCGCCCTGGAGCACTGCACCCACGTCATCGCCCTGCCAGGGCCGACGTCGAGAACCGGCACGGACCCCGATCGGGCGCAGCAGGTCACCGCGGCCGACGACGCAGACGATACGGCGAAGGCAGACGACAACGGGTCGGCGGCCTCATCCCCCGGCTCATCCGGCTCTCGCCCGGTGCCGCCCCGGCCCCAACCGCGACACGGCCTGTTCACCTCGCTCAACCCCCTCACCCTCTTCGCGTCGGTCCTGCCGGTCATGGTGATGGTCTTCGCTCTGCGCAACTATCACCTCAACCTGGGCGTCCTGCTGGCCTCCTCGGTCCTGGTCATCGCCGCCCGCGCCTCCCTGCGGCGCACCATGGCCTCGGTGATCGCCCCCTGGGCGGTCACTGCGCTCATGATCTGGATCTTCAGCAGCGGAAGCCACCATCAGGAGACTGCTGCGCGCCTTTACGACCTGGGTGACGCGGTGACAGGAGGTACCGGCATCGGTGCGCTCGTCGCACTCGTCCTCTTCTCCGGAGTCTCCACCGATCCCGAAGCCCTCATCCGCACCCTGACCACCACCTTCCGTATGCCCTACCGCCTGGGGGCCGCGGGCACCGCGGCCATCGCCTTCATCACCCGATTCCACGACTTCGTACTCCTGCGCACCGCCAGGGCACTGCGCGGAATCGGAGGGCGCTGGGGGCTCGCGGCCCCTGTGGTCCGCTGGGTCGGATCCGTCCTGCCGCTGATGATCCTGGCCATCCAGCACGCCGAGCGCGTCGCCCTGTCCATGGACTCGCGCGCCTTCGGTGCCCACCGACGGCGCACCGAGATGACCGATGAGCCCTGGAGAGCTCGCGACTGGAGCGTCGTCGTGCTCGCCTGGGTGCTGGTCACCATCACCTGGAACACACTCCGCTGAGGAGAGCACCATGCCCGACCAACCGACTCGCCAGACGACTCACCAGACGACGAAACGCTTCACCGAGGAGCCAACCGACCGCCCCGAAGAACCCGAAGAAGTCGGTGACACCGGCGGCGCCGGGCGTCCCGGCGTCACCGTCAGCGAGCTCATCCGGCCGGCGCGACCGGCCATGATCGTCTCCGGGCTGCTGACCGCCGTCGGAGCGCTGATGTCCATCGTCCCCTTCGAGGCCCTGCGCAACATGGCGGCCATATGGCTGGGCGAGACCTCCCCCGAGGGCTGGCGCGGCAGTCTGTGGATCTGGGCGGCCATCGCCGTCGGGGCGCTCTTCGCCTCCCAGGCCCTCTACCTGGCCGGCCTCGGGATCACGCACCTGGCCGAGGCCCGGCTGCGGCACCACCTGCGTGAGCGGGTCGTCGACGCCATCAGCAGCCTGCCCCTGGGGCGGGTGGCGCAGATCCCGCACGGCACCATCCGCAAGATGGTCTGCGACGACACCACCTCCATCCACACCCTCGTCGCCCACGTCCCCGGGGACGCCACCAACGCCGTCGTCATGGCGGCGGCGGGGACGGCCTACCTGCTGTGGACCGACTGGCGCCTGGCCTGTGCGCTGGTGGGGCTGTGGGTACTCGCCCTGGGAGCGATGCTCCTGGCCATGTCAGGCCTGTCGGGCATCACCGAGCGCTTCGGCGCCGCTCAGACCGCGCTGGCCGCCGCGACCGTCGAGATGCTCGAGGGCATCAAGGAGATCAAGGGCTTCCAGGCCACCGACGCCTCCCGCACCCGCTTCAGCCAGGCGCGCACCGAGTTCTCCAGCCTGTCCTACGAGTGGGTGAGCAGGTCCGGTCGGGCCATCAGCGCCATGACCGCCGTCCTGCGGCCCTCCACGGTCTTCGCCACGGTCGCGCTCCTGGCCGTCCTGTTCACCTCCCAGGGGTGGACGCCCTTGTCGGCCACGCTGCCGTTCTTCCTGGTGGCCCTCGGCCTGCCGGAGGGGCTCATGACCCTCATCGGCCTCATGCAGCACATGTACGAGTCCAGGATGGCCGCCCAGGCCACCGCCGACCTGCTCTCCCTACCGCCGATGCCCGAGGGAACCCATGACGAGGGAGAAGGACCCGCCCCCGGGCGCGTCGAGGTCGAGGACGTCACCTTCTCCTACGAGGCGGGCTCTGCGGTCCTGCACGGCGTGTCCTTCACCGCAGAGCCGGGAACCGTGACCGCGCTTGTCGGCCCCTCCGGCGGGGGCAAGTCGACCCTGGCCCGCCTCATCGCCCGCTTCTACGACGTCGACGACGGAGCCGTGCGCATCAGCGGCCTCGACGTGCGCGAGGCGACCTTCCCCTGGCTGCTCTCGCGCGTGGCGGTCGTGCTGCAGGACGTGTCCCTGGCCCACGAGTCCGTCCACGACAACATCGCCCTGGGACGCCCCGACGCCACCCGGGAGCAGGTCGAGGCCGCTGCCCGCGCGGCCTGCATCCATGAGCGCATCGCGCGTCTGCCCCATGGCTACGACACGATCCTGGGTGAGGAAGGCGGGTTCCTCTCCGGAGGGGAGCGTCAGCGCGTCACCCTGGCGCGCGCCTACCTCCAGGACGCCCCCGTCCTCGTCCTGGACGAGGCCACCGCCCAGGCCGACCCCGCCTCCGAGCGCGACATCCACCAAGCCCTGTCCCGGCTGGCGGCCGGGAGGACCGTCATCATCATCGCCCACCGTCTGTCCACGATCCGCGACGCCGACCAGATCCTCGTCGTCGACGCCGGACGCATCACCGAGCGCGGCACGCATGAGGAGCTGCTGGCCGCAGGCGGCCGCTACGCCGCCATGTGGAGCAGTCAGGACCTGAGCGAGGAGACCGACGCCGCGGCGCTGACCGCCCAGGTCGATCAGCCCGGAGCCAAGACCGCAGGGCAGGAGGAGTAGCCATGTGGAAGCTGCTGACGCGAGTCGTCAACGCCGCCGAGATGCGGACCATCACCGCCTGGTTCGCAGCCTCCGCAGTCCTTCAGGGCCTCACCCTGGCCCTCATGATCCCCTTCCTGCGCGCCCTCTACTCGCGCTCGGAGTCCCTGACCGGTTGGCTGATCGCAGTCGTGGTCCTGGGGGTGGTGAGCGTCGTCGTCGACACCATCGCCATGCACCGCTCCTACCGGGTCAGTGTCTTCGAGGTCTGCGACACGATGATCGACCGCATCGCCGATCACGTCCTGACCCTGCCCCTGGGCTGGTTCAGCGCCGAGCGGGAGGCCGCGGTCGTCAACGCCACCTCCAAGGAGGTCAACACCCTCTCCCACCTGGCCTCCATGGTGATCCCCAACCTGTGCAACGCCTTCATCGTCCCGCTGGTCATGCTCGGGGCCACCGCCGTCGTCGAGTGGCCCCTGGCGCTCATCATGGCCGCCGCCATCGTCCCGCTGGTCCTGACGTGGCGGCTCATGGGAGCCGCAACCACCCGCGCCAACGAGATGGAGGACCGCACCTCGAGCGCCGCGGCCGGACGCCTCGTGGAGTTCGCCCGGCTCCAGCCCGTGCTGCGCGCCACCGGTGTCACCAAGACGGGCTGGGCGCCGGTGCGAGCCGCCCTGGAGGCCGACTCCGCCTCCACCCTGGACGGCTTACGGGTCAAGGGCAGGCCCGGGCAGTACTTCAACCTCATCGTCAACATCGCCTTTGCCCTGGTCATGGCGGTGGGACTGTCACGTGTGAGCGGGCACCGGCTCGACGTCGTCGCATACCTGGCGATCATGGCCGTCACCGCGCGCACGCTCCTGCCACTGACCAAGGCCGCCATGTACGGATCCGAGGCCGACAACGCGAAGGTCGCCCTACGGGCTGTGGGGGACATTCTCGACGCGCGTCCCCTGCCCGATCCCGAACCCGGCCAGGAGACCGAGCCCCGGGGAACCACGATCGCTCTGAACGACGTCTCCTTCTCCTACGATGCTGGCCGCCCCGTCCTGGCAGGCGTCTCCCTGAGCGCGCTGCAGGGGAGAGTGACCGCTCTGGTGGGACCTTCCGGGGCGGGCAAGTCCACGATCCTGCGCCTGGCCGCCCGGTTCTGGGACGTCGACGACGGGACCGTCACCATCGGCGGCGCACCGGTTCGCTCCATGCGGGCCTCCACGATCATGGGCATGACCTCCATGGTCTTCCAGGACGTCTACCTGTTCGACACCACCATCCGGGAGAACCTGCGCATCGCCCGGCCCGAGGCCACCGACGCCGAGCTGGCCGAGGCCGCCCGGCGCGCCCGCCTGGACCGCGTCATCGAGGCGCTGCCGCACGGGTGGGACACGCAGGTCGGTCCCGGCGGGCTGAGCCTGTCCGGTGGGGAGCGTCAGCGCGTCGCCATCGCCCGGGCCTTCGTCAAGGACGCCCCCATCCTGCTGCTCGACGAGATCACCTCGGCCCTGGACGGGGAGAACGAGTCCGCCATCACCGAGGTGGTGCGCGAGCTCTCCGAGGGCCGCACCGTCATTGTGGTGGCCCACCGCCTGTCCACCGTCCGCCAGGCCGACGAGGTCGTCTTCCTCGAACCGAGCCAGGCCGGTGCCCGCGTGGCCCAGCAAGGCTCGCCCCAGGAGCTGGCTGCCGTCCCCGGGCCCTTCCGCGAGTTCATCGAGGCCTCCACGGCCTCCTCGCGCTGGCACATCCGTCAGGGGTGACGCGGGGCCGCCTCAGGTAAGACGAGTATGGTGGGCAGACGCGGTCCCGTACCGATTGGTATGGAGCCGCGTTTCTGTTGTCATAAGAGCGATCAGGGCTCTATGAAACCTCCTGTCGATACTGAGTGGTATGTTTGATACCATCCGGTACGGATCGGTCTGATGGTCGATCGGGTGCTCGGATCCAGGTAGTTGAACGAAAGGAGGGGGTCATGGCCGACGTACTAGCCATTGAGGACCTTCACAAGCACTTCGGAAGCGGATCGCACACGGTGAGAGCCAACGCCGGCGTCACCATGCGGGTGGGTGCCGGCGAGGTGGTCGGGCTCCTCGGGCACAATGGCGCGGGCAAGACCACGCTGGTCAACCAGGTGGTGGGACTGCTGCGTCCAACCTCCGGGAGCATCAGGCTCGACGGGGTCGACGCCGTCGCCGACCCCGCTCTCGCCCGCCGTCTCACCAACGTCCAGGCACAGGCCAATGTCCCCATCACGGGGCTCACTCCTCTGACGGCCATCGACCTCGTGGGGCGCCTGCGAGGAGGGCGTCCGCGTCAGACGCGCAGACGCGCCGAGGAGCTCATCGAGGCCCTCGACCTGGGGGAGTGGGCCACGACTCCCGCACAGAAGATCTCCGGTGGCGTTGCCCGTCTGACGGCCTTCGCCATGTGCGCCGTCGTCCCCGGGCGCCTGGTCATCCTCGACGAGCCCACCAATGACGTCGACCCGGTACGCCGTCGCCTGCTGTGGGACCAGATCCGCCTCCTGGCCGATGCTGGATCCGCGGTCCTCCTCGTGACCCACAATGTGCGGGAGGCCGAACGGGCGGTCGACCGCCTCACCATCCTGGACCACGGTCACGTCATTGCCGAGGGAACTCCCGCAGCGCTCGTGGCCGGCCACGGATCGTCCTTCGTCCTGGAGGTCAGTCGAGCGCCAGGCCGGCGGATCGAGCCTCCCGCGGGAATGAGCCTGACGCAGCACGATGCCGTGCGCGCATCCGTGGCAGTGGACTCTCACTGTACGACTCAGGCCGTGGAGTGGGCCGCTCACGCCCTCCAGGACGGAGCGATCGAGCGTTACGAGCTGGCACCGGTCTCACTGGAGGACGTCTACGTGGACCTCACCGGGAGTACGGGGGAGGAGGTGCGCCGTCATGCCGCCTGAAGCGTGTGAATCCGCGGGAGGCCCGGATCGTCCCGATGATTCGCGTCGTCCCCACGCCGCCACGTGAGCGCGGTGGGACTCACGTCCCCAGAGAAACATGAAATGTAAGGAGAATCCGATGCCTGCTCCAACCAGTGCCACTACTGAAGCGGCCCCAGCCAGTGAGACTGTTCTCGAGGTCGCGTCCCAGAAGACCTCGCTCTGGCGTCAGCTCGGCCTGCTCATCCAGTGGCAGCTCCGTCGCAGCCTCCCCATGCTTCCCTTCTTCATCATCGTCCAGTCGCTGCTGGGCGTCTCCACGGTCCTGGGATACGGGCTCATCGCGGGTCACCCCGGCCGTGAGGCGAGCCTCTACCTGGCCGGCGGCGGCCCGGCGATCGCGCTCATCTCGCTGGGACTCATCATGACGCCCCAGTGGGTCTCCCAGTCCCGCACTGAGGGCAGCCTGGACTGGATGCGCACCCTGCCCGTCCCCAGGATCGCCTTCCTCCTGGCAGACCTCGCGATCTGGACCGCTCTTGCACTGCCCGGCCTGGTTGTGGGCGTCATCGTCGCCAACGCCCGCTTCGACGTCGACCTCGCCCCGCAGTGGTGGCTGGTGCCCGGCGCCGTGCTGGTCGCCCTGACAGCGGCCTGCATCGGATACGCCATCGCCACGCTCCTGGCTCCGGCCCTGGCTCAGATCCTCTCCCAGGTGCTCGCCTTCAGCATCATGCTGTTCTCGCCCGTCAGCTTCCCCGCCGACAGGCTCCCCGACTGGGCCCAGGAGATCCACCGCTGGCTGCCCTTCGAGCCCATGGCTCAGGTGGTGCGTGCCGGTCTGTTCTCCCACGACGCCGCCATGCCCGCCCGTTCCTGGGGCCTCCTGGGCGGATGGTGCCTGGTGGCCGTCGCCGGAGCGTCATGGGCCCTGGGAAGGCGGCCCTGAGTCGGCCGGGATGTCCGCATGGTCGGAGACCGGTGGAGGGAGTGACGAACGTGGAGGGGGAAGTGCCGTGAACCCCTTTCTGAGGGGCCTCCTCTACAGTGGGGGCATGACCGCCAGGAGCTCTGCCCGTGGGCCGAACAGTGACAGTGATGACTCCGGGGCCTCCGCCTCTGATGACATCAGGGAGGCGACGCGCGCCCTCAATGAGGCGATCACCGCCTTCTCCCGTGCGGTGGGGGCGGCCGGTCAGGGTGCGCGCCGGAGCAGTGAGAGTGCGGTAGCGGCCTCCCTGGACCTCGCCTCCCGGAAGCTGGCCTCCGCCTCCACCGCGGTCGGTGGTACCGCCCCGGGGCGGGGTGGTGGACGCCGTCGGAGCGAGGAGACCAGGGCGCGGATTCTTGCTGCTGCCAGGGAGGTCTTCGCTGCCAAGGGCTACGAGGGGGCAGCGGTCAGCGACATCGCCTCGGCCGCTGGATTCACCAAGGGCGCCTTCTACTCCTCTTTCCCCTCCAAGGAGGCTCTGTTCCTGGAGGTCGTCACCTGTGGTGAGGAGAGCTCGGATGAGGCCGCTCAGGAGCCGGCGACTCCCGAGCAGTGGAGTGAGCAGCTCCAGGAGCTTCCCATGGAGGATGTTGTCCTGCACCTGGAGACCTGGCTCTACGCGATTCGTCATGAGGACTCCCGCGACAGGCTGGCCGGCACCTGGCGCCGCTGGCTGAGAGAGACCTCCCACCTGGTGGCCCGTTCCCGCGGGCGCCAGGAGCCGAGCCAGCAGGACCAGGAGACGGCCTTCGGGCTCCTTGCGGTGAGCATTTTCGGCCGCGTGAGTGCTGCAGCCACCACCTCGCAGGAGATCGAGCCCATCATCCAGCGCCTGTCCGAGCGGCTCCTTGATACGGCAGACGACTGACGCCGCCACTCGCCGAGAGCGACATGTTTCGCGTAGGGGTGTGGAAAAACGGTCGCCCTCCGCGAAGAACGCCCGGCTCGGGGCGGGGTGCGCTCGCGGTCAGGCGATCTGCTCCCGGTAGCGGCGGGCCACCAGCTCGGCGATCGCCGGGTGGTCGCCGATCGGGACGGCTACGACGTCCGCGCCGGTGGAGTGCAGCGCGTTGTGGAAACGCCCCTCCGCCAGCAGGTAGGTGACCACACCCACCCGCTTGGCACCCCGGGCCCGGGCCGTGCTCACCGCGTCGCGGACGCTGGGACGTGCAGCCGAGAGGTAGGCGGGCGTCACCCTTCGACCCAGGTGCGCCTCGAGCCCGCGCGTGACCGCCTCGATCTCCTCCAGCGCCGCCGCCTGACGTGAGCCGGCCGCGCCCAGGACGATGTGATCGAGCGCCGCGAGCCCGCCCTGGGGTACGGCCGCCTCATGCAGGCGCTGGGCGAGGGCCTCCACCAGGTGGTCCTCAACCCCCAGGTGCCCGACAACGGTCCCGGAGCCATGGCGCTCCACGGCCTCGGGCACGTCATGGAGCACGTGGTAGCCCCGGGCCAGAAAGAAGGGCAGGACCACCGGATCCACCAGCCCCTTCAGCGCCGTGGCCGGGTCCGGTGGCTGGAGCTCGATGTAACCGGTGCGCACCTCCACCTCCGGCAGGATCGTGCGGACGCGCTCGGCGGTGCGCGACAGCAGACAGGACTGCCCCGGCCGGCGCGAGCCGTGGGCGAGGAGAACCAGAGGACGTGCACTCATACCGGCTCCACCACCAGATCCGCA
>ERZ773075.969-NODE-969-length-17302-cov-4.38378_pt1 | contig 17302 bp, 12 predicted proteins | sample MGYA00580614_ERZ773075 | MGnify/ENA primary metagenome ERZ773075 (study PRJEB29015, sample SAMEA2738021) | human oral metagenome | biome: human oral; feature: human-associated habitat; material: dental | place: China | collected 2043 ... | reverse complement strand
AATCCGTGCGCGTGAGCCAAGACCGCAGCGGCAACCAAACCATGCTGGCCACCGTGCAGCCGATCCAGACGAAGTCGATGGGCCGGCGCGATGCAAACAGCGCTACCGACAGCGGTCCGCAGAACTCGATGGCCACCGCGATGCCGAACGGAATCGTTTCCAGCGCCAGGTAGAAGAGCATGTTCATCATGCCCAGCGTCATGCCGTAACGCGCCACCACCCACCAGTCATGGCGCGGCATGCGGTGCCGCCACGGGCGTCCGAACAGGATCAGGACCAGGGCCGAGAACAGCAGCCGCAGTGCCGTGGTGCCCTGCGCGCCCACGATGGGGAAGATCTGCTTGGCCAGCGAGGTGCCCAGCGCCAGCGATGTCATCGAGCCCAGCAGCCACAGGATGGGCTTCAGGGGGAAGGCAGAAGGTGCATTTGCCGGCGCCTGGGGCGCAGCAGCAGGAGAATCCATGACGGTGAAAGCAGAATCCGGGAAAGGGGGCGCGCGCACGCCTGGGCGATGAAGTTGCGGCACCGCTGATGGGAAGCCGCAAGGCCGCGGCCTGCGCGGTACCCCGCGACAGGGGCACCGGGGAGCGTCGCGCGGAAGACCCGCACGGTTCAGCGAGAAGGTCGCCGGCATGCGCCCGCAACGTGCGCAAGCCCTTCCATGATAAGGAGGACGATGCGGATCCCGTCAGGCGCCGCCCGGTGGCCCGACCATCGTCGGGAGAGTGTTGCAGATCTGACGACACGCAGTCTTCTGTCCTGCCATTCTTCACGGATGGGAGCGATGTTGCCCACAGCCGCCTGCCGGATGTACCGGGAGAGGGCGCGGCCATCATGCCACGGTGCAGCTGGGCAGGCGGACAGAAATCATCGTACAATGCGCGCCATGCGGGCGTAGCTCAGTTGGTAGAGCGCCGGCTTCCCAAGCCTGAGGTCGCGAGTTCGAGGCTCGTCGCCCGCTCCACATTCCATCATCGGCGGCATCACCGGGTCGGTGGTCATGGCGTACAGGCCCATGGCCCATGGCCAGCACCCCAAGGTCCACAGCCGTCGACATCCCGGTCGGTTCCCGGCCGCGGCAGCCTGCGCGTTTCAGCGCCAGGCGCCCATCTCGTCTCCCCTTGTTTTTTGGCAACGCGCGCATGAAGCGCGGCATCACGTGTCGCCGCCGTCGTGTGCGGGCTGTTCCTGTTGCCGCTCTCCTTGCTGCCGGTCTCGACCCGGCAACACCGGCAGGATCTGTATCACTTCGGAAGCCTGTGCGGGATCTGAATCACTTCCAAAGCCCGGGTAGGCCCGAATGCCTGTCCCGCGCATGTCCTGCCTACCCATGACCTGCCTACCCATGAAGGGTCCCGGCGCAGCCCGCCTTTTCAGGGCCACGTCGGGACCAGGAACCGTCACGGTTTTTCGTGCGGCTCCAGTCGGTCACGCCGGGTGGCGTCATCTTCCATCAGCTCGAACCACATTGCGTTGAGCACGGCAAAGGCGGCTGCCAGGGGCAGGCCCAGGATCCAGGCGAAATACCACATGGTCGGTGTCCTTATCGGTGAACGGTGCAGGGGAGAGTGAGGCAGCAGGGATCAGTACGCATGGCCCTTGCCCTTCCGGATGTCGTCAGCGTCCACCTTGCCGCGCAGCACCGTGAAGACCCAGCTCGTGTAGGTCAGGATGATGGGCATGAAGATGGCCGTGGAAATGAGCATGATGAACAGCGTGAGGTGGCTCGACGACGAGTCCCACACCGTCAGGCTGGCTGCGGGCATGCTGGACGACGGGAGGATGAACGGGAACATCGATGCCCCCACACTGCCGATGATGCTGGCAATGCCCAGGCCACTGGCCAGCAGGGCAGCCAGCGGCCGGCGACCGGCCAGGCACAGCGCCGCCAGCAGCGGACCTGCGATGCCCACAGCCGGAACCGCCCACAGCAGTGGGTGGGCTGCGTAGTTGGCAAGCCAGGCGTCGGGCTGCGTGCTCACGGTCTTGAGCAGCGGGTTCGAGACCCCATCGGTGGGCAGGTTGCTGGTGATGACGTAGCCGTTCACCAGATGGGCCAGCACGACGCCCGCCACCGCGTACAGCACCACCGTCAGGAGTGCCGCCACGATGCCGAAGCGCCGTGCGCGCTCGGCCACGATGTCCGAGGTCTTGAGCTGCAGCCAGGCCGCACCGTGCATCACCAGCATGGCCAGCGACACCAGCCCGCACAGCAGGCCGAAGGGGTTGAGCAGACCGAGGAAGGTGCCTTCATAGAAGATCTGCATGTCTTCCCCAATGTGGAAGGGCACGCCCTGCAGCACGTTGCCCACGGCCACCCCGAAGATGATCGAGGGCAGGAGTCCGGCCATGAACAGGACGGCATCCCAGCGGCTGCGCCAGGCGGGGTCTTCACGCTTGCTGCGGAACTTGAAGGCCACCGGTCGCAGGATGAATGCGAACAGGATGGCGAACATGGCCAGGTAGAAGCCCGAGAACGAAACCGCGTACAGCTGCGGCCAGGCGGCGAAGATGGCGCCGCCACCCAGGATCAGCCAGACCTGGTTGCCTTCCCAGATGGGTCCGATGGTGTTGATGACAGTGCGGCGCTCGATATCGGTGCGCGCGACGAAGGGCAGCAGCGTGCCGATGCCCAGGTCGAAGCCGTCGGTCACCGCATATCCGATCAGCAGCACGCCCATCAGTGCCCACCAGATCAGGCGCAGCACTTCGTAGGAGACGAGTTCGTGGAGAATCATGTTCCTTTTCCTTGCAGTATCACTGTGCGGAAGCCAGGGCGCTGGCTTCACCGGGCTGAGTTTCATGCGGGGCCGGATGGACTTCCGGACCTTTGCGGATGGCCTTGAACATCAGCTTCATCTCGATGATCAGCAGGACGGTGTAGATCGCCACGAAGCCGGCGATCGTGAAGAGCACGGTGGAGGCGCCCAGGTTCGAGACGGCCACGGCTGTGGGCAGCACCCCTTCGATGACCCAGGGCTGGCGTCCCAGCTCGGCCACGATCCAGCCGCTTTCGATGGCGATCCAGGGCAGCGGGATGGCGAACACGGCAAGCCGCAGCAGCCACGGGTAGGCATCCAGCCGGCGGCGCGCCGACAGCCAGAAGAACGTGGCAGTCAGCAGGATCAGGAACAGGCCCACGCCGACCATGGCACGGAACGAGAAGAACAGCGGGGCCACCTGCGGCACCGTGTCCCAGGCCGCGCGGCTGATCTGCTCGGGCGTGGCCTGACGGGGATCGTCCACATAGCGCTTGAGCAGCAGTGCATAGCCCAGCGCATGGCCGTGTTCCTCGAAGATGGTGCGCTCTGGCGCGTTGGCGTCGAGGTTGCCCTTGGCGGCACGGATCTTCTGCAGGGCGTCATAGGCCTTCAGACCGTCGCGGATGTGGTGCTCGGCGCGTTGGACCAGATCCTTGATGCCGGGGATGTCCGTCGTGAGCGAGCGCGTGCCGATCAGGCCCATGACCCAGGGTACGTGCACGGCATAGTGCGTCTCGCGGGCTTCCTGGTCAGGAAAGCCGAAGGCCGTGAACGGGGCGGGGGCCGGCTCGGTATCCCAGATGGCCTCAATGGCCGCCAGTTTCATCTTCTGGTGTTCCGTCGTGAGGTAGCCACTTTCGTCACCCAGCACCGCCACCGACAGCGAGGCGGCCAGACCGAACGATGCGGCCACCGTCATCGAGCGCTTGGCCAGCTGCAGGTGCCGGCCCTTGAGCACGTACCAGGCCGAGATGCCCAGCACGAAGATGGCGGCTGCGACATAACCCGCCGAAACCGTGTGCACGAACTTGGCCTGCGCCACCGGGTTGGTGAGGACGGCAAAGAAGTCCTTCATCTCCATCCGCATGGTCTGCGGGTTGAACTCTGCGCCCACCGGGTTCTGCATCCAGCCGTTGGCGATCAGGATCCAGAGCGCCGAGAAGTTCGAGCCGAGGGCCACCGCCCAGGTGACCAGCAGGTGCTTGACCTTGGACAGCCGATCCCAGCCGAAGAAGAAGAGGCCGACCAGGGTTGCTTCCATGAAGAAGGCCATCAGCCCCTCCAGGGCCAGCGGCGCCCCGAAGATGTCGCCCACATAGTGGCTGTAGTAGCTCCAGTTCATGCCGAACTGGAATTCCATCACGATGCCGGTGGCCACGCCCATGGCAAAGTTGATGCCGAAGAGCGTGCCCCAGAAGCGGGTCATGTCACGCCAGATGGAACGCCCCGTCATCACGTAGACCGTTTCCATGATGGCAAGCAGGATGGACAGGCCCAGCGTGAGCGGGACGAACAGGAAGTGGTAGAGCGCTGTCAGCGCAAATTGCAGCCTTGACAGGCTGACGATGTCGACATCCATGTGGGGGTTTCCTCTTCTCGGTTTCGGAACGACGTATCAATCGGGTCTCAGTGCAGCCAGCGCGGCCTCGAAGCCCTCGCTGCCGCGCCGGAATTCACCTTCGAGCCTGCCGTTGCGCAGCACCAGCAGGCGATCGGCCAGCGCCGCTTCGCGGCGCAGATGGGCGGCCATCAGCCATGCGCGTCCTTGGCCCAGTGTGTCCAGTCGGGTCAGCACATCGGCGGCCGTGGCGGCATCCAGCCCCTCGGTCGGCTCATCCAGCAGCCACAGGGGGCGCTTCTGAAGCAGCAGCCGGGCCAGCGCCAGGCGGCGGGTCTGTCCGGCCGACAGCCCCAGGCCACCTTCGCCCAGTCGCGTGTCCAGCCCGGCCTGCAGGCGTCGTATGGCCGCTGCCAGACCGGCTGCTTCCAGCGCCTGCCACAGTGCGGCGTCGTCGGCGTCCGGGTCGGCCAGGCGCAGGTTGTCGCGCAGGCTGTCCTGGAACAGGTCCGGACGCTGGTTCAGCCAGGCGCCGGGCTGCGTCAGGACGCGCCCGGTGTGCGGATGGCGCTCTCCGGCGATCAGCGCCATCAGTGTCGACTTGCCTGCGCCGCTGGGACCGACCACGGCGACCCGTTCGCCAGCGGCCAGCCTCAGCGACAGTGCGGCCAGTGCATCCACAGGGCTGTCCGGATGACGGACCGACACATCATCCACGATGATCGCACAGTCTGCGTCGGGGCGTGGGGCGGGGGGCTGAACGGTCGGCGTGCAGTGGGGGGAAAGCCGACGAGCCGCCAGCCAGGCACGCCCCGATTCAAGCGCTCCCCGGCGCAATGCCGCAAACGGCTCCATGGCCGTCAGCGCAATCAGCAGGGCCAGGGCCGCCTCCGGCGTGTCGATCTGTCCCTGTTCGACCAGCAGGCCCACACCCAGCAGGACCAGGGCCAGCGTGAGGCTGCCGGCCACGCTGTGAATGGCAGCCGCTTTGGCATCCAGTCGCTGCAGGCGACGGTCGCTGTGCGCCAGACGTTCATCCGTGCGGCGCAGGGCCTCACGCTGGGCGGCCAGCCGACCGGCCATGAGCAGTTCCGTCTGGCCTGACACCAGGTCCACGGCCTGGGCACGGAGCCTTTCCGTGAGCAGGGCCCGCCGTGTGGCGGGGCGCCGCGAGTGGCGGGCCAGCACGATGGTCACGGCCAGGCCGATGATCAGCATCCAGCCGCCCAGTGCAAGGCCGAGCCAGGGCGACATCACGCCGACCACGACCGTGGCCAGCAGCGTCGCACCCAGCGCCGCGGCGGCCGGCACCAGCAGGCGAAGATAGAAGGCGTCCAGCGCATCCAGGTCCGTGGTCAGCCGGAATAGCGCCCGTGCCGGACGGCGCAGCAGGTCCTGGATGCTGGCGGTCTCTGCCCAGCCGCGGAAGAGGCGTTCGCGCAGTTGCGCCAGCGCCGCCAGGGTGGCGTCATGGGTGACGAGCCGCTCGCCATAGCGCGACACGGTGCGTCCCAGCGCCAGCAGCCGGATGCCGGCAGACGGCGCGAAGACATCGAAGGCCAGGGCCGTCGCGGGCTGCAGCCCGGCAATGGCGGTTGCCGTGATGAACCATCCCGACAGGCCCAGCAGCCCCATGCCGGCCAGCACCGTCACGGCGGCCAGCACGGCCCCCCATTTCATGCGCGTCGACGCGCCCTCGCTCATCGCCTTCAGCGCGGGCAGGGCGGAACGACGGGCCATGCCATCCTTCGCCGGGCTGTCCTTCTCGGTCACCGGGTCGTCTTTCCCTGTTAGCGGGTCGTCCTTTCCTGTCATGCTGCGGCCTCCGGATCCGGGGCGGGCAGCTGCACGACACGGTCCATGCGTGCGGCCAGTCGGGGATCGTGGGTGGCCACGATCAGCGTGCGGCCCCGGGCCAGCGTCACCAGGGACTCGGCCACCTGATCGGCGGTTTCGCTGTCCAAGTGGGCCGTGGGCTCGTCGGCCAGCAGCAGGTCGGCTTCAGGTGCAGCCATCAGGCGCGCCAGCGCAAGGCGTGCGGCCTCGCCCCCCGACAGGCCCGTTCCGCCTTCGCCCAGCGAGATGCCCGGATGGGCCTGAGCCACCGCGTCGAGCCGGGCCTTCGCGATCGCCTGGCGCACCCGTTCATCATCGACGGTCGGGCGGCCGAGTGCGATGTTGTCGCGGACGGGGGCGGCAAACACGTGGGCGCGCTGCCCCATCCAGGCCATGCGTTCACGCAGCGCCCGGACCGTGTCCGGAGCCAGTGTCTGGCCGTCGATCTCGATGCGCCCCGCCGTGGGGACCAGCAGCCCGGCCAGCAGCGACATCAGGACGGTCTTGCCCGTGCCGCTGCCGCCCACCAGGGCCACATGCTCGCCGGGTCGCACCGCCAGCGAGAAACCCTGAAACACCGGTTTTTCGCCGGGAAAGGCGAAGCCCAGGTCCGTGAGCCGCACGCCGGGGGCCGGACACGGGGTTGATGCAGGATCCACCAATGCTGGTTTCACCGATGCCGCTTTTACCGATGCCGGCTTCACCGCATCCGGGGCAGGTCGATCATGGCGGGCAGACGGAAGGGGAGGAAGGGGGGCCGCAGCCGGCTCTCCGGCGCCAGGCCGTGCGACAGGGGCCTCATCCAGCAGGGGCAGACCGTTCCCGTTCAGGCGCTCCAGGGCGTCCATGGCGGCCACGCCGGCGGCCCGGTCATGCCAGACTGCCGCCAGTTCGCGCAGCGGCTCGAAGAACGAGGGGGCCAGCAGCAGGATGAAAAGCCCTTCGCCCAGCGTGAGCCGACCGCCCCAGGCGCCGAATTCCAGATAGCCCAGCACGTGAAAGCCCACGTAGGCTGCCACCATGGCCACGCCCAGCGCCGAGAACAGCTCCAGCACCGCCGAAGACAGGAAGGCGATGCGCAGCACCTTCATCGTGCGCAGGCGCAGGTCCTCGGCACTGGCCCGCAACCGGCGGGCTGTGGCCTGCACGCTGCCCAGGGCACGCAGCGTCGGCAGCCCCCGCAGCCGATCCAGCAGGAAGGCGTTCATGCTGCTCATCTGCAGCCACTGCGCCTCGCTGGCGGCCCGGGCGCGCCAGCCCACCAGCACCATGAAAAGCGGAATGAGCGGGGCTGCCGTGATCAGCACGGCCGCGGCGGCCCAGCTGTACCACGCCACGGGCAGCAGGATCAGCAGGGGCATGAGGCGCACGCGCCACATGGCGCCGTGGTAGCGTGTCAGCCACGGCAGGATGGACTCGGCCTGTTCGGCCAGCACGCTGGCGGCCGTGCCGGCATGCAGGCGGGAACGATCCAGTGGCGAACGCGCGGACAGGGCGGTGATGGCCTGCTCCCGCCAGAGACTCAGGCGTTGACGTGCCGACTCGAACATCCGGATGCTGCTCCAGGCATCCAGCCAGGCGCGCAGCAGGCCAGCCGCGACGATGCCGGCCGCGGGCCATGCCACACCGGCCAGGCCCGCACCTGACTGCAGGCGAGCGACACCCAGTGCCAGCAGCGCAGCCTGGGGAATCCACAGCAGCGGACTCAGCGCATGGATCAGGCAGGCAGCATCAAGCCGCATGCCCGGTATGGAACGGGATGATGCAGGGTGCTGTCGAACGGGGGCAGACTCCGTGTGCCCGGCTGGAGCCTCACCTTCGCGGTTCCCACGGTCTGGAGAACTCGGGATAGTCATGGCGCGATCTTATATGATCGCCACCGGCATCGTTCATCATGAAAACTTCTTTATCGTATCCATGACGACGACGCCGTCAAAAAGGGCATGGCCGCTTTCGAGGCGCTGTTCTGTCATTGACCGGATTGCCTCCGGCTGAGCAGGCAAGGCCCTCCCCAATATGTACAGGTGCCCACCTGTTCTGGCTGTGGCTGTTTGCCAAATCCATACACTTTGGCGTTGGGCGTCGAGAGTTTTTACTGTTTTGCGTCATCGCCGTCTCTAGGATTGACCGGGTCTGTCACCCCAGCATGGAGATCATCGACGCATGACACGTACCCCTACTTCCCGTTCCCCATTTACCCGTACCACCTTGGTCGTGGCACTGGCCAGCCTGCTGTCGCTCGGCGCTTCCCAGGCTCTGGCCCAGACCACGCAGGAAGTGGAGCAGCAGCTCCAGCAGGCAGCCCCTTCTGCCGAGCAGGCGGCGCAACAGGCAGCACAGATCACCCAGCAGGGCGCACAGCAGGTCGAACAGGCCGTGCAGTCGAATGCTGCGCAGGCGGGCCAGCAGGCCGCGCAGCAGAACGCCCCGCAGGCGGCTCAGCTGTCCGCCATCGTCCAGCGCGCCGCTGCACCGGTCAGTGCCCAGCAGGCCAGCACGGCATTGTCCTCCTCCGGCATGGACGGTCTGCTGCAGGACCTGCTGAAGTTGCCCGACCTGCATTGGGGCTCGCGCTACGTCGACGTGCTGCGTCCCAGCACCCGTATCTCGAATGGCGGTGTCGAGGCGTCGGCCTTGCCCAGCGCCCCGGTGGACCTGAACAGCGTGACCTTCACCGGGTCCGATGGCAAGGAAGTCAGCCTGGAACAGTGGCAGAAGAACACCGCCACCGACGGGCTGGTGGTGCTGCATCGTGGTCAGCTGGTCTACGAGCGCTATGACCATGGCCAGACTCAGCAGGGGCGCCATATCTGGTGGTCGGCCACCAAATCGGTCGCCGGCCTGCTGGCCCTGGACATGATCCAGGCCGGCCAGATCGACCCCTCGGCGCCCATCGTCCACTATCTGCCGGAACTGAAGGGCAGTGCCTGGGAAGACGCCACCGTGCAGCAGACGCTGGACATGAGCACTGCCGTCGACTATGCCGAAGAGCCATCGGCCAACCCCGGTGTCGTGCAGTACATGTTCGCGGGCAACATCCTGCCCAGCGACCAGAACTACCAGGGGGCCCGCACCGTTGTGGACTTCCTGAAATCCCTGAAGAAGAAGGGCGAGCATGGTCAGCGCTTCACCTACAAGAGCGTCGATACCGAGGTGATCGGCCTGCTGCTGGAGAAGGTCACCGGGAAGGATTTCGCCACACTGGTTTCCGAGCGTCTCTGGAAACCGATGGGAGCCCAGCAGGATGCCACGGTGCTGAAGGACCGCACCGGTGTGGCCCTGAAAGGCTCCGGCATGAGTTCCTCGCTGCGTGACCTGGCGCGGGTGGGCGAACTGGTGCGTCTGGAAGGGCGCTTCAATGGCAAGCAGCTGTTGCAGCCGGGCACCGTGGCCGAGCTGAAGAAAGGCGGGGATCCGGCCGTCTTCAAGGCTGGCCGGGGCAATGCGCGTGACGGTTCCTCCTACCATGACTTCTGGTGGATCGCCCAGTCGCAGGACGGCACGCTGGAAGCTCGCGGTCTGGCCGGCCAGCACATCTATGTCGACCAGGCCAATGAACTGGTCGTGGCCAAGTTCTCGGCCGATGCGAAGCTGAATCCCACGCCGGGCATCGACCAGAACGCTTTTGCGGCCATTGCCAATGCCGTGAAAGGGCGCTGAACCAGGCCGTCCAGGGTATCCATCAGGATCTCCCCTGGACCCTGGACCCTGGACCCTGGACCCTGGACCCTGGACCCTGGACCCTGGCCCTGGCCCTCTGCTCCCGGCTCCCGGGCTGGGCCAGTCGGGGCGGTCAGGGATTGCCGGGCTCGCCCGGAGACAGCTTCGGTAACATAGACTGCACCGCACAGAACTTCAGGGAGGTGCCTCCAATGTCCGAACCCATCCATCTCGTCGTCACGCTGCAGGTCAAGCCCGGTCACCTGGACCGCCTGAAGCAGGCCACGGCCGAGCTGGTGGCGGCCAGCCGCCAGGAAGCCGGCTGCGTCTCCTATGGCGCCGCTTATGCCGAGGACGGGGTCACGGCCTACATCATCGAACACTGGAAGGACCAGGCGGCGCTCGATGCCCACAACAAGACCGCTCATTTCATCGAGGGCGTGAAGAAGCTGCAGGATGCCTGCAGCACGCTGCAGATCCATCGCGTGCACTGGCAGGGTTGATCCGGGTGTCCTGAGCGCCGACAAGCCCCGACAATGAGCGGGTCATGAAGAATCCGCACGTCAGCGCACTCGCGGCCGCCCATGGGGCGGCCGTGCTTTTCGGGCTCACCGGCATCCTCGGGGCCCTTATCCGTTTCGATGCCGTGGCCATCACCGCCGGCAGGGCAGGGTTCGCCGCAACCGCGCTGCTGGTGCTGGCCCTGGTGCAGCGCAGGCCGTTGCGGCAGGGGCTGGGGCGCCGTCGCACCGGCATCCTGCTGGTCAGCGGCCTGCTGCTGGCCGTGCACTGGATCACCTTCTTTCTGGCCGTCAAGGTGGGCGGCGTTGCCGTGGCCACGCTCGGCTTTGCCAGCTTCCCGGCCTTCATCGCCCTGCTGGACGTCGTGCTGTTCCGTGAGCGCATTGGCCGGGCAGAGGGCATGATGCTCTCGCTCGTCACCCTGGGGCTGGTGCTGGTCACGCCCTCGTTCGACGTCGGTGACCGGGGCACCGTGGGACTTCTCTGGGGGCTGGCCTCGGGGCTGAGCTTTGCTGGTCTGGCCATCTGCAACCGTCGCGGCAGTCGGGGCATGGATGCCATCCAGGTGGCCTTCTGGCAGAACCTCCTCGTTGTGCTGCTGGTGTTGCCACTGCTGGGCCTGGGTCTGGCAGGCAGGGACGATGGAGTGCCCATGACGGATGCCGCACATGTCGCATCCCCGGCGGCGTTTCTCCAGGCCGCCTCCTCCGATGCGGCCCCTCACCAGCTGGCCCCTCCTCAGGTAGCTCACTCGCAGGCGCCTTCCTCCTGGGGGTTCGGGGCTGCCGCCATCGACTGGGCAAGCTGGTTCTGGCTGGCCGTGCTGGGCGTCCTGTGCACGGGTCTGGCACATACCCTGTTCGTCAAAAGCCTTGAGTCGCTTGATGCCCGCAGTGCCGGAATGATCATTGCCCTCGAACCGGTCTACGCCATCGCCTGCGCCTGGTGGCTGTTCGGCGAAGAGCCCTCGGGGCGCATGCTGGTGGGAGCGTCACTCATCATCCTGGCCACCGTACTGTTGGCCATGGGCCACACGCCCTCGGCCGCCCGGAAGGGGGCTTCCGACGGCGTGAAGGCCTGACCCTTTCAGCGGACCGCCTGTCGGTATCTCGTGCCACCGTACGCCCGGCCTCCAGCCCTGTCCCGCGCCGTGTCTCGCCGCTGCGTCGCATCGTGGCGCGCTGCCCGACAGGAGGTCGCGTCCCACGCCACAGCCCGACGTTTTTCTCTTTGAAACACCCACGGCAGATCGCTCCGGGCTTACAATCGATCCCGCTCCAACCCCTTGTCTAGCGTGACGGTAGGCATGGGGACACTGTATGTGTTATTTTTACGGAACGGCAAGTCGCTGCGGCCCATGGCTCGCCAGCACCTGTCATCCCGTGGAAAACGGCTCGTGCAGCGGGTTCCCGGCGTTTGCACACCCTCGTGGCGCGCCAGGGTTTTCCTTCGGTTCAGCTTTCCTGCGGTCGGGATCCTCCTCCCGTCCTGCCGGGTCGACCGCCGTCGAGCATGACGGTGGCGCCTTCGTCTTCATGCGGCCTTCGGCCGTTTTCGTTTTTCTGGCAAACCGGGCCGGATGGCCCGTTGCGCCCTGTCGTTCTGGAATGTACGCCCTATGAAACGTGATGTCCTGCCTGCCGCCCACACCTCGTCGGCGCTGCCCGTCCAGCCCATCAGCCAGGATGTGCTGGCCGAGAAGTACCTGAAGGACGGTGAGAAGACCGAAGCCGAGCTGTTTGCCCGGGTGGCGCGCGCGCTGGCCTCGGTCGAGAAGCCCGAGATCCGTGACGAGTGGGAAGCGAAGTTCCTGGGCAACCTGCATGCCGGTGCCATCGGCGCGGGCCGCATCATGAGTGCAGCCGGTACCGACATCCAGGCCACCCTCATCAACTGTTTCGTGCAGCCCGTGGGTGACTGCATCCAGGGCTACGACGACCAGGGCTACCCCGGCATCTACGAGGCCCTGCGCGAGGCGGCCGAGACCATGCGTCGCGGCGGCGGCGTCGGCTACGACTTCTCCCGCATCCGCCCCAATGGCGCCGAGGTCAAGGGCACGCACTCCATCGCCTCCGGCCCGTGCAGCTACATCAACGTCTTCGACCAGAGCTGCGCCACCGTCGAGAGCGCCGGCAGCCGCCGTGGCGCCCAGATGGGCGTGCTGCGCATCGACCATCCGGACGTGCTGGACTTCATCACCGCCAAGCGCACCCCGGGCCGCTGGAACAACTTCAACGTCTCGGTCGGCGTCACCGACGCCTTCATGAAGGCGCTGCAGGACAACGCCGACTGGGAGCTGGTGCACCGCGCCCGCCCCGGCCGCAAGGTCATGGCCGCCGGCGCCTACCAGCGTGACGACGGCAAGTGGGTCTACCGCCGCGTGCCGGCCCGGCAGCTGTGGGACACCATCATGAAGTCGACCTACGACTTCGCCGAGCCCGGCATCCTGTTCCTCGACGCCATCGGCCGCGACAACAACCTCAACTACTGCGAGACCATCGAGGCCACCAACCCCTGTGGCGAGCAGCCGCTGCCGCCCTATGGCTGCTGCGACCTGGGTCCCATCATCCTCACCCGCTTCGTGCGCAACGCCTTCGGTCAGGGCGGCGAGCCGACCTTCGACTTCGCCGCGTTCGAGGACGTGGTGGCCATCCAGGTGCGCGCGCTGGACAACGTGCTGGACGTGACCTTCTGGCCGCTGGACAAGCAGCGCGCCGAAGCCGCCGCCAAGCGCCGCATTGGCGTGGGCTTCACCGGCCTGGGCAACACGCTGGCCATGCTGAAGCTGCGCTACGACCGCGCCGAGGGCCGCGCCATGGCCGCCCGCATTGCCGAGACCATGCGCAACGCCGCCTACCGTGCCTCGGTCGAGCTGGCCAAGGAAAAGGGCGCCTTCCCGCAGTTCGACGCCGACCGCTACCTGGGCAAGGGCAGCAAGAAGGGTGAGGGCAGCTTCGCCTCGCGCCTGCCTGACGACATCAAGGCCGACATCCGCAAGTACGGCATCCGCAACAGCCACCTGCTGTCCATCGCGCCTACCGGCACGGTCAGCCTGGCCTTTGCCGACAACGCCAGCAACGGCATCGAGCCGCCGTTCTCCTGGACCTACACGCGCCGCAAGCGCGAGGCCGACGGCAGCCGCAGCGAATACGTGGTCGAGGATCACGCCTGGCGGCTGTTCAAGTCGCAGGGCGGTGACGTGGACAACCTGCCCGACTACTTCGTCAACGCCCTGGCCATGACGGCCCAGGAACACGTGGCGATGATGGAGGCCGTGCAGCCCTACGTCGACACCTCCATCTCCAAGACCGTCAACGTCCCGGCCGACTACCCCTACGAAGACTTCAAGGACCTGTACCAGCAGGCCTGGAAGGCCCGCCTGAAGGGTCTGGCCACCTACCGGCCCAATCCCATCCTGGGCGCCGTGCTGGAAGCCGAGCCCGCCAAGAAGGAAGAGAAGCCTGCCGACAAGGCCGAGGCTGCCGCGCAGCAGCACGAGCAGGATCCGATGCGCAAGGTGATCGAGCGCCGTCCGCAGGGTGCGCTCAACGCCGTGGCCGAGAAGATCGAGTACTGGACGCACGAAGGCCAGCAGCGCCTCTACCTCATCGTCTCCTTCCTGCCGGTCGAGGGCACCGACGGTCGCACCGTCGAGCGCGCCATCGAGTTCTTCATGCCCGTGGGCCAGAGCGGCGAATCGCAGCAGTGGATCACCGCCACCATGCGGATGCTCAGCCTGGCGGCCCGTGGCGGCTTCCTCGATCGTGCGCTGTCCGACATGCGCAAGGTCACCTGGGACCGTGGCCCGGTGCGTCTGGGCACCTATGAGAAGGCCGACGGCACCCACGTGCCGCGCTGGCACGACAGTGAAGTCGCCGCCATCGCCTACGCCATCCAGAACCTCATCGCCAAGCGCCAGGAGGCCGTGCAGGCCTCGCTGTTCGAGCCGGGCGAGCTGCCGTCGGTCGAGCCGGCCGTGCAGGCAGCCCCCGAATCCTCGGGCATCATGGCCGGGAAAAAATGCAGCGAGTGCGGTGCCTATGCGATGATCCGGAAAGACGGCTGCGACTACTGCACCCAGTGCGGCATGCTCGGCAGCTGCGGTTGATCGGCCGCCCCGGCTGATCCACTTCCCCACAGGAGGCGCCCTTGGCCATCCAGCTGTCCACCCTGCTGTTTGCCCTGGTCGTGGCCCTGATGCCGGCTGCGACCCGTGCCGCTGCGGATGCGCCGGCACCGACGCCGACACATTCCGACTGTACTGCCCAGGCCCCCATCCGCCTGGGCGGGCTGGACTGGGAAAGTGGCCAGATCACCACGGCGCTGCTGGACCTGCTGCTGCGCGAGGGCCTGGGCTGCCGCACCGAGGTGGTGCCCGGCTCGGTGCCCAGCCTGGAGTCGGCCCTCATCCAGGACGACATCCAGATCATTGCCGAACAATGGGTTGGACGCTCGCCCGGTATCGAGAAGGCCGTGGCCGAGAAGAAGGTCGCCATCCTGGGCGACACGCTCACCGGCGGTGCCGTGCAGGGCTGGTATGTGCCCCGCTACGTGCAGGAGCAGCACCCCGACCTGAAGTCGGTGGATGACCTGGCTCGCCACGCTCACCTGTTCCCCAATCCCGAACAGCCCGGTCAGGCACGCTTCCTGAACTGCCCGGCCGGCTGGGCCTGCGAGACCTTCAACACCCGCTTGCTGGCCAACACCGGGCTTTCCAAACGCTACGCCAACGTCCATCCCGGTACCGGTGCGGCGCTGGATGCCGAGATCGCTTCTGCCATCGCCCGCCGCGAGCCCTTGCTCTTCTACTATTGGCACCCGGCCGGCCTCATGGCCAAGTACGACCTGGTGCCCATCGCGTTCCCCGACTATGACGCCAGTTGCTGGCCCGAGCTGATGAACCCGGGTTCCCGTGACCGCTGCGTCTCGGGCTTTCCGGTGTCCCGGCTGGCCATGGCCGTCTCGGATTCGCTGCAGAAGCAGTATCCGCAGGTGGTGGCGCTCATCCGGAAACTCCAGCTGTCGCCCGAGGTGCTCGACCGGCTCATTCTCGACATGACCGAGAACCGTCGTGACGGCCCCACTCAGGCGCGCCTCTTCCTGCAGCAGCGCCCCGAGCTGTGGACACCCTGGCTGCCGGCCGAGGCCGCCCAGCGTGTCGCCCGCCGGCTGGGCATCGACATGGCGCGCCTGCCGGGGCAGAAGGGCGCCACGGAAGCGCCCGCTGCTTCGGACAGCGCGGAAGCCACTGGTCCGGAAGCCTTCTTCCCCGCCTGGTCGGTGGCCGACTGGCTCAACGACAGCCTGGCACGGCTCGTTTCCCGCCATGGCGAGAGCTTCCGCGCCTTCAGCCAGTCGCTGCTGCATGGCCTGCTGCTGCCGCTGGAGCGCGCGCTGGGAGCCGTGCCACCCTGGTTGCTGCTGGCGCTGCTGGCCGGCCTGGCCTGGCACGCCACGGGCAGCCTCGGGTCGGCCGCCTTCAGCGCTGCCGGCTTCTACCTCATCGGAGGGCTGGGCCTGTGGACGCCGCTCTTGCAGACCCTGGCGCTGCTGGTTGCAGCCTTCCTCTTCATCCTCGTGATCGGCTTCCCGCTGGGCATCCTGATGGCGCGCAGCCGATGGCTGCACCGCTGGCTCTCGCCCGTGCTGGACATCATCCAGACCATGCCCAGCTTCGTCTATCTCATTCCGGTGCTGATGCTCTTCGGCATCGGCCGCATTCCGGCGCTGTTTGCCACCGTGGTCTACGCCACGGCCCCACTGGTGCGTCTCACCGCCCTGGGCATCCGCGAGGTTGACGCCCGGATGGTCGAGTCGGCCGAATCCTTCGGCTGCACCCGCACCCAGCTCCTGTTCTGGGTGCTGCTGCCGCAGGCACGGCCCGCCATCCTGGCCGGCATCAACCAGGCCGTCATGATGTCGCTGGGCATGGTCGTGGTGGCCTCGATGATCGGTGCGCGCGGCCTGGGCGAGAACGTGCTGCAGGCCATCCAGACGCTGGACATCGGCCGGGGCGTGCAGGCCGGCGCCGCCATCGTCATCCTGGCCATCGTCATCGATCGCATCACCCAGGCCTACGGACGAAGGGGGAACAGATGACCCGCATCGTGTTCGAGGATGTCAGCAAGATCTATGGCGATCGCCCCCGCCAGGTGCAGGAGGCCATGGCCCTGTTGCGCCAGAACGTGCCCAGCGACGAGATCTTTGCGCGCACCGGCTGCCGTGTCGGGCTGCGTCACATCAGCCTGGAGATTCCCTCAGGCGGCATCTTCTGCGTCATCGGCCTGTCCGGCTCGGGCAAGTCCACGCTGGTGCGCCACATCAACCGGCTCATCGAGCCCACCTGCGGCCGCATCCAGGCCTGCGACATCGATGTCACCGCACTGGATGCGCGGGGTCTGCGTGAGTTCCGTCGTTCCCGGGTCAGCATGGTGTTCCAGCACTTCGGGTTGCTGCCGCACCTGACGGTGATGCAGAACACCTGCTTCGGCCTGCGTGTGCGGGGCCTGTCTGCCAAAGAGCAGCGCGAGCGCGCCTGCCACTGGCTGCGCGAGATGGAACTGGCCGACATGGCCGACAGCTATCCGGAGCAGCTCTCGGGCGGCATGCGCCAGCGCGTGGGGCTGGCGCGGGCGCTGACGGCCGATACCGACATCATCCTGATGGACGAAGCCTTCTCGGCGCTCGATCCGCTCATCCGCATCCGTCTGCAGGACACCGTACTGGCCCTGCAGCAGCGGCTGGGCAAGACCATCGTCTTCATCACCCACGACATCGACGAGGCGCTGAAGATGGGCAGTCGCCTGGCCATCCTCAACGCCGGCGAGCTGGTGCAGGTCGGCACCCCGCAGGAACTGCTCGACCATCCGGCCAACGACTACGTGGCCGAGTTCATGCGCACGGCCCGCCAGCCTGGCAACGCCCGCTGAAGGGGACTGCGCTAGGGGGCTGCTGGGGAGCAACC
>ERZ773075.968-NODE-968-length-17303-cov-6.85111_pt1 | contig 17303 bp, 16 predicted proteins | sample MGYA00580614_ERZ773075 | MGnify/ENA primary metagenome ERZ773075 (study PRJEB29015, sample SAMEA2738021) | human oral metagenome | biome: human oral; feature: human-associated habitat; material: dental | place: China | collected 2043 ... | reverse complement strand
TCGTGCTGGTGAGCACCCACGATGAGGACGCGCCCGCCCGGCAGGACGATACCGTGATCGAACTCTAATGCGGCGCGAAGTCTAGGAATGAGAGCGTTTTACCTGTAAAACATTCGGTAAAGTTGAATTAACCCTTTTCACCGGGGTAGAGCACACGGCACGCATTATGAAATTTACCCCCCGTGATGACTCTTAGGGTGGAGACGGCTGGAGCACCACAGATTCCGAGCGCGCGAGGCACCAAATCTGCGTGCGGAAGGCGCGCAAGCGCAGTGGGAATGCTGTTCTACAAGATAGTAGAAACGGCTCAAGCGATCCTCATCAGCTACATTCTGATTGATGGATCGGCTCAAGCCGTTTCTTACATCGTAGGCGTTATCTCAACCTGGATTAGGAACCTGAGGTAACGACCCTGCTCACTGGAAGGGCTTGGTAGCGGCAACTACTGAGCCCTTCCGTTCATGAGCGTTTGCATCATGAAATATGCTTTTAGTCTAGCACGCCGCCTACTGGCTGCCGGAGGCCGTTCTTCTGCAAGAGAATCTTAGGTACAACCTTTGTCTGGGAAGCACAACAGTTTCTGCAACCGTCTCAGAAAATAAGGCCGCGCGGTAGGTTATCTCAACTTATCCCCAGATATCCCTTAAAGGGGATAACCGGGGATATAATAGGATAACTGTTTTGAGACCCAATCACGAGAGGCGGAACATATGGAAGCGCAGCTTAACCCCTTTCAGCCGGGAGCTGGTCTTGTCCCGCCTGAGTTGGTGGGGCGAGATGAGCATATTAATGCTTTTGATGTTCTTATACAACGGGCTCGTCACCGTCTTCTAGGACGTGGCATGATGCTTTACGGTTTACGCGGCGTGGGGAAAACAGTTCTCTTGAACCGCATGCATGCGATGGCATCCCGTGCAGGTTGGACCACCATCAAAATTGAGGGGTCGCTTCAGGAAGATAGCCGTAAGCAGCTACACCTCAAACTTGGTTCTGAACTTACCCAAGCTGTTCTGAAGCTGCGTAATAAGACAAGTAACGGGGTGTGGCAAAATCTAGCAGAGAAAGTGTCGTCATTATCGGTGACTCTTGGATTTGCCGGTGCAAGTGTGGCACTAAAAATAGATATGCGGCAGGATATTCAAGGAACTGGGGTGATGGAATTTGACCTTCCAGATATTCTTCTTGAGCTTGCTGAACTTCAGCTAGAAGCTACAAGCCCAGCAGCTGTAGGAATTTTTATTGATGAAGTTCAAGACTTAGAAGATGGTTTCTTAGATACTCTGCTCACCATGCAGCATGAAGCCGGGCAGAAAGGGTTACCGCTCTATCTTATAGGTGCTGGGCTGCCTTCGGTTCCAGCTCGGATGGGCGATATCAAAACATATGCTGAGCGTCTTTTTACATATACAGAGATTGGTGCTTTACCTGAGGAGGCAACCCGTCGTGCTTTCACTGACCCATTTCGCAGGTATTCTCACGGTGAGTTTGCCGAGGACGCGCTGGCAACCATGGTAGAGGCATCTCAAGGGTATCCGTACTTTGTACAACAGCTCGGTGAAACCCTGTGGGATTTAGCCGATGGTCCTGATATTACGTTAGAAGATTCCATGAACGCTGTTACGTTAGGACGTGCCGCGTTAGATGGAGGGTTCTACCGAACTCGATGGGAACGGGCAACACAGCGAGAGAAAAGGTATCTGGTGGCTCTCGCCCAGCTTGTTGAAGCGAACGGACAAGCAGTACCGACCAGCGCATTGGCAGAGCCGCTTCAGTCTGTTAATATCTCAAGTTTTAGTAAAGTGCGTGCTTCTCTAGTGAAGAAAGGTCTACTGTACAGCCCTGCATATGGTCGGATCGCTTTTACGGTGCCGGGGATGGATCGGTTCATTAAGCGGTCGGCACAGTAGCTGCACAAAGTTATCTCAACTTATCGGGACTTATCTTGAAAATTCCGATAATCTCCGATAATCTCCGATAACTTTTGCCCCCATAAAAAGAGCCTTTATGTGAATAAAGCGGTGAAAAATACTCTTTATTCACATAAAGGCTCTTTTTTATACCAGGGGAGAGGCGGGAGAGAGCCTACCGAATCAGCGAGAGCAGTTCCTCGTGCACGGTGGTATCGCCCGTCACCTCTGGGTGGAAAGAAATGCCGATAATGTTCCCGGCGCGCACGCCCACAATCTTGCCCTCATGATGCGCCACCACCTGCACGCCTTCACCGGTGCGGGTCACAATCGGCGCGCGAATAAACGCCGTATCGATCACGACTTCCTCACCTGAGGGTGTAAGCCACGGCAAATGAACCTGCGCCGAATCGACCTGCGAGCCGAAGGCGTTACGCCCAACCGAAACATCCAACACACCGAGCGACTGCTGCCCCGGAGCCGGATCGTCAATCACAGTCGAGAGCATAATCAGCCCGGCGCAGGTTCCCAGGGTCGGCAAGCCCCCCGAAATAGCCTCAATCAACGGCTGGCGCAGCCCAAAAATACGGGTCAGCCTGTCAATTGTGGAAGATTCGCCGCCGGGCAGAACCAGCGCATCCAGGTTCGCCAGCTGCTCGGCACTTTTGACGAGCACCACATGCGCCCCCAGGGATTCGAGCATGCGCGCGTGTTCGGCAACGCCGCCCTGCAGCGCCAAAACACCCACAGTTTTGCCCGCACCGGGCAGGGCAGCCGGGGGAAGAACCTCAGTCTCGCTCATGAGCCTATCTTTCTGCAACACGAGGTTGCTCACACAATGTAGAACGTTGAGTTGCGGGCTGCGTTTGAGAGCACCAAACTCACCCGAGCGGATAACGCATCTGAACAGAGTCGGGGGCGAAGCCCGCACCGAGCTTCACCCCCTGCACGCCTTGACCGGGCACCCTCACCTGATCCGAATATACCGATCGGCGAGCGCGCGTCCGCCACGTGGCGACCTGTACTTACCAGCCGCGCTCCGCCAGGCGATGCGGCGCGGGCAGATCGGCAACGTTGATGCCGACCATGGCCTCGCCCAAACCGCGCGATGCATCCGCCAGTTTTTCGGGGTCGTTGTAGAACGCGGTTGCCTTCACGATGGCCTTGGCACGTGCCTCGGGGTTGCCGGATTTGAAGATGCCGGAGCCGACGAATACGCCGTCCGCGCCCAGCTGCATCATCATGGCGGCGTCGGCGGGGGTTGCCACGCCACCGGCGGTAAACATGACCACGGGCAGCTTACCGGTTTTCGCAACTTCGAGCACCAGGTCGTAGGGGGCGGCAAGTTCTTTCGCCTTCACGTACAGCTCGTCGGGCATGGTGCTGTACAGGCCCTGCAGCTCGGCGATCTGGCGCTTAATGGTGCGGATATGCTTGGTTGCCTCCGAGACGTCACCGGTGCCAGCTTCACCCTTCGAGCGGATCATGGCGGCACCCTCGGCGATACGGCGCAGCGCCTCACCCAGGTTGGTGGCGCCGCATACGAACGGCACCGTGAACTGGTGCTTGTCAATGTGGTTCACGTAATCGGCGGGGGAGAGCACCTCTGACTCGTCGATGTAATCCACCTTGAGGCTTTCAAGAATCTGCGCCTCAACAAAATGCCCGATGCGCGCCTTCGCCATCACGGGAATCGAGACGGCGTTAATGATGCCCTCAATCATGTCGGGGTCGGACATACGGGCCACGCCGCCCTGCGCACGAATATCGGCGGGTACGCGCTCAAGCGCCATGACGGCGACGGCGCCAGCATCTTCGGCGATCTTGGCCTGTTCGGGGGTGACGACGTCCATAATGACGCCGCCCTTGAGCATGTCGGCAAGCCCGCGCTTCACGAGCGGGGAGCCGGTTACTGGGGAATTAGTCTGTTCAGTCATGCCCCCATTTTCTCACGTTTGGTGCATGTACGCTCGCCCCGTGACGGATTTTCTGCCGCAGGGCGCGCATCTTTGTGTCTGCGCGACATGAATCGTCATATTTCGTGATGCTCACGGCGTTATACAGCCTCGTAAACCGACGCTTATAGAACGGATAATACTAGGGCTCGGTGTGCACCCTGCACAGGGCATCTCACATGCGCGGGTCTTTTGCACCTAGAACTACAGCACCGCGAAGAGAGTGCCGTTCAGCATAAAGCCCCGTATTTTTACCCCGTGATATGTTGGAATATGCGCGCCTTCACAGGTGTTATTCTGGCGCTGTTTATTCCTCTTCAACCTCCAACACACATCAAGGAACATCACCGTGCTTGAAGTCATTATTGCCCTATCGCTGGCAATTCTTCTGGGTAATATCCTTGCCCATAAAATACGAATAACTCCCGCCATTATGCTCATTTTCATGGGGTTTGTGCTGGCGCTTATCCCCGTTCACGCCATGCATGAGGTGCGTGAGGCCGGGTTGCCCCCGCACGTGATTCTCGAAATCTTCCTGCCCGTGATGCTGTTCTGGGAGACCCGAAACACCTCTTGGCGTGAGGTACGCGCCCGTCTGCGCGGCATTCTGCTCTCGGGTACGGTGCTCGTAATTTTTACGGCGTTCGTTATCGCCTGGGTGCTTCACACCTTCATGGGCATCTACATGTGGCATGTGGCGCTGATTATCGGTGTGGCGCTCGCCCCCACCGATGCCGTGGCTGTGGCAACGCTCAACGGCAAACTCCCTAAAGCCTCCATTACCACCCTTAAAGCGGAAGCGCTCATTAACGACGGCACCACCCTAGTTCTTTTCGCACTTGCCCTGCAGCTTGCGGGCGGTCATGAACTTGCCCTGGGGAACGCATCCGGAATGTTCTTCTTCTCGTTCCTGATTGGAACTCTCGCTGGCCTGGCCGTTGGGTGGGGTGCAAATAAGCTGCGTGCGTATATGGGCAGCCCCATGAACTTCAGTGTGTTCATGTTCACCATACCGTTTATTGCTTTCTTCCTCTCTGAAGAGATCGAGCCTTTTGAAGGCATGAAAGGTTCCGGAGTGGTAGCCGTGGTGGTCGCAGCGTTCTACCTGACCTATCGTGGACCGGATACCATCAAACCCCAAAACCGTTTCTATGGTCTGCCCATCTGGTCGTTTGTTTCCTATGTCATGAACGGTGCGCTCTTCGTGCTTGTGGGTGTGCAGCTGCCCAGCGCCGCCGAGCATATGGAAGGCGTCATTCATGAATACAACTATGCGTGGGCTTCTGCACTCGCCGTGATTGTGGTGGCATGGCTCGTTTCCATTGCGGCGCGTTTTATTTTCCTGCACGTCACGATCGGTATTATTCGTGCCCTTGACCGTTCAGAAAAGCAGAGGCGGCTGCGCACAACCTTCCGTGGTCGTGTGGTGAGCACCTTTGCGGGACTGCGCGGCGGTGTTTCCCTTGCGGTGGCTCTCTCCGTGCCGACTAACGTTCCCGGGCGTGACTTTATTATCTTTATTGTTGCGGGCGTGGTTCTGCTGTCGATGGTGGTTCAGGGGATGCTCCTGCCGCTCGTTATTAGGTGGGCAAAAATCCCGGTTGATACCACCGAAGAAGACGAGATTAGTGAAGCAGTGCGCACGATAATTGCCGAGTCCTTCGACTCTGTGGCTGAGATCGGCCAGGAAATTGGTGCACCACAGGAGATTATCGACCGCATCGCCGAAGAACAGATGTACAACGCGAGTATGTACCGCAACCTGCACACCGTTCGTAAACACGGTGCGAACGCTCCGGAAGAAGCCCGCCGCATTATTGAGGCGAGCGACCTTGAGAAAGAGCTGCGCCTGCGGCATTTGGAGAAACAGCGTGAAGTGCTCAAGCGCCTGCGTAATGAGCGCACGATCGATATGAACGTGCTCCACAAGATTCAGGAGCGCCTGGATATTGAGGAGGTTCGCGTGCTCGGCCCGGGTGAGCTGGAGTAACGCAAACACTGGTAGTCGTGCCCCGTGGTTCTGTGCACGGTATGCTGGTATGCGTGAGTAATAAGCCAGCCACCTCGCAGCAGCACACACCGCAGATACCGGCCCCCGGCTCACCCACCCCCGCCACCGCACAGGGCCGGGGCGCACTTGCCGTGCACGCAGTCATCTACCTGCTTTTTGGTCTGAGCACCATCTTTATTCAAACCCCCGACTGGGGTACCGATAGGCTGCTCATTGGAGGGCTGATGCTTGCCCTCGGCGCCTCCCACTGGTGGGTTTCACGTGGAACACGCTACGGCCCGGCCACCAGCGCCACACTCATCTCGGTTGCGCTCGTGCAGGCCGCCTCCGGGGCGTTACTAATCGCCCAGCCAGATGCACCCGCCCCAATCCTGCTGGCCACCTGCGGCGGTATTGGCCTTGGCGCCCTTCTGAAAGGCCTGCTGGGGGCGCGGTACCGCTCCGTTATTGCTGCGGCGCGTGACTGGGTGCTGGAGGGCGCGGTGATGCTCGCAGCCGCACTCGCTGTACCGTTCATGGCGAACATCGGGCCGAAAGCGGTGCTGGGAGTCACCGGCGGCGGGGCGCTCATAGCGGGTGTTTTCCTGCTGGTTGGTGCCCTGGGTGCACGTACCGAAGGCACGCCCGGGGCGTAATGTTGGCGCTGGATAATGGGTGTGGAACCGTGGACGCGTACACTGGTTTAGACGCACACAAAAGGAGGGTTCGTGGCTGAAGACCGCCCGCGGGGGCTCAAAGCCCAAGTGAAAGGGCCGCTGATTATTGCTGCTGCGCTTGCGCTCGCGGCATTCTTTGCGGTGTTCGTTTTTGCAACCGGAGGCACCCATAATAAACCGAATATCGGCCTGGCTTTGGGTGTGGCGGGTGCCGTGTTTATCGTGACCCTGGTGGTGTGCGCAACCTTGATTCTGGTGGACCGTCCAAACGACCCGTCGCTGGGGCAGGGCACGGGCATTAATCGTTCTTCAGCTGAACTGTATGCCCGGGCAAAAGCTAAACGAGAAGCAGCGGAACGTGAGAAAGCCCGTGCTGAGGGGAACTCACAAGCGGCCGGAACCAAAGCGGAAACAGCCGAGAATGATGCTGAGCCCCCTAAGACGACTGACAGCTAATCGGCGCGCTGAGGCGGTATGCTAAGCTGGTTCTATCTTTATGAGTATACGCCTTATGGCGAGAGGAGCTGGTAGTGCTACCTGTCAACTCCTCTCTACGGGTAGAACAATTACCTTAGGCTCTTGGTGCTTATGCGCATCAAGAGCCTTTTTATGTCGTGTGTGGGGCGGCGGGAAAACTATTTTGTGTGAGAAAGAGCCGCTTTCCGCGCGCCCATCATGGCGCGCTGTACCCCCACTATTGAGGCCAGTACCAGCACGAAGCCGAGCATCGACAGCGGTGTCATGTTTTGTCCTAAGAAAATCCAGCCAAGGATAAAGGCGGTGACTGGGCTGAGCGGTCCCAGGGACGCAATGACCGCGGGCGGCAGCTTCGAGAGCCCATGAAAATACACGCAGTAGGCGAGCGCTGTGCCCACCAGGCAGAGGAAGGCGTATCCACCGATATTTGCGGCGGTGAGCGGCGGCAGCGGTTCCTCGGTCAGCAGGGCAATCGGTAGCAGGAATATTCCGCCCACGAGCAGCTGCCACCCCGTCATGGCGAGAGTCGAGAGAGACGATGTGCCCATGGAGGTGAAGAAAATTCCGCACGCCATGGCGACAGCCCCGGTGAGCGCCGCGAGAATGCCGATCACATCGAAGGTGGTGCTGGGGGATGCGACCAGCAGAATAATGCCGATAATGCCCATAAGTGCGGCAAGCCATGCCGATGCGGGAGTCGCTTTCTTAGCAACTGTTCGGGTGAGGACGAGGACGAAAATAGTTTGTGTTGAGCTGAGAATCGCCGCCAGTCCGCCGGGCAGGCGGTATGCAGAGACGAACAGCATCGCCTGGAATAGACCGATGTTGAGTATGCCGAGAAGAATAATTCGGCCCAGCTCTTTCTTGTGCGGGAACTCTCGGGTGATGAGCAGCAGCAGCAAACCTGCTGGCAGCACGCGGATCAGTGCGGCGGTGAAGGGACGGTTGGGCGGCAGAAACTCGGAGGTGATGAGGTAGGTTGATCCCCAAACCATGGGGACGAACGCCGTGATGATCAGCAGAGGAAGACGGTTTTTCATAGTTCTTCGTAGTCGGATAGATGTCTTGAGTTCAAGATAAACCCTAATCGCTTTTTGTCTTGAAAGCAAGATAAAATAGTAGTGAGCCGACTCTAGGAGGAATATGTCGAGCGCCCGTTCCCGCAGTACCCACCCCGATGCCGTGGACGTCATTATTGATCAGTGGAAACGTGAACTCCCCGAGTTGGCTTCTGAAAATATGGCCTTGATTGGCCGTCTTAGGCGATGCTCCATCCTACTCGCGCCGCGCCTTGACGAGGTTTTTGCTGCCCATGACCTCAGTAATGGCGCCTTCGATGTGTTGGCGACGTTACGCCGCGCGGGTGCACCCTATATTCTGACCCCGACCGAGCTTTTTGCTTCGCTCATGGTTACCTCGGGCACTATGACAACCCGCCTGCAGAGGGTGCAGAAGCGTGGGCTTATTGAGCGCATCCCTAACCCGGACGATGCCCGCAGTATGCTCGTGAAGCTGACGGGCGCCGGGCGTGAATTGGTGGAAAAAGTCGTCTTCGAACATGTGGAAAACGAGCGGCGTATTCTGGAAAAGCTGCCCGCTGAGACACGCCGTCAGCTGGATGCAGGCCTCGCCGAGCTGATGCGGGTGCTGGAGGATGCGAAGAAGGATTAGGGTAGTGGCGCGTTAGGCTACCGTGCTTCATGGTTCCTCCGAGAGACGCTTTTTGATATATTAGTAAATGCATTGATAATCAATGTATTTACTAATATGCGCAATGGAACATAACACTCTCGTAAGAAGGGAATACACGATGTGGAGCACCCAGCATTCTCAGATTACTGATGTCAGCATATCTGCCTTGTGGCGCACCTTTATTGCGGTGCACAGTGGCGAACTTACCCTGCCCGGCGGCGACCATTTTGAACCTGAACGGGAACTCGCAGTGGGTACGCGTATCGCAATGACTCCAGCCGGTCAGGAACAGGTCATATCAACGGTCACCGAGTTCGTGCCTGAAAAACGCTACGCCGACGAGACCCCGTTTAACGGTCTAACCCTGACCTTCCGTCACGAGTTTGAGCCGGTTAAGGAAGGCACACGCATTACTCACACCCTAGAAATCACAGGGGATGAGGCAGGTACCATAGGTGCATACATAGGGCCTGGTATAAGCTCTGATTTTCCCGCCCAGATGAGCGAGCTTATTAAGGCGGCACGTGCATCATGAGTGTTAGCAGGTTTGCTGACCCCGGCGCCGACAGCCCGGGGTTTGTGCTGTGGAAACTAACCCAGCGATGGCAGCGAGCGGTGGCAGATGCCCTGGAACCGCTGGGCGTTACGCAGACTCAGTTCGTGATTCTCGCCTGCGCCTACTGGCTAACTCAAAAGACCGAATCTGTACAACAGATCGATATTGCTAAAGCTGCTGGCATGGATGCACAAATGGTCTCTGACGTGCTGCGGCGCCTAGAGAAAAGCGAGCTTGTACAGCGTGTTTCAAACCCCGCGGACGGGCGGTCAAAGAATGTTCTTCTCACGGACGCGGGGCAGGATATTGCGATTCAGGCGATTCCCGCTGTCGAGCAGGTAGATGCACAATTCTTCGGTACAATGCGCTCGACAACTCTGGCGGACCTGCGGGCGGCACTTGAGAGGTAAATGGGGGCATTTCTCTCCGGAAGGAGAGTGCCTTCATGGTCTTTTGGCGGTGTGCTAAGCTGGAACCATATTTCATAGGATACGCTCATGGCGGAGGAGCCCAGTAAGTTGGAATTACTAAGCTCCTCCTTGTGAGCAGGTTGTTACCTCAGGTTCTTAATCCAAGCTGAGATAAAGCCTACAACATGTGAAACGGCTTGAGTCGATCCATTAATCAGAATGTAGCTGATAAGGATCGCTTGAGCCGTTTCTACTATCTCGTAGAACAGCATTCCTACTGCGCTTGCGCGCCTTCCGCACGCAGATTTGGTGCCTCGCGCGCTCGGAATCTGCGGTACTCCAGCTCATCAGCTCATCCGCCCCGAGAGCCTTCAAAGAAGAGAAGATGTATTTCAAGGAATTTTTGGCGCAAAAGTTAGAATACATATTATATATAGATAGCAATAGGTAAAATATTGAAAGAAGACCCTTCTATTATAGAAGGAAGGGATAAATCAAAAAGTTTGCCTAGTGTGGTCATATCGCCGCCTGATAGATTCTTGATAGGCATATCAGCAGACTGTTGAATAATACTAGAAATTTGAGCTAGAGTTTCAGGCTGGATTCTAGCCAAAAGCTTGCTGCGACTGAAAATACTAGCATCTTGGGTAGTGCCGCTAATTGCCTTTCCAAATACACGATACTGACCATCTAAAACTCGGTCAGGATCAGCTGTGATAAATGCATTTGACTCGCAAGCTAGAACGGCAGTAAGAGCTTCTGGATCTCTTAGAATCGTTGCATAGTATTCACGGGTTGCTTGGCTGCGGAGATCATTTCTTAATCCTCGGATAATAAGAGAAGCAGTTTCTGCTTTTATTGATTCTTCTAAGCGGCGAGTTTCTTTCCACTGCTCCATCTGATCGGTAGGTACTGGATCTTCCAGAGCTTTTAATGTTGCTCGGCGTGCTATATTCTTGGCAATCTCTCCAGCAAGTTCAGGAGTGAAGACATCTAGGATTGAGGATACTTCATTGGGGCGGAACGTAGCTGAAAACTCAACAAAATCTCCTACATTGACTTTTTGAGCATCTGAGATTTGGTTTATCTGTTGTATTTGATTAGTCTGTCTTAGTTCATTGAAAATATGATGTAATGCGAGTGCTTCAGTGTGAAGAAACTTATTTTCTCCACTTTGAGACCCGGTATATGTTTTATCTTTTCCAGTACCATAATCAAATGAGCCACCGGCGTTAACATTTGCTATACCAGGTACATTGGCATTAAGGGAAGCGGTAGCTTTTTTGCCTGAATTGTGTTTATCTAATGTTGTACTGCTATTTGACTGACTAGAAGATGACTCTGTGAGAAATCCTCGTGAAAAACCTTGTTGAAGCAGATCTACAACCAGTTGATTATCACGATAAATAGTGACTGTTGGAGTTGAATCGCTCATTACTTGTAACCTACCTTATGATGACAACTATCTAATTATAAAAACCTAGAAGACATTCTACAGCTTCTTTGGTAAATTCTTAGAATCACTGACCTAGATCTTTTAGCATAAAAAACCTAAGGCCGATCTGGGTACAGCTGTCAAACGGGTCTGCGCCGAGCTTGAGAAAAAACTGCCCGAGTTCCTTGCCTAAGAACCCAAGAACTGCTGGGTATAAGGAACACTAAGAAGCCCGATGGTACTGAGGCAGTGTGCTAAGCTAGGTGCATATCTACGAAATAATCGCCTATTTATAGGCAAGAGGGGTCGGTAGCGTCAACTGCCAACCCCTCTCTATGAGTAGCAGACTACCTCAGACGCCTAAGGAATACTGAGATAGCTTCTACGACGTAAGAAACGGCTTGAGCCGATCCATCAATCAGAATGTAGCTGATGAGGATCGCTTGAGCCGTTTCTACTAGTTCGTAGAGAGACATGTCTACTCACCGCCTCTCTGCCCCGAGAGTCATCACGGAATGAACTATCTACGAAATGTGCCGGTGACTCATTCCGGGAAGAGGGCACTCATAACTTTACCGCATGTTTTACATAAAAATTATGTTTATTCCTAAAAATGCTACGTATATAAACCCCTGAAAATATGCTTGATAAAGAGCTCCGGCGTGTTGCGTATACAACTAATGATTGTTCCCCTAACTTAGGATGTATATAGGGTGTCAGATCGTATAAATTTTGTGTTCCCGTTCATCAATTAGTAGGAGAAACTATGCAGACCCTTATCATTAACGCCCACCCGGATCCCCAGAATAAAACTGCGTATTGCACCAACCGCCTCGTTGATTGCCTGACCGAGAAACTGCCGGATGCAACCGTGCTGAACCTCTACAATGAGGATATTCCCGAACTTACTGCCGAGACTCTGCCGGTCTTTAACGGCGCATACAGTGGGGATGGTAAAGATGCAGAGTTGAGCAAGGGTGCACAGCATTTTCTTGCGCGCAATGCCGAGCTGCTCGAACAGTTCAAGGCGGCCGACCGGGTGATTATCGCCATGCCGATGCACAATTTCACGGTGACCTCACGCCTGAAAGACTACCTGGACAACATCATCGTGCCGGGGCAGACCTTCCAGTACACTCGGGAGGGCCCGCAGGGTCTCATGGGCGGGCATAAGGCGTTGCTCGTGCAGTCAAGCGGCTCCGTATACAGCACCGGTCCGCTGGCACCGTGGGAGCAATCGTACCCCTTCCTGCGGACCGCATTTGGGATGCTCGGGTTCGATTCGACTGATATTGTGCGTGCCGAAGGCACCATGGATCCAAATATTGGTCCAGATGTCGCTGTTGAGCGCGCCTGCGCCGAGCTTGAACAAAAACTGCCCGAGTTCCTTGCCTAAGAACCCAAGAACCGCTGGGTAGAAGGAACATTAAGAAGCTCGCTACCCTTTCGACGCAATATGCCAAGCCGGAACCATATTTGCAACTGTTATTAGCCCTTCATGGGCAAGAGGGGTTGATAGCGCTAACTACCAACCCCTCTCTAGTCAGGCAGATGCTACCTCAGTCGCTTAAGGAATACTGAGATAGCTTCTACGGCATTAGAAACGGCTTGAGCCGATCCATCAATCAGGATATAGCTGATAAGGATCGCTTGAGCCGTTTCTACTAGTTCGTAGAGAGGCATGTCTACTCGCGCTTGCGCGCCTTCCGCACGCAGATTTGGTGCCTCGCGCGCTCGGAATCTGCGGTGCTCCAGCTCATCCGCCCCGAGAGTCATCACGGGGGTATATTTCATAGGATGTTCCGTGTGCTCTACCCCGGCGAAAAGGGTTATTTTAACTTTACCGCATGTTTTACGCAGAAAATGTGCCCCTTTAAAAGCGTTAGCATGTAAAAAGGCTCTTTATGTGAATAAAGCGTTGAAAAACTCTCTTTATTCACATAAAGAGCCTTTTTGCGTGGGAGGTTAGAAGGAGAAGCAGGGGAGAGGAACAGGAAGAAAAGCAGCGGGAGGAAGGGCTTACTTCTCAACAGGAAACGGGTACAATAGAGTCCCCTGCCCGCATCCGGCATGTAGCGCTGACCGATATTACCTGTGCCATGCCGCCCCAGAGACGGGCGCACTGCACAGACCAAGAAACGCATCTTCATGACACATAAACCTACACACGCCCTGCCCGAAAATACCGGCGCGGCAGACAACCCCAACGCAGCCGCAAAACTTGGCACAGCAGCACCGTCCGAGGCGAACCCGCCCGTCACCGGTGCAGTTCCGGCGGTGACAGGCACCGTACCCTCCACCACTGGCGCTATCCCGGCTGTGCCCGCACCTGATGCAGGCCCTGGGATGCCCAATATGGACGATCCCAAAAACATATACCTGCTCAAAGATGCCCCCGTTTTCAAGGCGCTTCTTGCTCTGGGTATCCCCATGGCGGCGGGTCTGGCGATCACCAGCATTTACAACGTCATTAACTCCTACTTTGTGGGGCACTACGGCACCGTCGAAGAGCTCGCCGCCACCGGATACGGCGTACCTGTTTTCGGTATCATCATGGCGATTGCGGGTGTGTTCGGTCTGGGCTCATCAACCCTGGCGTCGCGTCTGCTGGGCGAAGGCAACAAGGCACGTATTCGCAATGTGACCTCATTCGCCCTGTACTCTGCGCTTGCCTGCGGTGTGGTGGTCGCTATTGCCGGGTTCCTGTTCGCAGACCCGATTACCGGGCTGATGGGCGCCTCCGGAGCATCCTTTGAACCGACCAAAACCTTCGTGCACCTGCTCTTTTTGGGTGCGCCGTTTTCGGTCGGCATGTTTACCCTGGAACAGCTGGTGCGTTCTGAAGGTTACGCCAAACAATCCATGTACGGCATTATCTGGGGCGTCGCCATCAACTCAATTTTCGATGTTCTGCTGATTGCGGTCCTCGGCTGGGGTATCGCCGGTGCCGGTTGGGCGATGCTCGCCGCAAACGCCGCATCCATGGTGTACTACCTGCAGTTCCTTATCCGCAAGAGCCCCAACTTCTCGTGGAAACCCAGCGATTTCGTGATCGCCGGCGACATTATTAAACCCGTGTTCGCCGTGGGTGCCGCCGAACTGATTCAGAGTGCAAACCTGACCGTTTCCGCGCTGGTGCTCAACAATATTGCGGCAGGATACGGTGACGACTCCGTGGCCGCCTTTGGGCTGGCGATGCGCCTGAACATGGTACCCGAAATGCTGTGTATGGGTATCTGCATGGGCGGTATTCCGCTCTTCGCCTACGCCTACGGTGCCCGCAATCGAGACCGCGTGCGTTCGGCCTTGAAAACCGCCACAATGGTATCGGTGGCAACCTCCATTATCTTCACCACCCCCGTTTTGATATTCCGTCGCCAGCTTCTTGAGCTCGTGGGCGACTCCTCGCTGGTCGCCACCGGCGAGAAAGTGCTGATCGCGCTCATGCTCGCCGCCGTGTTTAATGCCGTGAGCATCGTGTTCGTCTCGTGGTTCCAGGCCGCCGGTAAAGGCTTGCCCGCCACGCTCATGACCCTGGGCATTGCCCTGCTTTTCTTCCCTGCGGTTATCTTCGGCAATATGTGGTTCGGATTCGACGGCCTCACCTGGGCGTTCCCCTTCACCCAGATCTCGGCGTGCGTGCTGGGCGTGATCCTGTTCTTCGCAACCGGCGGTACCAAGGTGAAGGACACGGCAGCGAACGAGACTGCTGCAGTGAAAGACCCCGCAAAAGCCTAGCCTCACCGCCGCCAACAGGCGCTGCAGCAGCGAAACACCATAAGGTTTAGGCGGTGTTCGTTACTGCCGCGCCAATAGAGGTATGATGAGCGAGGCAAACAACCACACCCCACGCACGGAAACGAGCACAAAGGAAGAGGCGCGCGTGCACGAAACAACCGACAACACCCCTGCATCGCGTGCGGCCGAAATCCTCGAATCCGGCGACGAAAGAAACATCTACTACCTCAAATCAGCCCCGCCCATGCGCGCCCTCCTGGCCCTGGGCATCCCCATGGCCACTGGCCTGGCGATTACCTCCATCTACAATGTGGTGAACTCCTACTTTGTGGGGCACTTCGGCACCGTTGAAGACCTGGCGGCCCTCATCTTCGGCTTTCCTGTTATCGGTGTCATCACCGCCCTGGCGGGCCTTTTCGGGGTGGGCGCATCCACCCTCACGGCGCGGCTGCTGGGCGAGAACAAAGCCGACCGCATCCCCGAAGTCACCTCATTCGCACTGTACGCGTCCCTGCTGTTCGGGGTGCTGCTGGCCCTGATCGGCGTGTTCTTCATCGACCCGCTCACCCACTTCATGGGGGCCTCAGGCGCCACCTACGAACCCACCCGCTGGTTCGTGACGATCCTGTTCATTGGTGCCCCGCCCTGGATGTGCATGTTCACCCTAGAGCAGCTGGTGCGGGCCGAAGGGTACGCCAAACAGTCCATGTACGGGCTGGCCTGGGGTGTGCTCGCCAACCTGGTGCTGGATGCGCTGCTCATTGGTGTGCTCCACATGGGCGCAGCCGGTTCCGGGTGGGCGCTCATGGGCTCAAACCTGGCGTGCATTATCTACTACATGCTGTTTCTGACCGCTAAAAGCAAGAACTTCTCGGTATCTCCCCGCGATTTCAAGCTCTCCGCCGACGTGCTCAAACCCGTACTGGCGGTGGGCTCCTCACAGCTGGTCTCCAGCCTGTTCCTGGTGGCCTCGGCTCTGGTGCTGAATAACCTGGCGGTCAAGTACGGGGATGCGGCAGTCGCCTCATTCGGTGTCTCAATCCGGCTGATTATGGTGCCAGAGACCCTGTGCATGGGTATCTGCATGGGCGGTATCCCGCTGTTCGCCTACGCCTACGGGGCACGGAACCGGGAGCGTCTGAGGGCCTCACTGAGAACGGCGGTGGCGCTGTCGGTGGGCACCTCGGCGGTGTTCTCCGTCCCGGTGTGGTTTTTCCGGGACTGGGCGCTGTACCTGACGGGCGGACCCACCCTGGTTGAGGCGGGCGATAAGGTGCTCACGGCCCTGCTGTGCTCGACCGTGTTCCACGCACTGGTGGTGCTGTGGATCTCCTGGTTCCAGGCGTGCGGCAAAGGAACAGCTGCGGTGGTGATGACCGCGAGCGTGGGTGTTTTCTTCTTCATCACGGTGCTGGCGGGGGAGGCACTGTTCGGGTTTGACGGGCTCACCTGGGCGTTCCCAGTAACCCAGATGGCCTCGTGCGCGCTCGGCGTGGTGCTGTTCGCGGTAACGGGCCGCACCCGCGTGCCCGCAACAGCCCCCGATGCGGGCGCTTCCGCATCGGCAGAACCGGGAGGGCAGGCCGCTGGGAGTGTTGGCGCCGGAATATAACGGCTCACGCCTGCGCGTACACTAGAGGTATGCGTGAACTTCAGGAAAAAATCGTGGCCCAGATGGGCGTTCGCCCCAATATGACCGAAGAGCAGGCGCGCCAGGAGATAACACGGCGCGTGCAGTTCCTGTGCGACTACGCGAAAGCGACCGGCACCCGCGGATTCGTGCTCGGCATTAGCGGCGGCATCGATTCCACACTGGCGGGCAGGCTCTGCCAACTCGCCAGCGAAAAACTCAACGCCGAAGGGTACCAAGCTCAGTTCATGGCGGTGCGCCTGCCCTATAAAACGCAGGTAGACGAAGAAGACGCACAAAAAGCCCTCGAATTCATCGCACCCGACCGTGCCGTCACCTTCAATATTGCGGATGCGGTCGATGGCTTCGATACCGCCTACACGGCTGCCGTGGGCACGCCCATCAGCGACTTCAACAAGGGAAATATAAAGGCGCGTGCCCGCATGATCGCCCAATATGCGCTCGCTGGCGACCCGTCCCTGCTGGTCGTCGGCACCGACCACGCGGCGGAATCCGTGACCGGTTTCTTCACGAAGTTCGGCGACGGTGGGGCGGATATACTGCCGCTGTCCGGGCTGAATAAGCGGCAGAATCAGCTGCTTCTGAGGGTTCTGGGCGCATCCGAGCGGCTGTGGGCTAAGCCGCCGACAGCCGACCTGCTTGACGGTGTCCCCGGGCGCACCGACGAGGACGAGCTCGGCATCACCTACCCGCAGATCGACGACTATCTGGAGGGTAAAGAGATTGACCCCGTCGTCGCCGAAAAGTTGGAGAGTATTTACCTGCGCAGTCGGCATAAACGCACGGTTCCGGTGGGTATCGCCGATACGTGGTGG
>ERZ773075.966-NODE-966-length-17318-cov-115.317_pt1 | contig 17318 bp, 10 predicted proteins | sample MGYA00580614_ERZ773075 | MGnify/ENA primary metagenome ERZ773075 (study PRJEB29015, sample SAMEA2738021) | human oral metagenome | biome: human oral; feature: human-associated habitat; material: dental | place: China | collected 2043 ... | reverse complement strand
TCCGGGGACCTTGCGCAGGGAGTCGGTCTCCTCGGGCTTGACGACGGTGATGTCAACGACCTCGTACTTGAGGGTCTGTCCCAGAGAGGAGACGTAGAAGGGATCGCCCTTCTTGACCTGGTTGAGGTTGTCGAACATCGTCGCGGTGGACAGGCCGGTGTGGCCGGTGAGGACCGCGTGGGTGGAGGGGCCGCCAATCGGCAGGCTGGTGCCGAACAGGTGCCCGACTCCCTCCGCCAGGGTCCGGGTGTCGGTGCCGTGGTAGACGGGCAGGCTCACGTGGATAGAGGGGATGACGATGCGCGCCATGACCGGGTCGATATCCATCTCGTGGAGGTAGGCCTGGTATTGGGGGGTATCGGGGCGCTGCGACTCGAGCCAGGGATCGAGGATCGGTGCGCTCTCCAGGTTGTTGTTGTAAGTCTCGGCGGAGGCGCGCTCCGCGGCGACGGTGTCCGGGCCGGCGGCCTCGACTGAGGCGGTGTACATGTCGGCCAGGCGCTGCTGCTCGTCGTTGTTGTGCTGAGTGGCCATCACCGGGTAGAGGAGGACGGCCACGCCGACCAGGACCAGGACCAGGGGGAGCCAGGTCAGGAAGCGCTCGCGCAGGACCTTGCGGCGCGTCGCCTTCCCCGGGTCGGTGTCCGGGGCACTCGGGGCAGGCTGCGGGGCTACGGCCTCGGGATCCGTCTCGGGCCGTTCCGTACGGGACTGGGAGATGCGGTCGCGAAGTGATGGGAGTAGCGCTGTCACGGGGAACCGTGCCTTCCTTCGTCGGGTTGTCGGCGGAGCTCGTTGCGAGTGGCGGGCCGGGATCGGTTAGGGGTTATCGATTGGGAGGGAGGATCCCTGCGACGCCCCTGTGGGGGAGACGGGGTCTCCCGCCTCCCCCACAGGGAGCGTCCGGCAGGATGGCGGCCGGCAGATGCGCGCCACCTCAGTGACTGCCAGGAGCTGTCAGTGCTTGGCGGAGTTACGGCGCTTGTTGGCGTAGGCGATCGCCGCGCCACCGGCCACCAGCAGAGCGCCGGCGATGGTGAGGAAGATGACGCCGTTGGCACCGGTGAGCGGCAGGCGGAAGCCGGCGTTCTTCGGCACGTCGGTGACGGTCACCGCGGTCGGCACCTTCCCCTCCGCGTCAGAGGCCAGAACCCGGAAGGGGATCGGGTCGGCCTGGAGGGTGTAGCCCTCGGGCGCCTTGGTCTCGACGAGGCAGTAGTAGTCGTCGTCAGTCAGCGCGTCCTTCTTCACGCCGTCAACGTAGTCGTTGGCGCGCAGCGAGCTGATGGCGACCGTGCCCTGGCCGGCGGTGGTGAAGGTGTTCTCTCCACCGATGGTCAGCGGGTCGACGGTCTGGGTCGCCGGGTTGGAGTCCTTGAGGGTGGCTCCGGAGCCGGTCTTGGTGCACTCGTAGACCTGGAACTGGGCGCCGTTGTACTTGGTCTTGTCGGCCAGCTCATCCGTACCGGTCTTGGTGACGACCACCTTGCCGTACTTGGAGAGCACGGGGGTGGTGGGGATGCCGGGGACGTCAGTGGTGGTGCCGGGGTTGTTGGGGTCCCAGGTGAAGTTGGGGCTGTCGTTGGGGATGAGCCCTGCAGTGTTGGACAGCACGCCCTCGAGGTCAACGGTCTTGGGGTCGAAGGTGGCGGTGAGGGTCGCCTGGACCTTGGTCTCGCCGTTGCCGTTGTGGCGCGCCTCGGCGGCCTTGCGGCGTCCCTCCTCGGTGAGTTGGATGGTCGCCCAGTTGTAGTCAGTGCCCTCGGCGGTGATGACGGTGTAGTCGGTCGTCTCCGCCAGAGGCGTCTCCTGCTGACCGTTGACGATCTTGACCACCGGGGCGAGGGCGTCCTTGTTGATGCGCTTGTCGAGCCGGTCGACGACCTCGTAGCGCTTGATGCGGGCTCCGCCCGGGTAGTCGACCTTCGGGATGGAGGTGGTGATGGTGTAGGTGATGTTCTGGCCGGAACCGGGGGCCGGTTTGTCCGTCACCTGCTTGTCCACACCGGAGAGGGTGTTCTTGGGGTAGACGTGGACGTTGTAGTTCCACTTGGTGGTGTCCTGCGGGTTGGTCATCGGCAGGGTGACGACGAAGTCCTCGGCCGGGATGACCTTGTCCGGGGTCCTGGTCTCGCTGACGAGGTAGGCGCCGACCTCGGTCTGAGCGTCGGTGAAGGAGGCCAGACCGTTGGCGTCGGTGGTGATCTTCTGGGTGGTAGCGGACTTGAGATTCTTGGCCTGGGAGACGTCGCCCTTGAGCTTGGCCAGGGTCGCCCAGCCCTCGGACGTGGTCAGGTCCACGTTCAGCTTGGTGATGGTGAACTCGACATCGGACACGGCCTTGCACTCGGCTGCGGGGTCCTCGTTGCCGTCACCCTCCTTGACGCCGTTGGTGTCGGTCTGCTCGCACTTGTGGACGGTCAGCGACGTGGCTGCGTCGGGGTCGATCGTGGAGCCATTGGGGTCAGCGGGTGCCGCCGCGCCGGTCGGGGCGATGAGCGCGCCGGCGGCGAGCGTCATCGCAGCGGCGAGGCCGAGGCCTCGACGCATGGTGAGGGAGTGCATTACTGATCTCTCCTGTGTTGTGGGACTACTTAGGGATATGAGGTGACCCGCGCGCGACGGAGCGGAGTCGGGGTTCTCCCCGCGATCAGGCCGAGCGCCTGGACGAGGAAGCTTTTCTGGAGCGCAGTGCCAGCAGGGCGGCACCGGTGATGGCCGTGATACCGACGGCGACGTTCATCCCGATGCCGCGTCCACCGGACAGCGGCAGGGTGCCGATCTGGACATCACGGACGGTGATCGTGTCGTCGGCCTTACCGGCTCCACTGCGCGAGACCTTCAGGGCCGAGCCGCCCGGATCGGGGTTGATGAGCTCGATGCCGGAGTCGGTCACCTTGAAGCGGGCGGGCTTGGCCATGAGCTGGTGCCCGGCCGGGGCCTTGGTCTCCACCAGCCAGTACTCGCGGTTGATGGCCAGACCGGTCGTGGTGAAGGTTCCGGTGCCCTTGCCGCCGGTGAAGGTCACGCCGTCGGTCAGGGGCTTGGCGCCCGGGGTGGCGGGATCCATTGGGTAGATGTCGAAGGCGGCGTCATCCAGGGGGCCCTGGTTGCCGGTCTTAACGATGGACAGGATGCGTTTACCGGCGTCGGGGGCGACGTTGGCACAGGCGACGTCGTGGTCCGGACGGGTGTCGGAATCCTTGCCCTCCTGGGGCACGACCTTGTTGTAGAGGCCGTGGCCGGGAACGAGTCTGCCGTTCTCCGTGGTGCAGGACAGCAGGTCATCGCTGTAGCCCTCGACCGACGGATCGATTCTGACTGTGAAGGTCACCGTGTAGCGGATCCGCAGGCCCGAGTAGAGCCGCTCGTCGTCGGACAGGCGGTAGGAGCCATCGGGCTGTTGAGCGACCGTCCGGGTCGGTCCCATCTCGCGCTGGACCTTGACCGTCGTGGGGATGAGCCCGGGGGCGAAAGACGGCTTGTCGTTGATCGGCCCGGTGGCCGCGGTCAGCGAGCCCTCGTTGACGACGCTGACGGTGTAGACGACGTCGAAGGTGGAACCGTTGCCCGGCTGGGTCTTGATCTCCTTGGAGAATTTCAGCTTGCCCTCGGTGGACAGGCAGCCGTGGTTGTTCTCCTCGCCGTCGGTGTCCCCCTCCATGGCGATGGTGTTGACCAGGCCGGAGGGCTTGCCGTCGGCGCGCAGGTGGCCGCACTGGAAGTCGGACTCGGTGAAGCCCGGGGTGTTCTCTCGAACGGTGAAGGTCATCTGCATCGTGAAGGTTCGGCTACCGCCCTCGCCCCCGGACCTGGGGGCGGCGGCGAGCGCCTCACCGGTACCGGCCTTGATGAGGGTGATCGGGCCGTTGAAGGTGCCGGTGGCGTCGTTCCTGCCGGGGAGGGTCACACCCTGGGCATCGACTCCCTTCTCCAGGATCCGCACCTTGTGCAGGTAGGTGCCGGCGGGCATCTGCGGGGTGTCGGTGAGGTCGGCGACCACCGGGCTGGCAACAAGGGAGGTGTTGGTGACCGTGACCGTGTAGCTGGAGGTGAAGGTGCCGTCGGCGTTGCGGACCACGTCGAGCGGGGTCTTGGAGGCCTTGAACCGGGGGTTGGGGGGCAAAGAGCCGCAGGCCGCCGCCTCCTTGGGCTGGTGATCGCCCTCGGTGGTCACCGAGGCCTTGTTGTAGATGGCCTTGCCCTGGCCGACCGCTCCCGGCTCACAGGTCCCCTGAACGCCAGGCAGCCCGGCGTCGGGTCCGGAAACGTTGAGTACGATCGTATAGGTGTGCCGCTTGCCGGCGGGCAGGGTGATGCCGGTCTTGGCATAGGGGACACCGGCCTGAGGGGTCTCGGTGCCGGTGATGGCGTCGCCGGAGATACTGACCTTGTGGACGGTGACGCCGTTGGGGACCTGCCAGGCGTCGTTGAGGTCGTAGGTGAGATCCGCCTTGGCCGAGGGGTTGGTGACGGTAATGGTGTAGGTCTGGTCGAAGGTGTTCTTGCCGTCGACCTTCTCCGTGCTCTTGGCGACCTTGGTGAACGTTTTGGCGATACCGGCATGGGGAACGACGGAGTTGACCACCTTGATCCGGACGCCGCCCTCCGTGGAGTCGGGCACGGTGAAGGTGACGCCGCCCGCATTACCCTTCGTCGGAGCCACCGCGGTGGAAGCGATCTCCTTCTCCTGATGCCCCGGGTTGGCGACGACCTGGAAGGCGGCCGGATCCTTCCAGCTGACACTGCCGTCTGCGGGGGAGCCCGGCTGCTTGAGCCCCTTGGCATCACGAGCGTCCTCGGTGACGGTGCAGGAGGCGCCCACGCGCTGGGCAGGCAGGTCCGCGGCATTGCCCTTGGCGTCCACCGTGATCTTGCCGGTGGAGAAGCCCTTGCCGTCGGGGCCTGGGGTACAGGTGTAGCTCAGCGCATAGGAACCGGCCGTGGCGGCATCGGAGGCGCCGTCGACGGTCTTGACCGCGCTGATGGGAGTCTGCTGGGGCTTCTGGTGCACGACGCAGGTGACGTTCCTGCCCTCACGAAGCACGAACTGGCTGTCACCGTTGACAGGAACATCGCTGCGGTCGTCGTCGGTGCAGACCCATGGGCCGTTCTGCGTGTAGCCCTCGGGGCCGTTGCCCGTTGACAGGGTGTAGGTGCCGCCGGCGGTGTAGACCTTGCTGACAGCGGCGGTACCGCTGGCGCCGGTGATGGTCCTCTGTCCGAAGAGCCCCTCGGTGGCGGGCGTGGCGGACATGGTCCACTGCTCGGGCTTGGCGCTGCCGGCGTCGACAACGGTCACCAGGGTGAGGCGCCCCCGGCCGACGACATACTCGTTGTGCCAGACGCACTTGATGGCGACCTCGTCCTGGTTCTCGGCGAGCTGGGTCTCATCGAGACGGATCGTGCGCTTGTTGAGGTCCACCGAGTCGGACTCGTCCAGACGGGTGGTTCCGTCACGGCGCAGCAGAGGGGTCCCCTGAGTCCCCGCCGTGCAGGTGACGTTGCGAAGGAACCATCCGGATGTCCAGACCTCGCCGGAGGCACGGTCGACGGCGGCCTGCGGGCTGGTTCCCGCCTCCTGCACCGTGGCGGCGTCATTGGGCGCCAGCAGGGTGTATTTCTGAGGGTCGACGGCCTCGCCGCCCCAGGTGGGGGTGAGGCTGGTGGGAGTTCCCCAGTTGTCGTGGCCGTAGGTGCCTTGGGGCGAGGCATTGAGGTAGGTGAACTGGGGAATCGTCAACGACCCCTGGATCGAGGGATCGGCCTTGACATCCTTGGCGAAGGTGACCGGGCGCTCCTGCTCGATGGAGCCGTAGAGGCAGCCGTAGGAGGTGGCATTCTCTCGGGTGATGAAGCGCTCCTCCAGGGTGGAGGTCTCGCTCTTCTCCATCTCGGTGCGGCACTGCTGGCTCGCGCCGTTGTTGACGAATCCCCACAGCTTGAGCTTGTAGTTGATGCCGGTGTTGGGGTCGGTCCAGGAGGTGTCCGAACGGTCGGAGCGGATGTCGAGCAGGTCGTCGGAGCAGGACCTGCCCTGGTAGTCCTGATGGGTGCCGGTCATGTACCCGTCGAACCAGACCAGTGAGCCGTTCTGGTACATGTAGACGTAGTTTCCGCCGTAACGGCCGACATTCCCATACCTGTCATAGGCGTAGGGGGTGCTCACCGTTTGCTGGTCAGTGGCATAGTCACCGATGATGAGCTTGCCGTTGGAGTCGAGCTTTCCGGTGCACGTGTTGATCGTGTCGAACTCCTTCCAGGGGAAGTTCGCCTCAATCGTGCCTGCGGTGCGAATGTTGAAACTGCCGTGGTAGGCGGTTCCGCCGTCGGAGGGATTCGTGACCCGACTGCTGTCGGTGTAGATCGGGCTATTGACGTGCCGCATCCGGCCGACGAGGAAGACCTGACCAGCCTTGATGCTCGTGGTGTTGGAGGGCTGGAACCCCAGCGAGGTCTGGGACTTGTCAGCGGCCTCTCCCTTGTAGACGCTGGGGCAACTGCTCTGATCCCAGCTGGGGCGCCCGTAACCGACCGCCGCGTACTGGCCGCCGCTGCCGTAGACCATGTCGGTGGAGTAGTACTGCGAGCCGGGCGAGTAGCGGATGCAGGCGCGCGTCCGTCCCCACTCCCACGGGTACGAGGTGTAGGTATATCCATCGCTCGCAATGTCGGTAATGGGATCGGCACTTTCGACGGTGCGCACATAGGAGATCTGCACGGAGGTGTCGCCGAGGGGAACATTCAGATCACCGGTGGCTGCGTCCGCGGGCGGCGCCGTCCACGGGAGCGACACCATGGTCACCAGGACAATGGCAAGGGAACCGACCACCGCAAAGAATCTGCGCAGGAATCCTTCACGCCCACACCGTGGGCGGATTGATGATAGGGGCATGCCGATGGAATCCGATCATGAGGGATAAAGGCGCGGGGGCGCACGACAGACTTGACTGCCCTCGAATGTAAAACTCCGCACCGGCCACCAACACCCGAGAAGGCCCTGATGGGGCAACAATCGCGCATCATCGCACGTCATCGCCACTTTTCCCCGAAATCTCGCTGACCGGATTAGATTTCAATTACACATCATCGATGACGGGAAGATAAAAATAATATAGAGACGGCTACGGAGAGGCGCCGAAGGTTTCAGACGGGCATCTTTTCGACCGCACATCCTGCGTGCATCTGATGTGCCCGCCGTGTTATTCGGGACCGCACAAGGCTCGTCATGATCAGCCCGCGGTGAGGAAGCCCGTGGCAAGGAGGTGGCGGGCCGCATCGATCATCTCCATACGCAGCGCGGCCGCATCCGAGCCGGTCAGCCCGCTCAGCGCGGCGACCGCGGAGGCGACCTGCCCGACGCTCAACTCGCCGTCGGCCACTCCAGCCAGGGCGGCCACCGCCGTCGTGGCGCGGATCGTGCGCCCCAGTCCGCCGCCCTGGCGCAGCAGGATGACGGTGGGGTCGGCGGCTCCCGGAACCAGGTGGCGCTCCTCGGTCACGTCGGGCGCCAGCACCGGGTGCACAGCGGCGACGGCCTCGTCGTCGAGCCCTGCGAGCAGCTCCCGGGCGGCCAGGACCTCCGCGACATGGGGACCCGGGGCTCCCCGACCGGAGGTGGTCACCTCCTCCAGGAGGCGCCAGGGCTCGCGGGGACGCTGCGGACGGTGAACGATGAGGAAGCCGAAGCCGACGCCCTCCACGCCGCGGGCCTCGAAGTCGCCGATCCAGGCCCCCAGGGCGGCGTCGAAGCCGGCGGCGTCGCGCTCGGGGGTGAGACCGCCGTCGCGCAGCCACATGGTCGCGTACTCCACCGGATCCTGGACCTCGCGCTCGATGACCCAGGCGTCGAGGCCCTCGGGGATCCAGGCGGCGACGGCCGCGCGCCAGGAAGAGTCGTCCGCGCCGGGGGCGATGGTGGAGCCGATGGCGGGATCACTAGCGCAGTCGTGGGCGCCTGCACCCTCCGGGGAGCCGGGGCGGTGCTCCCAGTTGCCGAGCATGACCGCGGTGCTACCGGGTTCGAGGTGCTCGCCGAGCCCGGACACGAGGACCGGCAGGACGGGGCCGCCGGCGTCGCGGTACTCCATGAGGGGCAGGCCGGCCTCGCGCACCGCGGGCGGGGTGAGGACGAAGGGAGGGTTGGAGACGATGAGGTCGAAGCGGCGGCCGGCCACGGGCTCCAGGAGGGAGCCGCGCAGAAGCTCCAGGCGGCCGGCCCCGTCCCCGGAGCCGGCGTCGGGACCGCCGGTGACGCTCACGCCGGCAAGGGCGGCGTTGAAGGCGGTGAAGGCCAGGGCGCGGGTCGAGATGTCGGTGGCGACGACGTACTCGGCATGACGCAGCAGGTAGAGGGTCTGAATGCCGCAGCCGCAGCCCAGGTCCAGGGCGGTGCGGACCTGCGTGCGCGGGGTCAGGCCGGCCAGGGTGAGGCCGGCACCGCCGATGCCCAGGACGTGGTCCGCGGCAAGGGCCCGGCCGGTGACGAGCTCGCCCAGGTCGGAGGCCACCCACCAGCGGACCTCGCCGGTGTCGTCGACGGCCTCATGGGGGCGCAGGTCGACGCGGGCGCGGACCCGGCCGGTCTCATCGGGCTCGCCGACCAGGCCGATCCGGCCAGCGCCGGAGGCACCGGTGCGGGGCAGGGCCGCGTCGAGCGCGATGGCGGGGACCGGCTCGCCGAGCATGAACAAGGCGGTCAGGACGGCCACGGGATCGGGGGCGGAGGATCCCGCCAGGGCGGCACGCACGGAGCGCAGGGCGGGCAGGCGGATCTCGCGTCGCAGGGCGGCGTCGGCCGCCTTCCCCAGGAGCGCCGCCACCGCCTCCACGCCCCAGCCGGACTCGGACAGGTCCGCCCGCAGATCCGCCGCCTGCTCACCGGACAGGGCCGGGGGCGGGAAGGGCGACGACGTCGCGGGCGTCGGGGCGGAGTCGGCCCGGGTTTCGGGCCGGGTGCTCGCGGGGCTCATGGCACCGACCGTAGCGCGGGGCGCCGCTTGCGGCGGGCGCCCCGCCGCAAGAGGATTCGGCGGGTCCGGCCCCTCGGGATGGTGCCGGGAGGGACGCGGGGGCGTTGAGGGACAGGGCGGAGCGCTCCCACGCTCCCTCGGACGCACCCGCCCCGGCTCCTGGGCGACTCCTCACAGGAGGCGAGAGGCCAACTCGGCGTACTGGCGAATCTTGACCTCGACGTCGTCGATGTAGCTGACGAGCATGACCTCTTCGGTGCCGTGGTTCTCAGCGAAGGCGGACAGGGCCCGGGCGACCTCGTCGTAGGCGCCCACGATGATGGCGGTGTCGCGTTCGAGGTAGCGCTCGACCTCGGCGCGGTAGGCGGCATCGAGGGTGGCCGGGTCGCGGAAGCGCATGGGGCGGCCGGTGCGCAGGCTGAAGCGGGCGTCGGCGGCCACGAGGGCCTGCTCGTGGGCCTCCTCGCGGGTGGCGGCGGCGCTGACGCACAGGGCAGAGAGGGTCCGCCCGCCGTGAATACCGGCGTGGGCACCACCGTGGGACGCGCCGTCGGGGAGCGCTCCCGGGTTCTCGGGGAGGTGGGCACGATAGTGGTCCATGATCTCGACCTGCTGGCGGCCGGTGAAGAACTGGGCGTAGGCATAGTTGAGATCGTGGGCGCCGGCCCAGGCGGCCGACTGGCCCGAGGAGCCCAGGAGCCAGACCTCCGGCATCTGAGCCGGGCGGGGCCGGACCTCGATGGAGGCGTAGTGATGGGAGACCGGCAGGTCGTCGCGCAGAAGGGCGACCGTCTCCTCGATGAGGGTGTTAATGGCGTCGGGGTCGATGACGCGACCCTGATTGAGGGCTCCCGCCGCGCGCATGTCGCCGCCGGGGGCACGGCCGAGCCCCATGTCCACGCGCCCCGGGTGCAGGGCGGCCAGGGTGGCGAAGCGCTCGGCCATCTGTAGCGACCCGTAGTGCATAGCCATGACACCACCCGAGCCCACGCGGATGCGCCCGGTGGCGTCCAGGACGTGCATCATGAGCAGGTCTGGCGCCGAGGACAGGAAGGCACCAGTGCTGTGGTGCTCGGCGAGCCAGAACCGGTGATATCCGGACTCCTCCAGACCGCGCCCCAGGATGACGAGGTCCTCCAGGGTCCGGCGGACGTCGCCTCCCTCGAAGATCGGGACCTGCTCGAGGACGCTGATGCGGTTGAGACGAGGGCTCATGGCTTCTCCTGACCTGGTGTGCGGCTGTGGGCGGGTCCGGCCCGGACGGCTCGACGACGCCGGTCGAGGTCGCATGGGCGAGCCGCTTGCGTCGGCCGGGCGCGCGCCAACGGCTCGGCCGGGACCGGACGCTCGGAGCAACACCGGTGGACGGAGGCTCATTCCACTCGGGTTCCACTCGGGGCCCTCACCAGGAGATGAGCATCCGGGGCCGGACCGCACTGGTCCCGGCCGGGGACATCCTGTCCGCGCGGGGACCGCGTTCCGTTGTAAACGACTGCGGTCGGGGCACGTCATCCTGGTTGAAGGGGCGTCACCGAGACGACATCAGATAAGGTATTCCTTCTTAAACATAGGATGAGTTTTAGTTGCGCCTATGTGCTTCTCGGCTTACGGTTGGACCGACGGAGCCGCCCGGCGCCGGCGCCGCGAGGGTCGCCGCAGGCCCGCATCGGCTCGCACCACACCCCACCGCGATTCGCATGATTCAGGAGGCACCCCATGGCCGTTCTCTCCATCGGAGACCAGTTCCCCGCCTACGAGCTCACCGCCGTCGTCCCCGGCAACCTCAAGGAGGTTGAGGCCAGCAAGCCCGAGGACTACTTCACCACCGTCTCCTCGCAGGTTCCCGCCGGCACCTGGCGCGTCGTCTTCTTCTGGCCCAAGGACTTCACCTTCGTGTGCCCCACCGAGATCGCCGCCTTCGGCGACCTCTACCAGGACTTCAAGGACCGCGACTGCGAGGTCGTGGGCGTCTCGGTGGACAACGAGTACACCCACTACGCCTGGCGCCGCAGCCACGACAAGCTCCAGGACCTGCCCTTCCCCATGGCCAGCGACCTGAACCGCGAGCTCACCGAGGCCCTGGGCATCAAGCGCGCCACCGGTGAGGCCGACCGCGCCACCTTCATCATCGACCCCCACAACGTCATCCAGTCGGTCTCCGTGACCGCCGACTCCGTGGGCCGCAACACCGAGGAGGTCCTGCGCCAGCTCGATGCCCTCCAGTCCGACGAGCTGTGCGCCTGCAACTGGCAGGCCGGAGCCGCCACCATCGACGCCCTGGGGCAGATGAGCTGAGCGGCCTGAGCCGCTCCCGCTTCCATTCCCCGCACCCGCACGAAGAAACGAGAAGACATGAGTATCGACAACCTGCGCTCCGCCCTGCCCGAGTGGGCCAAGGACCTCTCCTTGAACCTGTCCACCCTGTCCCGCTCCTCCTCACTGACCGAGCAGCAGCAGTGGGGCACCTTCGTGGCCACGGCCGCCGCCACCCGCAACGAGTCCGTCCTGGTCCAGGTCATGGAGGACGCCCGCTCCCACCTGTCCGAGGAGGCCGTCAGCGCCGCCCTGGGCGCCGCCTCCATCATGGCGATGAACAATGTCGCCTACCGTACGCGCCATTTCCTGGGCTCGGCCTACGACAACGAGCGTATGGGCCTGCGCATGAACATCATCGGCACCTCCGGCGGCGTGGAGAAGGTCGACTTCGAGCTGTGGAGCCTGGCGGTGTCCACCATCAACGGCTGCGAGAAGTGCGTGACCGCCCACGAGGCCACGGTGCGCGGCGAGGGCCTGAGCACCGAGCAGGTCTGGGAGGCCGTGCGGATCGCCGCCACCCTGACCGGCGTGGCCCAGGCGATCAGCGTCGTCGAGACCCTCGACTGACCCGGCCCCGAACTCGACGCGATAACGACGGCGGCCGCCGGCTCCTCATTGGGAGCGGGCGGCCGCCGCTCTTTCGTGTCTACGCGCCAGTGCCGATCAGCTGCGGGGGTCGGCGTCAATGGCGCCCTGGGTGTCGTCGAAGATCAGGTTGGAGATCTCGACCTGGACCATCTCGACATGGGGGACGTCGTGCAGGAGGAGAGGATCGTCCGCGGAGGTCTGCAGGGCGAGCGTCCCGCAGCCGAAGAGCCGGTCGGTGACGTCCTTGTCGAGCTGGATGTCGGAGATGCGGGTCAGGGGCAGGTCGTGGCCGACGCGGCTGATGATGCCGGAGCGGGTGATGATGCGCTTAGTGGTGACCGTGAAGGTGCGCATGTACCACTGCAGCCACGGCACGAGCAGCAGAGGGATGCTCACGACGAGGATCACCACCCAGATCGCCAAGATGCCCCAGGGCTGCCAGTCGGCAGGCGCCAGGACCGAGGCGACGACGCCGACCACAAGCAGGAGGATCTCGACGACGAACCGCCACAGGAGGACCTTGATGTGGGTGTGCATGTGCCGCACCACGACCTCGTCGCGGCTCAGGAGCTTCTTCGACAGTGCCATGGCTCCATCGTGCCAGGACAGCGGGGGTCCGCGCACCCGAGCCGATCAGATCGGGCCGCTTCAGGGGAGTGCTGCCCACCTCCCCTAAGGCGACCGGCCTACCCGGGCGCCGTGGGAACCCGATGCCCTCGCGATAGGCGGGCACCCGCCCTCAGCCGGCCAGCACACCCATGCCCACCGAGGCGACGACCGGGGCGATCCCCAGGATGACGAAGGCCGGCAGGTGGAAAGCGCCCAGCGGCAGGACGAGGCGGACCGCGAGACGCTCGGCAGCCTCCTCGTCGCGGGCGTGTCTGCCTGCGCGCAGACCCGCCGCCGTCGCCGCCAGGAGGGCGGCCGGTGAGGCCCCGTCCTCCCAACCGGGGCGCAGACAGGCCTCCAGGCGGGTGCGCCGTCGTCTCCAGCGCTCGTCGTCGGGCGCCTCCCAGGCCTCCTCCCAAGGGGCGCCCAGCAATAGGGCCCGGCCCACGACGCCGGCGCTCTCCTCTCCCAGGGCCTGCCCCAGAGAAGTGAGCACTGCGGGCACGGAGGCGCCGGCGCTCAGCGCCGCGGCCGCCAGGTCCAGGACGAGGGCCTCATCGACGACGTCGCTTTCCGCTGTAGCGGCGCGCACGAGGCGCCCGGTGACCAGGTGGCCCGCCACCATGAGCAGGACGCCCAGTCCACCCAGGGCGCTGCCCGGCCCGCCATCGAGCAGAAGGTCCGCGGGGTCGGCCCCCACGAGCATCCCCAGTCCCAGTCCCACCACGGGCAGGCAGGCCAGGAGCCGGGCGGTGGTGCGGGGACCGGCCAGGGCGGCCCGACGGGAGGCCTCGGCGTGCCCGGACTCGGCCACGCCGCCCGCCACGGCCTCGAGGATGTCGGCCAGAGGAGCCCCCAGGGCGCTCGACAAGCGGCAGGAGGCGATGGCCCCCGGGACCCCGGCGGCGGTTGCCCGCCGTTGCCGGGCCCGCTGCCCCCTCGGAGGCGGGCGCCAGTGCAAGCGGCCCTCCCTCCACCGGGGCAACCACGAGTCGTGCTGGAGGTCCGCGAGCGCGTGCAGGGCCGGTGGAACGCCCTCATCGTCGGGTTCGACGCCCTCGGAGAGACCGGAGCGCTGCAGAGCGCGCGTCCAGGCCCTCTGTGAGGTGGCACCGGCGCGCAGAAGGCTGGCGACCTCGGTGAGCAGCAGGGCGAGGTCCGGTTCGGGCGCGTCCGTCCGCCGGGAGCGCAGGGCGCCGAGCATCTCCCGCAGGGCCGGTGCGCCCGTTGCGGTCGACGGGGCGCCCGGGAGCCGTCCGCGAGGAAGTCCGCGGCGGGCCGGCAGCAGGAGCACGGCGGTGGCCAGGGCGACCAGGACCGCCGCGATCCAGGCGCCCGCTCCCAGTGCCCCGTCTCCCGCTCCGGCCGCAGTACCGGCCGCCGGGGCGGCCAGTGGGGAGGCCTGAGTGAAGGCCTGAGTGGAGAGCGGGGCGGGTGCCATGAACGCGGCCGCCGGCATGAGAGCGGTCGGGCCGGTCATGTCGCACTCCCCTCCCCCACTCCGGCCGACATTCCGGGACCGAGGCGGGAGAAGGTTTGCGGGCCGAGCCGGGCGCGCAGCGACGGCGCGGCCGGGCCGGGACTGATCCGGTCGTCATCGTCCACGCGGAGCGCCTCCTCGCACACCAGCACCGCACCGGCCGGCGTCGCCTCGCGCCGCAGCACGCCGATGGAGGCTACGTAGCGGCGTGCACCGGATGCCCCCGTCCGCCGGCGCAGGTGGACGACGGCGTCGAGAGCGCTGGCCGCCTGGGCGGCCACGGCGGCCTCGTCGAGTCCCGCGAGCGCCCCCAGGGCGGTCAGGCGGGCGGGGACGTCGGCGGGCGAGTTGGCGTGGAGGGTGGCCCAGCCGCCCTCGTGACCGGTGTTGAGGGCGGTGAGGACGTCTCGCACCTCGGGGCCACGGCACTCGCCCAGGACGATCCGGTCGGGCCGCATGCGCAGGGCGGTGCGCACCAGGGAGGTCATGGGGACCGCACCGACGCCCTGGACGTTGGCGCCGCGCTCCTGGAGGTGGACAACGTGGGGGTGGTCGGGGCGCAGCTCGCAGGCCTCCTCGATGCACACGATGCGCTCGTCGCCCGGGACGAGCCCGAGCAGGGCCGCCAGAAGGGTGGTCTTGCCGGTGCCGGTCGCACCGGTGACCAGGCAGCTGGCGCGTCGGGCCACGAGGGCGGCCAGGACGTCGTCGAGTCCGGGGGCGATGGTGCCGGCCTCGGCGAGCTCGGCCAGGGTAAAGCCGCGTCGCCTCTTGGTGCGCAGGCTGATGAGGGTGCCGTCGGCGCTCAGGGGCGGCAGGACCGCGTTGAGGCGGGTGCCGTCGGGCAGGGTGGCGTCGACGACGGGGCAGGCGTCGTCGAGGCGCTTGTGGGCGGATGCCGCCATGCGCACGGCCAGCGCCCGCGCCTGGGTTTCCTCCATGGAGGCGGCGGGGACGGGTTCGAGGCCGTGTCCCCGGTCGATCCAGGTGCGCCCGCCGCTGACGAGGACGTCAGTGACGCCATCGGTTTCGATGAGGGGCTGAAGGAGTGATCCGGCACCGTCGACGTCAGCGCGCACCCGTTGGCCGAGGCGGGCCATGCCCTGCTGACCGGTGGAGGGGTCGGCGGCGTCGTCGAGGGCCTCATTCAGGCCGGCACCGCGCGCCAAAGCGCTGCGCACCCGGGCGAGCTCGAGGCTGTCGGTCTCCCGGGGCCCGGGATCCGAGGGGTGGTCGGGGTTTACCGGGGCCATGGTTCGCTCCCCCGCTCGGCGGCGCTCGCGCCGCCCGGTTCCGCGGTGCGCTCAGCAGCGACCGGCGCCGAAGCGAGCACCTCGGGGATGAGGACCCGAGCAAATAGCTCTCGGGCCAGGGCGGTGGCGGCGCGCCTGGCGGCCGAGCGGGCACGGACCGGGTCCTCCCCGAGGGCGAGGCGCTTGGCCAGGACCCGATCGGTGGGGACTCGTCCCAGGACCGGGCAGCCGGTGATGAGCTCGAGGTCCTCGGTGGCGACGTCCTCACCGACCTGGCGCACCACGAGCCATACCGGCGGTGAGTCCGGGCCGGACGGGTCGCCGTCGTCGGGCGACGGCCCCCGCAGCCGCAGGGCTATGGCCTCGGCGGCGACGGCTGAGCGCAGGTCCAGGCCGGTCATGAGCAGGACCCGTGCACCCCGTGGCGGGGGCGCTCCCCGGGGCAGGTCGACCAGGACGATGTCGTGCTCGGCGCGCATCGCCTCCAGGACCGCGTCGGCGCAGGCCAGCGGCCCGCCGCGGATGTCGCCGGTGAGCACCGGCATGGCATGCCACACGGGCAGGGCCCCGACCAGGCGCCCGGGTCTAAAGGCCGACTCCTCCGCCGGAAGATCCGCCCAGCGCAGGCCGTTCAGCACGGTCTCCCCGCACAGGAGGTCCAGGCCGCCGGCGGGATCCAGGTCCATCATCGCCACCCGACGGCCGGCCCGGCTCAGCGCCCACGCCAGGTGCAGCAGCAGGACGCTGACCCCCAGGCCGCCGCGAGCGCCGGTGACGGCCAGAACCTGGGCTGCCGGGTCGATCTGGGCACTCAAGGCTTCCGGCGAGGGCGTCGGCGCCGCTGGCGGCGGATCCTCCGGGGTTCCTGGCGCCGTTCCCATCTCGCCGGGGCGCGAACCGCCTATCCCGGGAGGTCTCAGCGGCGGGAAGGAGACGTTGAGGCCGTCCCACGTCTCCGGCGTTCCCCTCGTTCCCGCCGGCTCCATTGGCTCCGTTGGCTCTACTAGCCCCGTTGGCTCCACTGGCCCCGACTGACGCGGGCCCTGCCCCGGGCTCGTATCCACTGTCGATCCCGATCTCTTCGCCGTCCTGTTCACCATCCTGGCCGGAATCTCCACGGCAGTCTCCAGTCCCGTCTTCATGGCGTCCCTCCGATCCCGTGTGCGGCGACACCTCAGCGCCGATCCCTCTCACCAGAGTGCGGGCTCGGGCCCGGCGGCGCCCGGAGACGTCGTCGGGCCTGTGGAGACGGGTTGCAGAAACGGGCCTGTGGCCCCGCGCCGCCCCCGGCGAGCCCGCGATGCTTCCGCAAGGCGTCCGACTTTCGGGGACTCAGGCACCTGACACCGCGGCCCGGCTCATGATGAGATGAGCCCATGAGCGCGCAGGCCCGCGCAAGCGACCCCTCCCGACCGACAGCGACGTCACCGGTGGCCTTTCTCATCGCCCCACCGGCTGCGTCGCGCATCTCCGCTGCGCCAACTGCGGCCGCAGTCGCAGGTCCTCCGCGCACCGGGCGTCGTGCCGCGGCCTACTTCGACCTGGACAAGACGATCCTGGCGACATCGTCGACCTGGGCACTGGGGACCCCGATGCGACGCAGCGGCCTCATCTCCTCGCGGGCGCTGGCCTACGGGCTGATCGCCCAGATCCCCTACCTCCTAGTCGGCGCCGGCACCCGGCAGTCGACCAACCTCATGGAGCACCTGGCCCTCATGTCCGCCGGCATCAGCCGCCGAGACCTGGTGGAAGTCGTGGAGGGCGCGCTGGCCACGGCGATCGAGCCGGCCGTCTACGCCGAGGCCCTCGACCTCATCGAGGCCCACCACCGGGCCGGCCACGACGTCGTGGTCGTCTCGGCCTCCATCAGCGAGATGGTCGCCCCCATCGCCCGCCTCGTGGGGGCCGACCGCGCCGTGGCCACCCACATGGAGGTCGGAGAGGACGGCCTGTTCACCGGGCGGATCGCCCGCTCCATGCTGCACTCGGAGAAGGTCGTCGCACTGCATGAGGACGCCGCCGCCCACGGCATCGACCCGGCCCGCTGCTGGGCCTACTCCGACTCCATCTCCGATGAGCCGATGCTCAGCGCCGTCGGCC
>ERZ773075.965-NODE-965-length-17340-cov-23.9173_pt1 | contig 17340 bp, 7 predicted proteins | sample MGYA00580614_ERZ773075 | MGnify/ENA primary metagenome ERZ773075 (study PRJEB29015, sample SAMEA2738021) | human oral metagenome | biome: human oral; feature: human-associated habitat; material: dental | place: China | collected 2043 ... | reverse complement strand
GAACTGGGCATCAAGCAGCGTTTCGACCAGCTGTTCCGCGAGGTGCACCGCCGCCCCGATGGCATCGCCCCGGAGGTCGTCGAACTCACCCAGTACGCGGGGGGCGAGTTCGAGCAGCTGCGTTTCGCCGCTGGCCGCGCTTCCTCCGCAGGTTTCAAGGTGTCGGGTGGCTACGCCACCTGCCTGTGCTTCGAGGATGGCGAACCGATCATGGCCCGGTACTGGATCGGGGCGGAGTCTCCGGAGTGCGAAACGGTCACGGGGGACCTGCACTGGGTGCGCAACGACCGCATCGTACCCGTCGCCGAGGTCGGCCCGCTGGCCTACTCGGAGGGGGTGCGCATGGCTGCGCACATCTTCGCTGGCCGCAAGGTGAAGGCGGACAAGGACGAGCGGTGATCCCCGATTCCCGCATCGCCGGGCCCGGCGGCGTCGCCGCATCCCCGCCGGGGGTTCCATCGCTCGCCACTCCCACCGCCACATCCATCCCGGCCCGGTCCCGGTCGGCTGGACGCTCCAGGTGGCGGCCCGCATCCGTGACCTGGAGAAAAATTGTCAGTTCCCCACCCTAAGGTTCCCCGCATGATCACAGATTCCCGAGCCGCAGAACTGGGCGGTGTTTCCTCCGCCGCCGTCTCGGACACCGTGGCCCTGCAGGCGCGTCGCTACGCCCATCCCCAGTTCGAGGGCCGCACCGTGGTGCGCCTGGTCCGGGAGAACCTCGCCAAGGTGGAGGACCTGAGTCTCGGCGTGCTGGGTTTCACCCCGGACGGGGCCGCCGGGGTGGGGCACGTCCGCAACCGCGCCATGGGTTTCCCGGCCTGGCCGATCATCACGGACCCGGCCAATTCCCGGCACGCCCTGAACCTGGTCGGTGATCTCAACCGGGCCGCGAAACTCGCTCGCAGCAAGGCCGGCCCGGCCAAGGAGCTCCTCGACGAGCTGGCAGGGCGGCTCGGGAACTCCGCCCCGCACTTCCTCCCCACCTTCCTGGAGGAGGGCGCGCGGATCTTCCTGCGCAACGACAACCTCAGCTACGCCATGCAGTTCTTCAACAAGGCCCGCGAGGCCGAGCGGGTGCACGGTCTGGCCATCGATGAGGAACGCCACCGCCAGGTGCTTCTGGAGTTCGCGTTGGCGGGGGCGCTGAGCGCCAAGGAGCTCACCAACGAATCCAAGACCCTCCTCGAACGTCACGCCCCCGCGGACGCCCTTGAGTTGTTCCTCAAGTTCAACATCGACCGGGTCCGCGGCGGCCTGCCGCCCTACGCGGGTCTCCCGACGGACATGCGCCGCCTGATCAGGGCCGCCGGGGCCGACCGGCTGGAGGTGGAGACCGGGCTGCTGTCCGCGTTGCTCGGTTCCCCCGCCATCGAACACGCCCCCACCGTTTTCTGGGACGGCTACTCCAAGCCCCTGATCCAGCTGGCGAAACGGGACGAGTCGGTGCGCCAGACGCTGCTCGGCATGGCCCCGGACAGGATGCGTCCCGACATGTGGATCGACGTGCTGGAGGCCACCGGCATCGCCGACGAGCTGCGTTCCGGAAAACACGACGCGGCTGCCTGGGCCGAACGCTACATCCGCATGCTGCAGGACCAGTGGAACGCCGATTATCCCAGGAAACTGTGCCTGCTGCTGAGGCAGCTGCCCGGCCTGCGGGGAACCACCGTCACGTTGTCGAACAACCTGTGGAGACTCGAACCCGAGGTGCTCGATGCGCTGCTGGCGGCGGGAGCCCGGGTGGTCTTCGAGGAGGACCCGGGTTGGAGGAAACTGGACTTCCGCCGCTGGGCCGCGCAGCAGGAACGCCCCGATCTGGAACACCTGGCCCGCAGCGAACACGCCGCGCTCGGGCTCGAGAACATGGGACTGATGATCGGGCAGGGGCACCTGCACCTGCTGCTGTCCCATTCCGGCACCCGGGAACTCCTGGGCCGCTGGGCCGCCCCCAGGCTGGGGAAGGACGCCACCGCCCTGGAAGTGGCAGCGGAACTGAAACGGCTGCGGCCACTGTTCACCTCCGAGGGGCGGGCCGCCTATCCGGACCAGTTCGCCGCCTTCGTCTCGCACCTGGACGCCCCGAGGCTGCTGGCCGATGCACTGCGCGACGGGGTGCTGACCGAATACACCTGGCCCGAGTTGGAGAAGGCGGCCGCGGAACTCGGCGACGACGTGACCCTGCACGAATCCTGGCCCGCCGTCGGTGTCGCGAGGAACGGCCACGTCATCTGGGTGGAGGGCGACAGGCGCGTCGCGGAGGCCACGTTCACCATTCCCAAGGGCTTCCGTCCCGAGGACTGGCGCTACGTCCTGGTCGACGGGGTGACGGGCTGCTACTACCGGGACAGTTCCTACGACGAGTGGTTCGTCTGGTCCAATGATCCGGCCCACCCGCACAAGGCATCCTACGTCTGGCGGATTCCCCGGAGCGCCCAGTCCTTCCCCGTCGCCTCCGGACGCCTGATCGGGCAACGGGTGCTGCGGGTCGGGGACCAGGAATCACCGTTCAACCAGCTGAAACAGGTGTTGCACGACGGCAACACCTACTGGGTGGACGGCGACGGGATCCGGGAGGTCGATCCCGAAACCGGGAATCCGGGACGCGAATCGCTGCCGAGCGGCCTGGCCGAGCTGGTCGAACCACACCTCCGCGACGGCTGGAAACTGTTGGCCAGCACCCTGCTGTGGGCCCCGGTGACCGTTCCCGGTTCCCCGCTGCCCCAGAAGGAGGGCGTGCACGGCTGGGTGGTGCTCTCGAGGGAGGGCGATCGGCGTTTCCTGGGAATCGACGGTTACCGGCTGGATGCCGGCCCGGACGGGGGTTTCTTCACCGCCCGGGTGCGCCGCCCGGGCGGTGGGTACTGGCTGGTCGACGAATCGAACGGTCTTCACCGCGACCCCACCGGCGAGCGTTTCCTGTCCACATCCGATGCGCTGGGGCAGCCGCATCTGCTGTCGCGGCTGCCCCGGGTGGGGTGGCACCATCTCCAGGTGCGCGACGAGGCCGCCAGCGCCGGGCTGCGTTCGGTGACCCCGGAGATGGCCACGGCCCTGCTGGCAGCCACGCCCGCCGCGAACCAGCAGCAGGGATGCGACGCCGACGGCTTGAACTTCCTGCTGGAGGACACCGACGCAGAGGTGGATGAACAGTTCATCACCGAGGAGGCCCGCGCCGCAGCCGAGACCCTCCTGGGAACGGCCGACCCGGCCTTGGTGGATTCGGTTATCTGGCTCACGGGCCGCGTCAAGAGGATCGTCGATGAGGGCCGGGCCCTGGCCCGGGAAGCCGCAGAGGAGACGGTGCCGGGCACCTTCGCGGAGTGGGAACCTTCTGACGAATTGGCCGTCTGGAACGTGCTGGGGTGGCGCAGCGGGGCGACCACGTCGCGTTCCACCGTGCTGGCCCTGGCCCGCCGCCTGGCCGGCGAGCAGGTGAGGGTAAAGGCGGTTCATTCCCGGCTGCACCTGCTGCTCACCCACCCGGAGGTGCTGCTGGCCTGCGCCGCAACTCCGTTCCGGGAACGCGACAAGATCGGCGGGGCCGCCGCGGCCGTCGCCGCCGTGCTGGACGCGGGCCTCTACACACCGGAGGGTTGCGTCTTCGATTTCCCGCATCCGCGGAACGACCCGTTCCGCTGCGAGACGGGAACCCTGGTCGAGACACCCACCGGTGCCGCGATCGCCCTGGGCCTCGACGACGACAGGACATCGGTGTTCTCGCCGACCGCCCTGGGGCTCGATGACAACAGAATGCTGGTGTTCTCGCCCACGGGCGGGGTGCCACCCCACCTCGGCGGACACGAAACCACGCCCCGCCACCGCTCCCGGGGGCTCTCCCCCGAGGCACTGGTGGCCGCCTTCGAGAAGCTGCTGTCCGACGGTCCTGCCCCGTGGGACCCGGCCCGGAGGGACCGGCTGGCCGAGGGCCTGGGCTGGTCGCCGGCGGCGGCCGGTGTGCTGCTGGCGGGCCTGCCGAACCTGAACTGCTGGGGCAACAACTACCTGCCGAAACCCGTGCGGGAACTCCTGGGCCTGAAGGTCACGGAGGCGGCCGGTGCGCGTGAGTTCCTGAAGGGCCTGGGCGTGTGGGTCCTGGTCGAACTGCTCGCGGCCGGGGCCCAGGATCCGGTCAGGACGGTCCGCGAGGGCCTCGACGTCGAGGCCATGATCGAATGGTGGAAAACTTGGCGGGGTGACCGCATCCAGCTTCCCGAGGAGCTGCTGGCCGCGGCCGCAAAGGAGTTCCGCTGGGGCGGGGCAAATAGTCTCCGCGAACTGGCGGAGCAGGAGGAACTGGACGAGCGCCACCTGAGCATCTGGCTGTGGGCGGCCACCAAGGTGGACCGCTCCGATGCGCTCGGCCCGTGGCTGGCCGACCGTTTCGACGTCATCCGGGCCGGCTGCGGAAAACCGTCGCCCGGCTGGAACGACTACACGAACGACGGGAAGATGCGGGTCCTCCTGGGCCTGTCGAAACGCACCAAACAAACCCCGGAGGGGTCGATCGTCTCCCAGGGGGCCTGGACCATCACCGCCGCCCGCCACCACGACACGATCTCCTGGGATCCGGCGAAGGTCACCGACTGGGAAACGGAGGCGACCCTGGCGGCGGGCATCCCCGAGGACCTGGATTTCCGGGACAACCTGCTCGGCCGGATCAGCGTGTTGACGGGCGGTTTCGACGCCATCCAAAAGGATTTGCGTTCCGGAATCCCCGGGCCCCAGCAGGACCCGCTCGTCTCCGCCCCCCGGGTGGTCGCCGAGGTCTCCGAGACCCTCGGCCTGCCGGAGGCCTCCTCCCGTTACTGGCTGCAGCTACTGGCCCTCCACAACCCGACCGACAGGAACGTCGAGGGCTGGAACGCCTGGAAGAAAACCGCCCGGGTCGAGGCGGCGGCCCCGCTGCTGGAGAAAGGCCTCGTCCTGGAGGCCAAACGCTCCCGGGCGGGACGTACCCTGTTCCTGCCCGGGGGTTGGCAGGAGGCCAGCTCCCCACACCTGCCCATGGAGGTCTGGAAGGCCCCCTTCTACGACTTTTTGGATACCCTGAAGGTGGAGCCGAAGCAGGGCGTGGTGGTGCCGCTGGTCCCCTACCATCAGCTGTTCGTCGAAGCCTGGCGTCGCTATCGCGAGGGCGATGTCCCGGGTTACGAGGAGTTGCGCACGGAACGCCACCGCCGCCGCTGACCGGTCGGGTGGAAAGGAGACCATGACCACTGATTCCCGGATTGTCGAGTTGGGTGGCATCGCCGCCGGGGCGACGCCGGGCACCGCCCCGGTCGTGGCCAGGACCTACACCCATCCCGCCATCGGGAACCGTCGAGTGGTGCGGCTGGTGGGTGTGGGGGCAGTGGCGGTGGAGGATTCCCGTCTCGCAGCCGCGGGATTCGCCCCGGAGGGATCAAGGTCCGTGGGATTCGCTCGCGATGCCGCCATCGGTTTCCCGGCCTGGCCGATCGCCCACGACCCCGCCAACGCCGGGCAGGCCCTGGATCTCGTCGTGGAACTCAGGAACGCCGAACGCAGGGCACGGAACTCGGCCGGGGACACACGGGATCACCTGACCCGGCTCGCCAGGAGGCTCGCGCGTTCGGTGCCGCATTTCGTACCGACCTTCCTCGAGGAGGCGGGGCGCATTTTCATCAGGGAGGGCAATCCCAAGATGGCGGCCTCTCTTTTCGGGAAGGCCCGCCAGGTCGAGCGCGCCCACGCCCTGCCCATCGACGAGGAACGCCACCGCCGGGTCTTCCTGGAGTTCTCCCTTGCCGGGGCCGTCAACGCCAAGGAGCTCTCCGCCGAGGCGCGTTCGTTGCTGGAACGCACAACGCCGAGGGAAGCTCTGGAACGTTTCCTGCAACTCGCCCTTGACCGGGTTAGGGGCGGCCTGCCACCCCACACCCGGCTCGGCTCCGACATGAAACTTCTCGTGCGGGCCGCTGGGGTGGACCGGGACGAGGTGGAGCAACGGGTGTGCGCCGGGCTGCTCGCCTCACCCACCCTGGGCAGGGCCACCCGGGAGTTCTGGAAAGCCAACCTCGGGTTCCTCACGCGGGTGGCCGTTCGCCGCCCCGAGGTCCGGGATGCACTGCTGGAGCTGTCACCCGGCAACGTCGAATCCGATGACTGGGTGCTCTTCCTGGAGGCCACCGGCATCGCCGACGAGCTGCGCACCGGAAAACGCGACGCGGCCTCCTGGGTGCGGTCCTACCTGGCCCAATACCATTCCCGCCAGCGCAGCGAATACCCGCGGAGGCTGTGCGGATTGATCCGCGGGCTCCCCGGGCTGCGGGGCGCCCCGATCCACTTGACCGTGGAGATGCGCCGGCTGGAACCCGAACTCCTCGACGCCCTCCTGGAGGCCGGGGCGCGGGTCTCGATCACGAGGACCGGGCATCAGGACCACCTGGAACTCGACCGGTGGCTGGAGCAACCCGGACGCGGTGAACTCAGTTTCCTGGCCCGCAGCGAACACGCTGACCTGGTCATGCGCAGCCTGGAAAGGCGGCTGCGGCGCGGCGACGCTAGAACGCTGCTGTCCCATGAGGGAACCCGGGAGCTGGCCGCCCGCTGGAGCGAATCCGATTCAGCGCCCCCGGAGTTGAGGAGCGAGGTGACCCGGCTGATCGGGCATCTCGGCCAGCCGCAGGGAACCGGCGGAGACGAGTCCGGGCCCACCGGGCCATTCGAGCGGTGGGAGCCGTCGGCGAAGCTGGCCTTCTCGGCGAGTCCTTTCGGTTCAAACCGGCGCATTTCCCGCGCGGACATCGACGCGTTCGCCGGGGCGCTCCGGGGTGATGGCCCGGCGCCGCTGCTGGATCTCTCCGCCCTGTGCCTACCCCTGACCCGCCCGGAGGTTTTCCTGGCCCTGGCGGCCAGCCCCTTGGTTTCCCGGGACCAGGCGGGCGGGGCGGCCAGCCTGCTGGCCTCCATGTTGGACAACGGGCTCTGCTCGCCCCGGAACGTGCTGTACGAATTCGAGTCCCGGAAGGATTTCTCATACCTTTCCGCACGAGCTGGCCAGGAAATCATGGAGCGAGAAACCGGGCGGGACCTCGTCCTGGCCGCCCGCGGCCACGCGCCCACAACCCTGCTGGTTTTCAGCCAGCAGGGCACGGCCCCCGACGAGGTGGCCGGGTCCCCGGCCAGGATCAGGGCGACCGCCGGCACGGTTCCGGGAGAGGCCGTGGTGGCCGCCTTCCAGCGGTTGCTGGCGCGGGGTGCGCCCCCTTGGGATCCGGCCCGGGCGGCGCGCCTGGCGGAGGGAACGGGCTGGTCCCAGACGGTCTCCTCCCTGATGCTGGCCGCGTTGCCGGATCGGCGCCCCTACCGCGACGAGAACCCGGGGTTCGAAAAGGAAATCCGGGAACTGGTGGGATGCGCCGCGGCGCAGCTCGCATCTGCCCGCAGGTTCCTCATCGACCTGGACACCGACCTGCTGGTGCGGCTTCTCGTCGCCGGCGCCCGGGATCCGCAGCGCGTGGTCGAAGAAGGTCTCGACGTCGAGGCGATGATCGCGGTCTGGCGCAGCGAATCGGGGAACCGCGTGCTCATTCCGGAGGAAGCACTCGCCGAAGCTGACAAGGCCTTCCGTGCCCCCGGGGGCCACGAGTTGCTGAGGCTCGCCCGGGGCGAGGAAGTGGAGCCGCGGATGACCTCGGGCATGCTCTGGCTCGCCCACCACCTGGAGCGTTCCAACCCGTTGCGTCCCTGGCTGGCCGGGCGCTTCGACGCCCTGAAAACCGCATGCGCCGGGAGGGGTCACCGTTTCCCCCTCCTGCCGTCCGAGGCCGAGAGCGTGTTCCACGCCCTCGGCCTGGACCCGGAAGGAGACACCCATCATGCCGGCGCCTGGCACCTGAGAAGGGGCAGGTCCGGTTTCGATCTTCACTGGCACCCCGCTGAGATCACCGACTGGCGGGCGGAACGGGACCTGATCTCGGGCCTGCCGGACCGGGGCATCATGAGAAAACAACTGCTGGATGTGATCTGCGTCATCGACGGGATGTTCGACCCCATCGCCGCGGACCTGCGCGTCCTGGAACCGGGATACGGCTTCGATCCGTTCGTGACCGCCCCCGACGCGGTGGCCTCGGCGGCGGCTTCCTGCTGCATCAGCGAGGACGCGGCCCGTTACTTCCTCCAGCTGCTCGCGCTGCCGGGACCCACGGATCGCAACATCGGCACCTGGAACGGCTGGGGTAGGGCGCAACGCTCCCGGGCGGGCGCCGAGTTGCTGCATCGTGGCCTGGTCGTGGAGGCGAAACGACCCCGGGCGGGCCGCTCCCTTTTCCTTCCGGGCGGGTGGCAGGAGGAGAAGGCCCCAAGTTTTCCGCTGGAGGAGTGGAAGGCGCCGGTGTTCGCCACCGCCAGACTCGGGGCCCTTTTCGGCCACGGCGGCCCCCAGCTGCCCCGGGTCCCAGGTGGGCAGTTGTTCCGCGAAACCTGGGAACGCTACGCCTCGGGTGACGTGCCCGGTCCCCGGTGATCACCGGCACCAAGGAACCGGAATGGTGGACGAACCCGATCTCATCCGCTTGAGCTTCCCGGCGCTTCATCGCCTGCCGGCAAACCCCGGAAGGGTGAAGCACCCGCGTGCCCCGGGGCGCCGGTTTTGTCGGGGCCTCCTGCTAGCTTGATCGCACACGTCAGGAAACCCGAGGAGGTCCCCATGGAGCAGGTGCAGCAGGTGCCGCCACCGGAGGTGCGTCACGCCGAGGAGCTGGCCCGGCTCGCCGAGGAGAAGGGACCCCGGCCACCGGGTTGGCTGCTCACCCCGCAGGCGGTGGTGGCCTTCGTCTGCGGCAACGACAGGTTGAAGATCAGCCGGAAGTTCGTGGGGGATGTGTCCCTGGTGGAGAGGTGCGTCATCACCCTGGCTGGTGAGCGGGCGCTGCTGCTGGTGGGGGAACCGGGCACGGCCAAGTCGATGCTGTCCGAGCTGTTGTCGGCCGCGATCTGCGGCACCAGTGGCCTGACGGTCCAGGGCAGCGCGGGCACCACGGAGGACCAGCTCCGCTACGGCTGGAACTACGCGCAGCTGCTGGCCAGGGGCCCCAGCGAGGACGCGCTGGTGGATTCACCGGTGCTGGCGGCCATGCGGACGGGACGGGTGGCCCGGGTGGAGGAGATCACCCGCTGCCTGCCGGAGGTCCAGGACGCGCTGGTTTCGGTGCTCTCGGAACGCCGCCTGGCGGTGCCGGAGCTCGGCGAGTACGCCGTCCACGCCGCCCCGGGTTTCTGTGTCATAGCGACGGCGAACCTGCGGGACCGTGGCGTCTCGGAGATGAGCGCGGCCCTGAAACGCCGTTTCAACTTCGAGGCGGTGGAGCCGATCGCCGACGCGGGCGCGGAGATCGCCCTGGTGATGGAACGCACCCGCCAGGCCCTTGCCGCGGCGGGCGCCGGATCCAAGGTCGACGAGGTGGTGGTCGAAACCTTGGTGACGGCGTTCCGGGAGCTGCGTTCCGGGGTGAGCCAGTAGGGCTGGGCGGTGGAGAAACCGTCCACGGTGCTGTCCACCGCCGAGGCCGTGGCCATCTCCGGTTCCATCGCGCTGGCCGGGGCGTTCTTCCCACACGCCCGCGACGGGGTGCGTCTGATCCCGGGACAGCTCCTCGGCGCTGTCCGCAAGGACGATTCGGAGGACGGCGCGCGTCTGCTCGCCTACTGGGATTCCGTCGTGAAGCGCCGCGCCGCCGATGGCCGCCACACGTGGGTGCAGCTCTGGGAGCAGCGGCACGTGCTCGAAGCATGACCACGGAAACCGAGCTCGCGGAGCTGACCGGCTGCCGGGCTCCGTTCCTGATCGGGATCAGGCACCACTCCCCCGCCATGTCGGTGGCCACACCCCACCTGTTGGAGGGGTTCGCGCCGGACGTGCTGGCCGTCGAACTGCCCGCGGAGTCCGCCGATTGGCTGGACTGGCTCACCCATCCCGAGGCCGTAGCTCCGCTGGCCATGGCCTTCAGCCGGGGCGAGGGGCTCAGCTTCTACCCGTTCGCGGACTTCTCCCCGGAGCTGGTGGCGCTGCGCTGGGCGCGGGCCAACTCGGTGCCGGTGGTCTGCCTGGACCTTCCGGTCACGGCCCCGGAACCCGAAGAGGCAGTCGAGGAATCCCCCGGCGATTCCCGGGGCCGCGACGCCCTGTTCGCACGGGCTCGGGCAAATGACCCCCAGGAGGCCTGGGACCGGCTCGTCGAGGCTCCGGCTCCCGGCTCCGCCCCGGAACAGCTGCGGGTCGCGGCACTGGCCCACGGCTGGGCGCTCCGCAGGGCGGAGGGCAGGATCGACGCCCACACCCGGGCCCGGGAGGAAAGGATGAACCGGGTGCCGGGCCGGGAATTGTCGGCGGGCCGCCGGGTGGCGGCGATGGTCGGTTCGTTCCATGCCGCCGCCCTGCTGGCCCCGGAACCCGGCCCTCTCGACGCCGCCGGCCCCGATGTGGCGGGCTGCCTGGTGCGCTACACCTTCGCTCAGCTGGACTCCCGTTCAGGCTATCCCGCCGGCATCCGTGACCCCGGCTGGCAGCAGGTGGTCCTCGCCTCGGAACTGGCCCCCGGCGGGCTCCGTGACGAGGCCACCCGGCTGATCACGGAAATCACCCGGAGGCTACGTGCCGCCGGGCATCCCGCCGGCCCCGGGGAGGCTGCCGAGACGACGCGGATGGCCCTCGACCTGGCGGCCCTGCGGGGGCTGGCGGCCCCGTCGCGCCGGGAACTGATCGAGGCGGCCACCACTGTGCTGGCCCAGGGGGAGGTGCTGGGGCGGGGCCGGGTGGTGGCCGAGGCCCTGGAGCAGGTGCTGATCGGGGATCGTTCCGGCCAGGTGGCACCCGGCACGCCCGTCTCGGCGCTGCGGGCGAATATCCTGGCAGAGCTGGAGGCCCTGCGGATTCCCCTGGAAAAGAACGAACAGCTGTATCTCGAACCGCTGCGCAACCCCCGGGACCTGCGCCGCCACGTGCTGCTGATGCGCCTGTTCACCGGCGGCATCACCTTCGCCTCCCCCGTCAGCCAGGGTCTGTCTCGCGGGGCGGAGATGGTGGGGCTGAGCTGGGATCTGAGGTGGAGTACGGCGACGGAGGCCAGCATCGAGCTGGCCGCGCCACGCGGCCTGACCCCCGAGCAGGTGGCGGCGACGGTGCTGCTCACCCGGAAGGTCGAAACCCCCCAGGAGGCCACGGCGCTGCTGACCGAGGCCGCCGGGTGCGCCCTGGAATCGGCGATGGAACGGGCCTTCCGGCTCGTGGTCCCGCTGGCCGGGCGGGTCGGTTTCACGGATGCCGTCGCGCTGTCGGTCGCCCTCGCGGAAGTGGCATCGTCGCACATTCCCGGAGCCTCGCTGCTGCCGGAGCAGCAGCGGATGCGCGCCGCCGAGCTGCGCGACGAGTTCACCTCCGCCGCGGTGCGGGAACTACGCGGCATCCGCGGCTCCGACGATCCCGAGGACGCCAGGGCCCTGGCGGTCTTCGTCGCTCAGGGCGGTTCCCACGCCCTGAGCCTCGGGCACGCCCTGGAGCAACTCGCCGGGGACGGTTCCCCCCTCATGCAGGGGGCGGCCGCCGGGTTGCTGCTGGACGACGATTCCGCCGTCCGGGTGGCGTCTTGGCTGGACGCCCCCACCCCGGATGCGCGCCGGGCCCTGCGCCGGAGGCTGGTCGGGTTGCTGACCACCGCGCTGCCCCGCTTCGACTCGTCCCCGGCGACGATCGCCCTGGTGGATCGGGTGGGCGGCATCCCCGACGACGAGTTCGTCTCCCTGCTGCCCGCGCTGCGGGGCGGCTTCGATGTCCTGCCCGAGCAGGCACGGGAGGCCCTCCTGACCGACCTGGCCCGCGAACTCGGGCGTGCCCGTGACCTGGTGCTGAGCCCCGAGGAGACCCTGGCCGCCACCCGCTACGACACCGCGGCCCGTGACCGCCTGGCCGCTCTCGGGCTGGCCGATCTGGCCTTCCCCCCGGCGGAACGGTGGCGGCTGGTGCTGGGCACCGAACGGGAAAGGCTGTCGCACCGGGGCCGCCGGATGGCCTCCGCCCTGGACGAGTTGTACGGCCGCCCGGACTCGGACTCCCTGGACGGCGGGCGGCGGGGCTCCGGGAACGGTCCGTCGCAGCTGGGGGTGCGGCAGTGGCGGGACGAGATCGAGGTCCTCTTCGGTGAGCACGAGGTGCAGGAGATATTCGGACAGGCCGCCGCGAGGGGACGCGGCGACGTGGTGGAGCGGCTCGATCCGGATTCGGTGCGCCCGTCGGTGGACCTGCTGGCCACCGCCCTGTCGCTGCGGGGGGCGCTGCCGGAGGCGCGGCTGGCGAGGCTGCGTCCCCTGGTGGCCCGGCTGGTGAAGGAGCTGGGCGCGGAGCTGGCGATCCGGCTGCGCCCGGCCCTGAGTGGCCTGGCGACGGGCCGCCCCACCCGGCGTCGCACCGGAAGTCTGGATCTGGACCGCACCATCCGGGGCAACCTGCGGCACGTGGTTCCCCTCGACGGACGGCCCCAGGTGGTGCCCGTCCATCCCGTGTTCCACGCCCCGATGGCGCGCGACATCGACTGGCACCTGATCGTGCTGGTGGACGTGTCGGGTTCCATGTCGGAATCGGTGGTCTACTCGGCCCTGACCGCGGCGATCCTCGCGGAGTCGCCCGCTCTCGACGTCGATTTCCTGGCGTTCAGCACCGAGGTGCTGGACTTCACCGGCCACGTCCACGACCCCCTGTCGCTGCTGTTGGAGGTCTCGGTGGGTGGAGGCACGGACATCGCATCCGCGCTGCGGGTGGCTCGATCACGGGTGAGGGTGCCGTCCCGCACCCTGCTGGTGTTGATCAGCGATTTCGAGGAGTTCGGTTCCGACGTCCCCCTGCTGGCCGAGGTGGAGGCCCTGGCCACCTCCGGGGTGACGCTGCTCGGCTGCGCGGCCCTGAACGACACCGGCACCGGCGTCTACAACGCGGGGATCGCGGCAAGGGTGGCCGGCGCCGGGATGCGAGTCGCCGCGGTCTCGCCGCTGGATCTGGCGCGCTGGGTCGGCGCCGTGATCAGGGAGGGGTCGCGATGAGGATCTCCCCCGCGCTAATGGCGTCCATCACCGATTCGCTCGCCCCGCGGGTCCGCAGGCGGGTGGACGCCCTGCTGGCCGATCCGGTGCTGATCGGTCCCGAGATCGGTTTCGGGAACGCGACGGTGCGTCTGGCGGACGTGGAGGTCGCCACATCGGAGGAACACATCACCTGTAACTGTCTGCTGTCCCCCGGTTGCGCCCATCGCGCGGCCGTCGCGCTCAGTCTGGAGGTGGCCGACGACGAGACCCCGGCCGCCCCGTCGATCGACCTGCGCAACCCGGCGGAACGGTTGCGCCGGATCGCAGAGGAGGCCGCCCGGGCCGATGCGCGCGCCATCACCCGGGAACAGTCAGCCACCGCCGACCTGGCCTGGGAGCACCTGACCGAGGTGCTGCTGAGGGGCGCGGGAAGGCTGGGGGCCGCCCAGCGCGCGGGCCTGGCCGCCGACCTGCACCGGATGCGCGTCCACGGGCTGGTCGTCGCGGACCGGGCGTTGACGGGTTTCGTGCGCTCCCTCGGCCAGGCCCCGGGCCCCGGGTGGCGGCGTTCTCCGCGGCCCTGTTGAACCTGCACCGGCTGCGCGGGCTGGCCGACGGGCAGGACGCCGACGAGCTGCTGGGCAGACCCCGGCAGCCGTACCAGGACATCGGCGGGCTCACGCTGACGCCGCTGTTCGCGGAACCGGTGATCACCGCCTCGGGGTTCGCCGGCACGCAGGTCACCTTCCAGGACCAGTGGAAAAACACCTGGTCGCTGGCCCGGGTGCGCCCCGGCACCGCCCGCGACATCGCAGCCCGCTACGAGGCCGGGGAGGCCTGGGGCGGGATCAGCGAGTCCCCCTTCACCCTGTCCCGGCACCGGCTGCTGGTGGCGGACGCAACGGCCCGGCTCGACGGCCGCCTGGGCGGTGGGAAGCAGGTCCGGGCCGCCATGCAGGCCCCCTGGAGCGCATGGAAGAACGTCCCGGAAGGTTTCGAGGTGGTCTCGGGCGGGATCGAAGCCGGCGACAGGCGCGGGCTGCTCGTCGCCGGGCGGCGGCTGGAGCTGCTTCCCGCCGCCCGGGCGCTGAGAGCCGGGCTGGCCACGGAACTGTTCGGCGCCGCCACCGGTACCTTCGTCACCTGCCTGGCGCGCGGGAATCAACTGCTGGGCCTGAGCGCATCGGCCGAAGGCCTGATCCGGATCCCCGGATCCCTGGGTGGGCTCTGGTGGCCGGGCCTGGACGCGGTGACGCGATCCTGGGTTGGGAATCTTCCTGCTCTCCCCGATGATCCCGAACCCGGGGACGTCACCAGTTGGACAGTTGATTCGCCGCAGGTGACGGAGACCACGAGGCGCTGGTGCGAGCGGGTCCTGGACGCCGGGCCCGGCGTCCTTTCCTCGCCGCTGCTGGCGAAGGACACGGCCTGGCTCAAGGCGGCCGGGGCACCCTTCGCCTCCCGGCTGCTCACTGATCTGGCGGAGGCCACGACGCGGGGCCAACGCCGGTTCGACGGCACCTGGGCGCAGGACCCGGACGCCCTGGCCCGGGTCTGGTTGCGGCTCAGCGAGTATTGAACTGACACGAAAACATGCGGAGGGGCCAGACCCATCCAGCCACAGGCCCCTCCTCCAGGACGCACCCCCGCGTCATTTACGCCGTGGGTCCGACGCGGTCTCCCGTCCGTTTTCCGATGCCGATGGCGCCGGAAAACGGACGGGAGAACCAGAATCGGCCCCCGGCTCGCTGCCGTTCAGGTTCCTTTCCGAAGATCCACCGGTTCCCGTGTGAACCACCGGTGCACCCGCGAGGACGGTCGACGGGCCACGCATGGCGACCACCCCCATGGCGACCATGCACGCACCCCACGTGTCGGCCTGTTTCCCCATCCCGGAATCCCCCTGAACTCACTCGCGTGAATCGGCAGCGCGTTGAAGCTATCAGGAAAACTTGTCCTCCGAAAGGACGACAATGACCGGTTACTTGCCGAACGGCCAAGCGGTTGGAGGGGCGGGATTCCTCGGGCAGAGCTGAATCCCACCCCCCACAGGGGGCGCGACGCGCCATTGCGCCGCCTGCCGCGGGGGGACGCGGCTCTTCACCCCCAGGGCGCACAAGGCGCCCCGTTCCAGTGGCTCACCGAGGAGCCGGAATCATTGGTTGAAATCATTTTCCCGGGACAGGATTGGATCGTCATGGTCGCGGGCAGTTCCCGCTCCTCCCGGGGATTTCAATTCCCGATCGTCACGGTTCAGGGATTCCACGCGTCATCCGAGACGGCTTCCCGTCGGGGATGAATTGCGCGGGATAATTCTGACCCAGCGGGGAAAGGGATGGCACCATCCGCCGGGCAGACCCCGGGTGCGCGTTTGCACTGGATTATTCACGTTTCGCACCCGGCATTGCCTTTCCCCGGGAAAGATGGCATTGACCCGGGCAAGAGCCCCTGCCGGGCCTTTTTCCCGCACCCCCGGACCACCGCACCGGGACGGGGCGAGAAAATATCTGCGTTCCGGAGAAACCCCGGGTTGGATGCCGCGACGACACCGGACCGGGTCATTTCCGGTCCTCCCGTTTTCCTGCGGGGTATCCGGCGCACCTGCCGACCAGCGCGCCAGCCACCGCGACCACGCCCAGCAGCCCCGCCACCAGGCCAGGCTGGGCCGGTTCCTCGGTATTCGCGCCCTGAGATCCCGGGGTGCCCTGCCCCTGCTGGTTGGATACGAGCGTCCAGGGGGCCGTCCCCGGGGAGACGGGCACGGCCCGCTCGCCATTTCCAGGGAGGAGAAACCAGAACAATTCGGCCGCGGCCTCCTGACGCACACCGGAAGCCGGGGAATCGTTCGCCACGGAAACCGGAAGAAGAAAAGAATTTTCCCAGGAGTGAACCCTTCCGCCACTCACAAGGAAAGCGCGCTCCCCTTTCTGGATTCCGGAAGAGTTCGTTTCCCACCCGTCGCGGGACGCCTGCCCCACCGAGGCCACGCCGGCCCGAAGGTTCGATACCGGCAGATGGTTTTGGAAAACGTCGCCCTCATCGCCACCCACCCGGGGGGATTGAATGCTCGGAGAGACGCGAACAACGTTCCCGGATGCGAGTCTTTCCCCGGTATCCACGGGATTCAACCACAGATCCAGCCGGCTTCCCGAGACGGTAGATTCCCCATGCCGTTCCGCCTCCCCCGGAGCGATCCTGCTCTCGGTGACGACCCACGTCCCGACAACCGAAATTGCAACCAGAACACCGGCCGCGATCATTCCCGGAAGGCCACCGGATCTGCGGACATTGCGTTTGCCCCCGAACTTCAACCCGCCCCCATCTCTCCAAGGAGTTGAAACTTTGAACGGCACACACCTTAACAGAAGTTATCCGTTTCCGCACGGGCGACGCTTGAAAACTCTGGCCGTTCGCCCAGGAAACCCCGTGTTTTTGGCCCGAAAGTCAATCTGGAGGAGCGACAGCAATGAGCAAATATTTTGCTCATTGCCTGTTGAATGGGAAATGACTGGGGTTTTTACGAAGACATGGGCCAAAGCGCACGGACGTCGACGAATGACTGGATCGATTGCCCGGCCCTGATGAACTCCGGAGCCGAATACGTGATCCCATCAGTGGGACCAGCCTCAACCGTCGGCCCTGACGTTCGGGGTGCCGGTCCTGGCCCGGCCGCCCGCCGTGCAGCCGGATTCCACGGGGAACACGGTCTCGGCCGGGACCGTGCTGGCGGCGTCGTTGCTTGTAGGTCACGGTCCGGCAGTCGGTACGCCAGGTCGCGTTCCAGCGCAAAGGGGTGTGGTTGGGAAACCGGTACAGGGTCACCTCGCCCGGTTTGACGGCCAGGGTGGGGCCGGGAACGGATCGTCGATCACCCATCGGCCGCTCATCCCGGTCTGATTCCAGACGTGGGTGGCGCCGCCGGGCAGAACTCCCCGGCATCGCACGATGTACCGCGCACCCGCGCAGGCGTAGCGGTTCGGCGGGTTTCCCTCATCTCCATCTTTGGCACATCGATGAAGAACAAGATTCCGATGCGACATCCGGGAAAACTCTCGTTGTCGTTTCCAAAGCGATCGGGCCCCGATCCCAGAGGGGATCGGGGCCCAATCAGCACAGGCGCGGGATCAGGAGCCGGTCTTCGGCAGACCCGGTTTCACCGGAACGGGCTTGGCCGGGGTCACCGTGGGGGTCGGGGTGACCGAGGGACTCGGCGTGGGTGCGGCCGGGACGTCGCAGACGGGCACCTTGAGCTCGCCGGTGAAGACGGCGGTCTTGGCGTCGATCCGTTTCCAGCCCTCCGGCATC
>ERZ773075.963-NODE-963-length-17368-cov-30.1171_pt1 | contig 17368 bp, 17 predicted proteins | sample MGYA00580614_ERZ773075 | MGnify/ENA primary metagenome ERZ773075 (study PRJEB29015, sample SAMEA2738021) | human oral metagenome | biome: human oral; feature: human-associated habitat; material: dental | place: China | collected 2043 ... | reverse complement strand
GAGCAGCTGTTGTCCAAGCTGCTCGCCGCCTGGCTGCACCAGAAGCTGGGGGACCTGTAACGTGATAGTCAGGCCGCACGCCTTCGAGAGCTACGGGCGCCTACGGCCGATCAACCTCAGGGACATGAAGAACTGTATGTCCGAGTTGCCGCATGAGGTCTGCAATATCGAAGTGGGCAGAACGTTCGACGATGTAGTCTCCTTCGAAGCGATCGATGCCAATCGCAGTAAAGTCTGCACGTTTGCCACTAGGAGGTAGTCCGCGGAACGGCCCGTCTTGGGTACCAATGCAACGCACACGTGTCACCACGACATCTCCTTCAGCAATCTGCTCTTGGACACGATCATCCATGTCAGGAAACGCAGTACGGAACGCACGCACCCACTCACGTACGCCCTCTGGACCCGTTAGGTCAAACTGTGGCCAATAGAAGTTAGGAGCAAACACCTCGTCCGCAAGTTCGAGGCGGTTGTTAGTAATAATCTCCTCGAACAGGATCGCGGCGCGCTGCTTCCTTCGTGCAAGCTGGTCTGAGTCATTCATGTGATTTCTCCTATGGATGTTGAGTGAGGAAAGAAAACAAGTGAGTTCTTACTGAGTCAGCTGCTTTAGCGTTGTTGAATAGAAAGAAATGATCACCTTCAAACTTATCGAAGCTACTTTCGGTCAACGTACGGGAACACCAACCTGATACCTCTCTGGGGGGAGCAACAGGATCATTTGTCCCGGCCATCACGTATAGAGGTGTACAGCGGAGAGGCATTGGATCCCGTTCGTGAAGTGAATCACTAAACTGGAAGTCTTCTCGGAGACGTACAGCCGCAAGGGAGCGTAGTGCTGGATGCTCGAAGTACTCTGGAGGCAGGGCACCCCATTCGGCCACCCTGGTCAACAGCGTGTCATCGTCTAGCCGAGCAAAGTTATGATTCTGTCTATTACTCTTAGGGGCGCGTCGTCCGGAAATGATACATAGTCGTGGCGGATTTCCTCCTTTCTCAGCCCTTCGTGTGATTTCGAAAGCCAAGCCCGCTCCGTAACTATGGCCCAATATCGCCCAGTCTTCGTCCGACTTCGAGCAAATCTGCTGAGCTAACCTGCCAATGAGCTCATCGACTGTCTTCGGAGGACTTGCGTCCTTCTCCACACGCCCCGGGATGTTTACTGGAACCACATCGATACCAGGATATAGTTGCGACTTCATCTTGCGATATGCAGTTGTCGCAGTACCTCCGGCATACGCTAAACAGAATAGTTTCATCTGTTTGTGCCAGTCGATGTCGAAGAACTTGTGCGCTGACGTTCTGTCTCCAGACGTTTGTCGATCGCGGCATACTCCTGCTCCATCTTGCCAATTGCATAGTCGAGAGTGGTTACGGTCGGAAGATCGAGCAGTGACACGATATTCTCCACGCGATTGGTGAGCGTGCCACTAATTCTGTACAAAGGAATATCGAGCTCTGAGGCGGCGTTCCAGAGCAGTTCATCACAAAATACGCGAAACTCCTCATTCATTGGCCGATGCCCATCATTCGTGATTGGACGCTCGTTATCGAGATGTATCATCACGTCGTAGCTGGCTTTCACATGTTGCTTAAACGCATGTTCGTACTGATCAACAACCTCACGGTAGAAATTCATACCCGGCCAGTTTTTCTCATTTGGGCGTTCGGGATCCGTGGGGTTCATACCATACTTTGTTCGAGCCAAGCCGTATGCCCATTCCTGGAGTGACGATCCATCCGAAAGATAATTGTCGCCCAGCTTCGCCTCAGCTACTGCACGACCACAGTGCCGACGCATCATCAACTGCAAGAACTCGGCAGGAGTAACTTCCGAAAGTCGCTTCCCAGGAACGGCATCTGGCATGATCTCACGAATGGCTTTCGCAAGAGTACGTGGAATTCCTGAGTAGTGCGACAGGCAGATCGCCGTCGAGGTCTTACCGGTTGAATAGGTACCAGAAATAGAAATTCGCATGCATATTCCTCTCAATTATGCGACTCGGTGAGCAAACGTTGCTGAAAGATCGATGCCGCCAGAATCGCCGGCAAAATCGACGTTACGCCACTTTCCGTTGGGAAGTGTGAGGAGTTGATGATCTGTGATGCGCAATGTCGCCATTGCTCTATCAACTACAGAAGTACAACCTTCATGATCTGATGATGGACGCATCACGAGCCGCTGCATCCAAAGCGTTTCAGACTTATCGCGGCTAATACCATCAAGCTCGTACATCAGCACTTGCCCAAGTTGCAGTAGCGATACAAATACATCAATGAAGGTCACAAACTGTTGCGAATGGCTACCTTTCGTTTTTGACAGGTCGCCGAGTTTAGAAACGACATTCACTTCGGCCTCCGCAGACAATGTTTCTACATCGGCTACGACATTTTCAATGAGTTGATCTCTATGACGATAGCCCGCACCCCAGTATCTGTCAGAGTCTTCGATGAGGTAGGAGTAGTCGGGTGGATCGAGCCGCTTTGCGCGCGGTGCTTCATGGCGAACAGTCACAGTGGCTCGCATCACACCTACCTGCACGACAACGGTTGAGTCGGTTGTCTGACCGTCGGAATTGGACGTCGTATCAGTGTTCTTGATTTCGGCACTTAACTGAAGGCCTTCTAGTGACTCTTCCGGTTTTGTTCCAGCCCGTATCACCAACTTCTGCATCGTTGCTAGTTCAACCTGGTTAGGAGTCAAACCGAGTACGTTACGGAGTAGTGTTTCCGTCGACCGAACGCCAAGTATCATGACGTCGACGGTCGATAAATGTGGTCGTAGGTCCGATTCTTTTCCTTTGAGCGACCAATCAGTCGGGTAGGATACATCAACGGACGCCGACAGCTTATCGTCATCCATATGTGGTTGAATGTGATAGGTCGATCGTTTGTACCCGCTACCAAAGAAGCGTTGTGACGACGGTCCTAGGTACTCGTCAATTGACTGGATGGCGGCGCTAGTGTGTTCGCGTAGTACCTCCGGCATAATCTATACCTCTTGTCCCTTCTGAGAGTATGCGCTGACCAGATTACCGACAGTGTGGACATCAACAATGGCATAGTCTCCTTCATTAAATGGGTCATAGTCGAACTTCTCAGATAGATTGACGATGAGTCTGGCAAGCATCAGTGAGTTGAGGCCGACGCTTACCAGCGAAGTCTCCTTGGTGAGACTGATGTCGTCGATGTCATCCGCTATCATCTCGTTGATCTCGGCAATTACATCGTTCTCAATCTTGTGTGAGGTTAGCATGTGAGTCCTCCGTCGATGACAATGGTTTGTGCAGTTACGAAGCTCGTTGATGGATCGGTAAGAAAGTCGAAGGCTCCTATTATGTCTTCCGGAGTGCCAAGTCGGCCGAGCGGTGTACGACGCTTTATGCGCTCTAAATTTCGACTGGTTACATTCGCCGATAGGTCACTCGCAAAATAGCCGGGCATAATGGTGTTTACGCGAATCTGCTCAGGGCCGAGCTCCCGCGCAAGGCTAGTTGTGATTCCGTTGATACCTGCCTTTGCCGCCGAATACGAGGCGACACCTCGATGGCCGCGAATTGCATTGATGGATGAAATGTTGATAATATTGCCTCCGCCTTTACCTATCATGACTCGAGCGCATGCCTTAGTAACGTGCAGTAGGCCGAGCAGATTGACGTTGACCATCTGATCGGTGGTGGATTCGGGCTCTGTGACGAATAGCCCCTGATGGAGTAGCCCGGCGTTGTTCACGAGGAGACGTAACTGACCTCCGTTTGATCGTGATGACAACGCTTTCTTTATGGTCGCCGTATCGGTTACATCTACTTCTTGCCAGTGTGCAGTTGATACGTAGGAGCTAAGCAGTTCGTTGGTACGTTCTGATCTGTTTCGGCTCCATAGTTCAACCTGCCATCCTTTTTCAAGCAATCGGTGAGCCAGTTTTGCGCCTAGTTCACCAGAAGCCCCCGTAATTACCGCGTAGTCTTTTGTCGTATCGTGAACCGTCATACGCGGGCTTTCTTAAACCGTTTTGAATGAAGGTCTGTTGTGGTAATGTCAACTGCTACGGGTCGCTTATAATCTTCAAGCACCTCAGCACAGTGCTGTTTGATTGATGATTTTAGTATTTCTATGTCGGTACCGCCTGACGGCCTAACTTTTGCTCGCACGACCTGTCCTGTTACCGCATTTGCCTGTCCGAACACCAGAGCATCGGTAACGCCACGCACTTCGAGCAGCGCTGATTCCACTTCGCTGGGATAGACTTTTAGCCCTCCCACATTAATGATTTCTGACTTTCGGCCGAGTATTTTCACATACTCGCCATCAACTTCGACCTGGTCCTGCGTGTTGAAGAATCCGTCGTCATCAAAACGGTATGGCGCGTTGAGGTATCCCAGCATTGCTCGTTCAGATTTGATCCAAAGCGTGCCATCGATAATTTTGTACGAGAACCCTGGGCCTCCTAGTTTTACCCACAGTGAATCGTCAGACTTTGATTTCGTTGACATGATCCCAAGTTCGGACAGCCCGTAGGTCTGCTTCAACTTTACCTCCGGTAGAGTTTCATGCAATTTCTGAAGTGTCTGTTCCGGCATGGGTTCAGTTCCGTACGTGATGATCCGTAGGCTTGATAGATCATACTGGTTAAACTTGTTGCCGATTAGACACATTGTGAGGAACGTGGGTGTTGTAGGGAGCACCTCAACAGCGGCTTTTTCGACGATCTTCAATACCTCATCTGGCGTGCGTTCTTGAACGGTTACTATCGTGCTTCCGTGAGTCAATGCGTGGAACAGTGTGTTTATCCCGCCAATATGATCGAACCCAAGGAAGGTGATAGTTCGTTGAGGCTTACGATTCGAGTTTTCATATGCATCGATAATCTTGTCAAAATCTAGCACTGCGCCCTTACTGTTTCCAGTTGTTCCTGAGCTAAATAGCACCAGGCCAGCGGCTCCGCGCGTTCGCAGCGTGTCATAGAGGTCAGAAGATACCTCGTCAACGCTTTCAAGGGTATGAATTTTTTGCTTCGTCCCGTTCAACTCGATGTAGAAACGAGCACCGCTAGTCGTTAGGATCTCTTCACGCTTCTCGTCGGGAAGCGAGCTGATCGGGACGGTGATCGCCTTTAGGTTGAGGAGGGCGATCAATGCGGCAACTGCGGCAGTATTATAATCCGCTTCTAATGCGACTACGCTGCCTGAGTGAATCCCGATGTTTTGTAATCGAGTTTTCCAGTGTTTCCACTCGTGATTGAGTTCGTTGTAGGTAGAACTGCCATTCGGACTAATGATGGCAGGAGTGCTCCCAAGGTTGGCAAGTGATGTATACAGCCTAGACGATTCCACTGACTGCTTCCCTTCTTGTATTGAAATCAGGACGTCAACGGTTCTGCGTTCCAACGCCGACGTTGGTGCCAACGTTCTCGTTGTAGACTTCCGCTGTCAACCCCGATCGGTTGGTTCGCGACCATATTGTTACGGTCGATTGCAGTGATGGTGAGGAACTATATATGGGCACACAGGATCGTGCGATTCCGTCGAACAACGAGCGTGCAGGCGGGCAGTTTTACATAGGTTCTACCTGTATATATGGAGCATTCCCAAAGGATATGCCTATCTTCGTGGGATCGTCTCGCTCTGTTACCTTCTCAGTGAGGACGTTTCTAGACCAACTCCACGGTGGCAATTTTTCGTTCAACGCTTGGTGTTGTTTCGCAGCAATTGCTGATCGTAGAAGCACGTTAAAGCCGGCAGAATGTGCGCTTGTTGCCAAAGCATCGTCACGCCGTATTGCAGAGTTTTCTACTGGGCGCTACTGTGCTCGGCAAGCACTTGAACGCTTTGGTTGCTCGGATAGTGCGGTTCTTGCCGACAAATACAGTGCACCGATCTGGCCGGCTGGCTATATGGGCAGCATTTCGCACTGCTCCGATTTGGCGGTTGCGGTAGTTGCAACTCGGTCAGTGGGTATCTCTTTTGGTGTCGACATTGAAGATGCCGCCAATATAGAAGATGAGGTAGTGGCTATGATCTCATCGCCGAATGAACTTGAGAAGCTGCTTGTCCTCCCTCGTTGTGACCTTCCGGTCTCTTGGAGAACGGTGTTGTTTAGTGCGAAGGAGAGCGCTTTTAAAGCTATTTTCAGTGCAACAGGAAGTGCGGCTGCGCCTCGGGATATATCGGTGACTATCGACGTTGATGGGATATTTAATGTCACCTGGAACGCTGGCGATACGGCAGGTTCGGCTCCGTTGCTACTTACAGGTCGGTGGATGATATGGAAGCGGGCCGTATTTACTATGGCTTGGATTCAAGTGTAGGATATATCTAATCATCGGTTCTACTTCATTTGCCCTTCAGTGTTTGGATTAGCCGGCGGTTCTTGCAGTCTGTTCTGTACGTATGAGCAATGATCCTGACTGGTGCCACCGCCGACGAGCTGACACCAGTGAGCAAGGCGAGAGCCCCCTCCTGCAGCGACCATGCTCGAGCCATGCCTTCATCCAGCGGCCCAGGACGAACTGCGGCGCGGGTCGCCGATGGAAGCGAGCCAAAGCACTGAAGGCGGTGTGCGCGAGTTAAGGGCTGTGGATAGTGTGAACCGGCGATCGTACCGTGTGGTCAAGGCCAGCAACAGCCTTAATAACGTCAAGGGAGCAAACACGCGTGCGGACGGCTGTGACGGCATAGCGTGTGAGCATGAGTTGGATACCTAAAGACGCCAGCGTCGTCGCACTGATCGTGAGCCTGACTGCCATACTTGCAACCGTTGTCAATGCTGTGGCTGGACTCAGCCAGTTCTCCAGGACAGCAAAAGCCTACAGAACCATCGAATGGACTAACAGCACGCTCGACCCCGATCGAGACGGCGATGCATACCAACGCCCACTTAAGGACTTAAGAGTATCCCAAGAGGCTCATCTCCTTGCTGCCCACTATGTACCGTGGTGGCGGTTCGTGGTACTTCCACTTTGGATGATCCTGGTTGGATTCTTCTTCCTTTACGCCATTGCGACTGAGAAGTATTCATCTGATGCAACCGTTGCGACGCTGTACTATCTCGTGTTCTGCGCATGGTTTGCATGGTTGTTCATCGGGAGCTACTGCGAGCGAGTGCGGATAGTTGAGCATCACAAAGCAGGCTTGCTCACCGAGCCACGCATCCCATTGTGGCGCCTGGGAAACACCGTTCTTGTTTATGCCGTTTGCTTTACTATTGCTGCCAATGCTTTTTGTGGCGCTGCGGTTCTGGCTGGCAGGCCCAAGCATTCGGATTTGCTAGCCGGTGGAGGTATTGCAGTCGGTATGATTGTGCTTCCTGCACTCATCCCATTCGTGAGACGTTGCGCCCGGAAGTGGGTCGGTGAGACGAAGGGAGGATCGAAGTCGATTGGAAACAATAGAACCAATGTTCCACGCTTCCTCGCTAAACTGCTTGACTTCGACGTGTTCCGGGATGAGTCCGCCGATTAGTGGCTTGATCTTGCTGACTAAATTTGCATGACTGGATGCATAATGTTATTCTAAATTCAGATATGTCAGGGAATCAATCCGCGTCATTGCTCCACCGCCTTCGTCGGCTCAAAGCCGCCCTCCTGGCCGTCTCCTTCACTCTGGCTGGCATCCTCCTCATGATGCTCAACGCTTGGCTGGCGCCGCTGCAGTTGGGCGACTGGCAGTGGCTGCATGCGCTGCCGTTGGGAGAGCTGGGTGGGACGCTGTTTGGTGCGGGGCTGCTCTCGACGTTCTTCGAGTACACCTTCCGGCGCGATCAGGAGCGGGCGGTGACGGAGCGCTTCCGCCAGACGATCCGTGAGGAAGCACCGGCCCTGCGCGATGCGGTCATCGAGGCCTTCCGCTTCGACCGTCAAGATGTTGCGCGGATAGCCACGCCCGAACTGCTGGATGATCTCGCCCGCACCAGCCTGGGCCTGCGGTTGCAGCGCGCCCGCATCGCCAAGGGCCTGAGCCAGGAAGCCCTGGCCCACGCCGCCGGCATCTCCACCTACACCTACCAAAAGTTCGAGAAGGGCGAGTCTTGCCCCGGCACCCCCATGAACCCGCGCCTGCGCACGCTGATCGCTCTGGCGGTGGCGCTGGACATGCAGGTGGAGGAGTTGGTGGGAGGGATGAGTGGGTAGCAGCTGTGTCTCCTACGACAGCTGCAACAACTCGTGGAACTGCTCATGTTGCAGTGGCAGATACGCTCCATCATTCCACCTGCTCGCGAGAACAGACAGAGTCCACCTAGGTTCTTGATTCATCGATCGAATCCTCAGTCGAAAATTGCTACTTCTTCCGCTTCTTAGCCGTTAGCGAGAACGGCCCCCACGAGGACGATTCCTCTCTCCGCAAAGTCAAATTCCGATCCTTACGATCCCACTGTACGGAGAACTCGAACCGGGTTGCCCCATCATCTCCTTCGTCGTGGCTCCACGTGAATGATGTGGGCATATTCTCGGTATCCACATCTTCAGGAATACCCGAAGCAACATCAGTACCATGCTCAACAAACCTCGTATCCTCCCCCTGCTCCTTCACCGACACAGAGGTTCCCGATATGCTCCACACCCCCTGAGCGACCTCTTTTTCATCCCCATCTCTCCGCTCAGCCTGCAACTCCCATTTTCCGTCACTTACTGTTAGAACAGCAGTCTTCCAACTCTCCATATCATCAAAAGATATGTCCCAGGTGCCAGCGGCGAACTTCTTGAATGCCAAGGTAGAGCCGGAACAGCCAGTCAGAGGAGCGATAGCTGTACCAACAACCACGATCGACAGGTACTTGATCGTCTCACGACGACCAAGAGCACGGGCGAGAAAACGAATCTGCTGTCGCATAGCTCGATTCCTTCGAGGTAGGGTGGGAAGCGGGCGTTGAGAAGCACCCGTAACTACCCAAGAAGATCTACACCTGCCGTCGAAACTTTCCACAGTTGATATATGTCAGCACCCATCAACCCTTCTATCTTTCTCACCAACCCTGAGCATGTTTGAGAACTACCGCATTATGCAAAATGCCGCTACGTCAGCGGCTTCGACTGCTTGGAGCGTCAGGCCCTGGCAGCACCCCAGTCCAGACACCGAACAGGGGTGACAGTGATGAGGTCACACTACTACCCGCGCGCACCCATCGCTCTGGCAACAGCGCTGGACATGCAGGTAGAGGAGCTGGCGGGAGGGGTCCCTGACTACCATGCGGCTATGAGCCAACATGCAGCCCTCCCCCAGGGTCATCCCACCAGCAACGATCTGGCGCGGTGCACCATACGATCATGAGCATTGCATCTTTCAGCGTCGACGCTGCCGTCGGCGTTGTCACTGCACTGACTGGCCTGATCGCTGCCGCCGTGGCCGCCACACAGCTGTCCTACTGCCACCGCATGATGCGAACCGCCACCTGGGCACAGGAGCAGGTTTCCTCAGCCACCGGCGAGCACAAGCAACATCTGGAGGACATGCAGCGCTGGGCGCAGTCTGAGGTGGTGGCAGCGACGATGATTCCGGCCTGGAAGTATGTTGAAGCGATCGTTACTGCAACGGTCACCGTGGTGGGTCCCGTCCTGCGAGAGCAACCCTTGGTGCCGTTCCTGCTCATTATGTTCGGGCTCCAGATATTGGAGTATCGGCGCGTCATCCTCCTATATCTCGAGCGCCGTCGCTGCGCAGCTGACTACTACAGGGGTCAGCCAGTGCAGCCTGCACGTATCGGATTCTTGCTTCCACTCAATAAGCAGACATATAAAAGTTTCATTCCAGCCGTCGTTGTTGCTCTCGCAATGACGATAACATCATTGGCGTTGGCAAACTTCGTCCACCACGGTGGTAGCGGCGCACTTATGTGCGCTATTGCTGTTGACATTGCGACACTCAACTACATCGGAGATGTCCGCCGTTCCGCCATTCATCCTTTTCTCGAGCACTTGAAGGAATACTAACTGGATTGGAGGTATGTCGTTGCCAGTTCGACCGCTTTCCGTCCACCACGATATCGTGGTTTACACCCGCGCACCAACATGCTTAAATAGAAGTATTACCGAAAAAGACTTTCAACGCATACAAGAATTATTAACCACGAGTCTCAACGCCACAGAGGCACGGAATGCTGAGCGCTTCGACAAGATCGACAAGCGCTTAGACGGCGTTGAGAGACGGCTCGATAAGCTGGAACATGAAATCAAGGACATTCGTGGCGAAATGAAAGACGTGCGCAGGGAAGTCAAAGATCTGCGTAGCGCCATGGAGGAAGGTTTCGACGCCATCGGTGCTCAGTTCAATGAGATTGACACGCGCTTCACAGAACTAGACGAAAAGATCGACCGCAACCATCAGGAAGTGACCAAGCGGATCGACGCACTCAGCAAAGACATCGAATCTCAGCACCAAGACGCCCTCGAAGCGAAAGGTGCACTACGGCTACTCACCACGCAGCATGAGGATCTCGCTGGCCGGGTGGCAGTTGTTGAGAGTAGGTTGCAGGCGGCGTAGCGGCACAGGCACCTCGATCGCTCCGTTGGACGCCGGCTCGCCGGCGTCTGCTGCTCTTCCGTACTGTGAAACAGGCGTCCTCCAGCGCCCAAGAGATGCACGCAGAGACTTCCTACGGCAGCCGAGCAGGCACAAGTAGTCTGTGAGCACGCTCTGGCTACCCCTGGTACCAGGACGTAGCCCGCACAGCGAAGTGCGCCACGTCTTGCCCGCAATCAGATCACGATTCGGCCGCAAACAGCCCGTCAGGACGGGAGACGGCTACTGGCTCGCTGTGCCGCGCTCTACTATCGATTGCGGCAACGCAGCCCCGTCCCTGTTGGAGGCATCCTCCAGCCCCTGTCACCCATGGCGACACCGGCGTCGCTCGGCTCTGCATTGCCGTATATCCCTCTCAATCCTGCGGTGGAGCCTCCCATGAGCCTGACACGCGAACTGAACAAGAAGCAGTCTCCGTTCCGGCAGCTGGTAGAGGGTTGTGCCCCTGCGCTGGCCATAGCGGGTGGTAGATCCCCGGAAGACAAGCGGGTCGCTGAACGGCTTGGTTTTTACGATCTCGTCAAGTCGCGATCCCTGGCACCACTGCCGGACGGAGTGACCGACGCGCGGCGCCATTCACCGACCGTCGGCATGGCCTTCGACATCCGCACCAGGATGATGCTGGGCGAGTTCGAACCACGCCGGAGCGCCTCGGCGATGGGCATGGACGTCTTCAACCATCTCCTCGCACCACTGTTGCCGAACGGCCAACACATATCAGATGTCCTTGGCGACGCCTTCCTCGAAGCCGAGCGGCTCACCAGGGACGGCGACGACGTCGACCAGGACTATGCCAGCATCGTCTTCGCCTGGTGCGAGTCGATCTACCGTGCCGGCGGGCGGGCGATACGCAGCTCGCTGGGCGAACGCCTGTCGGCAGCACGGAACGTCGACGAGGTGTACGACTCAATCCCGCCACTCATGCTCGAAGACATCGCTCGCCTGCGCATCGTCAACCAACGCCAGATCAAGCACTGGCGCCTGCGCATGAAGCATGGGGCCTTCTTCATCTCGAACCCATCCTTCTCCGGCGACTTCTTAGTCGGTGGCGCCGACGGCGACTGGTTCATCGACGACACCCTCTTCGACTTCAAGGTCGTGGACAAGATCAGCGCACCATGGGTGCGGAAAGTCCTCATGCAGCTCCTGGGCTACCTCATCCTCGATCTCAACAACGACTACCAAGCCCAGCGCATCGGCATCTGGTTGCCACGACAGGCGACGGTCAGAACCTGGGAGATAGAGGAGATTCTTGGAAGTGACGCCAGCACGATACTGGCGAAGGCGCGACGAGATGTACTCAGTTTGCCAATGAAGAGAATGGGGATGATTGCGTAAATTTGCCTTACAAAAGCACACGCTACAGCATATAATAAACACGACATTCAATCTTATTGGGCTAAACAAGAAGAACGACACAAAATGAGTAACAGCACCGCCTCATCGCCTAACACAATGTCATCTCAAGAGATCAATCGCGACATTATTCGATGGTTAGAAAAGCGCCCTAACTGGCAGCGAAATCTCTTTCAGCGCATTGTGCGAAATAAAGCTATCGACAATTCATACATCGAGCAACTCGTCGACTTGCTGGTTGCTAACAAAACTGTCACCCCAGAAACTCCCACCTTGACGATTGATGAACTCCCTCAAGGTGGCGACATGAAAGAAAGTATAGCGATCTGCAGTGTTGGCGACTTGCAGGGCGTCAACGCTTTGCTGGGCGGCCAGACGCTACAGTTCTCTCCGACTGGCATGACTATTGTCTATGGTGACAACGGCAGTGGAAAATCCGGATACGCACGCCTCCTCAAGCAGATAGTCGGTGCTCGCCATCATGAAGACATTCTTCCCAATGTATTTATCAATAAGCGCTGCAGTCAATCGGCCCAGATCAACTATCGCTGTGGCGGCACTGATCAAGCAGCAACGTGGTCAAGAACGTTCAACGACACGACATTTGGGCGCGTTCACTTCTATGATGAAGCATGCGGCAACGACTACCTGCAGAACGAAACAGAGCTGTCGTATCGGCCATCAGTACTCAGCCTCCTCGATCGACTCGTCGAACTCATTGATCAGGTGAGTAATGAGATCGGAAAGCGCATCACCACTGAAGAGGCGAAACAGTTGTCACTACCAAATGTACCTGACGGAACTTCAGCAGCGAAATTCCTATCCAAACTTTCTGATCGCACAGATCCACACTCTCTTGACCAGTTACTTGATGCCCACCAGGATCTCGATAATGAACTTCAAGAACACCGCCAAGAAGAAGCGCGACTCCGAGCAACTGACCCCACAAAGGAGAAGACAAGACTCCTCGCTGTCGCAAAAGATGCCGAAGCACTAGCTGCCCACTTAGAATCCATCGAGAATACGATATCACCAGCTGCCGCAAATCGCATTCTAGCCCTAAAACAGACGGCAATGGAGCTACGCGCCAGCGCTGACGAAGTTTCATCCAACTCATTTGCAAACGAACCTCTTCCTGGCGTGGGGTCGCAGACTTGGCGAGCTATGTGGGAGGCGGCAGAACGCTACGCACAAGCAGAGGCTTACCCTGACCGAGACTTCCCAGCCACAGAGGATGACGACGTCTGTGTGTTGTGTCAACAACCATTGGCTCAGGACGCTCAAGCACGACTACGTCGTTTTCACAGCTACGTCCACGACAGCGTACAGCAGCAGGCGAAGAAAGCGGAACGTACATACAGTGCCGCAGTCGAGCAACTCAAAACGTTTGAGGTAACGACCCCAGAGATCCTATCTTGGTTAGATCATTTTGTCGATAATGACGTTTTGAGCAAGAACATTCTCATCGCTGCTCTTGATATCGCAGCTAGGGCGAAAGAGAGAATCCTGGAGCGACTTCAAAGTAACACTGATGAGGGCTGGATCGATCTTGCAGTTGTCGATACTTCTACCATGCGCTCCTTCGTCACAGCGAAACGTAATGAAGCAACCGGTATTGATGTCGATACCTTCAGGAAGAAACTCGCTTCAGTCATCAAGAAACGACAGGAGTGCGAGGGACTTCAAAAACTACGAGTGGTGAAAAAAGAAATTGTCAACGAGATTGAGCGGCTTAAGCGAGTCTCGCTTCTCGATAGCAAGAAGAGAGAAGCCTCCACTACACCGGTAACGCGCCAAAGTAGTACTCTTGCGAAAAATTACGTCACGAAGACAGTAAGTGAGCATTTCTTGTATGAGGCGAATAACCTTAGACTCGAACACGTCGTGCTTTCAGATCCGAAAGGCGTGAAGGGAGCGATTCGTCAGATACCCGCCCTAAAAGGTACATCTGACGCTTCTACAATGCAGGTACTGAGCGAAGGTGAGCAGACGGCTGCAGGGTTGGCAGGGTTCCTGACTGAGGTGTATTTCGACGAAAGCAAATCTGCGGTTGTCTTCGACGACCCAATGTCGTCGCTTGACCATCAGCGAAGGAGCAACGCCGCAGCGCGGATAGTGGAGCTCGCGCAGGATCGGCAAGTCATCGTATTTACGCATGACCTGATTTTTCTTGCAGAACTTGTGGGACGGGCCAGTAACTCCGGCGTCGCCGTACTCGAGCAAACAATCCAACGTAATAACTCAAAACAGCCCGGAATGATTCTCAGTGAATTTCCTTGGAAAGCCAAGAACGTTAAACAACGGATAGGAGATCTCAGAGAATATCTCGCAAGAATTAGAAAGCAGCAAGGTGCGATTTCAGTTGACGAATACGAAACAATGACGTCAGATTGGGCTGGCCGACTGTCGGAGACCTGGGAACGAATGATTCGCAGCGAAGTGATTTATCGAATCGTGGATCGCAGCACCACTGAGGTCAGGCCGAAGTTGGTGCGTATTCTCGCGCAGATTACCGAGGATGATTACCAGAAATTTGATAAAAGTTACTCGGTCGCTTCAACTTGGGTCAGACGACATGACAAAAGCGAAGAGTATAATTATGTAGCACCCGAACCAGAGGACATGGAGCGAGAGCTTACTATTCTGACAGAATGGCACACGCGCATTAAGGGCTACGCCAATAAGTCATAGCCGTCTACCAATGACCGAAGCAATAGACAAGTGACGATATCTGTTCTAGCACAACGTCGCAGACAGAACACGTTGAGCAATCAACATGCTCGTCATGTCTCTCGACACGCACCTCCGACTGTGTCAGCCCGCGCTCGGCTCGAGCTAAGGTCCAGAGGGTGGCGCTTGTCCCCACTGATGATGTCGTTGCCTACCGCTAAGCGGCTCCTGGATGACGGTCACTCTCGCTGTAACTCCAGCTGCTGCCGCTTGTGACCAGCGGCCGCCGGAGCCTGACCTGTCCCCACTGCGACACAGGTACGGACAGGTACACGCGGTCAGCGCTTGAGCATGCTCACCACATCGACTCGCCCTGGGAGACCGGCCCCAACAGTCGGCAGCTCCCAGGGCAGTTTTGCACCGTTCCTCCAACGTTCACTCATCCGCATTGGCTGCCACCACGCTATTAGTTACGGTTTCATCACGGTTGGTGACGTGCGCCACTACTAATCGTCTAGGCGGTATAGCCTCGGGGATGCAGGCAAGGACGTCTGCTGGAGTCAGCAGCTCCATCGCCCTCATCCCCGAGGAGGATCACGATGAGCAAGACGAGCAACAAGATCAGGCGGTTTGCACTCTTCGGCCTAGCCGCAGCCATGGCAACTGGAGTAACAACGGTGGCACCGCCGGCTCGAGCAGACGAAGTCACCGCCACAGTTTTCTCTGCCCCTGGCTGGGATTACGCCAACGTTCGGCCGAGTCCCGATACAGGCGGGCAGCCAATCGGGCGGGTCCAAGCCGGCCAAACAGCGGAGTTAACCTGCTACCAGTATGGTGGCGAGGCCAAAGGCCCCTACGGCAGTAGTACCCTTTGGTACAAGGTCAAGGGATACGGCTCAGGCTGGATCGCCGACTCGATGCTGTCGACAGGGAGCGATGAGCCAGTAACGGAGGCATGTGCAGCGACAGTGCATGCTGGGCAGATCAAAGCCACCGTTCAACCCGGCGTGGGAGAAAATGCTCTCAGAGTGGGGCCAGGTGCGTACAGGGCCTCAGGTAGTGTCGTTGGAGGAACTTCTCTCACACTTGACTGCTGGGCATGGGGAGACATAGAGGCAGGGCCGTCTGGAACATCACGTTATTGGTACAAGTTGGCGGGAAGTAACGAATACATTGCCGCCTCCAATGTCGACACAGGAAGCGATAAGCCTCTAACCCAAGAGTGCGTAAAATCATCGTCGGATAGATTTGTTGAACTTTCCTATTCCAGACAGAATCACGAAAAACTACATGTGGCGAATCGACTGCTCGGAAATTACTATCGAACAGATGAGTTCGCCGGAACCTACGTAGTTATCTCATGGGAGTTCTTCCTTGAAAGTGAGTCGCTAGTGAATACTATCAAGGAGATGAAGGTCGGCGAAGCAAAGAACTATCCTTCATCTATCTTGAAGGATGGTAATGACATGTACTGGTCACTCGGCTCCTTCTGGGTGCACAAGACTAGTAATACCTGCGTCTCGATTAGAGATTTCTACGACTTTGCGCCGAACTTGATTTTCAAGCCTCTTTATCAAGACGCTAGAAAAGGTTATGCCAAAGAGTTCATGATATACTCGACTGGCTGTGTGTGAGGAGGTGCGACGAATACGAGCTAAATCATGCGGGCGGGCCCACCAACACGAAACTGGTGGGCCCGCCTCATTATATTGATCTATAAATATCACCTATGATAACATACAATTACTGATGGGTTGGAAGAAAGGAAATGCTTACACTGTACGCATATACCGCAAGCGCTGGTTTGTGGCTTTTCTTCTTAGTTTCTCAGTTGTCGCTGGATTAGCGCTCTCGTCAGCATCCATTCGGTATGCTCCCTTCGAGGAATCTCGCCCAAACTCGATTGTATCGGTTTTTAAGAAAAGAGTTGACGATACGGTTTTAAGCTATAGCGACGTACGAGTCGTCTACCACACAGGACAAACCGATGGGCGCAGCATTGACTCTTGGTTTAGCGGTATGATTGTTGGTTATATCGATAATCCTACAATCCGGAAGAGGTTATTGACGTCTGCGCCGTTCCGTAGTTGCCAGAAGCAGGAGGGGGCTGAGTGTTCAGCGTGGGGAACGTTCCGAGACCACAATGGTGCGGGTGTAGCGGAACCGAGCACCCTCAATAACGGATTGGACCTTGCGTATCAGTTTTTGGGAATCCCCTCAGATGTGTTCATGCCCGGAAGAATAAGGGCGCCATCCGTTCTCAACCAAGCTAAGAGTGGTCAATGTATCGATATTGACAGCAGGCATCCCCAACCTTTGCCACCACCAGGAGTTGATGCAACCGGAAATGTCGACTTCGCGACAGGCAATAGCGTCATCTGTGTAGCACCACAGAATGGTGCTTTTGTATATGCTTTTAGCGGCCATGGGGTTTAGAGGTATTCAAATCCCATGCTACATTCAAATTTACTTCATTCACCCCGCACCACCTTCCGCACAGTATCCTTATTGACACCCAACCGCTGAGCGGTGTGTTTTACTGTGCCAAGCTCAGCGTAGGCCTGTCGCACCCGCTCTTGGAAGGCAGGGTCGGCTGGGTTGGTACGGAGTGTCTCCCCTGCTTGCTTGAGGTGCCGCGCCACCGTGGTGCGGTGGAAGCCGAAGCGTGTGGCAATCTGTGCCACCGTCTGCCCCGCCTGGTGTAAAGCCACCATCTCCTCCACCAGCTGCGGACGCAGGTAGCGGTTGATCCGCCGAGGTGGAGTGGCAGGAGACGTGGTAACTGGCGTGGGTGTCCGCACTGCTGAGCCGTCGGCTGGCTGATGAGA
>ERZ773075.962-NODE-962-length-17385-cov-7.1386_pt1 | contig 17385 bp, 13 predicted proteins | sample MGYA00580614_ERZ773075 | MGnify/ENA primary metagenome ERZ773075 (study PRJEB29015, sample SAMEA2738021) | human oral metagenome | biome: human oral; feature: human-associated habitat; material: dental | place: China | collected 2043 ... | reverse complement strand
CACCGCAACAGCCGCAACCTCCACCTGACCGAAGCGGGCGAAGAATACTACCGCCAATGCAGCTACGCGCTCGATACGCTCGACACCGCCGCGCAAAAGGCGGCAGGCGGGGCGGACACGCCGCAGGGCATGTTGCGCGTGACCATGCCGCTTTGGTTTGCGGGCAATTTAATCAGCAACTGGCTGGTGGAATACCGCGAACGCTATCCCGAAGTGACGCTCGATTTGGTACTCGACAACCGCCACGTCGATTTAATCGCAGAAGGCTTCGACCTCGCCTTGCGCGTGGCAAAAACCCTGTCGCCGTCGCTTATCATCAAGCCGCTGGCGAAAATCCAATTCGTCCTGCTTGCCTCGCCCGACTATCTGGCGAAACACGGCACCCCGCAAACGCCCGAAGAAGCCATGCACCATCCCGCCATCCTGCCGTCCTACACCGACCAGCGCAATATGGAAATCACACATCGGGAAACGGGCGAAAAAAGCATTCTGACGCTCAATCCGGTCATCCAATGCGACAATACACTGATGATACGGGAATTAATCAGGACGGGCGCAGGCATCGCCTATCAGCCGCTGTGGTCGGTCAGACAGGATTTGGCGGAAGGCAGGCTGACACGCCTGCTGCCGGACTATCGGGTGCTGACCGTTCAACTGAACGCAGTTTATGTGGACAGGGCGTTTTTAAGCGCGAAGGTGCGCAGTTTTATTGATTTTCTGAACGAGAAGATTTCGGCGGAGCAGGATTGACGCAACATCGGCGAAGATGGGCAAACAAAGAGAGGCCGTCTGAAAATTGCTTTTCAGACGGCCTCATCTCTATCTCCAAAAGACCGGCTACTGCACCTTACCTTTGCTTTCCACCGTTTCCTGCGGCTCTTTCTGTTTGCGCCAATGGTCGAAGCGGATGGTGTATTTCAACTCGCCGCCGGACGATTCGTTGCCGACTCTGACGATGGCCTGAATCGCGCGGGTGAGCTGGTATACCAGTTTGGCCGACTGTTCGGCGCTGTTCATGCCGTATTCGTAGCCGAGGTAAAGTTCGCTGGTCAACTGCTTGCCGACGGTCAGCACCTGCTCGGCGGGGTTGAGTTCGCCCGTCTGGGCGTTGCGGCTGCGTTTGCTGGTGAAGCCGAAATCGTCCACCAGACCTATGCGGTCGTTGATTTGTCCGGCCAGCAGCGCACCGGCGGCGGCGGAGAGTGCGGCGTTGTCGCTGTCGTTGCCGCTGCTGGCACGGTTGAGGATGAGCCATGAGAGTTTGTCTTTTTCACTCATGACTTCGTCGGCAACCAGCGTTACGCGCGGATTGTTGAGGCTGCCGAGCACTTCCACTCCCGCACCCACCGGCGAGAGGCGGCGTTCGGCACGGATGTTGAGGTTGGGGTCGGTCAGCGGGCCGACGAAGGAAATCACGCCTTTGGTGATGTCCAAATCCTGTCCGTAGGCTTTATAGCGGCCTTTGACGACTTTGACCGCGCCGACGCCCTGTATTGTTTCGCCGGGACGCGCCTGCAATTTGAGCGTGCCGCCCAGCGTAACGTTGAGCCCTTCGCCGGAAAAGCGGACATTGTCGTTCAAATCCAAATCCAAATCCATGGAAATCGGCGTGGAGGCCGTCTGAACTTTCCGCTCTTCTCCGACAACAGTTACGTCGTCGTCCAGCGTCGGCATGGAGGATTTTTGCAGGCCGAACATGCCGGAATCGGCTTTGAGCGAACCGGTGAGCACCAGGCCTTTTTCGGGGTGGTACAGCACTTTGGTCTGGCCGCTCAACACCAGCCGGCGGTTGGGGCGCGACAGGGTGCGGTATTTGTCGAACACGATGTCGACGTTAACGTCGGGGTTGCTTTTATCCAACGCGGCTTCGCCTTTGAGTTCGACCGTGCCGCCGCGGTGGAATTTCAGGCTGTCGATAATCCATTTTTGGCCTTGCAGGCGCGAACGCAGGATGCCGTTGTCGAGTATCAGGCCCTGGGCCTGGTTGCGGTAGTAGAGGTTCTCGCCGTTGAGCGTGCCGTTGAGTTGCGGCTCGTTGACGCGTCCGGCCAGCGTAACGGCGGCATTCAGACGGCCTTTGACGGTTTGGCCGACGGGCAGGAAGTTGCGTATGGCTTCCAGTTCGGGCACGGTGATGTTTATCCGACCGCCCAGCGGCGCATTCATGAAATCGCTGCCTTGGCCGACGGTAACGTTGCCGTCGAGGCGGCCGTAGTTGGTTGCGCCGTTCAGGGTGCCGTTGACGGTGGGCGAACCGACCCGTCCGCCGATGACGGCGGAGGCGTTGAAACTGCCGCTCAGGGATTGGGCGGTGCTCGGCAGCAATACGCGCAGGCTTTCGAGGCGGGCGATGCTGACGTTTACTTTGCCGCTGACGGGCGCGTTGGCGATGTTGTTGCCGAACTGCTGGCTGATGCCGACGGTGGCGTCCACTTTGCCGAAGCGGGTGCCGCCTTCGAGCGCGGCGTCGATGCGGCCGTTCTGGAAACGGGTGCGCAGCGCCAGCGCGCTCAGGCCGAGCGGCTGTTTGTTGTCGGGCAGGATGATGTCGCCGCTCTGGCGGACGATGTTGAGGTAGCCGCGCGCGTTCTGGCTGTACGACATATCCCAGTCGCCGCCCAGCACCAGATTATGTTCGACCGGCGGAGTGTAGAAATTGTGCAGTTCGGCCATGTGCAGGTTTTGCGCGTTGCCTTTGGTGGTGATGCCGGTTTTCTTGTCCCACACGAAATTTTGCAGGTTGAGGCTGCCACCCATCGCCGACCAGCGCGCCGCGCTCATGGAAACGTGGTCTGCGCCCGCCTCCAGATTCATGCGGTTTTGCAGTTTGAGGTTGAACGCGCCGCTGATGTCGAGCGCGTCGATGATGCCCTTCCAACGGGTTTTGTCTTTGTTCAACCCGCCCGCCGCATCGATTTCCAGTTTGTAGCGTTTGTCGTCCAGCGCCATACTGCTTCCGCCGCGGATACGGTGGTTCGCGCCGGTACCGCTGACGAACAGGTTGACCGCGTCCACCGTAGTCGGCGATTTGCCCGCCAGCACGATGCGTTCGCCCTTGAGCTCGGCGTTGAGCGGGCGGTTGATGTCCGGCGAACCTTTGAGTTTGAAATCGAGGGTGTTTATCTGCACCAAATCGGCCATGCGGAACGCGCGCGCGCGGCCGTCCAAATCGGCTTCCAACGTTTTGAGGCCGTCTGAAAGGTCGCCCGACACATAACCTTTGGCCGTTACCGCGCCGCCCAGTCCGAAACCGAAGCGCGACAGGTCGGGCGCGCTGATGTCGAGGTTTAGGCGGCGACCCTTTCTGCCAAAGCTGCCGCTGGTCTTGATGGTGTTGCTGCCGAGGCGGATGTCGGTCAGCGCACGGCTGAGGTAGTTGCTTTCATATTGGATGTCGGCGCTGCCGCTCAGGGCCACGCCGCTGAGGGTGCTCGGTGCGAATTTCATTTTGCCGCCGAATTTTTGGTCGGCCAACTCGCCGCTGACGGCTATCGTGCCGTTGACGTTGCCTTCGGGGAGCTGCCGGTCGATACGGGCGGGGTTGAACGCCTTGCTGGACACGTCGAGCTTGAGGCGGCGGTGGCGGAACAGCTCCAGCGAACCGGTTGCGGCCAGTTCGCCGCCGTTGTCGGGCCGGATGCGCAGTTTGTCCAGCGTCAGCGTTTTCTGGCCGAGCCTGCGGTCGCTGCGGATGGTGAGCAGGCCGTCGGTTTCGGCATAACCGCTGTCGAGCTTCCAGCCGATTTCGGGCGAACCGGTTTCGCCTTTGACATTGATGCTGCCGTTCAGACGGCCTGCAATCTGTTGTCTGACCGCATCGTCGGCGCCGAGGTTTTTCACCGCCAGCGCCAAATCCAATTTGTCGGCGGCGGTATCGACGCTGCCGTTGACGGTAACGGTACCCTGCTGCAACAACTCGACGGCGGTGTCTTTCACGCGGATCAGGCCGTTGCCGTCGATGGTGAAGTCGCCCAGTATCGAGCGCACGGGAATGCTGTTTTCATCGGCGTATCCGGCGGCTTCGTTGGACAAGTCGATGGCGCCGTCCAATGCGATGCCGTCTGAAAACGAAGGCACGACGATGGCGTCGAAGTCCAATTCCGCCTTGGGCAGGCTGTCGAGGAAGGAATGCGGATTGATGTTGAAGCCCTTAATCTGGACTTCTTTGATGATTTCGTTCAGCTTGCCGGCAAACGGGTGCAGCAGGCTTCGGGCTTTGAGGTGCACGGCGTCGCCGTCGAGCAGCAGTTCGGACTGCATATCGCGCAGGCTGCCTGTGAGCCGCGTGGTACCGTGGATGGTTTCGCCGTCCAATTCGCCTTTGGTGTAAATCGCGCTGTTGAGCGCAAACGGCGGCTTCAGGCCGATTTCGACCGCGCCGGCGGAATTGCTCCACGGCGATTCGAGGCGTTCGATGTCCAAACGGTGCTGTTTCTGATCATAGCGGTAGGCCGCCCGGACACGGTTGAGATATACCGTCTGTTTTTTAAAATTTTTGCCGACGCTGATTTTGCCGGTTTCCAGCCGGTCGAGCGTTATCCATACCGGCAGGTCTATGCTTTCGGGCAGCCCCTGCGACGGTTTTTTCTCCTTCGGCGGCGTCGGTTTGGTCGCAATCCGGATGTCGCCCGCCGACAATTCGGTAACGTGCAGGCGCAAATCGGAAAGTTCGCGCGGCCGCCAGCCGAAACGGAAGCGGCTCAGGGCGACATCCGCACCATCGGTCTCAATCAGCCAGTTTTCACCGTAAAACCCGCGCCACAGCGTGCCGTGCAGCGATTCGGACGTGATTTTCACGCCGAACCACGACGGGATTTTGTACAAACCGAAACGCAGCCCCGACTCCGTCCCCGCCAGCCAGCCGACAAAGCCGGCCGACGCCAGCGCGACGCCCGAAAACGCCAGCAGCAAACCGCGCAGCCGGTTCTTCCTGCGTTTCGGCGGCGCGGCATCGCTGTGTTTTTCGTTTTCAGACGGCCTGTCATTTTCAGACGGCTTCTGCGTTTCGGCGGATTGGAGGTTTTCTTGTTCTTGCGTCATGTCGTTGTCGGAATAGAGTGTTGCCGGCATCGGACGGCGGCCTGTTCAGACGGCCTGCCGCACCGTGCGCACAGGCCGTCTGAACATCAGAAGCGCGTACCCAGGCTGATGTGCCAGCGGATTTTCTTGTCTTGATGGCCGTAGGCGATGTCGAAGGCGAACGGGGCGACGGGGCTGAACCAGCGCACCCCCAGGCCCGTACCGTGTTTCATGGTCATTTTCTTGAAGTTGACGGCGGCATCGCCCATGTCGTGGAACACCGCACCGGAAAGGCTTTTGGTCAGCGGGAACTGGTATTCCAGACTGCCCACCAGCAAGGCGCGTTCGGGCAGTACCGAACCGTTCGGCCCCGCCTTGCCGATGCTGTCCAATTCGTACCCGCGCACCGACGATGCGCCGCCGGTACGGAATTCGAGGGAGGAAGGCACTTCCTTGCCTTCTTTGGCATAAACGTAACCGGCCTGGCCGCGGACGATGAACGTGCCGATTTTTTTGTTTTCAGGCGTGAAGAAATAACCCGCTCTGGCGACGGCGCGCGCCATCGCGGTGGACGAAAACAGGCTGCCCAGCGTCGTGCCGATTTTGCCGTCGAGGTAATAGCCGTTTTCGGGGCGCAGCTCGGTTTCGATGTTTTGCCGCTTCCATGAAGCAGTCAGCATGGTCGCGTGGCTGCGGCCCAAATCGTAATTGGTATCGGGAACTTTGCGGTCTTCGGTGATAAATTCCAGGCCGAGGCGCGATTCGATGCCGTTGCGGTCGCGCACGCGCCAGATGCCGGTGGTCAGGGCGCGTTTTTCAAGGTTTTGGGTGGTCGAGCGGTTGTAGGACGTGTTGGTCGTCCAGTATTTGCCGTCGCTGTTGCGCGGCTGGCTGATACCGGCGGCAAGGGTGGTTTCGTATTTGTCCATGTCCCACACCACCGAACCGATGTAGCCGCGGTTGAAAAGGTTGTAATAGTCGTAGCCGATTTTGCCGCCCAGACCGTATTCCGAATCATAGCGGACGCCGGTTTCGAGTTTGTGCAGTTTGGTTTCGCTGACGTTGACTTTGACCGGCACGCGGTCGTCTTTCATATTGTTGAAATCGGCCTGCACCGAAGCGCCGGAATAGTGGCCGTTCTGCTCCAGAGCCTGCTGGAAGTCGAGCAGCAAATCCAAATCGTAGGGCGACCCGGGCCTGAACCGCGCCAAGCCCTGCACGACGCTGACAGGGTAGCGTTTGGTGCCGCTGATTTCGAAATCGCCGAAATAAACCGGCTGTTTGCTTTCGACGATGACGTTCAAGTCGGCGGTATGTTTGTCGGGATTGACGGTGGCCTGCGACGTGCTGATTTTGGCCAGCGGGTATTTCTTGCGGGTTACGGCGGAGAGGACGGAGGTTTTGCTGTTGCTCCATTCGGCATTGTCGAAATAGCCGCCCACCGGCTGGCCCCAGTTTTCCATAGCGTGTTTATAGTAGTCGGCCAGATTTTCGTCGGACAGAATGTCGCCGAGAATCGCCACGCTGACATTGTCGACTTTGGTGCGCGGCCCCGGAGTAACGCTGACCACATAACCGCCTTTTTCGGCGCGGATGCTGACTTTGCTGTTGAAATAGCCTTTGGTGCGCAGCATGGTTTTGACGTTGTCGGGGGCTTCTTCCGCCAGAAAGCCTACTTGCTCACTATCCAGCTCTTCTTCCTGCTGCTGGGCAATCAGCGGCAGGTATTCTTCAATCATTTTCTTGATTTCAGAATGGTCGGTTTCGACCCTGACGGGGAACTTGGGTTTGAGCTTGGCCTGCTTTTCCTGCTCCTGACCCTGCGTCTGCTTCTGCGGAATACGGCGGTACTCCGCCGTATTCGGGTCGAAGTCATCCGCCGCCCAAGCCTGCGCACAGGCCAAGGCGAGCGTGGTCGTCAGAATCGGCGGGAGCAGTTTTTCCATAGGTTCGGCAACGAATTTCACACAATCAAAAGGGAGATTCTAACATTATTTTCAGTATCTTTATGAAGATGTTTGCGGCTTTTAACGCTGGCAGGCCGTCTGAAAACCGGTAAAAATCCGTCCCGCATACGGCATGTTCTGCGCGGCATATCCGACGGGGATGTTTCCGGCGGTTGCAGACCTGTTTATAATGCCGCCCGTTCCCGCGACTTCGGTATTTTATGCTTAAATCAAGTCATTTCCCGAACGTTCGTGCTGTTTTAAGCGGATTTTTCCACCGCTGCGGGATTTTATTTTAGAATGTAAGTTATTTTTAATATATGAAAAGGACTGACTATGGCAAGCAGCAACCTGCTTATTCGTGCCGTCAACCGCATCAGCCTCGTGCAGCAAATCGTCATCGGCCTGACTCTGGGTATCGCGCTGGCGGTACTCGCACCGCAGGCAGGCATCGCGGCCGGACTGCTCGGCAGCCTGTTCGTCGGGGCGCTGAAAGCCGTCGCGCCGATTTTGGTGTTCGCACTGGTGCTGGCCGCCATCGCGCAGCACCAGAAAGGCAACGAGGCCTACATCAAACCGATTATCGTTCTGTACCTCATCGGTACGTTTTCGGCGGCCTTGGTCGCGGTGATTGCCAGCTTTGCTTTTCCGACCATGCTGATTTTTTCTAAAGCGGGCGATATGTCGGCCACACCGCCGGGCGGCATTATCGAAGTGCTGAAGACTTTGCTGATGAACCTAGTGTCCAACCCGATCAGCGCGCTGGCCGACGCCAACTACATCGGCATTTTGGCTTGGGCCTTGATTTTGGGCTTCGCCGTGCGCAATCACGGTTCCGACACCACGCGCCAAGTGGTCGCCGATACGGCGGAAACCGTGTCCACCGTGGTCAAATGGGTTATCCGTTTCGCGCCGCTGGGTATTTTCGGACTGGTGTCGTCCACCATCGCCGAAACAGGGTTCGGCGCGCTGAAAGGTTACATGCACCTGCTGGCGGTGCTGCTGGGCAGCATGATTTTCATCGCGCTGGTGGTCAATCCGCTGATTGTCTGGTGGAAAATCCGCCGCAACCCTTATCCGCTGGTATTTACCTGCCTGCGCGAAAGCGGCGTGTACGCCTTCTTCACCCGTTCGTCGGCGGCCAATATTCCGGTGAACATGGCGCTGGCGAAAAAACTCGGCCTGCATGAGGACACCTATTCCATCGCCATTCCGCTGGGGGCGACCATCAATATGGCGGGGGCGGCGATTACCATCACCGTGCTGGCGATGGCTGCGGCGCACACCCAGCATATCCAGGTCGATTTCTTCACCGCCCTGCTGCTCAGTCTGGTCGCCACGGTCAGCGCCTGCGGCGCGTCGGGTGTGGCGGGCGGTTCGCTGCTGCTGGTGCCGCTGGCATGCAGCCTGTTCGGGATTTCCAACGACGTCGCCATGCAGGTGGTCGCCGTCGGCTTCATCATCGGTGTGATTCAGGATTCTGCGGAAACTGCGTTAAATTCGTCCACCGACGTGCTGTTTACCGCCGCCGCCGATTTGGGACGCGAACGCTGACCCTGCATTCGGAAACATACCGAGGCCGTCTGAAAAATCCGTTTTCAGACGGCCTCTTCCCTTTACCTTGTTTGACAAACCCCGTCGATTCGGTTAAAACCGCCCCATAACAAAAAAATTCTTGTCCGCTGCGTCTGCCTGCGGCAATCAGGCCGCTCCGGACTTTACTCTGCAAAAGGAGACATCATGTCCGGTACTTCCGACAAAACTTTCTTCGGCCACCCTTTCCAACTCTCCACCCTGTTCCATATCGAGCTTTGGGAACGTTTTTCGTTCTACGGTATGCAGGGCATCTTGCTGATTTACCTGTATTACGCCGCCGACAAAGGCGGTTTGGGCATAGACAAGTCGCTCGCGGGCGGCATCGTCGGCGCATACGGCGGCAGCGTCTACCTCTCCACCATCCTCGGCGCATGGTTTGCCGACCGCGTATGGGGCGCAGAAAAGACCCTGTTCATTTCCGGCGTCGTGGTGATGCTCGGCCATATCGCACTGGCGATCGTACCCGGATTGTACGGCCTGCTGCTGGGGCTGGTGCTGATTGCGCTGGGCAGCGGCGGCGTGAAATCCTCCGCCAGCTCGATGGTCGGCGCACTTTACGAAAGCGACGACATGCGGCCGCTGCGCGACGCCGGTTTCTCGATTTTCTATATCTCCATCAATATCGGCGGCTTTCTCGGCCCGCTCCTGACCGGCCTGCTGCAAACCAATCTGGGTTTCCACTACGGCTTCGGCGCGGCGGCGGTCGGCATGGCGTTCGGCCTGTGGCGCTATTCGTGCGGCCGCAAAAACCTGCCGCATCCGTCCGTACAAAACCCTGCCGCATCCGTCCGTACCCAATCCGCTGCCGCAAGGCCAAGGTAAAACCGCGGCGGCGGCAGGGCTGCTGATTACCGCGGCTTTGGGCGGCGTGATTGCGGCCGGCTGGCTGACTTTGGACAATTTCTCCATGGCGCTGCTCGGCACGGTCATCGCGACAGTCATCGTTTATTTCATCCGCCTGCTGACCAACCCGCAGGTCGACGCGGACAACAAACGCCATATCGCCGCCTATATCCCTTTGTTTCTGACCGTGTGTCTGTTTTGGTCGGTATGGTTCCAAGTCTATACCGTGGCAACCGTGTATTTCGACGAAACGGTCGACCGCACCATAGGCAGCTTCACCATTCCCGTATCGTGGAAAGACTCGATGCAGAGTATGTGGGTCGTGCTGTTTTCCGGCCTGATGGCGGCCATCTGGACGAAAATGGGCAAACGGCAGCCGAAAACGCCGTTGAAGTTCGCATTGGCGATGCTGGTGGTCGGACTGTCCTACCTCGGCTTCGTGCCGTTTGTTTCATCGGGCACGCCGATGCCGATTATCGTATTCGCACTGGTGCTGCTGTCCGTTACCGTCGGCGAACTGATGCTCTCGCCGATAGCGCTGTCCTTCTCGACCAAAATCGCACCGCCGACGTTCAAAACGCAGATGGTCGCGCTCAACTTCCTCGGCTTTTCGCTGGGCTTTACGCTCGGCGGCGTGCTGTTTAAAACATATTACCGCACCGATGCCCCGCTGAGCTTCTTCTGGCTGCTGTGCGGCATCGGCGTGGCGGGCGGCGCGGTGTTGCTGCTGCTGGTACCGGTATTGAACCGGATGCTCAAAGGGGCCGATTAAAGACCGGCAGGCCGTCTGAAAAATAAACTTTTCAGACGGCCTCCGTCGCTGTCGCCCGACGAAATAACAAACAACCGAAAGGCCGTCTGAAACTGCGGGCCGCCTTTCCAACCGAAGGAAAACCCCATGAATGCCGAACAAAAACTCTCCGCCCTGCGCCAAACCATGCGCGAACACAACCTGGACGCTTGGATTATCCCGTCCGCCGATCCGCATTTGTCCGAATACCTGCCCGAACATTGGCAGGCGCGGGTGTATTTTTCCGGCTTCACCGGTTCGGTCGGCACCTTGGTCGTTACCGCCGACAAAGCCGGCCTGTGGGCGGACAGCCGCTATTGGGAACAAGCCGCACACCAGCTCCAAGGCAGCGGCATAGAATTGCAGAAAGTCGGCGAAGTCGCGCCCTACACCGACTGGCTGGCCGCCGAACTGCCGAACGGCGCAGCGGCGGGCGTGGCGGCCGACATGCTGTCGCTGACCGCCAAACGCCAGCTTGAAACCGCCTTCGCCGCCAAAAACATCCGCCTGGACGTATCGCGCGACATCGCCGACGCGGTTTGGGCCGACCGCCCCGCCCTGCCGCAGGAAACCGTTTTCCCGCACGACGCAGCCTTCGTTTCCGAAACCGCCGCCGCCAAACTCGCCCGCGTGCGCGCCGCCATGAAAGAACAAGGCGCGGCCTGGCATCTGATTTCTTCGCTCGACGACACCGCTTGGCTGACCAACCTGCGCGGCAGCGACGTACCGTATAACCCCGTATTCCTGTCGTATCTGCTCATCGGCACCGATTCGGCAACCCTGTTCGTTGATGAAGCCAAGCTGAATCCGGCATCGCGCGCGCTGCTGGCCGAAGCGGGCATCGCCACCGCGCCCTACGCCGCCGTGCGCGAAGCCTTGGCCGAGATTTCAGACGGCCTGCTCGTCAACCCCGACAAAACCGCCGTCAGCACGCTGCAACTCATGCCGTCTGAAAACCGCCTGATTGAAAACATCAACCCGTCCACCCTGTTCAAATCCGTCAAATCCGCCGCCGATTTGGACCATGTGCGCGAAGCCATGCGGCAGGACGGCGCGGCACTGTGCGGCTTCTTCGCCGAATTCGAGCGCAATCTGGCCGACGGCACCGCCATGAACGAGCTGGACATCGACACCATGCTCCACAAATACCGCAGCGCGCGCCCGAACTTCGTTTCACTCAGTTTCAACACCATCGCCGGCTACAACGCCAACGGCGCGCTGCCGCACTACGCCGCCACGCCCGAAGCGTTCAGCGACATCACCGGCAGCGGCCTGCTGCTGATTGACTCGGGCGCGCAATATCTGGGCGGCACCACCGACATCACCCGCGTCGTCCCCGTCGGCGAAACCACGCCCGAACAAAAACGCGATTACACGCTGGTCTTAAAAGCCCACATCGCACTGGCCGAAACCGTGTTCCCCGAAAACATCGGTTCCACCCTGCTCGACGCCATCTGCCGCAAACCCCTTTGGCAGGAACAATGCAACTACGGCCACGGCACGGGGCACGGCGTGGGCTACTTCCTGAACGTGCACGAAGGCCCGCAGATTATTTCCTACCTCACACCCGCCAATCCGAACCAAACAATGAAGGCAGGCATGATTACCTCCAACGAACCCGGCCTCTACCGACCGGGCAAATGGGGCGTGCGCATCGAAAACCTCGTCGCCAGCCTGCCCGTGGCATCGCCGCAGGAAACCGAATTCGGCAAATTCCTGCATTTCGAAACCCTCACCCTCTGCCCGATAGACACGCGCCCGATAGACTTCGGCCTGCTGACCAAAGCAGAAGTCCGCTGGCTCAACGCCTACCACGCCGACGTGCGCGAAAAACTGCTGCCGCTGGTAGACGGCGCAGCACGCGACTGGCTGATATTGCGGACGGAAGCAGTGTAGGATTCGATACGGGATATGTAAAAAAGAAAGGCCGTCTGAAAAAACATTGCCAAGTTTTCAGACGGCCTGTTTCAAAAAAAAATCAAACCGCTATATAAGATTAAGTAAGGAAAACATCGCATTAACGCTTCTTACTTACTAAAGATGGTGAAATAAAAAGGAATAAAATGACCAAAAGAACAGCAATAAAAACGACCATTCCTGAAATCGTTGATTATTGGTTTTCAAGAGTTTATGAAGGGGATTTGAGTGTCGATGCCTCAGAAGCCCATGAGAGGTGCTGGCGATGCGGTTATCAAACCAAACTGGAGCGCTGCCATATCATCCCCCATTCCCGCGGAGGGGCAGACGAACCTTCTAATTTGGTTTTGTTATGCAAAAAATGTCATTTAGAAAATCCGAATGTTTCGGACCCGGAGATTATGTGGGATTGGCTCAAAGCCTACCGAACTTCTCTGTACAACACTTTTGGGATAATACAGGGGTTTGAAGAATATAAGAAAATCTATGGCGTTTCTTTTTCAGAGCAAGTGATAGTGATGAAGCTGGGCATATCCAAAGTTGAAGAATTGGCCCCCTTGATTGCTTCAAAAATGGAAGGCTGCACTCGTCATTTCGGCGAATCTCATTTGAACAAGGCAACCTTTGCAGGAATATTGAGAATGATTTACAAAGAAATCGTAAAAGACCGATTGAGGAGCATACAGGTCGGACGATAAGCCGGGTTCTGTCGTCGGACAGTCATTCCTCTAGGCGCATCATTGCTGATACGCTCTAGCAACCTACCCGAACGCTCGGCGGGCCGCGTCAATGCGTTCTGTTTGGTCTTGCTCCGAATGGGGTTTGGCCTGCTGCGCCCTGTTGCCAAGTGCACGGTGCGCTCTTACCGCACCTTTTCACCCTTACCTGTGCCGCCTTTTCAGACGGCCATCGGCGGTTCTGCTCTCTGTTCCACTTTCCGTCGCGTTGCCGCGCCCGGCCGTTAGCCGGCATTCCGCCCTGCGGAGCCCGGACTTTCCTCCCCGTATGCCTTGCGGCGATACGCGGCGACTGCCTGTCCGGCCTGTATGCGCGACGGATTATAGCACAAGGCGGGGCAAGGCCGTCTGAAACCGCTGCAAAATGCGGTTTGCCAACCTTTTCAGACGGCCTTGCATCCTACCGTAATGTCATAACCATAACGCGGCAAAGTGTGTCAAAAGCACAGCAAACGCGCCCGCCGCGCCGCCTGCTTTCACAGAAAGGAACATTTTTTTCATTTCAGACGGCCAAACGGATTGAATAGCTTAGATTTACACGGTAAACTTATACCATTAAATTTTTTAATGATAACACTCACTCACTATGAAACCCGCCTTTGATGTAAAGTCAGCCCGGCTTGACGTGCTGGCCGTTCAACTGCACACCGCAGATTTAACCGAATTAGAAGAATTTTTACGCCAGCGTACCGGTCAATATCGAGAGCTGGATGTCGTACCTTTCATATTGGATGTGCAGGATTTCGACCATCCCGAATCCTTGAACACCGGTGCAGTGGTTTCATTATTTGCCCGTTACGGAATGCAGATTCTGGGCTTGCGCCACACCAGCGAAATTTGGGCGCCGTATGCCGCCAAGCTCCATTTGGTGTTTACGCTCGGCGACAGTGTCCCCGCCGAACCCCAGCCCAAAGCAGCGACCCCCGCCCCAGTCCAAACACCGGCTGCCGGCAATCCGACCGTATTGGTCAGCACGCCGGTCCGTACCGGACAACAGGTTTACGCCGAAAACGCCGACTTAATCGTTACCGGCGCCGTCAGCCAAGGCGCAGAACTTATTGCCGACGGCAACATCCACGTTTATGCACCGATGCGCGGGCGCGCATTGGCGGGTGCGGGCGGCAACCGCAATGCCAGAATCTTCATCCATTCCATGCAGGCGGAACTGGTATCCGTCGCAGGTATCTATCGAAACTTCGAGCAGGATTTGCCCGACCACCTGCATAAAAAACCGGTGCAGATTTCATTACAGGACGACCGTTTGGTCATCAGCGCAATCGACGCGGAGTAAAACCCATTTTTAGTATCTGAAAAGGAAATATTGTGGCAAAAATTATTGTAGTAACCTCAGGTAAAGGCGGCGTAGGTAAAACCACTACCAGCGCCAGCATCGCAACCGGCCTGGCCTTGCGCGGGCACAAAACCGCCGTCATCGACTTCGACGTCGGCCTGCGTAACTTGGATTTGATTATGGGCTGCGAACGCCGCGTAGTTTACGATCTAATCAACGTCATTCAAGGCGAAGCAACACTCACCCAAGCGCTGATTAAAGACAAAAACTGCGAAAACCTGTTCATCCTGCCCGCGTCGCAAACCCGTGACAAAGACGCCCTGAACAGGGACGGCGTAGAAAAAATCATGGCCGAACTAACCGAAAAAATGGGTTTCGAATACGTTATCTGCGACTCCCCCGCCGGTATCGAGCAAGGGGCACTGATGGCGCTCTACTTTGCCGACGAGGCCATCATCACGACCAACCCCGAAGTTTCCAGCGTGCGCGACTCAGACCGCATTCTGGGCATCCTGCAAAGCAAATCCCGCAAAGCGGAACAAGGCGGCACGGTAAAAGAACACCTGTTGATTACCCGCTACTCCCCCGAGCGCGTTGCAAAAGACGAAATGCTGTCGGTACAGGACATCTGCGACATCTTGCGCATCCCGCTCATCGGCGTGATTCCCGAATCGCAAAACGTATTGCAGGCTTCCAATGCCGGCGAACCCGTCATCCACCAGCAGGATGCTACCGCGGCAGAAGCCTATAAAGACGTTATTGCCCGACTGCTCGGCGAAAACCGGGAAATGCGTTTCTTGGAAGCTGAGAAAAAAGGCTTCTTCAAACGATTGTTCGGAGGTTGATTCATGTCTCTGATTGATATCCTGTTCGGCAAAAAAACCAAAACCGCAACCGTTGCGCGCGACCGCCTGCAAATCATCATCGCACAAGAACGCGCTCAAGGCACAAGCGCAACACCCGATTACCTGCCGACATTGCGCAAAGAGTTACTGGAAGTCCTGTCGAAATACGTCAACGTATCACTTGACGACATCCGTATTTCTCAAGAAAAACAAGATGGTATGGATGTTCTCGAACTGAACATCACCCTGCCCGAACAAAAAAAGGTTTAATCCATGACGCTGACCGAATTGCGTTATATCGTAGCCGTCGCGCAGGAGCGTCATTTCGGACGCGCAGCGCGGCGCTGCTTCGTCAGCCAGCCCACCCTTTCCATCGCCATCAAGAAGCTGGAAGAAGAACTTTCAGTATCGCTGTTTGACCGCAGCAGCAACGATATCATTACCACCGAAGCAGGTGAACGCATCGTCGCCCAAGCCCGCCGCGTATTGGAAGAAGCGGACTTAATCAAGCATTTGGCCAATGAAGAGCAAAACGAGCTTGAAGGTGCATTCAAACTCGGCCTGATTTTCACCGTTGCCCCGTACCTGCTGCCCAAGCTGATTATGGCTTTGCGCGAAAGCGCGCCTAAAATGCCATTGATGCTGGAGGAAAACTATACCCACATTCTGACCGAAACCCTCAAACGCGGTGATTTGGATGCCATCGTTGTTGCCGAACCGTTCCAAGAACCGGGCATCGTTACCGAACCGCTTTATGACGAGCCTTTCTTTGTTATCGTCCCTAAAGGACACCCGTTTGAAGAATTAGATGCCATTACTCCCCATCTACTGTCGGAAGAGAAAGTCTTGCTGTTAACCGAAGGTAATTGTATGCGCGATCAAGTGCTGGCAAGCTGTTCGGAACTAGCGGCCAAGCAGAGGATTCAAGGGTTGACCAATACCTTGCAAGGCAGTTCCATCAACACCATCCGCCATATGGTTGCCAGCGGCCTTGCCATCAGCGTCATGCCCGCTACGGCACTGACCGAAAACGACCACATGCTGTTCAGCATTATCCCGTTTGAAGCAACCGCACCCAAACGCCGCGTCGTATTGGCTTACCGCCGCAATTTCGTACGACCTAAAGCCTTAACTGCTTTGCGTAATGCAATATTACACTCTCATTTGAACGGTGTTACTTTTGTAAAAGAGTAATTTCTATATACAAACAGGCCGTCTGAAAAATAAAGGGGCAAAACCTCTTATTTTTCAGACGGCCTGTTTTATTCTCAAGCCCATTAAGCAAAAGTCTTTACTACAAATGTTCCCTATCATTTTCACTATTGGCAATATCAGCCAGCCAACAAAAAAGCACGGCGAACCGTGCTTTTCCTTTAAAACAAAATTCCTATTTGTTTCTTTGCGAACGAAGATAATCCAAAGTTTTAAGCTGGGCAATCGCTGCCGCCAGAGCAACTTGCGCTTTAGCCAACGATTCGTCATCTTGAGCTTGCGAAATACCAGCTTCCGCCACTTTTTTCGCTTCCTCTGCTCGAGCCTGATCCATTTCACCACTGCGTACTGCCACATCAGCCAAAATGGTTATCTTTTCAGGTTGTACTTCCAACAGTCCTCCCGAAACGGCAACCAACACTTCCTCCGTTTGGTCAGGCACAGTCAAGCGCAATGCCCCAGGACGCACCAAACTCATAATCGGCTCATGTCGCGGATAAATACCGAGTTCACCTTGCACAGTCGGAATAACTACAAATGTAGCTTCGCCTGAGTAGATATTTTGTTCGTTACTTACCACTTCAACTTGCATGACATTCATGCCAGCCTCCTCAATTTACGGTTTTCGCTTTCTCTACGGCTTCATCAATGCTGCCCACCATGTAGAACGCTTGTTCCGGTAGGTGATCGTATTCGCCGCTCAAAATCGCTTTAAAACCGGCAATGGTGTCACGCAACGATACATATTTACCAGGAGAGCCGGTAAATACTTCGGCAACGTGGAACGGTTGCGACAGGAAGCGTTGGATCTTACGCGCACGCATCACGGTCAGTTTATCTTCGTCTGACAATTCATCCATACCCAGAATAGCGATAATGTCACGCAATTCTTTGTATTTTTGCAGAGTGGACTGTACGCCGCGTGCCACATCGTAGTGCTCTTGACCCAACACCATCGGATCCAGTTGGCGTGAAGTGGAATCAAGCGGGTCAACTGCAGGGTAAATACCCAAAGAAGCAATATCACGGCTCAATACAACAGTAGCGTCCAAGTGGGCAAACGTCGTTGCAGGAGACGGGTCGGTCAAGTCATCGGCAGGCACATATACGGCTTGGATGGAAGTAATGGAACCTGTTTGGGTAGAGGTAATACGCTCTTGCAAACGACCCATTTCTTCAGCCAATGTCG
>ERZ773075.961-NODE-961-length-17453-cov-65.973_pt1 | contig 17453 bp, 14 predicted proteins | sample MGYA00580614_ERZ773075 | MGnify/ENA primary metagenome ERZ773075 (study PRJEB29015, sample SAMEA2738021) | human oral metagenome | biome: human oral; feature: human-associated habitat; material: dental | place: China | collected 2043 ... | reverse complement strand
TACGGGGCTCGCTGATGTCGGTTCCTCACTCTGAGTCACGGATGGTTGCGGAACGGGAAAGGCCCCCGTCCCTGCCGCGCAGGTCGGAGGCCTCGTGAAGAGCACGACCCCCTCCCGGCCGGAGCCGAGAGACGACCGTGAAGGGCTCGCAGCCCTTGCATGAACCCGATTCCCGTGAAGGAACCAAGGTGGGATCGCTCCGCTTGCGCACCGGGGCGAACCCCGGTTGATCAGTGACGAATGATACCAGGACGTCGGCGCGGTTCCCAGGCGCAGACGACGCCGTCGGAGTGAGTCCTCCCACGTACGAGGCTAACCGGAGATCAGGAGGCCCATTGGTTCGTTCAACTCCCCCGCAGGAGGACGATGGCGCAGGCAGCGGCCTGGATCCCGAGCACCGTCGTCGTCGGCACTGCGACGGCGCAGACGATGGGCACCGGGGCCAGAGCCCTACGAGCGCCGCTCGTAGGGCCATGAGATGCGCTGCGCGCCGGTACTATTCCAACACACGTCAATTCGGTAGCCGGGTCGATTCTGATGCCCTACGCTCCCTCGTCATGGAATGGAACAGTGTGAGGGCCTCAGACCCGCACGGCGAACCCGGCAGCGGCTCCGCCCCGTCCCGCCAGGCGGGTGCAGACTGGAGCACCACCAGGGACCCGGGTCCCGGCCGGGTAACGGTCTCTACTCGGGACCTGGCCCAGGTGCGGGCGGTCGCGGAGGCCGCCGCCCGCATCGCGCAGGATGACGGACGTGACGACAACGCGCGGGCACTGCGCGAGGTGGTGGCCCGATTCGACCAGGTGGCCGGTCCCTTGGAGGACCACTACGGCCAGGTCGAGCAGTGGAGCGCCACGATTCTGCAACGCCCCTAACGACGTTCCGACGTCGTTGCTTAAGGCTGCGGGGGAAGCCGGATCAGGCCGGCAGAGGGCACAGCTCCACGGTGTCGATGAGGTCGCCCCAGGCCGGGTTGACCATGACGTGCTGACACCCCTCCAGACTCCGGGCCACGTCGGCCCGCCCGCCCGCGGCGTCGATGCGGATGAAGACCCGCAGCTCGGCGTCCTCACCCGGTCCGAAGGCCACGCCGGTGACGCCGTCGACCCCCTCGAGCTGGGCGCGTACCTCGGCCTGAACCGGCTCATTACGCCAGGAGGGCACCCACTCCTCTCCCCCGGCCAGCGCCACGACAGCGGGGCGCGGCAGACGCAGATCCCGGCTGCCGGGGTCGAGCACCCACAGCTGGTCGGTGGACAGGCAGGCCACCTGAGCCGCCCGTTCGGGCGAGACCGGCACGGGGCGCACGTCGCTGCGCCATCGGTTCATCGCCTCGGCGCTGGTGAAGACCGGGAGGGCGATATGTCCGTCGGGCAAGCTCACCGCCAGGGTCGCCGCGTCCTGGCAGGCATCGGCGGTGTGCACCTCGTGGGTCGGGATCCCGTGCAAACCGCCCCGCGGTAGGCTCACGGCCTGCGGGCCGCTCGGCATCGAGCGGTCGGGCAGGGCGTGAGCGGCGACGGGCACGATCAGCCGCCCCCCGGCGAGCGCCGCCCACAGCCGGTCGAGGTAGTCGTGCCGGGGAAGATCGGTGGCCTCCAGCGCCGCACCGACCTCCGGGCGGATCGCCCCGTCGTCACCGGCGAAGGGCGAGGGAGCGGATAGAAGACGCTCCAGCTTGGCCCGGGCCGCTATGGCCGCGGCCACGTGGGGCTCTGCCTCGGGCCGAGGGTCCGGCGCCCGGGTATCCGAAGTCTCCGAGGACCTGCTCATAGCGCACACCGTAGCGCGTCTGGGCGCAGGGGTATTACTCCCCAGCGCGTTCCGGACCAATCGCGCAATTTCGAGGGGCCGGGCCGATAGCCTGTTGCAGTGATATCGCTCTACTCGTTGAAGTACTGGTACACCCGCCGCCTGGGAGTCATCATCCGGGCATCGGTGCGCCGCGGCATCTCCCCCGACGTGTGGACTGCCGTCGGCGTCATCGCCGCAGCGCTGGGTTGCGGGGCGCTGGTCATGGGTTGGTGGCCCCTGGCCTTCATCCTGCTGGCGGCCCGGCTCGGCGGGGCGAACCTGGACGGCGCCGTTGCCAGGGCGCGCGGCGTGTCGCGGCCGTTCGGCTTCGTCCTCAATGAGATTGGGGACCGGGTGTCCGATCTCCTCATCATGGCTGGGTTGGTAGGTCTCGCCCTGCGCACGGGCTCCTCCGCCGCCACGGTCCACCTGCTTCTCATCGCCCTGGCGGCGGCGATGCTGCCGACTTTCGTTTCCCTGGCCGCTGCGGGCGCAGGCGCCGCCAGGCTCAACGGCGGGCCGTTCGGCAAGACCGAGAGGTGCCTGGCGGCAGTGGTGGCCGCGGCCCTGCCCCAGTACTTGGCGATCGTCGCCTGGATCGTTATCGCGGGGTCCGTGGTGACGGCCTGCGTCCGGTTGGCACGCACTGCCGGGGCACTCGCGGGACGCAGCGGCCCGGCGATGGCCGACACCATGGCCCCGCCACCGCCGCAGGACATCGCCCGCATCGGCCGCGACGCCCCCGAGGGCGGCGATGGAGGGGAGGGGTCGTGACAGCCGCAGTCGGCGCCTGGATCGGGAACGAGGCGTCTGGAGGGGCGATCGGCTGGCTCCTGGGCGGCAGCCGTTCGTGGACCATCACCGTTCCCGGGGCCGGGTGGGTCCTCACCGGCCGAGCTGTGTTCCTCGCGGCCACGGCCGTGACGATCCTGCTTCTGGCCGGTATCGGCGTGGCCCTGTCGCGCAAGGCGGAGCTGCGCCGTCGCTGGACTACGTGGGCCGTCATCATCCCTGCGGTCGGGATCCCGATCTGGGTCGGCAGGGGGACGACGGCGCTGCTCGCCGCCGCCCTGGGTCTTCAGGCTGTTCGTGAGCTCTCCCGGCTCACCGGCCTGCCGAGGGTAGAGACCACCATACTGGCGGTACTGGCAGCGGGCTATCCGCTGGCCGCGTGGTTGCGTCCGGGCCTCATGGCCCTGGCCCCGCTCATGGTGCTCGTGTGCGCCGTGCCAGCAGTGCTGGCCGGAGACATCGAGCATGGCCTGAGGAGGGCGACGGTCGCAGGTTTCTCCTCGATCTGGATTCCCTGGTCCTTGGCGCATCTCGTGGTCCTGTGGCATGACGCCTTCCTCATCGCCTTCGCAGCGGCAGCCGCTGACGTGGCCGCGTGGGCCGGCGGGACCTTCCTGCGCCCCATGGCCTGGGCGCGCCGCCCGCTGTCTCCCCTATCCCCGAACAAGACGCTCGGAGGACTGGTCGGCGCCGTCGTCGGGGCCGCGCTCATCCTCACTCTGCTGGGCCACATCACACCCGGCCTGGTGATCGCCGTCGGTCTGGGGGGAGTCCTGGGAGACCTTCTGGAGTCCCTTGTCAAACGGACCGCCGGGGTCAAGGACGCCGGCGCCTGGCTGCCCGGATTCGGGGGGCTCCTGGACCGGGTCGACTCCCTGCTGCTGGTTCTGCCTCTGGCCGCCGTTCTGGGATGATCGTGTCACGTCCCGCCCGGTGTCCGAACCGGTCAGCGCCTTCTCTGTCCGCCTCATCCTCTCCATCTCCCGAACACCTAGGACACGTCTACGGAAAGGTAGCCCCGATGCCGCGTCAGATGCTCCCGATGCCGGGTCCGGTCGAGATCGCCTCAGCCGGGCGCCGTCTGCGATCGATCGTACGAACGCCTCAGAAGGTCACTTGGCGGGCGGTGCTGCGTCAGCGCTTCTGGTCCGCCATCATCGCCCCGTTCGGGGGCGTGCATATCGAGGGCGAGTTCGAGACCGACGGCCCCTACGTCGTCGTCGCCAACCACGGCTCCCACGCGGACACGATCGCCATGATGAGCGCCTCCCCCACCCTCATGCGGGTGGTGACGGTCGCTGCCCAGGACTACTGGTTCACCCGCCGGTCGCGTCGCCTCGTGGCCCGGGGTCTGCTGGGCGCCTACCCGGTACGGCGCGACGGCGAGGGCGCGTACGAGGAGCTACGAGGAACTCTGGCCAACCGGGTGGCCGAGTCCATGAGCATCCTCATCTTCCCCGAGGGCACCCGCTCCACGGACGGGAAGATGGGCCGTTTCCACTCCGGGGCCGCCCGGCTCGCCCGTGACTTTGGCATCCCCGTGCTACCGGTCGCGCTGGTGGGGACGCGGGAGATGATGCCGAAGAAGGGCGGCCTGCCGCGTTACTCCCCCGTCGAGGTGCGCGTCGGCGAGCCGATCGCCCCCAGCGACGACGTGGAGGGCGTCAGCGATCAGGCACGAGATCAGATCGTGGAGATGCTCCAGCGTCCCCGCAGGCCCGAGCCGGTCTCGGACATCTTCACCGTCCTGCGCACCGCGATGGACGGTGGTCGGGGGGACGCCGTCATGTTCGTCTGGGGCATGGCCGAGGCCATCTCCTTCCCGATCATGGCGGAGATGAGCCAGGTGTGGCTGGGGCTGACCCACCCCGAGCGAATGTGGCGCCGCGCGGGACTGGTCGTGGCGGGTTCGGTCACCGGGGTGGCGGTCACCCATCTGCTCACTCGGGCCGGGCACCGCCCGCCCGCGCCGTGGACCACGCCGGCGATGAGGGCGGCCACCTCCCGCTACCTGAGCCGGGGCCCGTCCGGCTACTGGAAGCAGGCGCTGACCGGAATCCCGGTGAAGCTCTTCGCCGCCGAATCCGGCCGCCGGAACCAGCCTCTACCCGCGGTCGTCATCCACGCAGCCGGGGAACGGGCTGCGCGTATGGCGGCCTCCACCGCCATCGTCAAGACGCTGGGCAAGCCGCTGGGACCGATCACCCGCCAGCACTACGGCCCCTACCTGGCGGCCACCGGCGTCGTTTTCGCCACCGCGCTGCGCGGAATCATCAGGCACTGGCGCCGACCGGATGGCACGGGGCGCCGGTAGGCACCACGGGACGCTGCGCTCCCGCCCGCCGCTTGTTCGCTGTCAGATCCGCGCCTTGGACGGTTCGCGCGCCTCCTCGTCGCCAGCCACAGCCAGCGCCTCCTGGAGGGTGAAGTTGCCGTTGTAAAGCGCCTTGCCGACGATGGCCCCCTCCAGACCGAGCGGAGTCAGGCGCCGCAGGGCGATGAGGTCGTCGAGGTGGGCGATGCCGCCCGAGGCGACGACCGGCGCCGGGCTGCGCTGACAGACCTCGGTGAGCAGCGCGGTGTTGGGACCACTCAGGGTGCCGTCACGGGTGACGTCGGTGACGACATAGCGCGCGCATCCGGCGGAGTTGAGCCGTTCGAGGGTCTCCCACAGGTCTCCGCCCTCTTTGGTCCAGCCGCGGGCCGCCAGGGTGGTTCCGCGCACGTCGAGTCCGACGGCGATCTTGTCTCCGTGCTCGGCGATGACCCGCTCGGTCCACTCGGGGTCCTCCAGCGCGGCCGTGCCCAGGTTGACCCGGGCGGCGCCGGCGGCCAGCGCCCGGGCCAGCGAGGCGTCGTCGCGGATGCCCCCGGAGAGCTCCACCTTGATACCGACCTCGCCGACGATGCGCGAGAGCAGCTCGGAGTTGGAGCCTCGCCCGAAGGCCGCGTCGAGGTCCACCAGGTGAATCCACTCGGCCCCGGCGCGTACCCAGTCCCGAGCGGCGTCGACGGGGCTGCCGTAGTCGGTCTCCGAGCCGACCTCGCCCTGAAGGAGCCGGACGGCCTTGCCATCGGCGACGTCGACGGCGGGAAGTAGGGTGAGCATAAGTTTCTCCTGGGGTGGTCGTGGGGGGCTCGGAAGGGTTCAAAGGGTTGTCAACCAGTTGCGCAGGAGCTGCGCTCCCGCATCACCGGACTTCTCTGGATGGAACTGCGTGGCGCACAGGGCCCCGTTCTCGACGGCGGCGATGAAATCCTGGCCGTGCGTCGCCCAGGTGGCCCGGGGCGGCCGGGTGGGGCCGGGACCCAGCAGCGCTGCCGGGTCCCGAGTGGCCGCGTAGGAGTGGACGAAGTAGAAGCGCTCGTCGTCAACGCCGTCGAACAGCACCGAGTCCCGCGGCGGACGGACCCGGCTCCATCCCATGTGAGGGACGACATCGGCATTCAGCCTGGTCACAGTTCCGGGCCACTGCCCCAGTCCCGCCTCCGCGGTCCCGTGCTCCTCGGAGCGTTCGAACATGACCTGCATGCCCACGCAGATTCCCAGGACCGGGCGCCCCCCGGCCAGGCGCTGGTCGATCAGGCGGGGGGCGTCGACCGCCCTGAGCTGATCCATTACCGCGCCGAAGGCGCCGACACCAGGAACGACCAGGCCGTCGGCCTCGACCACCTCATGGGGGTCACTGGTCAGGGCAACCTCGGCGCCGACGCGCTCCAGGGCACGTACCGCCGAACGGACGTTGCCGGAACCGTAGGACAGAACGGTGACGCAGGGCGCTTGCATGTGACATACCCTACCGTCCCAGCGGATCGTTCTGGGACATCCTCCACACTCTGAAATAGTCGCTGACATGCTCAGACCTGCCGCCTTCGGGGTTTGTGCAACAATTCCAGCACAGTCCTGACGCGATGAGAGCCCATCGAGCGGCCCCGCAACGCCGAGCAGCGCGACCACGTCCAGTGGCTGAGCCGGGGGCCGGTACCCGGCTTTCTTTCGCAAACCTCCAACATGGGCGAGGATTCACCCGTGAGCATGCAGTCCCCCTCCGGCGAAAGCCCCCTGCCGTCCCCGGCGTCCGCGCCCAACGCGCCGTCCGCCGGCCAGGCATCTGCGGTGGAAACCTCAGGATCTCCCGGCTCCGGCGGCACCCACAGCGCCGCCCCGTTCTCCGTCCCCGGGGTGCGGATAACGTCAGTGCTGGGCCGCGGTGGCTTCGCCACAGTCTACGCGGGCGTGCAGGACTCCCTGGAGCGCCCGGTCGCCGTCAAGGTCGACTCCCGGCCCCTGGACGACCCGCGCAATGAGCGGCGGTTCATGCGCGAGGTGCAAGCCGCCTCGCGGATCTCGGGGCACCCCCACGTGGTCTCGCTGGTCGACACCGGCAAGCTGCCCGACCTGCGCCCCTACCTGGTCATGGAGCTGTGCTCGGGCGGCAGCCTCTATGACCTCGTCTCACGGGGGCCGACGCCCGCCTCCGACGCCGTGGCACTGGTGCAGGCCGCAGCTTCGGCACTGGGTGCGGCTCACGCGGCCGGCGTCACGCACCGCGACGTCAAGCCCGCCAACATCCTTCTGGACTCCTACGGCTCACCGCGACTGTCGGACTTCGGCATCGCATCCGTCCAGCGCGAGGGCCAGGACCCCACCGTCACACTGGAGTGCCTCACCCCCGACTTCGCCGCGCCGGAGGCCTTCATGCTGGCTCGTCCCGGCCCCGAGGGCGACGTGTGGTCCATGGGCGCGGTGCTCTTCGCCCTTCTCACAGGCCGGGGCCCCAGGCGCGGTCCCGACGGCGTGCAACGGAGCCTGCCCGAGATCGTCCGTTCCCTCGATGAGCCGCTGAATCTCAACGACCCGAATGTTCCCGATCTCCTTCTCCCGGTGCTGAGCAAGGCCATGGCGCCCGATCCGAAGGATCGCTTCCGCAACGGCGCCGAGCTCACCAGTGCCCTGGAGCGGCTGCGGGAGCAGCTCGGGACGGGCAGCCTGGCCGTCGGCGGCCCGGTGACCTCCTTGCAGCTGGTCGACGCGGGCCTGGCATCGCCGTCTGGTCATCGGGCGGTGGGCTCGATGGGGTCGAACAGCCTCGCCGGTGCGCTGTCACAGCCATCGGCCGATTCGGCCCGCTCCGCCCACTCGCTGCGGTCCGCGGTTTCAGTCGATTCCAACCGGCTGGAGCACTCCGGGGGCGCCCCGATGCTCTTGTCGTCGCCCGACTCCTTCCCCCTGAACAGTCCGGCATCGGTCGACACCAGCGCGTCGCTGCGGCTCTCCACCCGCGAGCGCCGTCGGATCGGTCTGCGCGTGGGTGCTGTGGGAACGGTTGTCGGCCTCGTCATCGGGCTGGGCGCCGGTTGGGTGGCCGGAGCCCGGCTGGCCCACACCGCCGGCACGGCGGGCGCGGGCGCCACGGCGGCGGCATCCGCCCCGGGATCATCGTCCCAGCCCTCGCCGTCGAACCAGGACATCGTCTCCACCCCGCCTCACCCGGTCGGCACCTGCCTGGCGGGCACCACCTCTATTTCGGGACAGACCACGGCCAAGAAGGTGGACTGCAACGAGCCCCACTCCTGGGAGGTCTATCAGGTGGGAACCCTGGCGGAGACCACCTCGGGCTCCAGCGATGACGATCTGGCCTCCGACCCCAATGTGCAGACGACCTGTACCTCGCAGGCGGCTCAGCAGTACGGGGCGGCCAATCCGAGCACATCGGTGCTGGGCCCCGGCGAGGCGGGGTGGAACGCCGGGAAGCGGGGATTCTCCTGCATCGCCTCAGACCTCAAGGGCGGGCAGCGGACGAGCTCGTACGCCGGCTAAGTACCGCGGCCGCTGCTCGCGCGGCGGAGCACGTAGCGCGAGCAGCGGTGTCATGCGATGACGGCAGTGATCTCAGCCGAGTTACTGCGGCGGACGGCGCAGGCCTCGCCCGAACCAGCGCATCGCCCGGGGCGCCTTGATCTCCGAGGACTTCACGGCGCCGGGAACGTCGTCGGCGTCGATGACGCCCAGGAGCACGTCCTCGACGACCTGGTCCATGGAGGCCAGGAGGAGTCCCGCCGACGCCTCCTCCCCGGGCTGACCGTTGGTGAAGTGGCGGGCGGTGATCGTCCCGGACAGGCCGGACTCGATACCGACGTCGGTAGCCAGATCGGCGGTCATGAGGACCGCGCCGGCTCTCGACAGTCGGGAGAGCTGGGCGGCCAGCTCCGCGGCCTCCGCCGGCTCGGAGTCGGATCCGCCAAGGAGCTCAGCCACGTCCCAGTCCGAGTGGGCCGAAACGAACTGCTTGACCGCGAAGGCTCCACTGGAGGAGGGCACCACCGTGCAGTCCAAGTCCATGAGGGCGCACATTCCGGCCAGCCCGTCAGCCCGGTTCAGCGGCGTGATGACGACAGCGACCTTGACCGCCTTGGGGGCCTGCTCGTCGGAATCCCCGGGGCCGTAGGAGCTCAGGGAGTCGGCGGCAGCCGCGATCTGCGCCTCCTGGGCTTCGGTGAGTGGGGAGGAGCCGTCGTCGGTCTCCGTTCCCGCGTCGAGGGGGTGGTAGGTGTTGTGGGGGACGTCCTCGGGGCTGACCCCCGCCTGCTCGATCTCCTCGGCGTCAGCCGCCGAGGCGGTCGTGGCCTTTGTCGCGCCGCCTGGGGCCTGCCCGCCTCGGGCACCTTCCGGCGCTGCGAAACCGTCGAACGTCGACAGGTCGTCGGGGATGTCGACGTCATCCATGAGGGCGGCGAACTCGGCGTCCAGGTCGCGCCGACGGTCCTGCCCGTCGTCGCGGTCTTCGTCTGGCCGGGGCAACTGATCCATCACAGGCTTCCCTTCGTGGACGGGATGGTCTCGACGCGGGGGTCGTCCTCCACGGCGGCCCGCAGAGCGCGGGCCAGGGCCTTGAACTCGGCCTCGGCGATGTGGTGGGGGTCGCGCCCGGACAGGACTCGCACGTGCAGGCAGATGCCGGCGTGGTAGGCGATGGCCTCCAGGACGTGACGCACCATCGAGCCGGTGAAGTGCCCACCGATGAGGTGGTGGACGAAGGCCTCGGACTCGCCCTCGTGCACCAGGTAGGGGCGTCCGGAGATGTCCACGACGGCGTGGGCCAGGGCCTCGTCCAGGGGGACACAGGCCTCCCCGAAACGGCGTATGCCGCGCTTGTCCCCCAGCGCTGTGCGCAGGGCCTCGCCGATACAGATCGCGGTGTCCTCCACGGTGTGGTGCACGTCGATGTCGGTATCGCCGGTGGCGCGTATCGTCATATCGATGAGGGAGTGCCGCCCCAGGGCGGTGAGCATGTGGTCGTAGAAGGGGACGGTGGTGGAGATGTCGGTCCGGCCGATGCCGTCGAGATCGATCTCGACGACGACGCCGGACTCGCTCGTGGATCGTTCGATGCGCGCGGTGCGGTTCATGTGTTTCCTTAAGCATCGTGTGTCGTGCTTTTCAGCAGTACTGGTTTCTCAGGTATTTCGACCGGTAGCAAGCCTACCGGCCCGCGGCGGCGCCGGCGTCGTCATTTTCTGACAGCCGCGGCCAAAGCGCTGCGCAGCCGCTCCATCTCCCCCGGCGTACCGATACTGGCCCGCAAGAAGCCCTCGGGGCCGACAACGCGGATGAGGACCCCAGCTTCGAGCAGGCTCCTCCAGACGGCATCGCGGTCCGGGAAGGGGCCGAACAGGACGAAGTTTGCGTCTGACTCGTGTGCGGTCAGGCCCTGGGCGCGCAGCCACGCCACCAGGGCGTCGCGCTCGTCGCGCAGGGAGGCGACCTGGGCCATGAGCTCGTCGCGGTGGGACAGGGCGGCCAGGGCGGCGGCCTGGGTGATGGCGGAGAGGTGATAGGGCAGGCGCACGATGCGCAGGGCGTCGACCAGGGCGCGGTCGGCGGCTAGATAGCCCAGACGCAGGCCCGCGGCTCCGAACGCCTTGGACATGGTGCGGGTGACGGCCAAGTGCGGGTTGTCCTTCCCCAGCAGCTCCAGGGCGCTGGGCACGCCGGAACGGCGGAACTCGGCGTAGGCCTCGTCGATGACCACGATGCAGTCACTTGCCCGGGCCGGTGAGCCGACCTCGGCTCCGAGCATGGGGCCGTGTCCGCGTGCCGCCTCGAGGATCCGGCTGATGTCCTTCAGCGGCAGGGCCGTTCCGGTGGGGTTGTTGGGGCTGGCGAGGATGACGACGGCGGGCCGCAGCTCCTTGATAGCCGCGGCCACGGCCTCGACGTCGAGCGTGAAGTCCTTGCGGCGCGGGCGTGTGGTGTAGTCGGTCAGGGTGTCGCGGGCATACTCCGGATACATCGAGTACGTGGGGGTGAAGGTCAGACAGGTGCGCCCGGGACCGCCGAAGGCCTGCAGCACGTGGAGCATGACCTCGTTGGAGCCGTTGGCGGCCCAGATCTGCTCGAGTGCCAGGTGCACCCCGGACTCCGCCTCGAGATAGTCCGCCAGCGCCTCCCGCAACCTGGGGAAGTCCCGCTCCGGGTAGCGGTTGAGCCCCTGGGCGGCCCGGGCCACGGCGGTGGCGATCGATTCGACGACCGCGGCCGAGGGCGGGTAGGGGTTCTCGTTGACGTTCAGCCGCACGGGGACGTCGAGCTCCGGGGCACCGTAGGGCTTCTCGCCCTCCAGGTCTGGTCTCAGGGGCAGGTTCGCGCTCACGCACTGGAGTCTACGGCTCGGGCCTCCCCACGGCCGAGTCTCCAGCAACAGCCGGAACACGGCTCGGGGAGGTGGGTCAGTGGGGCTCGCTGGTCAGCATGATCTCCTGGAAGTCGAGGCGGTCCAGAGCGTGTTCCAGTGAGTCTGCCGAGTACAGGCCCTCGTCACCGGCGTCCAGGAGGGCCTCACGCTGGGCGCGGATCATATCCAGGGCGCGCTCTCGCATCGGGGCGAGCTCGTCATGTCGCCAGGTGGGATCGGTCCATGCCCGGGCAACAGCGGCCGGTGAGACAACGATGTCCGTCCCTTCGCGCCGCAGCAGGGCGTGCTGATCGAGCGTTGGACTGAGGTTCTCGCCATCATGATCAGAAACCGAGGACTTGTCCAGCTCCACCTTCACCTCGGAGTCGGCAGCCTCTTCGGAGATAGTCGACCCTTCGGCCCGTGGTACGAGGCGCGAGGCCTCAGCAGTCGGCTCGGCATCGGTGGTGACGACGTCGTGGGCGCCGCGGCTGGGGAGCTCATGGCCATCGGCGACGGCGTCGCGGGCGGCGTTGACCAGAAGCGAGATGACGGCTGCCTTCTCCTCCTCGTCGGCGGGCCCGGCCATCGCGGGCCTGACCATGCGCACCAGGGCCTGTAGCGTCAGTCCCTGGAGCGTCAACGAGCCGGCGGCCACGAGCATGGCCACCAGGAGGAGGAAGGACCGGTGCGGTGCCGTAGTCGGCAGGGTCTGAGCCGCCGCCAGGGTGATCGCACCGCGCATACCCGCCCAGACGATGACAGCGCCCTCGCGTGCGCGCAGGGGTTCGGCCGCGAAGTAGTCCAGGTCGGCGCCCCGGCGTCGGACTCGACTGGAGATTCGACGGGCGCGCCGCGCGATGCTCTCATGGCTGGGCTCTCGCCGGAGCCTGCGCTGAACCCGGGAGAGACTGCGCCGGTCCCAGGGAACCGGGGGCATATCGATCTCACCGCGCACAATGGCCGAGCAGCGGTTCTGGAACTGGTGGATGGCCTCCTCGTTCTCCTCCCAGTGGATCGCCCAGCGCGCCGTGCGGTGGCTGAGGAGCTTGAGCATCGGGGCGACGACGAGAGCCCGGACGACGACGGTCAGCGCCCCGGCGACGACGGCGACCGCGACGGCCCGGCGAACCCCGAGGTCCGAGGCGTCCACCTTCTCCACGACGCCGAAAAACTCCAGGCCCATGAACAGGAAGATGAGGCCTTCCAAAGTGAGCTCGACGGTGTGCCAGTTGGTGCGCGAGGCCACCCGGTGGGCCGGCGGCAGCATCCGAGGACCCCGGTGACCGGTGATGAGTCCGGCGACGACCGCGGCCACTAGACCCGAGCCGTGCATGTGCTCGGCCGGGATCGCCGCCAAGAAGGGGACGGTGAAGGACACGACTGTGTCCACCGTGGGATCGGTGATGTGGGAGCGCACCCGCAGACTCACCTCGCCGACGAGCCAGCCCACGCCCAGGGCAACGAGGACCGCCAGGACGAAACCGCCCAGCACGCCTCCGACGCTGACGCCGCCCGATGTGGCCGCAGAGACGGCCGAGGACAGGACCACCAAGGCGGTGGCGTCGTTGAGCAGACCCTCCCCCTCCAGGACGGTGATGATGCGCTGCGAGACGCCCAGGCGGCGGGCGATGGAGATGGCCACGGCGTCGGTGGGACTCAGGATCGCCCCCATGGCGATCGCCCAGGCCAGGGAAAGCCCGGGAACCAGGAAGGTGAGCGCCACACCGATCACCGCGGCGGATAGGGCCACCAGGAGGATGGCCAGAACCGCCACCGGGGCGAGTTCTCGGCGGAAGTTGATGGTGGAGATGCTCACCGCCGTTGAGAACAGCAGCGGGGGGAGGATGCCCTCGAGGACCACCTGGGGGTCGAGCTCGACTGCCGGGATGAAGGGCAGGAATCCAACCGCGGTACCACCGGCCAGGAGGATCAGCGCCGGGGCGACGCCGATGCGGTCGCTGAGCTGCGAGGCAGCCGCGATGGCAAGAATGCCCAACACGGCGATAATGAGGAGGTCCATGGGCCAAGAGTATCCAAGGCCTGATCTATTCATTCAGCCGCGCTACCGTGGCCCCGTGACGATCACAGACCATGAGGAACCTGAGCGTCCCGAGTACCGCGCAGAGTTCCCGCAGCAACTCGGTGCCCCCGTCCGCAAGCGAGCCGAGGCCGTCCTGCGCGAGCTCGTCGGCCGCAGCGATGCGCGCCTGCGAGAGGACCAGTGGCGGGCGATAGAAGCTCTCGTCATCGCTCACCGCCGCGCCCTGGTGGTCCAGCGCACGGGATGGGGCAAGTCGGCGGTGTACTTCGTGGCGACGGTGCTGCTGCGCGAGGGCTGGGGAGACTGGCGGCCCGGCACGCCTGTGCCCGTCCCCGGCTCGCGCGGCCGGCCCGGAGGCCTGGGGGCGAGCGTCATCATCTCGCCGCTGCTGGCCCTCATGCGCGACCAGGTCGCCGCCGCAGGCCGCGCCGGGATCCGGGCGGTGACGATGAACTCAGCCAATGTCACCCAGTGGGCACCGATCGAGGCCCAGGTGCGCACCGGCGAGGTGGATGTCCTCCTGGTCTCCCCCGAGCGTCTCAACAACCCTGTGTTCCGCGATGAGGTCCTGCCGCACCTGGCAGCAGACGCCGCGCTGGTTGTCATCGACGAGGCCCACTGCATCTCGGACTGGGGGCACGACTTCCGTCCGGACTACCGGCGCATTCGGACCCTTCTGGCAGGCCTGCCGCCGCACACCCCGGTCCTAGCGACCACGGCGACCGCCAATGCCCGGGTCAGCGCCGACGTCGCCGAACAGTTGGGGGCGCACCCGGCCGAGAACGGCGACCAGGGAGTCCTAATTCTGCGCGGTGACCTGGGACGCGATTCCCTCCACCTGGGGGTCGAGGTTCTGCCGGACTCGGCCACACGTCTGGCCTGGCTGGCCGCATATCTCAGACACGCCCCCGGAAGCGGCATCGTCTACTGCCTGACCGTCTCGGCAGCGCTGGAGGTCGCCGAATACCTACGCACCGCGGGTGTGGAGGTGGCCGCCTACACGGGGCAGACCGACGCCGCCGAGCGTGAGCGCCTGGAGGAGGATCTCAAGGCCAACCGGGTCAGGGCGCTGGTGGCCACCTCGGCCCTGGGCATGGGCTTCGACAAGCCGGACCTGTCCTTCGTGGTGCATGTGGGGGCGCCTTCCTCGCCAGTGAGCTACTACCAGCAAGTGGGGCGCGCCGGTCGCGGCGTGGAACGGGCCGAGGTGGTTCTGCTCCCCGGTTCCGAGGATCGCGCGATCTGGGAGTGGTTCGGCTCGCAGGGCTTTCCCCCCGAGGACCAGGTCCGTGCGGTCCTGGACGGGCTGGACAGGCAGCGGGAAGCGGGGGAAGGGCCGATGTCGACGGCGGCGCTGGAGACGGTGACGTCGCTGCGGCGCACTCGACTGGAGTCCATGCTCAAGGTCCTTGACGTCGACGGAGCTGTGCGCCGGGTTCGCGGCGGATGGGAATCCACCGGCCAGTCCTGGTCCTATGACGCCCAGCGCTACGCGCGAGTCGACGCCGCGCGCCGGGCCGAGCAAGAGGCGATGATCGCCTACGAGCAGCTCGGCGCCGATACCGACTCGGCGACGACGGTTACCCCCTGCCGGATGGCCTTCCTGAGGGCGGCGCTCGACGATCCGCATCTCGAACCGGGGTGGCACTGCGGCACCTGCGACCTGTGCGGGGGCCTGTTCCTGCCCGCCGCACCCGACGAGGAAGAGGTCGCCTCCGCTCGTCAGGCGCTCGGTCGCGTCGGGATCGAGCTGCGGGCGCGTCGCCAGTGGCCCACCGGGATGGAGCGGTTGGGACTGAGCCATTTCAAAGGTCGTATCAGCGCCGATCAGCAGGCGGCGACCGGGCTGGCCGTGGGACGGCTGGACGGACTGGGCGCGTCGGGCGCACTGCGGGAGCTGGTGGCCTCCGACTCCGACGGCGAGGTTCCGGTTTCCCTGAGGCCGCTGGTGCTTCAGACCGTGGACCGGCTCGGTGAGATCATCCGGGGCGACCGGAGCGACGACCTCGAGGACCCCGACAGCACCGGGCCCGTGGGGGAAGAGACCGTCGTCGTCATCGTCGACTCCCGTACCCGGCCGGGCATGGTCCGCCAGCTGGGTCGGGCGGTGGCCAGCCGGCTCGGGGCCAGGCCGCTGGGCGTCGTGGGCTTCGTGGGCCAGGAGCCGCCGCACCGCAATGTGGGTTCAGCGTTCCGCCTGGCGGAGGTGGCCCGCAACCTGACGCTTCAGGCGTGGACGGCGAAGACGCTTGAGGATCTGCGAGGCGCCGCCGTGGTCCTGGTAGACGACTGGAGCGACTCGGGCTGGACGCTCACGGTGGCGGCCGCCCTCCTGCGCGAGGCGGGAGCGGCGGCGGTTCATCCCTTCGTCCTGGCCCAGCGATAGCGCTGGGTGGGGGCAGTAGCCCCCACCCAGCTGCACGTGAGCTAGAACCCGGTGGATGCGGCGGCCAGGGCCGGAGCCACCCCGCCTCCGGGGGTTCCGACCTGATCCTCGAGGTAGTACCACCAGAAGGGCGCGCCCCAGGCGTCGGAGCGTCCCAGTGCGGCACCGGTGACGTGCTCGGCGACGGCGGTGCGGGCCACGACCGGATCGGTTGTCGACCCGAACCACCAGGGGCCGGCGTTGAGGTCATCAGCCCCGTACCCCAGCTCGGTGACGGCGATCCGGGATGCCGGGAAGGCCGCGTCCAGAGTGCTCAGGATCCGGTCGGCGGCCGTACCCAGCGGGTGGAGCTGGGGGTAGACGGACAGCCCGACGACGTCGACCAGGTCCCTGATCGGCTGGGTGATCTCCCTGGCGGCGTAGCTGAACAGGGAGAAGGCCGGGTCCGCCTGTCCGAGCTGGTAGTACAGGGTGAGCACTGTGGCGGCGCTGGTGCGCTCGCGGACCGCCTTGGCGGCGCGCAGGGCCTTGGCGACCGGCCCGGTGCCAAGCCAGTCCCCCCCGATCTCATTTCCGATCTCCCAGGCGTCCACACTCGGCAGGGCCTTGATGAGGGCGTCGACCCGCGTGTCCCAGGCGGCGTCGCTCAGAGCGGCCATGTCGTGGGAGTCGCAGATCTGAGCCAGAGCCAGGCCGCCCTGCGCATGCAGGGCGTCGACCGTGGATTTCCAGCCAGCCATCTCCTGGGCGTCACCGGGGTCGCCGATCACAAGCCGGGCCGACACCTTCCGTTTGCCGCCCCCCGGTCCGCTCGGGGCCAGGGCGGCGGTGATCTCGGCGGCAGTGGGCACTCGGGTGAAGGTGACCCCGATGATGGCGTCCTGCGGTGCTTGGGCCACGAGCGCCCGGTCCAGGGCGAGCTGGACCCCGGCGGCGGACTCCAGGGCTGAGTTCGCCAGGCGGCCTCTGTCGGTCCAGGACTGGGCTGTGGCGCAGCCATCCAGGGACTGCTGGGCGGATGCCCGCAGCGTCACAGCCTCGTCGGAGCCCTTGAGGCCCTGCGCGGTAACCTGCTGGTAGCGCTCGTCCTGATGCTCGTGAAGTGTCCTGGCCGCCAGCTCCAGAAGATCGTGCTCACCGGAGGCGGGCAGATCCGCCATGAGGGCCGAGTACCCGTGGCTGGTGGGCCACGACATGGTCAGGGTGCAGGCGCGCCCCGTGGGTACGTCGAGACCGATGACCCCGCCCTCGTCCTGGTAAAGCGGCCCGACGGCGATGACCTCCAGGGTCCTGGTGTCCAGCAGGGCGTCGTCGTAGCCGGCTTCGCCCCTGCCGTTGGACTGGATGCGCCGCAGCGCCTCGAGGTTGAGGGCGTTGCCCTGAGCGTCGGTGATGTGAAGGCTCAGGTGGGTCGTCGCGCCGTCGCCCATGGCCGGCGGCGTGGTCATGTGCCCGTGGCCACAGGAGGACACTGACGCTCCCATAACCCCAGCACCCAGGAGCGCCAGCGCCCTTCTGCGGTTGGTTTCAAGAATCATGGAACCATTATTCCCGTCTCTTGAGAGTTTTTCCGACCGAACGGTTCCGTCGTGGTGGAAGACAGGCGACTCAGCGCCATTTCCTGAACCGTTATCACTTCAGCTCCGAAGCCGGAACGAAGGTGTACCCCTCGGCCTTGATGCCGGCGACGATCTTCTTCAGCTCGGGCAGCGGGTAGTAGGGGTGGAAGAAGAAGCTGGCGGTGGCGTGAGTGTTGACCAGG
>ERZ773075.960-NODE-960-length-17455-cov-101.269_pt1 | contig 17455 bp, 16 predicted proteins | sample MGYA00580614_ERZ773075 | MGnify/ENA primary metagenome ERZ773075 (study PRJEB29015, sample SAMEA2738021) | human oral metagenome | biome: human oral; feature: human-associated habitat; material: dental | place: China | collected 2043 ... | reverse complement strand
CGCACATCGGCAAGTACGTCATCAACCACTCCTTCCTGGTGCCCGGGCTCATCGGGGTCCTCACCTCCTGCCTCGTGGGCACCGCCCTGTCCCAGCTGATCCTGTCGTGAGCGCTCGGCGGACGCCTGCCGGCGGATACGGACGGTGAACGACCGGCCGGCAGGTGCGACGTCGAACACACCGCTGAAGACGTCTTTCTAGGCAGAACGTAACAGGACCGTGTCAGCGCGTCTGGCTAGGCTCGTGCCATGACAACTACAGACGCGGCCACTACTTCCGCCATCGCCCTGCGTTTGGAGCTGCTGGGGATCTCCGCCCCGGCACAGGTCGAGCAGAGTGAGGCGGACCTTCTCATGTCCCCGATCCTGGCGCGCCAGCGCGAGCTCTCCCGCCGACTGGCCCACCGCCCCTGCGCTGCCGACCAGCGCATCCAGACCTTCCTCGACTCCTACCTGGAGGGCGCGGCCGCCGCACCGCAGCTGCCGCGCTCGACTTTCGTCCTGGACCAGCCCGGCCTGGCGCGGGCTTTGTCCTTGCCGGCGGACTCCACCAGCTTCACCTCCGACTACGTCGAGAGCTTTCAGGTGCTCGGCGGCGTGCTGCACAACCCCCGCAACGACCGCCGCACCACCGCCGGCGTCTTCCACGTCGCCGAGGGGGGCCTGCCGATCCCCGATGACAAGATCGCCGTCCCGCGCGACGTCTTCGCCCGTCTGCTGGCCCACGCCGTCGAGGCCCCCGACGACCTGCTGACGCTGCCGTGGGCCTCGAGGCAGAAGGACCCGGCACGCTGCTTCGTGTCCCTGCTGCTGCGCCCCGTCGTCGTGCCCGAGGTCCCCGGCTTCTCCGCCGAGCGCTCCATGGAGATCCGCTTCATCGCCCCCGGCGGCCTGGTCTCCAACCTGGACTTCGTCGAGGGCATCTTCGGCAACGGCGGCGACCCCTACCTGCCGGAGAACGACTCCTCCCTGGCCCCGGAGTCCTGGACCGGCCACACCGGCTGCGTCATCCTCGCCCCGCACCTGACCACCCTGACCAAGAAGGAGCTGGGCCTGCCCTCCTGGGAGGAGGCCACCGAGCGTCAGCGCCGCGACGGCCAGTGCTGGAAGGACGAGGCCGAGCTCTACAACGGCGGCAAGGCCTTCAAGTGCGTGGCCCGCGACGAGCGCGGCGTCATCGTCACCGTCATCGCGGACAACTACTTCGGCTACTGCAAGAAGGAGGTCAAGACCCAGATCGGGTACTCGGCCAACCTCTTCGGCTGCGTGGAGGAGGAGCACGCCGGCGGCGCCGTCGCCTACCCGCGTTACAACCTGAGCCAGGAGTACACCGACACCCACACGCCCGAGGGCCTGACCCTCGAGCACGTCGTCGAGCGCAACCCCGGCCGTTTCGAGCGGCGCGAGGACGGCTCCGCCGTCGCCATCGACGACCCAACCGTGGTCCTGGTTCCCGCCGGCGCCCACTACTCGATGCGCAGCCAGACGATCACCTGGACCGGCCCCGACGGTCAGGAGGCCTCGATCCCGCTGCTCGTGGGCAACACCTACGTGGCCCCCAACGGCTACCGGGTCCACGCCAAGCACCGCGAGGGCGACGCCACCCAGTGGCACCTGGTGGGCACCGCCCCCTGGTCCACGCAGGCCCACAAGCCGGCCACCGTCTCCGGCGGCGGCAAGTCGGAGATCTCCAAGTCCCTCCTGGACGCCTTCGTCTTCGGTGAGGCCTACGTCGGCGACGTCGACGAGGACTTCGACACCGTCCAGAGGATCCTCGACGGCAACTACGCCGACCGCTTCGTCGACCCGGCCAACAAGAGCGACAACCACCGCTCGATCCTCTCCGAGCGCCGCTCGCTGGGAAGCGTCATCAAGCTGCTGACGCCGTCGTCCAGATACACCGACGAGTACAACGCCTTCCTGGAGTCAATCCCGGCCCACATCAAGGAACTCATCTTCACCGTCAAGCGCTTCTACCAGCCCAGCTGGGGCAAGGATTGGCGCAGCCACTTCTCCGTGGGCATCATCAACGGCCGCAAGGGCAACTCCCTGCGCCTGGACGGTGAGGTCATCAAGGTCAACATGCTGCGCGTGGGCTTCGAGGACGACGGCGCCTGGCGCCTGCTGTCCCTGCGCCCGGACTTCTCCCCCGCCGCCAAGGTCCAGACCGAGGATGACATCACCTCCTCGATCGTGGTTCCCGGCGGCCTGGTCTCCACCCCGGACTCGGAGCTGTCGCGCAAGTTCGTCACCAACTGCGAGTCCCTGCTCTTCCAGCGGCCCGACGACGCGATCGTGCGCGGCTACGACAAGCAGACCGAGTCGGACATGTCGGATGCGCAGGCGGACCTGTTCATCTCGAACTTCCAGCCGCTCACGCCCGCCGACGCCCGGGCGATGGCCGCCGACGCCCCCGGCCTGTCCCGCTTCACCCAGCCCATGCAGGACCTCGTGGCCCGTGCCGCCGACCTGCCCGAGGCCGAGGACCCCGCCGAGGAGACCTACTGGGTCTCCACGGCCGACCCGCGTCTGGTCAACGGGACCCCCACCAAGAACCCGCGCTACCTCCAGGTGCGCCCCGACATCGCCAACCCGAAGGACGTGACACTGGCGGACCTGACCAACCATCTCTTCCGCGACGTACCTCTGGACATGCCGTTGCGCCACAGCGTCGACGTCGTCGCCGCCGGCCGCCGCAACAACCCGCCCGAGGACGGGGTTCCGCCGCTGTGCGCCTACAACCCGCTGCACTACATGGAGCTGCCCGAGCTGTTCATGGAGTTCATCTCCTCCATGACCGGCAAGTCCCCCTCGACCACGGGCGCCGGCAGCGAGGGGGCCCTCACCAAGTCCCCGTTCAACGCACTGCCGGCCATCTACGACCTCAACGCGGCCCTGCTGTCCTACGCCCTCAGCGGCTACGACGGCTGGCTGTCCTCGGCCGGCTACATCGGTCCGAAGGTCCAGGTGGCTCACGACATCTCGCTGCTCATCCCGGAGATCTTCTCCCGCATGAGCGCTGAGGAGCGAGACGCCCACAACCTCATCGAGGACGGCTACCTCGAGCGCATCGAGGACTTCGAGTACAAGGGCCGCACCGTTCAGGCCTCGCGCCTGGGCTACCGCATGAACCAGGCCTTCGCCTCGACCTTCTTCGGGCGGATCTTCCTGCACCCCGACGTCGTCTTCACCGAGGAGATGCTGCGTCCCGAGCTGCAGGACGAGGCGGTCTTCGCCGACTCGGTGGACATCATCGTCACCACCCACAAGGTGGTGGCCGAGCACTACCGGGCCGACGGCTCCATCGAGTGGGCCGTGCCGCCGCTGCGGGCCCTGCTGGAGATCATGATCGACGGCACCTCCCGCGAGGGCTGGGACCTGACGAGCCCGGAGTTCCGCGCCCTGTTCGAGCGCGAGAACATCCTGAGCTCGTCGTGGTACGCGGCGCGCCTGGACGCCAAGGTCGCCCGAGACACCCGCCAGGCCCACCAGGCCATTGAGGACCTCACCCGCTTCTACACCGCGGAGAACAACGAGGAGGTCATCGAGCGCCTGGGCATCGAGGGCCGCCTGGCCGAGGCTCGCGCCTGGCTGGACAAGGTCAGCTCTCCGGCCTACCGCGAGCACCTCGTGGGCACGCTCGGCCTCCAGCCCTCGCTGGCCTGAGCCCGGCGTCCTCCGCTCACTGACAGGGGACATTTCACGCGTGGGGGACAGGATTCCTGTCCCCCACGTGCGTTCTGTCCCCATACGCATGTCCGACGCCGAGGCTCACCGACCTTCACACGAAGAATCCACCAAGCCTCACTGAAATCGCCTCAACCTTCACACTCCAGCCGGGCCATCTCACTGACGGCGCTCCTCGACGTCGATCATGACGTGGCCCCCTTGTCCGATCCGACGGTTGACGGGATCACCCAGGCGATATGCCGTGGAGGGTGGCCCGAGGCAGAAGGATCCTCCACGCGAAACGGGGCGCGACCGCTTGAGAGCGGTCGCGCCCCGTAAGGCCTGAGGCGGGCGTCAGCCGACGTCGGCGTTGCCGGAGATGTGCCAGGTGGCGTTGGCCCAGGGGAAGACGTACTGCATGAGCACGTAGACGATCCCGGCGGTGAGGATGAGTGCCTCGATGGCCTTGAGCCAGGCCGGCCCGGGCAGGTGGCGCCAGATGAAGCCGTACATCAGTTGACCCCTGGGTCGTTGAGCACCGACGCCGGGCGCCCCTCGGCACGGTCCATCCAGTACTCGAACTTCGCGTGGACGATCCAGCGCTGGTCGTTGCCGAACTCGCCGGTGGTCGACCCGTGGCAGGTGGTCAGCGTGATGTACCGCTCGGTTGGCTGGACGTCGGGCTGGTTGGGCACCGGGGCGATGACCTCCACCTGCTCGGGCTGGACGAGCTCGTGACCGGTCACCTTGAACACGTACCAGGTGTTGGCGGTGGAGACGACGATCTCATCGCCCTCCTGGAGAAGGTCGATGCGGCGGAAGGAGTTGCCGTAGGTGCGGCGGTGCCCGGCGATGGCGAAGTTGCCCAGCTCCCCGAGCTGCTGGGAGTCGGGGTAGTGGCCCGCCGCCGCCTGGTCCAGGACGTCGGAGCCGGTGCCCTCCATGATGGGCATGTTGTTGTTCGTGACGCCGTACCACTTGGGGACGACGAGCATCCCGATGGTCTCGCCGTAACCGACCTTCTCCATCACCGGGGGATCGTCGTAGTGCTTGGTGCCCTCGGTCTTCGGGGACTCGACCTGCTTGTCGTGGAACTGGGTGGCCACCGCCTGCGCACTGGCATTGGCGTCGATACCGGTCCACCACAGCTGCCAGACGAGGAACAGCGCCACGACGAGACCTGCGGTGATGAGCAGCTCGCCGATCCCGGTCAAGGTGCCGTTGAAGATTCGTACAGCACGGCTCTGGCCAGGTGCACGATGTCGCACAAGACCTCCTCTAGCCATCGCCCCTCCTCGAGACTGAGACATCATCGGGTTAGCGGCCAGTCTAAGGTGACACACCCCGCCCATGACCAGCCGGGAGTGGTGGACGTATCACAGAGCACACCGTGAGGAAGCTTCTTCGCATGTCCTAGGCTAGGCCCGGATGTATTGCGGTGGTCCGGCGCCACCACCCCCAACCAGTGAGGAGACCCAGGGTGACCTCGGAGAAGAAGTCCACCAAGGACGACGCCGACAAGGGCTCGGAGAAGGTCTCGAAGAAGAGCTCCGGCAAGAGCGGCGCGAAGAGCTCAGCGAAGGACTCCCAGAAGATCGCCACCGCCTCCGAGAAGAAGGACAAGGCGGACAAGGACACGAAGAAGAGCTCGTCGTCGAAGAAGAAGCACCCTGAGCGCTCGGGCAACCCGGCCAAGGCGGCCAAGGCCCTCGAGGAGGAGTCGCGCGCTGCGGCGAACCGGGTCTCACGTACCCCCACCAAGGTCAAGGACACCGCCTCACCGCGCTGGTACGCCCCCACGATGGTGACGCTCATGGTCATCGGACTGCTGTGGGTGGTCACCACCTACCTGTTCAACGGTCTGTACCCGCTGCCGTACTTCGCCAAGCACCACGCCACCGACTGGCTGTTCAACGGCAACCTCTACATCGGATTCCTCATCATGATGTCGGGATTCCTCGGCCTGCTGCGCTGGAAGTAGCACAACCTGGCGCGTCCGCCAGAGGCGCGCCGACCGACCCGCCCCCGAGGCCCCCGAGCACAGGCTCGGGGGCCTCGTCGTACCCGCAGCCGTGCCGCCCCGTCCCCCGGCCGGCCACAGCGGTCCACAGACATCCTGTGGATCAGTGGATAGACGCGTCCCCACAACTCACCCCGACTTTCCCCAAGTGTGGACACATCTGTGGATAACTACACCCATGTGTTTCCACACCTGTGTCCCCAGGTGTGGATGAACCACACGTATGTTCTTCCACCGATGTCATTGCCTCTCGTCCGGGCGGTGGCGGCAGGTCAGGCGATGAGGGCCCGAGCGACGTTGAGTCCCACGAGCACCGCCAGGACCGCCGCGGTTCCGGCGATCCCCACAGCCTTCCGCTTCCCGCGGGGCGCCCACGCGTAGACCGCTGCGATGATCCCCCCGACGACGAGTCCGCCGAGATGCCCCTGCCAGGAGATGTTGGCCCCCAGGAAGGAGATGACGGCATTGACCGCCAGGAGCGCCACGATTCCCGAGGTGTCCCGCCCGAAGCGCCGCTGCACCACGAACATGGTGGAGAACAGGCCGAAGACCGCTCCGGAGGCACCCACTGTCATCGTGCCCCAGGCGTCGGTGTCCGGCCAGGAGAGCCAGTAGATCGCCGTCGAACCGCCCAGGGCGCTGAGCAGGTAGACGGCGGTGAAGCGCCAGCGCCCGAGCACCGGCTCGAGGGAACCGCCCAGCACCCATAGGGCCCACATGTTGAAGCCGAGGTGCATGTAGTTCGCGTGGAGGAAGGCGGTCGTCAGGAACCGCCAGGGCTCGTAGGCGGCCGCCACCGGCACGAAGGCCAGCCAGGAGTCCAGAGCGGGGGCGAAGACCTCAAGCGCGTAGGCGACGACGCACAGGCCGATGAGCACCTTGGTGATGACGGCGTCGGAGACCACGGCCCCGCCCAGGAGCGTGCGCGCCTGGCGCCGGCCGGCCTGCGACTGACGGGCGCAGTCCACGCAGTGCACGCCCACGGAGCTGGGAACCTGGCAGGCCGGGCAGGCCGGTCGGTCGCAGCGCTGGCAACGCACGTAGGCCACCGTCTCCGGGTGGCGGGGGCACACCGGCGGGGCCTGCTCAGTGGATGGATTCGTTGAGGTCATCGAGTACTCCTGTGGGGATGATCGGCGGACGATCAAGGCTCAGCATGTTGTGGTGTGGCGGGCCGGGTACGACGACGCCGCCGGGATACTGGTCCCGACGGCGTCACAGGGGCGAATCACACCCGGTACTGGTGACTGCTGGTGTCTCAGCGCCCTCCTCGCGGCTACTCGGTGATCTCCACCGAGGTGATGATGACATCCTGCACCGGGCGGTCGCGCGGATCGGTCTCAACAGCGGAGATCGCGTCGACGACGCCGCGAGAGGCCTCATCGGTGACGGCGCCGAAGATCGTGTGCTTGCCCTGGAGCCACTCGGTGGGGGCGGTGGTGATGAAGAACTGTGAGCCGTTGGTGCCCTTGCCCAGGCGGCGACCGGCGTTGGCCATGGCCAGGACATAAGGGGCGGCGAAGGTCAGGGAGGCGTCGATCTCGTCGTCGAAGACGTAGCCGGGGCCGCCGGTACCGGTGCCCAGCGGGTCGCCGCCCTGGATCATGAAGCCGGGGATGACGCGGTGGAAGATGACGTTGTCGTACAGGGGTGCGTGGGACTCCTCTCCGGTACGGGGATCCGTCCAGGCCTTCTGGCCGGTGGCCAGCCCCACGAAGTTGGAGACGGTCTCGGGCGCTTGCTCGGGGTAGAGCTCCAGGCGGATGTCGCCGAGGTTGGTGTGAAGAGTCGCTTCCATAGGGGCCATGGTGGCACGCCGCCGCGCCTGTCGGCATGAACCCTGAGCGGTGTGCGGCACTGTTCACCCCAGGCAAAACGCCTGGACATCTTGTGGGCGCGATCGCCCAACGGTGCGAACATTGGTGCACGTTACACAACGACCGTCTGTATCCGTATCCGACCTGGGAGGCGATCATGTCCTGCCTGACGAAAACATGCTGCGACAAGAAACTCGACACTACTCATCTGCGCAAGGAGGCAGCATCCTTCGCCGGGTCCGTCGTCGATCAGGCTGAGCGGGCCGCCCTGTGGGCGGCTCCGCACGTGAGCAAGGCCGCCGAGGAGGTAGGGCGCAGGGCCAAGGACGCACAGGAGCGTCTGGAGCCGGTGGTCCATGAGGCTCGCCAGCGGGTTGTCGAGGACTACATTCCACGTGCGCAGCGCGCCGCCGTGGCTGCCCAGGCCGCCGCGGGTAAGGACGGTACCCTGACAGAGCGCGCCCAGCGCGTGGCTGTTGCCGCAAAGTCCGCCGCATTGGAGGTTCCCGTGAAGAAGCAGAAGAAGCACCGCGTGCTCAAGACCCTGGGTTGGCTCGCCGTCGCCGGCGCGGCCGCTGCCGGCGCCTACGTCGTGTGGCGTCGTAGCCAGCCGGTCGAGGACCCGTGGGCCGAGGAGTACTGGGCCGACTCCACCGAGGATGAGGCCGGCTACGGCATCAGCCCCGAAGACGCTCAGGCCTGAGAGCATCACAGACCCGTCAACGACGACGCCGCGCCGGTTCCCACCCGCGCGGCGTCGTCGTCTCGTGAGGCCGTCGTACTGAAACGCAGTCCCTCCCCCGGCGACGTCGTCACACGCCGCGGGTAGCCTGGGAGGCATGTGCGCGCTGTCCGTTCCCGCCATCGCCCTGACTCGCGGAACCAACGGGGAGGAGGTGCTCATCCCCCAGCTGGGACTCGGTACCTACAAGATCCCCGACGACGAGGTCGAGTACGTGGTCCGCGATGCCCTGGCGGTGGGTTACCGGCACATCGACACCGCCCAGATGTATGGCAACGAGGCCGGGGTGGGGCGAGCGATCGCCGCCTGCGGTCTGCCGCGCCGGGATCTGTTCGTCACCTCCAAGCTCGACAATCCCAACCATCGGCGCGACGACGCGCTGCGCAGCCTCGACGCCACGATGGGAGCGCTGGGACTGGAGGTTCTCGACCTGTTCCTCGTCCACTGGCCACTGGCCACGTCGATCGGGATCGACCTGGTGGACACCTGGCGCACCATGATCGAGATCCTTCACAGCGGACGGGTGCGCGCTATCGGCGTCTCCAACTTCCAGCCCGACCACCTGCGCCGGATCGTGGAGGCCACAGGCGTGGTTCCGGCGGTCAACCAGATCGAGCTGCACCCCTGGCTGGCCCAGTCCGAGCTGCGTTCGACGCACGCGCAGATGGGCATCGCCACGGAGTCCTGGTCACCGCTGGGGCGGGGCAGATTGCTGACGGATCCCGTCGTCGTGAGGATCGCCGAGGCCGTTGGGGTGAGCCCGGCCCAGGTCATCATCCGCTGGCACCTGCAGAACGGGCTCGTGGTCATCCCCAAGTCGACTCACCGTGAGCGCATGATCGCCAACGCCGACGTCATCGGCTTCACTCTCGACGACGCTCACATGGCGGCGCTGGACGCCTTGGACCAGGGGGTGCGCACCGGGTCCCACCCCGACCAGGTCCAGGTCTGAGCGGCGCGCCTCTGCGTCACCCCGGCGGCTTGTCCATTCCGTCTCAGACCCGGTGGCGGTGGACCCGGAAGCCGGGTCCGATGTCACCGGCCGGCACCAGCTCAGCCAGGGCGGCCGGGTCGGAGAGCGAGCGCGCTGCGATGAAGCCGGTGACGGTGTCCACACCGTAGTCGAGGAGCACCGGGTTGAGCGGCGTCGACGGGCCGACGAGGACCGTGTGCGCATCACGGGAGAGCTCGATGAGCCTGGGCGCGGTCTTGTTGACGAAGCTCGATGAGGAGATGAAGACGACGTCGCACTCGGGCAGGACGTACTCGCAGGCGCTGTCCGGCCAGTCGCCGGGCTGAAGGTTGCGCTCGAGGCAGATGTACTCCCCGGCACCGGCCAGAGCGGCCTCGGCGAAGGGGAAGTGCCCGATCACTGCGACCTTCCTACCGGCAATCATCTTCTGGTAGGGATCGAAGACCTGACGCCAGGTCAGTCCCTCCCCGGTGGGCTCGAACCCGTTGGCGGCGGCCGTCTCCTCACGCGAGTACCAGGAGTTGATAGCGGCCTGGCCGATACTGGCCTCGGCGAGGTTCCAGGACTTCACCAGGGCACCGACGTCGCGCAGCGGTCGGCCGTCGAGCGAACCATCAGCGAGGGCCGGGCGGCTGCGGACATCCATGGTCCAGGCCGTGCCGACACCGCCGGCGGAGTTGAGGACACGGGTCCAACGCGCCCCCTGACCCGACGCCCGCACAACGACGTCGCCGGGCAGTCCGTCAAGAAGCGTGTCGTAGATCTCCCAGGGCTGTGACATGACCTCATCCTCCTGCACCACGTAGTAACTGAGCCTCACCTATCCTAAGCAGTCCCGACCGACGACGCAGCCCTTTGAGTTCGGCCGTCTCACGGTCCCGCACAACATCGTGTCAGCAACGGCAAACCCTCACCGGGTTCTTCCTGTGGAACCACGTGCTCGCCCGCGCCGAAAGATCACCGAAGAATTACTTTCCAACCGATGACGTAGATAGTGACGACACTCAACCGTAATATTGATTGCTGTTGAGTTGCGAGGACTCTCACCAGATTCTCAGTTAATTACCTCGATGCTACCGTGGCAAGGCCCATGCTCCTGAACCGAGGTACCTCTCCATGCTTCGCCGCCTTTTCGTTCGATCACACCGGCCAGCGCTGACGTCAGCGCGTCGGTCATCATGTCGTTCGCGTCGACGTAGACGGGCTGGCGCCTCGATCTCCGCTCTGGCCCTGGCCAGTACCGTGCTGGGTACTGTCGCGCTTCCGGTCCCCCAGGCGGAGGCTGTTCACGGCAATCCATCCGGAGGAGGAAAATTCACTCGGGTGATCGACTGGATCGACTGGACAGGAATGACCAACACCCGGTGGGAGAACTCGAAAAGAATCCTTCCCGACGGAGCATCCGGCGTCACGTGGTCCACTCCTTCACAGATTTCTAGCGACCTATGGCGTACCAGTCGATGCACAATCTCCGACGTACGAACCACGGCTGCAGGGCGCAACGATCCCAAGTTAACGACACACGCCGGCATACAGGTCGAGTACAAGCCAGGATCCTGGTGGGGTGACGGTCTTGCCCGCCTCTACAACGATGGCAGGAACTACTCGGCCGGCGTTGCCAAGAATCCTAATGTCACCTCATCCAACCTGCCCCTCGGTATCGCCAATCTCCAGGACGCATCAACCCATCAATTCAAGATCGACTGCCAGGCATACGTCGTCACTTCCTCCACCCAGCCACGCAAGGCTGATCTGGAAAACTTTCCCAACAAGACCGAGGTTCCGATGGAGGGAATGGTGTTCGCGGACGCCGAAGCCTCCAACTGGAGTGCTCAGGGATCACAGGAATATATTTCTGTAGCCCCAGAACCCAGCAATCCGGGTCAGAATGTTTCCTACTACCTGATGGAGAGCGCCCGAACCGCTGGATGCACCACGAATTCTTGGGTGGGAGTACTTGATATTTCAACGGCATCCGGAACAAGGCGGGGTCTCAAGCTGCGCCCGGATGCCGGTGAGTGCAGCTATCAAATCAGTAGGGGTTACGGCCCTTCTTCTGTGATGTTCATCAGCAACAGCAAGAGTGGCTACGTTGAGATTCACGGCGGCGGTAACAGCGCGGTCGCCCTCGGCGTCGTGTCCTACATCGATCTGGGAGACGCACCGGCAACGTATGGCGCCGCTGGTAGCGTGTTCCAGCCCTTATGGAGCGGCGGACTACTATCCGGCCGCGGTCAGAGCAACATTCCGCCTCAAACAGGTCCGGACCAGGCTGAACCAGGAATTTGGTACAACCTCAGCCAGGCCGCGGACCAGAACCGTATGGCCACCGCCAAGTCCGCGCTCGTCCGTCTAGGAGCTCTGACGGACACCGACGAGGGCATCGCTCAGACGACCGACGCCTCGGGTGACGACGTCACCGACACCGATGACGAGGACGCTCTGCCCGACGACTGGGACCGAGTCATCTGGACCGACATCGGTCAGAAGTGGAGCCAGCAGATCAGCTGCTCGGGCACCGACACCAAGGTCGCCGGCTGGGTCGACTGGAATCGGGACGGTTCCTTCTCCTCCGATGAGCGCTCCGAGGTGACCTCCTGCTCCAGAGCCGGCAAGGCCAATCTGACCTGGACCGTCCCCCAGGGCGCCAAGCGAAGCACTCTCAACGGCGATGGCGCAGCCACGTTTATGCGTCTGCGCATCACCGGCCCACTGGCCAACGGTCAGGCGGCCGAGGACCCTCAGCCCACCGGCATCGCGCTCAACGGAGAGGTCGAGGACCACCAGGTTCAGGTCCAGCTCCCCAATCTCACCATGGTCAAGGAGGTCGACAACACGGCGGCCGGGTCTCTGGGCCTGTCCGCCAACGACTGGACACTCACCGCCTCCCCCAAGAGCGGCACTGCGGTCTCCGGAGCCGGTGGTTTCAGCGCGTCCTACCTGCCCCAGGGCAAGACGGTCCTGTCCGAGTCCTCCTCATCGGCCAAGTCCGCCGGGTACAAGGCCACCATCACCTGCGCACCGCACCCGAACTCGGATCTCAGGAATCCGGCGTCGACTCTCGACGCCGCCTCGAAGACCCTGGATCTCGCCACCGGCGAATGGATGACGTGCACGGTCCTCAACACCGCCCTGCCCGGCCAAGTCATCTGGAGCAAGGTCGACGACGCCGGCAATGCCCTGGCAGGGACGGTCTTCACCTTGGCCTCGAGCTCCGTGAACAACGGCCAGGTGGAGGTGGCCGACTGCGCCACTGGCAGCGGCGAGGCCGCTTGTCCCAACGGTTCCGTCGATCAGGATCCCCGAGCCGGGTACTTCAAGGTCGTTGGGCTGACCTGGGGCGAGTACTCCCTCACCGAGACCCAGGCACCAACCGGATACCAGATCTCCGGTGAGACACTGACCAAGACCCTGGACGGATCGGCGCCCGCCGCCGGCGATGACGACGCCACTCCCACCCTCGACCTTGGCCAGCTCACCAACAGCCGGATCAAGGGGTCGGCCACCTGGACCAAGACCGATGAGCGGGGCAACGCCATCAAGGGAGCCCAGTGGTCGCTGACCCCCCTCGACCCCAGCGGCGAGCCCCTGCCGGATCTGGCCCGCACCATCACCGACTGCACAGACAGCTGCACCCAGGGCGGCCTGGACACCGATGCGAACCCCGGTGCCTTCAAGCTGACGGACCTGGGTTACGGCTCCTACCGGCTCATTGAGACCAGGGCGCCGGCCGGCTACATCCTCGACGCCACACCCCACACCATCACCATCTCCACTCAGGACCAGGTGGTGGCGCTGGGCAACATCTCCAACCGCAAGTCGGTGGTTCCCGCCATCCCCCTCACCGGAGGAAGCGCCGCCACCACCTACCTCATCGCCGGAGGGGTCCTGCTGGGAATCACGGCGCTGGCCGTACTCGTCCAGGCCCGGCACCGCCGTCGCGCCCGGGACTCGTGAGCTGAACGGACTGCCGGGACGTACCCGATGGGCCGCAGGCACCCAGTGTCTGCGGCCCATCCGCATGAATCCTTAAACCGGACTTCTCACAGGAGTGGCAGGAGGATGTCGGTAACCGCGTGGGCGGGCGGGGTGGTCGCCGGATCGGTGAGGTACTCCTCGACGATCGGATGGTCTCGCGGCTCCTCGCCCGAGCTCGGCAGCCACTGGCCGTAGAGCCACAGGTAGGCGGCATGCATCGAGGAGTAGGGGCCGACGTAATGCATGATCGCGTACCGTCCGGCCGGCACGGTCCTCTCGACGAGGTCGTGGGGGATCGTCGTGCCGGGATCGACGACGGTCCCAGCCGCTGAGCGCAGATCGGCTCGGGGAACGGCGTCAGGATCGTCCTCATAGATGGCGACCATCGGGCTCCCGGCTCCCATACGGTCTCTGACTCGGCTGAATGCCCGGCCGATATCCATATACGCCCCACGATGCTCGGATACGGCGAGTCGGTGGCCGAACCGCGCCTCCACGCGCACCGGCCACTCCGGAGTCTCTCTCACCGACGACGTCGAGCCAGAACCGCTGCTCATCACCGGCGAGCCGGGCGATGCCGGGAACTCGCCGGTGCGGAATCGGCCTGGGGTCGTCCCGTAGGAGCGGAGGAAGGATCGGCTGAAGACCTCGGTGCCGGTGAATCCGGCTTCCCGGGCGATTCGTTCCACCGGCCACGAGGTCTCGGTGAGCATGGCTGCCGCCCGCTCCAGGCGGAGACGGCGCACGGTCTGAGCGGCCGTCTCCCCGCGCACCGCTCGGTAGATGCGGTGCCAGTGATACGCGGAGAAGCCCGAGACGTGCGCGAGGATCTCCAGGCTGAGGTCGTCGTCGAGATGGGCGTAGATGTAGTCGGTGACGGCGTCGAGGTGGCGCTGATACTGCTCGGCCCTCATGCGTCCGACAGGACACCGATGGACAGGTGGGTCGAGCCGTCCGGCCCGTAGTACTCGTAGTCGGCGCGGTAGTCACGGGCCAGATCGGCACGTTCCCAGACGCCCACCCACGCCTGGTAGACACTCTCGGGACGGGCGTCGGCCACCGTGACGATCTCGCGAAGGGAGTTCGGGATCGTCACGGTCACCTGTCCAGGGGGAACCGAACCTCCGGCCTCGATGCGCCTGCCGATGACGAGGGTGTAGACGCCGTCGACATCGTCGCCGGGAGTCTCGTAGTCGGTGTAGACAGCGTAGATACCAGAACCGGCACCCTGTTCCCCGGATTCGAGGATTCCGGCGTCGGCGGCGGCCCGCCAGTGAGGAGGAATGGTTCGGGCCGCCTCACGGTTCGATGTCCGAAGAGGCAGTCCGACGACGTCGAAGGAGTTGATCGTTTCTCTCATGCGCACCATGATGCTCGCATGGCTCCCGGAGGTCACCGACGATTCTTGCGGACCTGGGGGCCGTCAGTCCTGAACGTGGGCCAGGACGATCTTGCCGGTGGTGGAGCCTGAGCGGACGGCGGCGACGGCCTGCGCGGCGTCCTGGATCGGAACCTGGTCGGTGACGTGGACGCTGAGCTCTCCGGAGGCCACGAGCTCCACCGCACGCCTCAGGTGGCGTCCGACGAGCGCGGGGTCTACCCGGCTGAACGCCCCGAGGTTGAAGCCGATGACACCAATGCCTCGCAGCCACAGTGACGTGGTGCTCACCCGCTGATCCTCCTCCTGGGAGGCATCACCCAGGACCAGAAGCCGGCCACCTGTGCGCAACAGGTCGAGGCTGCGCAGCCTGGACGGACCGGCAACAGGATCAGCGATGACGTCGAACTGGGCGGGTTCGACGTCAGCGAGGTCCTCGGTGAGCCAGGCCTCGTCATAGCCCAGGTCCAGGATCTCCTGACGCTTGGCCTCGCTGCGGGTGACACCGACGACGCGACTCGCTCCGAGCAGCCGGGCCACCTGACCCATCTGCGAGCCAAGACCACCGGCGGCGGCATGGACCAGCACGCTCTCACCGCGGCGCAGGTGGGCGATCTCCTCCAGAGCGACGAGCGCCGTCGTCGAGTTGGCCGGAACGGCAGCGGCCAGGACCGGGTCGAGTCCGGCGGGCAGCGGCGTGACGAGCTCGGCCTGTGCCACGGCCACCTGACCGTAGCCTCCACCACCGGTGATGGTCAGGGCGACGACGGTGTCCCCGACCCGGTATCCACCCACTCCTTCACCGAGGGCGCGGACACGACCGGTCACCTCCAGTCCAGGAGTCCAGGGCAGGTCAAGAGGGACGAAGCCTTCGGCGAAGAGCGCCTCGACATAGCCGACGCCGGCATAGTCCACATCCACGGCGATCTGGCCCGGCCCGGGCTCGGGGGCGGGGGCATCCTGGTAGCGCAGCCCGGCGGGGCCGTCGAAGCTGACGATCTGCATGGCCTTCATGTGAGACACCTTTCTGTATCAGTAATTAACACCGTATCAGGTAACTGACACTTCGTGCGAGGCAACGTCCCTCACGATCCGTGGAAGCAGTCCTGACCTCGCGACCGCACCTTCGGGCTCGTGTTCGAGGGGTAGGAGGTGGGAACCCGCGCCGTCAGGCACGTCCGCACAAGCGCTTCACTGTCACCACAGGTCCTGGGACGGGGCCGGCTACCACCCGGCCGCTACTCGGCGTTGAGACTGCCCCGCAGGAGAGCAGTGACCCTCTCAAGCATCTCGGTGAGCTGCTCACGCTCCTTCGCGGAGAAGGCCTCCGCCATGCACTGCTCAATGCGACGCGCAGCCTCATCGGCACGCAGAACTAGGACCTCGCCTTCGGGAGTCAGTGAGGCGATGAGGACCTTGGCGTGGTCGGAGGAGGGGTGCCGGGTGACGAGTCGCTTCTGCTCCAGCTTGGCGATAACGGTCGCCATCGTCTGCGGAGTGACCGCAGCAGCCCTGGCCAGCTGGGCCGACGACTGCTCGGGCACGTAGTACAGGGAGAGCATGGTGGCGTACTGGGCCACTGTGACACCGAAGCTCCGCAGGGCCTCGGTCTTGGCAGCCATCATGGCCTGCTCCGCTGCCTTGATATGCAGGCCCAGCCGCACCCCGGTGTCCTCGGCGAACTCACGACGCCCCCGCCTCGGGGGCGGAATGTCTACAATGCGGCTCACGGTGGCCATCCTAGGACGCGTCGTCGTCGGGGAAGAAGATCTCCTCGATAGTCAGGCCGAAGACGCGCGCGATGGTGAAAGCCAGAGGCAGGGAGGGGTCGTAGCGGCCGGCCTCCAGGGCGTTGACCGTCTGGCGGGAGACCCCCAGCTCCTCAGCGAGCCTGGCCTGGGTCCAGCTGCGCTGGGCGCGCAGCACCTTGAGATCGTTCCTCACCGGTACCGCCAGGCGGAGCGAATCATCCCGATCGTGTAGAACACGATCCAGACACCCGATATCCAGTGCCAGTTGAGCATGGGCGCCCCGACGTGCTGCAGGAATCCGTAAGCGATGGAGACGAAGATAGTTCCGGCAGATGCCAGGATAAGTCCCTCGAAGAGCTTGCGCACCTGCATCTCGTCCGCCTCTCGAGCAAACCTCATCAGCGCCCATACGCAGATACTCACCCCAACCATGGGGAGTAAGGAGACGGCAAAGCGCCACAGGCTCTCCTGCAGGGAACGGCTCCAGAAGGCACTCACCACGATGGCGAGGGAATACAGAGCCGCACCGATACCGAAACGAAAGAAGTAGGCTCTGTGGGCTTTGTAGTCTCTGTTCATGACACCCTCCACGCTCGCAGGAGCGGGAAAGAAGAGCGACTCACGGAGATATTGCAGGGTCCAGAAGAGCGTCCGGCGCACACGAACAACACCAAGGAAACGGCTCTACCGAGACCCTTCTTGGTATTGACAGAACGCGAGAGCATGCTCTCATTATAAAGTGACCTTGACATCTAGTCAAGGTCACTTTCCGTATGCGGTAGCCCTCGACCAAGGCGGCCGCCATGAGAACGCCCATGGCACCGATCCCCAGATTGACCTGCTCGCGAGAAAGACCGTTGCGCCGAACGTCCTCGGGCAGGAGGGGAATCCTATCCATCGCCGGATGCGTCCAGCCGGGCATCGTTGCCGGCTCCTCGAGGTCGTGGACCAGCCATGAGAGGAACAGGCCCCCGGTCGCCAGCGAAACGGAGTCCATATGATCACCTCAGATGTCGACGCCTCACACCGAAAATCCGCTGAAGCAATGTGATATTGCTTCAGCGGATTTTATCGGTGGAGCCAACGGGACTCGAACCCGTAACCCCCTGCTTGCAAAGCAGGTGCGCT